>Ga0160470_100064_pt1 | contig 153495 bp, 126 predicted proteins | sample HID1973I_E11MG_FD_108214 | JGI IMG/M metagenome (GOLD analysis project Ga0160470, IMG submission 108214) | Enriched mosquito-associated microbial communities from UW Madison campus, WI, USA - HID1973I_E11 MG | ecosystem: Host-associated > Arthropoda: Insects > Digestive system > Unclassified ... | reverse complement strand
GCGAGCTGGCACAGGACGGTCGCGGCTGAAGCCGCTCCTACAGTGCACCCAGATGGTTCGCGCAATGCCTGCTGGAGAACTTGTGGGAGGGGCTTCAGCCCCGACGAACGAAGCCGCGAGCTGACACAGGACGGTCGCGGCTGAAGCCGCTCCTACAGGGACTTTGCGGGCCAGCCGAGCAGCGCCATCGCCTTGGCGAACTCGCCGTCAGGCGCCGAAAGAACTTCCATCCGCCGGCCGTCGCCGGGATGCGGAAACGCCAGGCGTTCGGCGTGCAGCAACATGCGATGCACGCCGAGCATGCGGAAGGTGCGGTTGTGGCGGCCATCGCCATGGCTGGTGTCGCCGATCAAGTGGTGCGACAGATGCTTGAGATGGCGGCGGATCTGGCGAAAGCGCCCGGTCACCGGGCGGCAGCGCAGCAAGGCGTAGCGCGAGGTGGGAAAGCCGGTGGAAGGGACTTCCAGCTCGCCCGTGGCCAGGCGCTCGAACTCGGTCACCGCGTCCTTCTTCTGCGGCTTGCCCGGGCCGCCATCGAGCGGGTGATCGACGCGAATGTGCTCCTCGGCCGGCCAGCCGCGGCAGATCGCCAGGTAGTCCTTGTCGATGTCGCCCGCCATCAGGGCCTTGCCCAGGGCACTGGCACTGTCGCGGTCGAAGGCCAGCAGCAGGCAACCGCTGGTGGCCCGGTCCAGCCGATGCACCAGGAACACCGGGCGGGCGAACTGGACGCGCAGGCGGTCGGCCAGGAAGTCGTCTTCGCCACGGGCCAGCTTGCTGTCGTGGACCATCAGGCCGGCAGGCTTGTCGACCACGGCGAGGTAATCGTCCTGGTACAGGACGGGGATGGAATCGGGGAATGCGCTCACGGGGGCATTATCGGTTGCGTGGGTAGGGGCGCGCCAGGAATCAGTGGCGCGCTGCCCTCATCCGCCCTTCGGCAGGCGTCAGCGCTTCAGCCAGGCCGCCGCCAGCGACGCTGCGCCCGCCACGCCGCTGATCCAGATCCACAGCGAGGCGCCGTGGGCGTCGCTGCTTTGCAGGCCGTGCAACACCGCCGCCACCAGCAGCAGGCCGACACCGGTGACGGCCATCACCGCGCGCCGCTGCAAGCGCCGCACGCTGCGGTCCAGGGCGCGCAGTTCGACCGAGCGCACGTCCACCCGGTGCTGGCCCTCCACTTGCTGGCGCAGCCAGGTATGCAACAGGCGCGGCATGTCCGGCGCGTGCGTCATCAGCTCGGGCAGGCGCTTGCGCAATTCCTTCAGCGCCCGCCGCGGGCTGTAGCGCTCGACCAGGATGCGCTCGAGCACCGGCCGCGCCACCGCCCAGATGTCCAGCTGCGGGTCGAGCTGGCGGCCGACGCCTTCGATGTTGAGCAAGGTCTTCTGCAGCAGGATCAGCTGCGGCTGCAGGGTGAGCTGGTAGCGCTGGGCGACGCGGAACAGTTTCAGCAGCACCTCGGCCAGCGATATCTGCGACAGCGGGCGGGTGAAGTACGGCTCGCACACCGAGCGCGCGGCCGCTTCCAGCTCGTCGATGCGCACGTCGGACGGCATCCAGCCCGCTTCCACGTGCAGCTCGGCGATGCGCCGGTAGTCGCGGTTGAAGATGGCCATGAAGTTCTCGGCCAGGTAGTACTGATCTTCCTGCGAGAGCTGGCCCATGATGCCGAAGTCCAGCGCAATGAAGCGCGGGTTGAGGCGGCGCGCCGGGTCGCTGTCGACCCAGATGTTGCCGGCGTGCGCATCGGCGTGGAAGAAGTTGTCGCGGAACACCTGGGTGTAGAACACCCGCACGCCCTTGGCGGCCAGCGCCTTGCGGTCGATACCGGCGGCATCCAGGGCCAGCACGTCATCGGACGGAATGCCGTGTACGCGCTCCAGGGTGAGCGCACGCTCGCCGGTGTGGCTCCAGATCACCTCCGGCACGTACAGGTCGTCGGAGTCCAGCCAGAAACGCCGCAGCACGCTGGCGTTGGCGCCTTCGCGCTGCAGGTCGAGCTCGGCGGCCAGCGTGCTTTCGATTTCCGCCACCACTTCGCGCGGGCGGATCTTGTCGGCGCGCGGATGGGTACGGTCGACCAGCGCCGCCAGCGACTTGAGCAGCGCGATGTCGGCGACGATCTGCTTTTCGATCGTCGGCCGCAGGACCTTGACCACCACCTGGCGCCCATCGGGCAGGGTGGCGGCGTGGACCTGGGCGATCGAGGCCGAGGCCAGCGGCGTGGTGTCGAAACTGGCGAAGGCCACCGCGATCGGCTGGCCCAACGCTTGCTCGACGATCAGCCGTGCCGCCTCGCCGTCGAAGGGCTGGACGCGGTCCTGCAGCAGGGTGAGCTCGTCGGCCACGTCCGGCGGCACCAGGTCGCGGCGCGTGGAGAGGATCTGCCCGAACTTGACGAAGATCGGGCCCAGCTCCTGCAACGCCAGGCGCAACCTGGCACCGCGCGACTGTGCGGCGATGGCCGCCGACGCGCGCGGCACGAAAGGCTTGGCCAAACGCAGCCAGCGTTCGGCAGGCGTGCCTTCGAGCAGGTCGTCCAGCCGATAACGCAACACGACCCGGCCGATGCGGCTGGCGCGGAACACGGCCTTCATGCGGCGCCCCCCGCGCGGACCCGCGCCACGCGTGCGGCCAGGCGCTCGGCGTCGTCGCGCAATTGGTCGACATCGTCGTGGAATGCATCGAGTTCGGCGCGCGGCACCACATCGCGCGACTCTTCGGTCACGTACTCGGCCGCATCGCGGGCCAGGCCGGTGCCGAGCTCGCGCGCGCTGCGCAACGCGCCCCGCACCGCCTGGGCGATCTGCACGCCGAGCACCTCGCCAAATACGCTGACGAACGGCAACTGCCAATCGGGGTCGAAACGCGTGGCCAACTGCTGCAAACGGCGCGCCAGTTCGGCATCGCCGGAGACGCGCAGGCGCCCGCCCGGCACCGGGCCGCGCTGCGCCTTGGCCAGCAGCGGCAGCTGCGCCAGCAGGCCGCCCAGCGTGCTGCGCACGGCCAGGTCCGGCTCACTGGCAGCGTCGACCGGACCCACCCGCAGGCGGTCGCCTTCCACGCGGATCTGCAGGGCCAACGCAGGCGCTTCCAGCGTCAGCGCGATGCGTTGCCCGTCCAGCGCATGCACGGCGGCACGGGTGTCCGGGTCCAATGCGAGCGCACGGTTGAGCGCCGCTTCCAGCGCGCGGCCGGCCAGCGGTTTGAGGTTGGGCAGGGGGAATGCGGGCATGCGGCCATTCTAGCGGCAGCGCGGCAGCGGCGATGCTTCGCCGTGCCGCCGGCGGGGAAATGACGCATCCTATGCTTCTGATATTGGCGTAGGGCGGGAAGTGCGATGGGCAAGATCCGGGTGGGCCTTATCTTTGGCGGCCGGTCGGCGGAACACGAGGTGTCGTTGCAGTCGGCGCGCAATATCGTCGATGCGCTGGACCCGGACCGCTTCGAGGTCACCCTCATCGGCATCGACAAGCAGGGCCAATGGCACGTCAACGACGTGCATGCCTACCTGCTGAACGCCGAAGACCCGGCGCGGATCGCCCTGCACCGTTCTGGCCAGGGCGTGGCGCTGGTGCCGGGGCGCGAAACCCAGCAGTTGCAGGCGCTGCAACCGGCCGCCGCATTGGCGCAGATCGACGTGGTGTTTCCGATCGTGCACGGCACGCTGGGCGAGGACGGTTCGCTGCAGGGGCTGTTGCGCATGGCCAACCTGCCCTTCGTCGGTTCCGGCGTGCTGGGCTCGGCGGTGGCGATGGACAAGGACGTGGCCAAGCGCCTGTTGCGCGATGCCGGGCTGGAGGTCGCCCCTTTCCTCACCCTGCGCCGCCGCGATCTGGACACGGTCGACTTCGAGGCGGTCAGTACCCGCCTGGGCCTGCCGCTGTTCGTGAAGCCGGCCAACCAGGGCTCTTCGGTCGGCGTGAGCAAGGTGCGCGATGCCGGGGAATTCGCCCCCGCGCTGGCGCTGGCCTTTTCATTCGACCACAAGGTGCTGCTGGAATCGGCGATCGCCGGGCGCGAGATCGAATGCGCGGTGCTCGGCAACGACATCCCCGAAGCCAGCGTCTGCGGCGAGGTGGTGGTGCACGACGAGTTCTATTCGTACGACACCAAATACATCAGCGAGACCGGCGCGGAGATCGTGGTGCCGGCGGCGATCGACGCGGACGCGCAGCAGCGCATCCGCGAGATCGCGCTGCGTGCCTACCAAACCCTGGAATGCGCCGGCCTGGCGCGGGTGGACGTGTTCCTGACCGCCGAGGGACGCGTGGTGATCAACGAGATCAACACGTTGCCGGGATTCACCCGGATCAGCATGTACCCCAAGTTGTGGGGTGCCAGCGGGCTGTCGTACCGCGCGTTGATCACGCGGCTGGTGGAGCTGGCGCTGGAACGGCATCGTGCCGATTCCCAATTGCGCAGTTCGGTCGATTGAGCTGACCTTTGCCAATGGCCGGCGCACCCCGAGGGCGCGCCGGCCTGCCGGACAACCGCTCGATTTAGACGCGGCCGCGGCGGAACAGCGATATCACCGCCAGGATCAGGAAGACGACGAACAGGATCCAGGCGATGTTGGTCGCGGCGCCCGCGATACCGCTGAAGCCCAGCACCGCGGCGATGATGGCGATGACAAAGAAGACGATGGCGTAATGCAGCATGGCTTTCCCGAAGTGGTGGTCGTGCCGGATCGGCGCGAGGCCATATTCAGGGCCGGGCAGTCTTCAAGCGGTGACGGCGGTGTCGGCAAAGAATGAGGACTTCAGCCTTGTGAGCCCTTCGTCAATGCTGACCTGCGGGACGTAGCCGAAGTCGCGCCGCGCCGGCCCCATGTCGTACCAGTGGGCGGTGCACAGCTGCTCGGCGAGGAAGCGCGTCATCGGCGGTTCGCCCTTCAGGCGCAGCACCGGCCAGAGGATTTCGCAGGCACGGCCGATGCGGTAGGCGGTCTTGAACGAGATCGAGCCGGTCACCGGCGGTGCGCCGGCGGCGGCGAGCAGGCGGTTGATCAGTTCCCGCATCGGCAAGGGCTCACCGTTGGAAATGAAGTACGCCTTGCCGGCACAGGCAGCGCCAACGGCCAGGTGTTCGAAGGCATCGAAGTGCGCCTGCGCGGCGTTGTCGATATAGGTAGCGTCCACCCGGTTCTCGCCGGTGCCGACCAGGCGCAGGCGCCCGGCACGCGCGCGCTCGACCAGGCGCGGCAGGATCTGCTGGTCGCCCGGGCCCCAGATCAGCCGTGGCCGCAGGGCGACCGTGGCCAGGGCCGGCCCGTTGGCGGCCAGCACCGCGCGCTCGGCGATCGCCTTGGTGGCGGCGTACGGAGCCTGGAAGTCTTCGCCATACGGCACCTGGCTGGCATCGAGCCCTTCGACCGGATGGGTGGCGCGGTGGGTCACGCTGGGCGTGGAGGTATACACCAGCTTGCCGACACCGGCGGCGCGGCAGCCGGCCAACACGTTCTCGGTGCCCACGACATTGGCCAGCCGGTAACGCTCGTAGCTGCCCCAGGCGCCGGCCTTGGCCGCGTTGTGGAAGACCGCGTCGACACCGGCGATGGCGTGACGCACGGCATCGGCATCGGCCAGATCGCCCTGGATCTGCCCCACGCCCATCGCCTGCAGTGCCGGGTAATGGCCGCGATTGAAGCTCAACACCTGGTGCCCGCGCGCCACCAGTCCGCGACACAGTGCCTGACCGAGAAAGCCGCCGCCGCCGGTGACCAGGATCTTCATGCATTGCACTCCAGTTGTTCGGTGGCCCAGCGCGCAAGGGTCTCGCGGCCGATCTTGGCGTTGTGGCGGATGTCCACGGGGAAGGCAGGATGCGGCAGGTAATGCGTGATGACGCGGGTATGCGGGTGCGCGGCGGCGGTTTGGCGAAGGTTGCGTGCCAGCTCGGCGGCATCGGTACCGGGCAGGGCTTCGTAGCAAAGCACCGGCAGCTGCGCGCCGTGCGCCCCGACGCCAACCAGCGCGGTGCGGCGCACGCCGGGCACGGCATTGAGGACCGGTTCGACCTGCTCGGTATACATCGGCCCGGCCGCCGTCTCCACGCGCTGGGTCTTGCGCCCGCAGAACCACAGCCGGCCCTCGGCGTCGAAATAGCCAACGTCGCCCATGCGGTGCACGACGCGCTCGCCGGCACCCGGCAGAACCTCGCGGATCTTCGCTGCCGTGGTGGCGGCGTCGCGGTTGTAGTAGGTGTCGGTGGCGGTCGGCCCGGCGACGGTGATCTCGCCGATGGCGCCCGGCGGCAACTCGCGCACGCCTTGCCAGCCGGCGATCGGTGCATCGTCGATGGCGATGATGCGCACGACATTCGGCGCCACCACGCGACCGACGCAGGTGCCGGCGCCGGCTTCGGTGGCGGCGCGGGTCTGCTCCAGCTCGCGGCCCTCGATCACCGCGACCGGCAGGCATTCGGTGGCGCCGTAAGGGGTCCAGAATTGCGCGTCCTCCGGCAACAGCCGCCGGATGCGCGCCACGACGTCGGGCGGCACCGGCGCGCCGGCCGAGGTCACGCGCTTCACGTTCGGCAGCGGCTGGCCATGGTCGGCCAGCACGCGCATCAGTGCCGGCGAACCGAACAACTGGGTCACGCCGAAGCGGGCGATGGCATCGTGCAGGCGCTTGGGATCGGCCTGCGCCGGCCGCGTCGGATCCATGTCCGGGATCACCGAGGTCAACCCCAGCGCCGGATCGAACAAGGCGAATGGCGGGAAGGTCGGCAGATCGACGCCGCCCGCTTCCATGCCGAACGCCGAGCGCAACAGCTCGATCTGCCCGACGAAATGGCGGTGCCGGTAGACCACGCCCTTCGGCACGCCGGTCGAGCCGCTGGTGAAGAGGATCGCGGCGACGTCATCGGGTGCGGTGTCGGCGAGCTGGCCACTGGCGCCCGCACCGTCGCGCTCCACCCGCGCCAGGGTGGTGCCGCCCCAGGCCCAGCGCGTGCCGACGGTGACGATGTGTTCGGCCGAACGAGCCCAGCCGAGCAACCGCCGCGCCAGCTGCGCCAGCGGGATGCCGATGAAAGCCTGCGGCTGCGCTTCGTCCAGGCATTGCTTCAGCGCGCGGCGATCGATGCCCGGATCGACCAGCACCGGCACCGCGCCGGCCTTGAACAACGCGAACATCAACAGGAAGAATTCCGGCGAGGGACGCACCATTACCACCGTGCGGCTGCCGCGGCCGATCCCGTGCCGGGCCAGGCCGGCGGCGATCGCATCGCTGCGGCGGTCCAGCTCGGCGTAGCTGAGCGTCACGTCGTAGCGCGCCATGCCGCCGGCGCCGCGCCGGCCAGGACAGCGAATGGCGATCTGCTGCGGCCGGGTACGCGCCAGTTCCGGCAGCGTCGCGGCGATATTGCACGGTGGGGTCATCCGCCGATTATCGCCGCGCGCCGTCGCTCCTGTCGTGGTTCGCGAAAGCAGGGCCGCGCGCCTGAACGCCGCCCACTTGCGCCTGCTCGGGGTTAGGGCAGAATTCGCCGCCTTCTCCTTCCCGCCCAGCCCGTCGCCATGGCGCACCCCTGCCTTACCTGCGGCGCCTGTTGCGCCTACTTCCGGGTCAGCTTCCACTGGAGCGAGGCCGAGCCGTCGCTGGGAGGCGTGGTCCCCATCGAGCTCACCGAATCCCTGCGCAGCCACGAGCGGGTCATGCGCGGCACCTCGCAAACGCATCCGCGCTGCATTGCCCTGGACGCGGATATCGGCCGCTACAGCCGCTGCACCATCCACGACCGCCGCCCCTCGGTATGCGCGCTGGTGCCGGCGTCGCTGGAGTTCGGCGAGCGCAGCGCGCAGTGCGACAAGTCGCGGCTGGCACACGGGCTGCCGCTGCTGGTCGAGGCGGACTGGGCCGGCGTCGGCGATGGCGAGCGCAATCCGCTGCCGGAGACTTGAGCCGCACTACAGCGGGTGGCGCTCCAGGAACTCGCGGATTGCCGGTACCAGCACGGCCGCCTTGTCTTCGAGCACGTAGTGGCCGGCGTCCTCGAAAGCCATGACTTCGGCCTGCGGCAGCGCGGCGCGGAAGCCGTCGAGGAAATGCCGGTCGAACACGAAGTCGCGCAGGCCCCAGCCGATGAAGGCCGGGCGGTCGGCGAAGCCCGGCAAGGCCTTGCCCGCCGCTTCGAGCAGCGGCCATGCGCTATCGCGCGGCGACAGCGGGATGTCCTGCATGAAGCGGATCGTGCTGATGCGGTTGGCCCAGCTGTCGTACGGCGCCACGTAGGCGCGGCGGACGGCGGACGGCATGCGCCGCTCCACCCCCAGCCAGGACGCGCCGGCCGAAAAGGCATTGAAGCCGCGCACCAGCCATTCGCCGATCTTCCAGTCGCGGCCCAGCCCGATCTGCCAGGGCATGCGCTTGGCGGCCGGCATCGGGAACGCGGCGGTGTTGGTGATGACCAGCCGCTTGACCTGCGCGGCATGCGACAGCGCCCAGCCGAAGCCGATCATCCCGCCCCAATCGTGCACCGCCAGGGTGACCGGCCCGGTGATGCCGAGATGGTCGAGCAGGGCGGCCACGTCATCGACGCGCGATTGCAGGGTGTAGGCGTAGCGACTGTCGCCAGGCTTGTCGGACAGGCCCATGCCGATGTGGTCGGGGACGATGCAACGGTAGCGCGTACCGGAAACCGGCGCGCTGAGCCCGGCCACCAGGTTGCGCCAGTAGTAGCTCCACGACGGGTTGCCGTGCAGCATCACCACGACCTCGCCGTCGCGCGGACCTTCGTCCAGGTACGACATCGTCAGGCCGGGACGGACCTCGAAGCGCTGCGGATGGGCGGGGTAGCCGGGCAGGGGCGTGCGAACGGTCATGGACTTCCTTTGCAGATACCGAAACGCCCGCGGCTTGCGACGCGGGCGTTCGTTGTACGGAGCGGACGCTCAGCGCGCGCCGGCAGGTGGCGCGCGCCGGCTCACCGAACGGCTTTCACCAGACCACTTCGGCCATCGAGCAGTTCAGGCCCGAGCCAATGCCGAGCAGGGCGATGCGGTCGCCCTTCTTCAGCCGGCCCAGTTCCTTGAGCTTGCTCAGCACGATCGGCACCGAGGCCGGGCCGATGTTGCCGTGCTCGCCGAAGATCGTCATGACCTTGGCCGGATCGATGCCGAAGGACTTCACGAACGCGGCCGTGTGCGGGCGGCTGACCTGGTGGATGACGAACTGGTCCAGTTCGTCCACCGCCCAGCCCAGGGCCAGCTTGGCGGCGATGAAGGTCTTCTGCGCCAGCTTGATGCCCTCGATGAGCAGCATGCGGGTGTCGGTGACCATGCGGTCGAGGTTGCCCCGGCACAGCTTGTTCCACTCGGTCGCCGAGCGGGTCACGCCACCGCGGTACTGCGGTGCATCGGGCGCCAGTTCGGTACGCGCCATCACCATCGCCGCGGCACCGCAGCCCAGGGTGAGGGCGGCCAGCTCGTCGCGGAACTCCTGCTCGGTGACGTTCGGCGACATCATGCGTTCCATGGTCTTTTCATAGACCAGGTTGGCGGTTTCGCCGTCGACCACCAGGGCGTAGTCGATCTCGCCACGCTCGAGCATGCGCGCGGCGATATCCATGCCGTTGATGAAGGCCAGGCAGGCATTGGCGACGTCGAAGGTCATGCAGTGGTCGCTGACGCCGAGGTTGCCGGAGACGATGCTGGCGGTCGACGGCTCCAGGTAGTCGCGGCTGACCGAGGTGTTGACCAGCAGACCAATCTTGTCCGCGGTGATGCCGGCATCGTCCATGGCCTTGCGCGCGGCCGCCGTGGCTGCGTCGGAAGCCTGGACATCGGCATCCCACAAACGGCGCGCGTGGATGCCGGCGACATCGCCAAGGACATCGGTCTTGATGCCCAGCCGGTCGTAGGTGGGCTGCAGACGCGTATTGATTTCCTGCGAAGTCAGCGTGTGCGGCGCATCAATATGCGCCAGTCCCGCGATGGAGACGTTCTTGAAGAGCATCGAAGTAGCGCCATTGCGTCAGGCGAGGGGCCGTCATTCTAGCCCCTGCCAGCCTTCACCGCATCTTTACAAGGCCTCCGGTCCCCCGCAGGGAAAACGGTTCAGCGGCCGCTGCAGCGGAAAGCATTGAACCGCTGGCTACCGTCGGCGGGCTGGCCCTCGGCCTGAACCGCGTTGGCGCCGGCGCTGGGCGCCTCATTGCGGGCCAGGGTTTCGAGCTCTTCCTGCACCCGCAAGGGGTTGCGGTTGTAGAAGCCGACCTTGTTCTTCACTGACACCACCACCTCGCCCTTCTCCTCGCAGCCTGCAGGCACGGGGCCCGGGGGAATCACGCGTACCGCCTTGCCGGCCGGCTCGATCGGCACCCAGGTGCAGGCGGTGGCGGCGAGGGTGATCAGGCTGGCAGCAATCAGAACGCGCATGGGCAGGGGTCATCCGAAAGGAGTCCCGGATTGTGCCGCACCCTCGCCGATTGGCAAGGGACAGCGGCTGCGGATGCCGGCCCGGACGGTGTTCGCGTCCGGAATGTCCGGACAGCGGACACTGTGCGGCGCTCGCTATCCCTTCCAAATCAATGAGATGGAGTTGGCACGCGATGTGCTCAACCTCTTGTGCAGCGAAGATCGAAAGAATAGAACCTGACTCAACGCTGAACCAAATCGCAAAGGACGAAATATTGCTTGACCGCCCTGATTAGGTGTTCTACCTTACTACCACACCACCGCTCACCAACACTCCAACAGGTATCGTCATGAACACCAAGACTCTCAGCGTTGCCATCGCCCTCGCCGCCGGTTCGCTGTTCGGCTCGATGAGTGCTCAAGCCGCCAACCTCACCACGCTGGACACCGTGCAGGTCCGCCCGTCGGCCGAGCAGCTGGCCCAGCGCGATTACGAACTCCACAGCGACATCCCGACCCTGGCCGCCGTGCAGGTTCGCCCGACCGTCGGGCAGATCCTGGAACTGCAGGCCGAGCAGGCAGCCCGGCAGCGCGTCGTGACCCTGGCTTCGGTCGAGGTCCGCCCGTCCGCCGAACAGCGCGCCGAGCTCGATCGCGGCAACACCGCGGTGGCCAGCGCCGACGCCGGCAACGAGGGCGAATCGATCGCCGCCCTGATCGGCCAGGTCATCGTCAACCTGCCGGTGCCGCACCTGCAGCCTTCGCCGGCCCAGCTGGAAGCGCTGATCGGCAACGTGGTCAACAGCCAGGCGCAGTTCTGAGTCCTGCCGGTCGGCCATCGGGCCGGCCGGTGGCGGCTAGAATTCGCCGATGAGCGAGCCGCCCTTCTTCGATGTAGTGCTGTACCAGCCGGAAATTCCGCCCAACACGGGCAACGTGATCCGCCTTTGCGCCAACACCGGCGCGCGGCTGCACCTGATCGAGCCGCTCGGTTTCGACCTGAGCGATCGCCAGCTTAAGCGCGCCGGCCTGGATTACCACGAATACGCGCCACTGCAGGTCCACCGCGACCTCGACGCCGCCCTGGCCGCCATCGCGCCCAAACGCCTGTTCGCTTTCAGTACCCGCAGCCAGGTGCGCTACGACACGCCGCGTTTCGCGCCCGGCGATGCCTTCCTCTTCGGCGCCGAAACTCGCGGCCTGCCGCAGGACGTACTCGACGCGGTGCCCACCGGCCAGCGCCTGCGCCTGCCGATGCGCCCCGGCAACCGCAGCCTCAACCTCTCCAACAGCGTTGCCGTCGTGGTGTTCGAAGCCTGGCGCCAGCTGGGCTTTGCGGGCGGCGAGTAAGGCGGCCGTCCGCAACGCATAATCGGGCCGTCCCCGACCTGCGAGATTCCCATGGTCCGTCTCCTCGGCATTTCCGGCAGCCTGCGCGCGGGCTCCTTCAACACCGCCGTGCTGCGTGCGGCGGTCGAACTCGCCGGCGAAGGCGTCACCCTGGAAGCGGCCACGCTGCACGGCATTCCGCTGTACGACGGCGACCTCGAGCTGGGCGAAGGCCTGCCCGCCGCGGTCGTCGCGCTCAAGGAGAAGGTGATCGCCAGCGACGGCGTACTGCTGGTGACGCCGGAGTACAACAATGGCGTGCCCGGTGTGTTCAAGAACGCCATCGACTGGCTCTCGCGGCCCTCCAGCGATATTGCGCGCGTGTTCGGCGAGCGTCCGTTCGCGGTGATCGGCGCCTCGCCCGGAAACTTCGGCACCTTGCTCTCGCAAACCGCATGGTTGCCCATCCTGCGCACGCTCGGCACGCGCCAGTGGGCGGGCGGGCGGTTGCTGGTGTCGCGCGCGAGTCAATTGATCGACGAACAAGGCCAGCTCGCCGACGCTGCGACGCGCAAGCGTCTGGCGGAGTTTGTCCAGGGTTTCGCACGCTTCGCTGCTGCATCGCGCTGACGCTTGCGGTAACTGCGCGCTCCGTCGCGAGCGCTCGTACGAATTGTCGAATTGCTCATTGCTCGCGCAATCTGCAACGCGCCCGCGTGCAGTTTCCCCATGAAATAAGCAAGGTTTGCTCGCTGAACCAAGCGCGCGATTAATCGTGCGCTCATGCCCAAATTCAGTGGCGATTTGAACGGATAACAGAGAATTTACATGTCGGCTGCGAACGGCATTCCGCCTCAGCGCTGATCATCAACAATAAATATAGGTATCCCCAATGAAGAATTCCTTGCTCGCCCTGGGTCTGCTGGCTGCCCTTCCTTTCGCAGCCGCTGCCGCCGACAACATCTCCTACAACTATGTCGAAGGCGACTATGTCAAAACCGATCCGAGCGGCCACGGCAACAACGCCGACGGTTGGGGCCTGAAAGGCTCGTACGCCTTCCACCCGAACTTCCATGTGTTCGCCGGCTACCAGAAGCAGAAGATCGACGGCCCGAGCAACCTCGACGAGAACCTGTGGAATGTGGGCGTGGGCTACAACTACGCCATCAGCAACAGCACCGACCTGCTGGCGCGCGTGTCCTACCAGAACTGGGACCCGGAGCATTTCCGCAAGGACTTCAACGGTTTTGCGACCGAAGTGGGCATCAACAACTCGTTCGGCCCGCGCGCCTCGACCTACGTGCTCGCTGGCTATGAAGACTATGCCAAGCGCGACAACATCAACCCGGAAGGCCAGTTCTACGGCCGCCTGGGTGGCCAGTACAACTTCACCCCGAACTGGGCGCTGAGCGGCGACGTCAAGATGTACACCAAGCACGGCGACGTGCAGTGGTCGGTCGGTCCGCGCTTCAGCTGGTAAGCGCGGCCCCTGCAAGGCGCGACACGTCTCTCTCCCGTGTCGCAACCCGAAGCCCGGCGCAAGCCGGGCTTTTCTGTTCGCGGATGCCGGACAAACCAAAGCCCGGCCAATGCCGGGCTTCGCAGGAGACACACCAACGCTTGCCGCTACTGGAACAGCGTGGCCGGATACTCCGGCTTCTGCTCGCGCGCCAACAGCCCGCGCAATCCCGCTTCCGGCGTGATCTCGCCATGCAGCACCGCGCGCACGGCATTGGAGATCGGCAGCTCGATGCCGTGATGCTCGGCCTGCCGCATCACCTCGTCGGCCGTCTGCACCGACTCGACCACCTGGCCGATCTCGCGCACCGCGTCCTGCAGGCTCTGCCCACGGCCCAGGGCCAGGCCCAGGCGCCGATTGCGCGACAGATCGCCGGTGCAGGTCAGCACCAGGTCGCCCAGCCCCGCCAGGCCCATCAGCGTTTCCGGACGGGCGCCGATCACCGCCGCCAGCCGCAGCATCTCGTTGAGGCCGCGGGTGATCAGGCCGGCGCGGGCGTTGAGGCCCAACTGCATGCCATCGGCCACGCCGGTGGCCACCGCCAGCACGTTCTTCATTGCCCCGCCGAGCTCGGCACCGACCATGTCATCGCCGGTGTAGGCGCGAAACGTGGGGCCATGCATCGCACCTGCCACCTTCTGCGAGAAGGCCGCATCGTCGCCATGCACGGTGATCGCCGTGGGCAGGCCCAGGGTGACTTCCTTGGCGAACGATGGGCCGGTGACCACGGCCAGCGGCACGGTTTCGCCCAGGATCTCGCGCGCCACCTCGTGCAGGAAGCGGCCCGAGCCCGGTTCGAAGCCCTTGGTGGCCCACGCCACGCCAGCCTCGGCCGGGCGCAGCGGCGCCAGCAAGCGCACCGTTTCGGTAAAGGCGTGCGAAGGCACGACCACCAGGATCCAGTCCGCCCCGGCGACCGCGGCCGCCAGGTCGGTGGTCGCACGCAAGCCGTCCGGCAGCGCGATGCCCGGCAGGTAGCGCGGGTTCTCGTGCTGGCGGTCGATGGCCTCGATCACGGCGGCATCGCGGCCCCAGAGCACGGTCGGAAAACCATGCCGGGACACCAGCGCGGCAAGCGCGGTGCCCCAGGAGCCGGCGCCGAGGACGGCAATTTTCTGCTTCTGATCGCTCATCCGAGGATCAACCGGGCAACGCTCAGGCGTTGCCGGCCGGCTCCGAATCAGCCAGCGAGGTCTCGCCCTGCTGCGCGCGCTGGCGCAGGGTTTCGGCGTACAGGGCCTCGAAATTGATCGGCTGCAGGTAGAACGGCGGGAAGCCGCCGGCCTGAATCAGCTCGCTGACCAGGGTGCGCACGTACGGGAACAGGATGTTCGGGCACTGGGTGCCGAGCAGCACGTCCACCGCCTGCGGCTCCAGGCCGACCAGGCCGAACACGCCCGCCTGCTGCACTTCGGCCACGTAGGCGGTCTTGCCACCGGCCGCGCAGGTCAGGGTGATGGCCAGCACCACTTCGAAGGCGTTTTCGTTGAGGCGCTGCACGCGCTGGTTCAGGTTGAGCTGCAGCTCCGGCTGCACGGCCTCGTTGAACACGGCCGGGGCATTGGGCGACTCGAAAGAAACGTCCTTGACGTAGATCTTCTCGATGGTGAAAGCGGGGCCGGCGTTGACGTCGGCCGGCGCGGCGGCGCCGTTGTTGGTTTCGTCGGACATTTCCTACTCCAAAAGCGGTTATCAGTAATGAAACGGGATTATCACATGCCTGCCGCGGGGGGCGCCGGGCCTGGCGCGCACAAGCACGGGGGGGATCAGGCGCGGCCCTTGACCAGGGGCATCTCGGCCTGCTGCCACGCGGGGATGCCGCCATCGAGCCAATACACCTTCTCGAAACCGGCCTTCTTCAACTGCTTGGCCGCGGCGGCCGAGGCAGTGCCGTTGCGGCAGACCACCACCACCGGCGTCTGCCGGGCATTGGCGACCAGCTTGTGTTCGGGGCCGAACTGGGCCGCCTGGGCATTGCGGCTGCCGGCGATATGGCCCTTCTCGAACTCCGAGCTGGTGGACAGGTCCACCACCACCGCGCCTTCGTTGTTCATCAGCCGGGTCAGCTCGGCCGGCTTGAGCGCGGTATAGCCGCGGAACAGGCGCGCGATCTCGGTGTAGACCAGGGCGACGGTCAGGCCGACGAAGAGGGTCGACAGCAGCGGATTACGCCCGGCAAAGCCCAGCAGTTCTTCGAAATTCACGGCGTCACGGTTCGGTTAGCGGGCGGCGATTGTCGCACAGGCCAGTAACGGGAAAGGCAGCCTGCCGGACCTGTGGCGGGGCTCACTCGCCCCGCCACAGGTCCGGCAGGCCCGAGGCCAGCCACCAGTGCTTGCTGGCCGGGTCCCAGCGCCAGACTTCGCGGGTGCGCACCACCCGCTCGGCCTGGGTGTTGCGGTTGATCACCCGCAGCTCGACGTCCCGCAGGACCTCATTCTCCGCCCCGGCGCTGGTGCGCAATTCCCGATAGCCGGAGATCTGCACCTGCTGGTAGCGCTCGCGCTCCAGGTCGGACTGGGGATGGGCCTCGCGATACTGGGGATCGACGACCTCCCAGGCGGTATCGAAATCGTTCCAGCGCACGGCTGCAGCATAGGCGGCCTGGATATCGCCCAGCCCGTGCTGGCTGGCGGCCGCGGCGGTGAGCGCAAGCAACATCAGAACCGCGCCCAAGGCGCTCCGGATCCCCAGCCTCATCGCCCCTGCCCCCATTGCGCTGCCCTGTCTGAGCCGAGCGCCATCCTACCCTTTCGCGATCGCCACGAAGCGGCCGCTGAAGGTGGCCGCCACCGCGCCGGAGGCCAGCCGCACCTGGGCCGCCATCCCGAGCCGGGCCCTGCCGCGCTGGCGCAGGGTGGCGATGAAGGTGTCGCGCTCGGCCGGCAGGGCGGGCGCCGCATCCGCGCACAGCGTTTCGTAGACCGGCAGCAGATAGCGCAGCTGGCTGTCGGCGACATAGAGGTCGGCGCTGAGCCCGGCCAGCCGCAGCTGCAGGTTCACCCAGCCCCAGCCGGCCAGGGTCATCAGCGAGGCCAGGCTGCCGCCGAAGGCGTTGGCCTTGTCGTTGATGTTCGCCGCCAGCGGCGCCTGCAGGAACAGCGCACCGTCTTCGTAGCGGTCCACTGCAATGGCCATCGCCGCCACCGGCGGCATGGCGGAAAACTGCTGCTGCAGTTGCTGCAGGTCAGCGGCGGAAGGAACAGGCAACGGCATCGGCACATCACGCTCGAGCGAAGGGCTCGCATAATGCCCGCAATGGCTGATCCCGCGCACGTGCCCAACTGCCTGATCTCACTGCGTCCCACCGGGCAGCACGACACGCTGCGCCGCGCCGCCGCGCGACGCGGCTGGGGGCTGGTCGCCGTGTCGCCCTGGCGGTTGCAGGCGCGCAGCGACCCCGCCACCCGGTTCGCCCTGGCCACCGCGCTCGCCGCGCCCGTGGTGGTGTTCACCAGTCCGATGGCGGTACGGGCCGCCGCGCAGTTGGCGCCCCTGTCCGCCAGTGCCGGCGCGAGGCAGTGGCTGGCGGTCGGCGAAGGCACGGCGCGCGCGCTTCGGCGGGTGGGCGTGGCCCCGGTGCAGGCGCCCACCCGCATGGACAGCGAAGGCCTGCTGGCATTGCCAGTACTGGCCGCTGCCGAACGCGTCGGCCTGGTCACCGCGCCCGGCGGCCGCGGCCTGATCGCCACGACGCTGCAACAGCGGGGCGCCCGGGTCGATCGCGCCGATGTCTACGAACGCGTGCCGCTGCTGCTGCCCGCCAGCATCCTGGCCCGGCTGCGCGCACTGCCCCCGCCGGCCGTGCTGGCGGTCAGCAGCGCCGAGGCGTTCGACCGGGTCCTGGCCCAGCTGCCTGCCGATCTGCTCGCGCAGTGGCGGCGAGACCCGGTGGTCGTCGCCAGCGCGCGCTTGGGCCAGTTGGCACGCGAGCGCGGCTTTGCGCGGATCGTGCCAGCGGACGGGCCGCGGCCGGCGCAGTTGCTCGCCGCGCTCGATCACCTCGGCGGCGACTGAATCGGCGCCAGCTTCCTCTTGCCCACGCCGCGCGCACCACGCCATGCTGTCGGGCGCCGCGACGCGACTGCGTGGCGACTGCCCAAGGAAGCCTGCCGATGAATGATCCCGCCCCCTCGCGACGCCGCTCTCTGTTCTGGGTGGCTCTGCTCGTGCTGGCCGTGATCGCCGCGCTCGGCGCCGGCTTCGGTTGGCGTGCCTGGCAGACGCGGCTGGCCGAACAACAGCTGGCCGAGGACTCGCGCGTGCAGCGCTGGGCCGCCATGGAGCAGACGGTGGAGGCGCTGCGCCGCGACCAGCGCGCAGCCAACCAGCGCCTGCAGGACGCCGCGGCGACCAACCGCATCCTGCGCGACGAGATGCTCGGGCTGAGCCAGCGTGGCGCGCTGCTGGAAGAAACCGTCGAACGCCTGGCCGACAGCGATCGCCACGGTTCCCAGGCCCTGCGCCTGGACGAAGTGGAGCTGCTGCTCAACCAGGGCCAGCAACGGCTGGCCATCGCCGGTGACCTGGACGGCGCACGCCGCGCCTACGCCCTGGCCGCCGGCACCTTGCAAGGCATCGACGACCCCGCCTATCTCAACCTGCGCCAGGCCCTGGTACAGGAGCGCAACGCGCTCGATGCCCTCGGCCCCGGCCCGCAACGCCTGTTGGGCGGCGAACTGGACGCCTTCATCTCGCGCCTGCAACGCCTGCCGCAACATGTGCGGGACGAGGACGACGCATCGCGTGCCTGGTGGCAGCGCGCGCTGTCGCCGTTGGTACAGATACGTCCCTCGCGCGGAACGTTGATCGCCGGTTCCGAGCGCCGCGCCGCCCAGGACGCCCTGCAGATCGAGGCAAGCCTGGCGCGCGCTGCATTGGAGCGCGGCGATGCCGAAGGCTTCTCGCAAGCGCTGCGGCGCCTGGATGCCTGGCTGGTGCGGCTGTGGCCGGATTCGCCCGCGCTGCGGACCCAGCGCAAGGCGTTGGCCGACCTCGGCAAAGCGCCACTGCGTCCGGACATGCCCGTACTCGGGTCCACCCTGCGACAACTGCAGGCCATGCGTGAAGGGAGGCAAAGCCCATGAAGCCACTGCGAAGTCTGCTCATCCTGCTGGTTGCCGTAGTGCTTGGCGTGGTCGCCGCGCAATGGCTGTCGCAACAACAGCGCTACGACCTCGGCGAAGTCGTGGTGCGGGTGGGCGGCAACGACTACATCGCGCCGATGCCGCAGGCGATATTGGCGCTGATCGTCGGCCTGCTGGTGCTGTGGCTGCTGTGGATCGTCGTCAGCCTGCCGTTCCGCGCCTGGGGCCGCTATCGCCGCAAGCGCGGCCGCGCGCGCTTGATCGAAGGCCTGCGCGCCTACGAGTTCGGGCAATGGAACCGCGCCGGCAAGGCGCTGGTCGCCGCGGCCGAGGACGATGAGGTGGCGCCGGTGGCGCTGCCGCCGGCCATTCGCGTTGCCGACGCCCGCGCCGATGTCGAAGGCGCGCGCGCGCTGGAACAGGAACTGGCCACCCGCGATCCGGTCGGCCACGCGCTGCTGCAGGCCGAACGCCTGCTGGCCGGCGGCCGCCCGGTCGATGCGATCAACGCGCTGGACGTGCCCGCGGCCCAGCCGCTGCCGCCGCGCGGCCTGCTGCTGCGGACCGAAGCGCTGGCCCTCATCGGCCGGGCCGGCGAAGCCTATGGCCAGCTCGGCGCGTTGCGCCAGCAACAGGCGCTGGCGCCGGAAGCGGCGGCCATCCTCGAACGGCGGCTGGCCGCGCTGTCGCTGGAACAAGCCGGCGATGCCAACGCGCTGGCCGAACGCTGGGAATCGTTGTCCAAGACGTTGCGGGCCGAGCCTGCGGTGGTCGCCGCCTATGCGCGCCGGGGTGCGGCCCTGCACTGGGACGATGCCGCGCTGCGCAGCCTCGAACAGGCGCTGGATTCCGGCTGGGACGAAGAGTTGATCGTCCTGTATGGCGAACTGCCGGTCGAAAAATACGATTCCCGCCGCACCAGCGCCCAGCGCTGGCTGGCCACGCATCCGGCCAGCCCGGGGTTGCTGCTCACGCTGGCGCGGCTGGCGCGGCATCAGCAGCAATGGGCACAGGCCGAGGAATTCCTGCATCGCGCCATTGCCCAGGGCGCGGGCGCACCGGCCTGGGAAGAACTGGGCGAAGGCTTCGCCGCGGCGGGCGAACCGGTGCTGGCGGCGCAGTGCTATCGCAATGCGCTGCACAGCCAGCGCGGTGGCACGGCGGCCGAGCTGACTGGCCACCGCACCCTGCGCGAGCAAATCCACGACCAGGCGATTGCCGAAGACCGCGACGAACACGGCGTGCCGCGGCTACGGGAGTGAGTTTGCCCTTTGTAGGAGCGGCTCTGGGTGGCCTTGGGCCATCAGCCGCGACCGTAGATCATCGGCCCAGCAATCTCGCCGTGAGCTGAAACAGTCGCGGCTGATGGCCCAAGGCCACCCAGAGCCGCTCCTACAGTGTCTGCGGTACCGCGCCGCGACGGCCGCTTACCTTTCGATGATCGCCACCACGCCCATGCCGCCGGCGGTGCAGATCGACACCAGCGCGCGGCCACCGCCGCGTTCCTTCAATTCCTTGGCCACGGTGGCGACGATGCGCGCGCCGGTGGCGGCGAAGGGGTGGCCGGTGGCCAGCGAGGAACCGAGCGGGTTGATCTTCGCCGGGTCGATGCGGCCCATCGGCGCATCCAGGCCGAGGCGGTTGCGGCAATAGTCCTCGCTCTCCCACGCGCGCAGCGTGCACAGCACCTGGGCGGCGAAGGCTTCGTGGATCTCGTAGATATCGAAGTCCTGCAAGGTCAGGCCGTGGCGCTTGAGCATCTCCGGCACGGCCACCGTCGGCGCCATCAGCAGGCCTTCGCCGTGCACGAAGTCCACCGCGGCCACCTGTGCGTCGCGCAGGTAGGCCAGCGGCTCGTGGCCGTGCGCCTGCGCCCACTCGTCGCTGGCCAGCAGCACCGCGGCGGCGCCGTCGGTCAGCGGGGTCGAGTTGGCGGCGGTCAGGGTGCCGCGGCCGGAGAGCTTGTCGAACGCCGGCTTCAGCGTGGCCAGCTTTTCCAGCGAGGTGTCCGGACGCAGGATGTTGTCGCGGGTGACGCCGCGGAACGGCACGATGAGCCCGTCGAAGAAGCCGCGCTCATAGGCCGCGGCCAGCTTCTTGTGCGAAGACACCGCCCACTCGTCCTGCGAGTCGCGCGAGATGTTCCACTCCTTGGCCATGTCCTCGCAGTGGTCGCCCATGCTCTTGCCGGTGCGCGGCTCGCCGACGCCGGGGAACTCGGGCTTGAGCTCGCTCAGGCGAAAACCGTTGACCATGGCCTTGATCTTGTCGCCGGTGGTCTTGGCGCGGTTGGCGGCCAGCAGGCGCGCGCGCAGCTTCTTGCCATAGACGATCGGCACGTCCGAGGTCGTGTCCGAGCCGCCGCCGATGCCCGAGTCGATCTGCCCCAGCGCGATCTTGTTGCCGATGTGCACGATGGTATCGAGCGAGGTGCCGCAGGCGCGCTGCAGCGTGATCCCCGGCGTCAACGGCGACAGGCCGGAAGACAGCGCCGCTTCGCGCGCCAGGTTCCAGTCGCTGGAATGCTTGATCACCGCGCCCATCGCCACTTCGCCGAGCTGTTGCCCATGCAGGCCGAAGCGCTCGACCAGCGCGCCCAGCGTACGCACCGACATGCCCAGGTTGCCCACGTCCGAATAAGCAGTGTTCTGGCGGCAGAACGGAATGCGGACACCACCAAGAATGGCGACGGGACGGGCGACGGGCATGGGTTGACCTGACATGAGGGGGGCTCGGGGACATGGCCTGCACAGGGCCGGCAGGCATAATGTGCGCAGTGTAGCTGCCGCCCCGTGACGGGCCAACCGCGAACCCATGAGCAATAGCGAACACGGCATGACCGCCATCGGCGTCCTGGCATTGGAGCTTGCCGGCGGTACCACGCCGGCGCACGCAGCGTTGCCCCCGTCACAGGCCGGCGCCCTCGCCGATCGCGTGGGCCGCGACCTCGCGCAATGGGTGCCGCAAGTACGCGAGCTGGAGCTGAGCCTGGCCGCCGCGCACTTCGACCCGGCCGAAGTCCTGCGCCCGGGCTGGCCGATGCACCGCCGCCTCGACGAATTGCGCGCGCGCGCGCCCGGCCGCGACGAAGGTCCGCGCCTGCTGGCCTTCGGCGCCGATGCGCAGGGCGAGGTGCCGTTGCCCTTCCAGGCCGACGCCGGCCTGGCCGGTGGCAACCTGCGCGTCCTGCCCTTCCTGGTGTCCGGCGAGCCCGAAACCGTCGCCGAGGTCGCCGCCGCACTGGAAGACACGCTGCTGGCGCAAGGCATGGCCCAGGCCGACACCGCGCTGCTGGCGCAGGAAGCCTTTGGCGCACAGATCGAGCACGCCCGCTATCTCACCGTGCACGACCTCGCCGCGATGATGTCGATGCAATACGACAACCAGGGCCTGGCCGCCCTGTGGCCGCTGCTGGAGACCGCCCTGCTGGCCCCGCAGGCCAGCGAATGGCTGGCCGAAGCCCCCGAGCCGCTGCTGCATTACATCAATGGCGAGGTACGGATGGCCTTGTTCGACCCGGCCGGCTGGTGCGCGCACTACGGCCAGGATCGCCACGATTGCGAGCAGCTCCAGCACGTATACGAACAGTACCTGGCCCGCCAGCGGCAGATGGCCGCGGTACTCGAAGCCCACGGCGTGCCGGTGCTGTACGTGCATATCGAGCCCGGCCAGGATGCGCGGGCCGCCTTGGCCGCCTGAGGCGGCAGCGCTGATGCGGCGTCTGCCCCGCCATCGAGCCCACCATGTCCACACTGCCCGCCAAATCGCCGCCGCCGCTGCAAGGTGTGCTGGAAACCGCGCTCTACGTCGATGACCTGGCCCGGGCGCGGGACTTCTATGAGCAGGTAATGGGGCTGGTGCCGATGATGCAGGGCGAGTGCATTACCGCGTACGCGGTGGCGCCTGGGCAGGTGCTGCTGCTTTTCCGCCGCGGCGGCACGCCCCCCGGCGGCAGCATGCCCGCCCACGATGGCCACGGCCATGCGCACTTCGCGCTGGCCATCGACGTCGCCTCGTTGCCGCAGTGGGAAAACTGGCTGGCGCGGAACGGGGTGGCCGTCGAGCATCGCACCAGCTGGCCGCGCGGCGGACAGAGCATTTATTTTCGCGACCCGGACCAGCACCTGGTGGAGCTGGCCACGCCGGGGTTGTGGGCGAATTATTGAGGCGATGCCACCGACGGTTTCCGGTCGGGGCTGAAGCCCCTCCTACAGGGAGCGGCTTCAGCTGCGACGCGACCAAAGCCCGCCACCCGCTACGTGTCAGTTCGAGGCCGTCGCATCGGTCGTGATCACGCCGCACGCCAGTCGCCCGCCCGCATTGCCGGTCGGCTGGGTCTTGTAGTCGTCCGGGTCGGCGTGGACGATCACTGCGTGCCCGCTGATGTCGAAGTCGTCGCCCTTGCCGATGTTGACGTTGCTCGACACCGGCCCATCGACGGTGGCATTGCCCTGCGCGTCGGACTGGATGTTGGGCATGTCGCCGCCGTGGTGCGGATCGGCGCTGACATTGCCATGCTGGCTCTGCGCCGGGTTGAAATGGCCACCGGCACTGCTGCCGTCCGGCGCACTGCAGTCACCCTTCTCATGGATGTGGAAGCCATGTTCGGTATTGGGCTTCAACCCACTGAGCTGGCCACTGACGCGCAAGGCGCCATCGACGACCTTGAAGGTGACACTGCCCTTGACGTCATTGCCCTGGGTCGGCTTGATCTCGGCGGTGGCGCTGGCGGCCGGGGCGCTGGGCGCTTCCGGTGCGGTGGGAGCGGCAGGCGCGGCCTCATGGCCGGCGTGGTCGGCCGCCGCGTCGGCGGCGGTGGCGGTGGCGGGTGCCTCGCGCTTGCAGGCGCCCAGCGCCAATGCGGTGGCAATGAACAACGCGGTCGGAATCATGCGCATGGTGTTGCTCCTCTCGCCCAGCGGGCAGTGTGGGGCCGGACAGGCCGGCGATGTTCGGGCCATTACTCGATCCTGGTCAGCGGCTGGCCCGGATGACGCCGCACGCCAGGCGCGCGCCGGCGTTGCCGCTGGGCTGGGTGCGGTAGTCGTCGGCGTCGGCGTGGACGATGACGGCCTTGCCGAGCACATCGTTCGGCGCGCCGGTGCCGAGGCTGACGCCGCCGAGCACGCGGTCGATCTGCACCACGCCTTCGCCGTCGGCGACCAGGTTGTCCATGTCGCCTAGGTGATGCGGGCCGGCGGCGCTGCGGCCGTGCGCGCTGGCGGTGGGGTTGAAATGTCCACCGGCGCTGCTCGCATCGACCGCGCTGCAATCGCCGCGTTCATGCACGTGGAAGCCGAAACTGCCGCCCGGGCGCAAGCCGCCGACGGTACCGGTCACGCGAACGCCCTGCGGCACCGGCAACAGCACCACGCGGCCACTGACCAGGCTGCTGGACGCCGAAGCCAACGCGGCCTCGGCCTGGCGCACGTTGCTCGGCGGTGCCGGCGGCAAGGGCGGCGCGGGCTTGGGCGGCGGCGGGCTGCTGCACGCGGCGAGCGCGAGCAGCGTCAGGACGGAAAGAGTACGGCGGTTCACGGTACGGGCTTCCTTCAGGCATTCGGCACGCTAGTCGGGGCGGCGTGCAGAGGCCATGAATGCCCAGTACTCGCTAACTCAGCGACGCCGCCGTCCAGGCCCCAGTTTACGGGTAACGGTATTGCGGCCCACGCCCAGCCGCGCGGCGGCCTCGGCGCGGCGGCCCTGGGTGAACTGCAGGGCGACTTCGAGCAACGCCTTGTCGAAGCGCTCGCGTGCTTCGGCATGCAGGCCTTCGGCGCCATCGCCCAGGCGCTGGCGTGCCCAATCGGACAGCCGCGCATCCCAATCGCTGCCGTCGCCGGTGCCAGCGGCCGCGGCCCGCCGCGAACCGCGCGCGAGCGCGGCCTGCGCATCATCGGCACCGATCGTATCGGTGACGGTCAGCGCCGCCAGCCGCCAGCACACGTTCTCCAGTTCGCGCACGTTGCCGGGCCAGTCGTAGCCGCGCAGCGTCTCAAGGGCCTGGGCGGACAGCCGCTTGGCCGGCATGTCGAGCTTGCGCGCGGCCATGGCGAGGAAGTTGTCCGCCAGCTGGGCGATATCCGCACGGCGTTCGCGCAGCGGCGGCAGCTGCAGGCGCACGACATCCAGGCGATGCAGCAGGTCGGCGCGAAAGCGGCCCTGCTCGACCAGCGCCTCGAGGTCCTGGTGGGTGGCGGCAATCACGCGCACGTCCACGTGGATCAGTTCGCGCCCGCCGACGCGGAAGAATTCGTTTTCCGCCAGCACGCGCAGCAGGCGCGTCTGCAGCGGCATCGGCATGTCGCCGATTTCGTCCAGGAACAGCGTGCCGCCGTTGGCCTGTTCGAAGCGGCCGATGTGGCGCTTGCTGGCGCCGGTGAAGGCGCCCGCTTCGTGGCCGAACAATTCGCTCTCCAGCAGTTCGGCCGGGATCGCCGCGGTATTGAGCGCCACGAACGGTGCCCGCGAGCGTGGCGATTCGTGGTGCAGCGCGCGCGCCACCAGCTCCTTGCCGGTGCCGGTTTCGCCATTGACCAGCACCGACAGCGGCGCCTGCGCCAGGCGGCCGATCGCGCGGAACAGTGCGCGCATGGCGGGCGTGTCGCCGATCAATTCCGACGAGCCGGGCGGCGCGGTGGGCGTTGCCGCGACCTGGGTCTCGTCGGGCAGTGCGCGCGCGGCCAGGGCCACTGCGTCGTCCAGGTCGAAAGGCTTGGACAGGAATTCGTGCGCGCCGCCGCGGAAGGCGCCGGCGGTGCTGGCGACATCGGTATAGGCCGACATCACGATCACCGGCAGCTGCGGATGCGCGGCCTTGAGCTTGTCCAGCAACACCAGGCCGTCGTCGCCGGGCATGCGCACGTCGGTGAACAGCAGGTCGGGCGCCGGCCGTTGGCGCAGGGCCGCCAGCGCCGCGGCCGCGCTCTCGAAGCCATCGACCGAATAGCCGGCATCGCGCAGCGCCGTGGACAGCACGAAGCGCACCGACCGGTCGTCGTCGACGACCCAGATGCGCTGCGAGGCGGGATCAGCCATGGCCATGCTCCTTGCCGGCGTCCAGCACCGGTTGCGGCAACAACAAAGTGAAAACGGTATGTCCCGGGCGCGAGCGGTAGGTCAGCGTGCCGTGGTGCTCGCGCGCGACCTGCTGCGCCAGCGCCAGCCCCAGGCCGCTGCCGTCGGCGCGACCGCTGACCAGCGGCAGGAACAGGTGTTCGGCCAATTCCTCCGGCACGCCGCTGCCGTCATCGACGATCTCCAGCCGCAGCGCCATCGCATGCACGTTGTCGCGAATGCGCTGGCCGTGTTCGACCCGCGTGCGCAGGGTGACGACGCTGGCGCCGGCCTGGATCGCGTTGCGCACCAGGTTCCACACCGCCTGGGTGAGGCGGTCGGCATCGCCGAGGATTTCCGGGATGCTGGGGTCGTAGTCGCGCTGCAGGCGCACCGACCAACCGGCTTCGCTCTCGGCCAGGCGCAGGACGCGCTCGAGCACGGCGTGGATGTTGAGGTGGTCGTGCGGGCTCGCCGGCGTCGGGGAGAGCAGGCGTTCGAGCAAGGTGTTCAGACGCTCGATCTCGGCGCCGATGAGGTCGATCAGCTCGCGCTCGTCTTCGTCGCGATGGCTGGCGCGGCGCGCCAGCAGCTGCGCGGCGCCCTTCAGGCCCGCCAGGGGATTGCGCAGCTCGTGCGCCAAACCTTTGAGCGCGGCACTCAGCGCGCTCGGCAAGGCATGGGTGGGATCTGGGGCGGGAAACTCATCGACCGGATGGGCTTCCAGCAACCAGCCGCCATCCTCCAGGCGCGACAGCCAGCCTTCGGCAAAGCGCGGGGTCTCGCCCGGCAGTCCGATCGCCATGCGGTGCAGGCGCAGCACGTCGCGCTCGTCGTTGCCGACGAAGCGGGCGAGGGCGTCGCCCTCGATTTCCAGGGCGGCCAATGGGTGGTCGACCAGGCGCCGGGCACTGATGCCCAGCCAGCGGGCAAAGGCGGCGTTGACCCCGACCACGCGGCCATCGGCGCCGGCCCAGGCGACCGGCGTGGCCAGGCTTTCCAACAGGGGCGTCGCGGTGCTCATCGGCATTGCACCAATATAGTGCAACCACGCGGACGCTTCGGTGAACCGCTACGCCGCGCCGGCTCAGCGGGCGCGGCGTTGGCGCAGGAGCGAATGCAGGATGCGGGCATCCTCGGCGTCGAGCTGCTCGTCCAGGTCGTCGCGGCCGCGGAAGTGGCGGTGGAATGCGCGCACTGCGGCGGCGGGGTCGTCGAGCGGATAGCCCAGGGCCTGCAGGCCCAGCCACGGGTCGAAGCCGGGGGGCGCGGGGCCATCGGCCGGATCGGGCCATTGCCCATAACCGGCGGCGGCCAGCTGCTCCCACGGGAACCAGCGGCTGGGATCGACCTTGCGCGCGGGCGCCAGGTCGGCATGGCCGATGACCTGGTCGCGCGGAATGCGCAGGCGGGTGCACAGATCGTCGAGCAGGCGCAGCAGCGTGGCGATCTGCCCGGGCGGGAACGGCGAGCGGCCATCATTGTCCAGCTCGATGCCGATCGAGGCCGAATTGACGTCGCTGATCGTGCCCCAGCGGCCGCTGCCGGCATGCCAGGCGCGCAGCGAATCGGGCACCAGCTGGAACAGCGAGCCGTCCTTGCCGACCAGGTAATGCGCACTGACCTGGCCGCCGCTGTTGCGCGTGCGCAAGGTATCCAGGCTTTGCTGCACCGAGTCCTGCTCGGTGTGGTGGATCACGATGAGGATGGGTTGCCGTGCGTTGTGGTTCGGCGAGGGCACCCATTGCGCCATCGGGTTGCGCGGTGCGTGCGCGCAGGCGCCCAGCACGAGCGCCAGCAGCGAGGGAACCAGGAAGCGGAGCAGGCCATTGCGCATGCCCCATTGCAACGGCAGCGGGCGGGCAATGCAAGCCGCGCGTCGCCGACAACGATAACGACAGCAACTGGCGGGGGCTCTGGTCCATATCTACCTCGACATCGGGGATTGCACGACCGCCCCGCCCCCAGGAGCGCATCGGTTCGAAGCACCGCCGGGCATGCGGCCCGGCGGCCAGTGCCGGCCCGCGCAACAAGCGCGGGCCGGCGTGACACACCTCAGGACTCGTAGGCCGATTCACCGTGCGCGGTGATGTCCAGGCCCTCGCGCTCGGCTTCTTCGCTCACGCGCAGGCCGAACACCAGCTTGGCGATCAGGAACGCGACCACCGAGACCACGCCCACCCACACCAGGGTGATCAGCACGCCCTGCGTCTGGATCCAGACCTGGTTGGCGATGCTGTAGTCGTCACCCTTCTGGCCGCCCAGCGAGGCGGCGCTGAACACGCCGGTGAGGATCGCGCCGATGATGCCGCCCAGGCCATGCACGCCGAACACGTCCAGGCTGTCGTCGGCGCGCAGCAGGCGCTTGAGCCCGGTGACGCCCCACACGCACAGCACGCCGGCGATGAAGCCGATCGCGATGGCGCCGAACGGGCCGACCGTGCCGCAGGCCGGGGTGATGCCGACCAGGCCGGCGACCATGCCCGAGGCCACGCCCAGGGCGGAAGACTTGCCCTTGATGATCTTCTCGGTCAGCGACCAGCCCAGCACCGCGGCGGCGGTGGCCAGCAGCGTGTTGATGAAGGCCAGCGCGGCGCCCGCGTTGGCTTCCAGGTTGGAGCCGGCGTTGAAGCCGAACCAGCCCACCCACAGCAGCGAAGCACCGACGAAGGTCAGGGTCACGTTGTGCGGCTTGATCGCCTCACGGCCGAAGCCGGTGCGCTTGCCGACGAAGTAGGCGCCTACCAGGCCGGCGATACCGGCGTTGATGTGCACCACCGTGCCGCCGGCGAAGTCCAGCGCACCCTTCTCGAACAGATAGCCGCCGGTCGCCCACACCATGTGCGCCATCGGCAGGTAGGCGAAGGTGAACCACAGCACCGAGAACAGCAGCACCGCGGCAAAGCGCGCCCGTTCGGCGAACGCACCGACGATCAGCGCACCGGTGATGCCGGCGAAGGTGCACTGGAACCCCACGAACACCAGTTCCGGCAGCGCCACGCCCTTGGTGAAGGTGGCCGCCAGGCTGTTGATGTCCACGCCCTTCAGCAGCGCCTTGTCGAGGTTGCCGATCCACGGGCCCTCGCCCGAGAACGCCAGGCTGTAGCCGTACAGCACCCACAGCACGCTGATCAGCGAGAACACCACGGCGACCTGGATCAGCACCGAAAGCACGTTCTTGGAGCGGACCATGCCGCCGTAGAACAGTGCCAGGCCGGGCACGACCATCAGCAGCACCAGCAGCGTGGAGGTCAACATCCAGGCCACGTCGCCCTTGTCGACGGTGGGGGCCGGTTCGGCCTCAGGCGCGGCTTCTGCCGCCGGTGCCGTGGCGGCGGCATCGAGCGGTTCGCTCTTCACTTCCTCCGTCGGCGCGGCCGTGGTTTCGGTGGTGGGCGGGGGCGTTTCCTGTGCATGCGCCGAGAACGCCGAAGTGGCGAAGGCACTGAGCAGCATCATCAGGCAGACGGAATAGAACCGGGTCTTCCACCCGGTTGCGAGCACGTTCTTCATGTGGGCCTCCGGAAGGTTAGAGCGCGTCTGCGCCGATTTCGCCGGTGCGGATGCGCACCACCTGTTCGACCGGGGTGACGAAGATCTTGCCGTCACCGATCTTGCCGGTACCGGCAGCGGACTGGATCGCCTCGACCACGGCATCCAGTCGCTCGTCGGTCACCACGGTTTCGATCTTGATCTTGGGCAGGAAATCGACGACGTACTCGGCGCCGCGATACAGCTCGGTATGTCCCTTCTGCCGGCCGAAGCCTTTCACTTCGGTCACGGTGATGCCCGACACGCCCGCCTGCGAGAGTGCTTCGCGCACCTCGTCAAGCTTGAACGGCCGGATGATGGCGGTGATCAGTTTCATGCGCTTACCCCGATGGTGGATGGAACCGGCCGACGTGCACTGGCCGGTGATGACGGTCATCCGGATGCCGTTGGCATCCACTCGCGCGGTGCGGCGACGGGCCCCCGGCGAACACCTGCCGCACAACGCGGCGGATATCCACCTTCGTGGGAGAGGGCGAAGGCCCGCGACCGATCCGGTCTCTCTTGCCCCTGAATGGTGTTGCGTCTCTCCCGGTCATGCGGCTTCGCCACGGCTCCCCAGCCGTGGAAAAGGGCGGCGATGACGAAGGTGGGAGGGGGAGCCTTCGTCATCGCCAGTTGCTCAGTGCATCAAATGCCGTAGTACAGCTGGTACTCCAACGGATGGGTGGCGGCACGGAACTTGGTGACTTCCTGCATCTTCAGCGCGATGTAGCCATCGATGAAGTCGTCGGTCATCACGCCACCGGCCTTGAGGAACTCGCGGTCCTTGTCCAGCGCTTCCAGGGCCTGGTCCAGGCTGGAGCAGACCTGCGGGATCAGCTTCTCTTCTTCCGGCGGCAGGTCGTACAGGTCCTTGTCGCTCGGCGCGCCCGGGTCGATCTGGTTCTTGATGCCGTCCAGGCCGGCCATCATCAGCACGGTGAAGGTCAGGTAGCCGGACTGGATCGGATCGGGGAAGCGCATTTCGATGCGGCGTGCCTTCGGGTTGGACACCCACGGAATGCGGCACGAAGCGGAGCGGTTGCGCGCCGAGTAGGCCAGCATCACCGGCGCCTCGAAGCCCGGCACCAGGCGCTTGTAGCTGTTGGTGCCCGAGTTGGCGAAGGCGTTGATCGCCTTGGCGTGCTTGAAGATGCCGCCGATATACCACAGCGCCAGCTGCGACAGGCCGCCGTAGCCGTCGCCGGAGAACAGGTTGGTGCCGCCCTTGGCCAGCGACTGGTGCACGTGCATGCCCGAGCCGTTGTCGCCGACGATGGGCTTGGGCATGAAGGTCGCGGTCTTGCCGTTGCGGAAGGCGACGTTCTTGATGATGTACTTCATGGTCAGCAGCTCGTCGGCCTTCTTGACCAGCGAGCTGAACTTGGTGCCGATCTCGCACTGGCCGGCGGTGGCCACTTCGTGATGGTGCACTTCGGTTTCGATGCCGACCTGCTCCAGGGTCTTGACCATTTCCGCGCGCAGGTCATGCAGCTGGTCGGTCGGCGGGACCGGGAAGTAGCCGCCCTTGACGGTCGGACGGTAGCCGCTGTTGCCGCCTTCGATCTTGGCGCCGGTGTTCCAGGCCGCTTCTTCCGAATCGATCTTGAAGAAGGTGTGGCCCATGTCGTTGCCGAAGCGGACCGAATCGAAGATGAAGAATTCCGGCTCCGGGCCGAAGAAGGCCTGTTCGGCGATGCCGCTGGACTTGAGGTAAGCCTCGGCGCGCTTGGCGATACCGCGCGGGTCGCGCGAGTAGCTCTGCATGGTGGCCGGGTCGAGGATGTCGCAGGTCAGCACGACGGTCGGGTCGGCGTAGAACGGATCCAGATAGGCGGTATCGGCGTCGGGCAGCAAGACCATGTCCGACTCGTTGATGCCCTTCCAGCCCGAGATCGAGCTGCCGTCGAACATCTTGCCTTCCTCGAACAGCGAGGCTTCGACGATGCTGGCGGGGAAGGTGACGTGCTGCTGCACGCCGCGCATGTCGACGAAACGCAGATCGACGAACTCGACCTTGTTGTCCTTGATCAGCTTTTCCACGTTTTGCAGGGACATCGGATACAACCTCGAGGGCAGGTGACAGTGATGGCTCAGTGAAGAGCAATTGCCGTGCCAAGCCTGGGAGCTTCACAAGCCGTTGATTTTTATGGGCAGGCCTAGCAGGCCCGATCCCGCCATCGCCCCAATGTGGTGCTAATCGCCACCTGCGCACCAAACGGGTGCCTCCGGGGATGCACTATGCTGAAGCACCCTCCCCACCCCTTTTCTTGCCGATGTCCGACCTGCTTTCCGCCCTGTTGCTGGGCATCCTCGAAGGCCTCACCGAATTTCTTCCGGTCTCCAGCACCGGGCACCTGCTGATCGCCGAGCACTGGCTCGGCCGGCGCTCGGACTTCTTCAACATCGTCATCCAGGCCGGCGCGATCCTCGCCACCACCCTGGTCCTGCGCAAACGCCTGTGGTTCATGGCCACGCACCTGCACGAGCGCGACAACCGCGACTACGTGACCAAGCTGATCGTGGCCTTCCTGGTCACCGCCCTGGTCGGCCTGCCGGTGCGCATGGCCGGTTGGGCGCTGCCCGAAACCGTGGTGCCGGTCGCCTGGGCGCTGGTGCTGGGCGGCGTGTGGATGCTTGCGGCCGAAGGCTGGGCCTCGCGCCTGCCGCCGCGCGATGAGGTGACCTGGAAGATCGCCATCGCGGTCGGCCTGGCGCAGGTGGTGGCCGGCGTGTTTCCGGGTACTTCGCGCTCGGCCTCGGCGATCTTCCTGGCGATGCTGCTCGGCCTGAGCCGGCGTTCGGCGGCCGCGGAGTTCGTGTTCCTGGTCGGCATCCCGACCATGTTCGCGGCCAGCGGCTATGCGTTCCTGGAGTTGTTCAAGCACGAGCAGCTCGGCAACGAGAACTGGCTGGATGTCGGCGTGGCGTTCGCCGCCGCCGTCGTCACTGGCTTCGCCGTGGTGAAGTGGCTGCTGGGCTATATCAAGACGCACCGCTTCACGGTGTTCGCCGTCTACCGCATCGTGCTCGGCGTGGCCCTGCTGCTTTTCCTGCCCGCCAGCGCCTGAGCGGCGGCGTCATCGCCGCTAAACTCCTGGCGAGATATTCCATCCGCCTCGCCAGGAGTCCGACATGAAGACCAGCCTTCCCTTGCTGTCGTGCGCGCTGCTGCTGTCGCTGGCCGCGTGCCACAAGCCCGCGGAACAGGCCCGGGTGCCTTCGGCCGAACCGGCCGCGGCCATGCAACCCGCGGCGCCCGCCGCCGCTGACGATGCCGCCGCCAGGCTGCCCCGCTTCCACTGGCAACTGAGCGATGCCAGCGATGCGCACGGGCAAAAGCTCGCCACTTTGTTCACCCAGGGCGAGCCGATCCAGCTGGACTTCGACCAAGGCCGTGTCAGCGTCAGCCACCTCTGCAACCGGATGTCAGGCGGCTACACGCTGCAGGGCGACCGGCTGGGCTTCGGCGGCCTGGCCGCCACTCGAATGGCCTGCGTCGATCCGGCCCGCACCGCGCAGGAACGGGCGGCGAGCGAGGTCTTCAGCGGCGGGTTCGTCCTTTCCTTCGAAGGCGATGCGAGCGCCCCGGTGCTGGTGCTCAAGCGCAGCGATGGCACCACGTTGCGTTTCACCGGTGAGGAAACCGCCGAAAGCCGTTACGGCGCCGGCCAGACCGTGTTCCTGGAAGTGGCCGCGCAAACCCGGGCGTGCCCGCACCCGCTGATCAAAGACAAGCAGTGCCTGCAGGTACGCGAGGTGCATTTCGACGAGCATGGCCTGCGCCAGGGCGAGCCGGGGCCGTGGCAGAACTTCCACGACGACATCCAGGGCTATACGCACCAGGCCGGCGTGCGCAACGTGCTGCGGGTGAAGCGCTATACGCGCCCGAATCCGCCCGCCGATGCTTCGACGAACGTCTATGTGCTCGACCTGGTGGTGGAGAGCGAGCAGGTCCGCTGATTGGCCGGTAAAGCTGTCGGGGCTGAAGCCCCTCCTACAAGGACAGTCGGGGCTTGAAACTCTCCGCGTAGGGCTGTCGGGGCTGAAGCCCCTTCTACAGGTGTGCTGTTGTGGGAGGGGCTTCAGCCCGACGCATTGAACTCAAGCGCGCAACTTTTCGTTCAACGTGTAGGTCCCCCACACCGATGCCTCGGCCAGCACGTGGCCCTGCATCGCGCGCAGCGCCGCTGCCGCATCGAAACGCGCCGGCACTTCCAGGCGCGCCACATCCAGCGCGAAGACGCGGAAGAAGTAGCGGTGGATGCGCTGGTCGTTGAACGGCGGATACGGGCCGTCGTAGCCGAAGTAGTCGCCGCCCATCTGCGCGTCGCCGGCAAACCATTGCGTATAGCTGTTCAGGCCCTGCCGCGCGCCAGCCGGGCCGGCGGGCGACTGCTTGCCCTTGGCGGTGATGCCATCGCTGCAGCTGCCGGCGGCGATTTCGCGCACGTCGGCGCCGATATCGACCATGGCCCAGTGCACGAATTCGGTGCGCGGTTGGTCCAGCGGCACTTCCACGTCCTGGCGGCCGACCAGTTCGCGCACCGTCGGCACGTCCGGGTCGATGCACAGCAGCGCGAAGGACCGCGTGCCGGCGGGCACCTCGTCCCAGGCCAGTTGCGGGTTGCGATTGCCGCCGAAGCCGGTGGGCACGCCCATGGCGAATTCACCGGGAATCGGCTGGCCATTCTGGAAGCTTTGGGTGGTCAAGCGCATGAGCGGGTCTCCGTGGGAAGGACGTTATTCGGCCGCATAGCCCAGGCGCACGGCGAGCGGCGTCAGCAGCGCGATCTCCGCGGCCAGCAGCTCGCGATACTCGCGCCAGTGGCCGCCGGCCAGGCGCGGCGCGCCGAGCGAAGGCAATATCGGGAACGGCGCGCCGAAGGCTTCGCTGAGCAGGTGCGCGACCGCCTCCGGATTGTCTTCGTGGCCGTCCAGGCGCAGCAACTTGTGCGGATACAGGTCCTGCTCGTGCAGCGTCGCCACTTGCGAGAGGCTCTCGGCCAGCCAGCGCGCGGCTTCGTCTGCCGAATGCACCGCCAGCGGCACCGGCGCGCCGTAGGCCAGCCAATCCATCAGCATGTCGCGCGGATCGCGCAGCACGATGGCCAGGCGGCCTTCGGGCAGGTACGGACGCAGCGCCAGCAGCAGGCTGTTGTCCCACCACAGCAGCCAGTCGATGACGTTGCCGTCGGCGATCCCGCGCGCCGGCAACGCTTTCTTCCAGCTACCGACGACCTGCGCCGGCGAGACCTTGCCGCTCGCCAGCCCGGGCACGGTGAGGTAGCTCTGCAAGGCGTCATCGGGGGCGGGCTGGCCGAAGCGGTCGCGCCGCAGCACGCCACTGGCCGCGCCCATCGCGTTGGCCACGCGCTCGACATGCGAGCCGGGCGCGCCCCACAGCAACAACGGCCGCGCGGCGTTGTCGGCGTTCACGGCGCCCAGGGCCGGCCATTGCGCCGGCTGCGTGGTCGCATGCGGCGGCAACGGCAGCCGGTGCTGGGCCTGCTCGGCATGGAATTCCAGCCAGGTCGCCAAGGCGGCGGCGCGTTCGCCGGCACGGTCCTGCACCTGCGCCAGCCAGGGCCGCAATACGGTACGGTCGCGCTCGGGCAGGCCTTCGATCAACGATTGCACACAGGCGATCGCCGCCGGCGGGTCGCGTTGCAGCAGCGCCTCGACGATGCGTTGTTCGCCGGCCAGGCGGCCCGGCTCGATCGCGACGATCTGCCGCGCGACCATTTCCGCTTCCTCGGCGTGGTCCTGCATGTCGTGGATGCGCATCAGCGTTTCCAGCGCCAGCAGGAATTCCGGCATCGCCTCGACCCAGCGCTCGGCGACTTCCAGTGCCTCTTCACCGCCGATCGGTGCCAGCGCCAGCCGCGCCAGCCACAGCTCCTGCGCGCGCGGTTGCCGGGTCAGCGCCGCGTCGATGGCGTCGCGTGCTTCTTCGCCGGCACCCAGTTGCTGCCAGGCCACCAGCAGCGCCTGCAGCACCCGGCGGTCGACCGGACCGTTGGCGAGCGCCTGGCGAAGGTGGCCCACGGCCTCGGCCGGCTGGCCGGCCTGCAGCAGCAGTTCGCCCGCAAGGCGGTGCATGGCCGGGGTGTCGCCATCGGGCTGGGCCAGCGCGCCGTTGATCGCCTCCAGCGCCTCGTCCAGGCGTCCCTGCTGGGCCGCCAGCTGTGCCATGAAGGCGCGCAACGCGGTACCGGGCGGCTGCAGGGCGATCACCCGCGAGAACGCTCGTTCGGCGAAAGCCAGGTGGCCCTTCTGCGCATAGGCGAACGCCAGGGCGAACAGCACCTGCGGGTTGTTCGGCATCTGCTCGGCCGCCTGGCTGAGCAGGGCCAGGGCGCGATCGGCATCGCCGCGGCGCAGGGCGATGACGCCATCGATGGCCGGGATCTGCGGATGGTCGGACTGCACGCGCGCCGCCAGGCGAGCGAGGCGGTCGGCTTCGTCGAGATCGCCGCGGCCCACCGCCAGGTGCGCCTGCATCACGTAGGCGTCGAGCTGGTTCGGGTCCAGGCGGGTGGTGCGGGTCAGCGCGGCTTCGGCGGCGGCCGTTTCGCGCAGCGCCAGCAGTAGCCCGGCTTGCTGCAGGTGCAGGTCGGCGTCGTCCGGCGCCAGCGCGATGGCCTGGCGCAACACCGCCAGCGCCTCGTCGTATTGCCCCTGTTGCTGCAGCGACAGCGCCAACCAACGCAGGGACAGGGCGGTCTCGCCCTCGCTGGCGATCCAGTCCCGGGCCAGGGCCACGGCTTCGTCGGCCGCATTGCGGCGCAGGGCTTGGATGATGTTGTCTTGCATGGGTCCGGCTCGAGGGCAAACCCGCATTGTACCGGGGCAGGCCGGCGCGCCGGCTTCAGGCGGCCGGGCCGAGCCGTTCGGCCACCCAACGCTCGGCGAAGCCGTCGCCGCGGGCGTTCTCGAGGAACCCGCAGTGGCCGCCCCAGCGTGCGATCTCCAGGTGGGCCGCGCTGGGCAGGTGCCAATGGCAGAAGTCGGACACCGGGATCACCGGGTCGTCGGCCGCCATCAGGATGTCCGAGGGCAGCTGCAATGGCGCCAGGCGGTCGCCGGCGATCGAATAGCTCTCGAAGTAGGCCTGCAGCGAGCCGTGCGGCGTGTGCCGCTCGGCCAGCCAGGCCATCAGCCCGCGCATGTCCAGGGCCAGGGTCTGGTCGTCGTAGTGGTGGCGCTCGGGGAACAGCGCACGCTTGCGCAGCAGCGACTCGCGCCACTTGCGGCGGAAGTACCAGTCGTAGAACTGCGGGCCGCGCTCGATGCTCTCCATCGTGGTGGCCGGGTCCAGCAACGGGCAGACCGCGGCCACGCGCTCCAGCGGCAGCCCGGCGCCGGGGGCGCGCAAGGCCAGGCGCAGCACATGGTTGCCGCCCAGCGAATAGCCGGCCGCCAGCAGCCGCGGCGAGGGAAAGCGCCGCCACAGGTCGGCGGCGGCATTGACCACCTCGTCGATGCGGTCGGAATGGAACAGGTCGGCGTTGAGATGGTGGGTGCCGCCGTGGTCGCGGAAATTCAGCCGGAACACCTGGTAGCCCATCCCCAGCAGGCGGGCGGCGGTCATGCGCATGTAGCTGGAGTCGGCACTGCCCTCCCAGCCGTGCAGCAGCAGCACGGTGGCGCGCGGCACCAGGTCGCGCGGCACGTCGAGCCAGCCCTGCAGCCGCACGCCGTCGCCGCCATCGAGAATGTACGAGGTGCTGCGCGCGCCGCTGGCGCTCATCAACTGCTGACCGCGGCGGCGGCGCAAGGCGCTGGAACCGAGCACCGATTGCACGTGCGGATTGCGCAGCCAGCGCGGCGGCGCGTATTGGTCGGCGCTCAACATGCGCGCCTCCGCATGGCCGGCCTGGCCTGGCGGCTGCGAATGCGGGAGCGCCGGCGCGCGGTCATGGCCGCTCAGCGCTCCATGGCCGCGACGATCCGCGAGCGCGAGATGTCGGCGATGCGCCGGCGCCCCTCGACATCATGGACGGCGACCGGCTGCAGGAAGTGCACCTCGGCCACCCGCGAGGGCTCGCCGAGCAGGCGCAGGAAGTTGGCGAAGAAGCTCTCGCGCGGCCCGAAGGCGACGATCGTCTGCGCGCTGCCATGCTCGCCGTAGCGCAGCGCGACCGGCTGCACCGGCACCTGCGCCTCTACCGCGGCCTGGAAGATGCGCGCATGGAATGGCCCCACTTCGTGGCCGCCGCGGGTGCGGCCTTCGGGGAACACGCCGACCGACTTGCCGCTGCGCAGCCGGACCAGCATCTCCTGCAACACCCCGCCCAGCGATTCGGTGCTGCCGCGCTGGTGGAAGATGGTCTGCCCGCGCGCGGCCAGCCAGCCGACCAGCGGCCAGCCGGCGATCTCGCGCTTGGCGACAAAGCCCATGACGCGCTGGCTGTGCAGGATGGAGATGTCGATCCAGCAGACGTGGTTGGCCACGAACAGGGTCGCCCCGGCGAGCGGGGTGCCGAAGCGGCGCAGGCGGAAACCGAAGATGCGCATCAGGTTGCCCTGCCACCAGCGGATCATCGCCTGCTCGAGGGTGTCGTCCGCGCCCAGCCGTATGTGCGCCAGGGGCGCCACCACGACGCAGGTCATGGTCAGCGGCAGCCCCAGCAGCACGTGCAGGGCCAGCAACGGCACGCGGTACAGGTAACGGAACCAGCGCAGCGTGCCGCCAGCGTCGCGCGTGGCGGGCAGGGAAGACTCGCTCATTCGGGCAAGGTACCGGAAATACGTGGGGAAGGAACGTCCCTATTGTGGCAGCACTGGCGGCGGCGCGCAGTGGCGTGGCTGGCCAGGCGTGTTCCAGCGGTGGTCACTTGCTGCCGATGGTGGGTCGCGCGGGATCCGGGGGCAGGTGCTGTCGCGACCGTTGGCGCCGGGGATGGCGCCGTCGAGCCTCAAAGCATCGCTCTTCAGCCCGCCCCGGGACGCGGCACCACCGCCAGCGTCAGGCGCGAGGCGCAGACCCGCCGGCCTTGCGCATCGACGATGCCGATTTCCCAGACGTGCAGGCTGCGGCCCACGTGCAGCGCCCGCGCGGTGCCGGTGACCAGGCCCTCGGTCACCGCGCGGATATGGTTGGCGTTGATCTCCACGCCCACGCACATATGCGTCGCCGGATCCACGCACAGGTTGCCGGCACTGCTGCCCAGGGTTTCAGCCAGCACCACCGAGGCGCCACCGTGCAGCAGGCCGTAAGGCTGGCGGGTGCGCGCGTCGACCGGCATGGTCGCGCTGACCCAGTCGTCCCCGGCGGCGGTGAAGACGATGCCCAGGTGCTCGAGCATGTTGCCCCGGCTCAGGCCGTTGAGCAGCTCGATCGATACCGGTTCGCGAAATACCATGGCTTGCTCCTGTGGGAAGAGGACTCAGAGGATGGGTACCAGGCCCGCGCCGAAGGCGGTGAGCATGCGCACCAGCAGCCACTTCGGGCCGACATCGACCTCGGGGAAATCGCCGACCGGCCGATAGCACTGCAGGAACTTCGGGTCCTGCCGGCGCAGCGGCCAGGGGCAGTCCGGCCCGGGCTTGAATTCGTAGTTGGTGGCGTAGCGCCATGGCCAGATGTCCAGGATCGGCAGGGCCTCGAACATCTTGCCCGCGCTGTAGTTCAGCCCCGACAGCACCGGCGGCTTGGCGCGCGGCGCAACCACCCAGGAATTGTCCGGCGCCATGTCGCGCTCGATGCTCGCCGCCAGCGCCTGCGCGAAGGCCGCATCGAACACCACCACCGCGCCTTCGGTGTTGTAGTTCTCGCTGCGCGGGTCGAAGTTGTGCGTGCCGATCACCGCCACCTGCCGGTCTACCACCAGCGACTTGGCGTGCAGCCCCATGCGCGCGCCTTCGCGGGTAACCGGCAGCGGCTTGTTGGCCGGCCGCGTACTGAAGAAGGAGGGGCGCGTTTCGGTACGCTGCAGCCGCCGGTCGACCTCACTGCCGGCGGGCGGGCGGGCGTCGTCCCTGCCACCGGTACCGGGCTGGCCGCTGCTGCCACGCACGGCATTGCCGATCGCGCTGCCGCCCACGACACGGTTCTCGCGCCCGCCCGAGCCCTCGCCCAAGGGCGCCCGCACCAGGTTTTCGTAGTCCACCGGCGCATCCAGCGGGAACGGCTTGTACTCGTAGATGTTGAAGCCGAGCTCGCGCAGGTTGCGGCGTTTGTACTTGTAGGACAGCGCGTAGACGATCGGGTTGTCGGTGGCGGCCAGGCTGTTGGTGGAAACCACGATGCGCGGCGCGTCGGGTTGCTGGCGCAGGTTGCGGAAGATCTCCTGCGCCGGCTCGGAGAGCACCAGGTAGGGGGTCTGCAGCAGCACTTCGCGCTGGGCGCCGGCAATCAGGCCGTCCAGTTCGGGCGCGGTGGGCTCGGCCTGGCGCGAATGTTCCTTGCGGTGCTTCTGCGGCAGGTCGGCGACGTACAGGACCTTGCGCACCGGCAGCGCGGTGGCGACGAAGCGTTCGGCGATGAAGCCGCTGTCGGCGGCCTCTTCGCGCACGCGCTCGATCCGGTCCGGATGCTGGAACTGCGCCGGCGGCATTGCCGGCACGCCTTCCCGCAGCAGTGTCCGCCCGACATCGTTGAGCCGCTCGGCCGGCACGCTGCGCTGCGCGCGCCAGAAGGCGTTGAAGTTGTCGGCCATGTGCCGCGCCTCCGGACCGGCGACGATCACGTCGCGATCGCGGAAGTTGTACTCGGCGTCCCAGTCGTAATAGTCGTCCTGGTAGTTGCGCCCGCCCACCACGCCGATCACGTTGTCGATCACCAGCAGCTTGTTGTGCATGCGCTGGTTGAAGCGGCGAAAGCAGCACAGCACGCTGCCGGCGTAGTCGAAGTAGTTGAGCTTGGCCTTGCCGAAGGTCGGGTTGTAGATGCGCAACTCGAAATTCTCGTGCGCGCCGGACAACGCGCCCAGGATCTGCAGGTCCGAGATGGCCGAGAGCTGGTCGATCAGCAGCCGCACCTTGACCCCGCGCCGGGCCGCGTCGAGCAGGGCGTCCATCACCAGGCGCGCGCTGTCGTCCTTGTCGAAGATATAGGTCTGCAGGTCGATGCTGCGGGTGGCGCTGTGGATCAGGTTGAGCCGCGCGACCAGCGCTTCCTCGCCGTGGTCGAGGATGGCGGCGTAGTGCTGCGGTTGGGCCGGGGTCGACTCGGCCATGGCCTGGCCGCCCAGCGCGCGCAAGGGCGAGGGCTGGGCGCAGCGGTCTTCGCGTTCGCAGTCCACCGTGGTGTCGCGGGCGGCGGCCGCGATGGCCGCGGCGCGGTCGCGCTGCGTATGCGACAGCCCGGCACACCCGCCGGCCGTCAGCATCAGGGCCAGCGGCAGCAGGCACCTCCAAAGGTGGTTCACGGCCGGGGCGCCTCCGCCAGCCGGGCACGCAGAATGAAGGTCACCCTGTCGCCCAGGGCCACCTCCCAACTGTCCATTCCATAGCGTCCACGCAGGACGGTACCGCGACTGATCACGTCGCAATCATACCCGGCCCTCGGGCACTCGGCCGGCATCACCGTGAGGGTTTCGGTGTGGGTGATGCCGCGGATGCTGAGGCGGCCGACCAGGTCGCCCCCATGGGCCGTGACATCGGGCAGGTAAGGCTCGGAATCGAACTCGACCAGCGGGAAACGCTCGACATCGAAGAAGTCTTCGCCGCGCATCCAGGCGGTGTAGCGCGGCTTGCCGGGTATCTCGACCTGGCGCGCGTCCATGCGCAGGCGCACCTGGTGCCGCCCATCGGCCAGCTTCAGCACTTCGCCTTCGAAACGCGGGAACACGCCCTCGATCTTCTGCCCGAAGCGGGTGCGGATCTCGAATCCGCAACGCGAACGCACCGTATCCAGCGGCAGGCGCTGTTCGACGGCGGGCGCATTGGCGGGCGAGGGCGGAGCGGGCGCAGGCTGGGCGGGCGCGGGCCGCGCCCAGAGCAGCGCCAGCCCCAGGCAGACGACGCGCGCGCCTGTCAGGGCCACCAGAAGGCGGTCAGCCGGGCGATGCCCGGCTCGATCGCCGCGTCCAGCGGCAAGGCCAGCAGCGCGACCGAGGCCGTTGGCATGCCCCGGTAGTCGCCGGACTGGCCACTGTTCATCAGCGCCACCAATTGCTCCAGGCCGGGGTTGTGCCCGACCAGCAACACCCGCTCGCATTCGCGGTGGTCATCGATGACCGCGGCCAGCGTGCCGGGGGTGGCCTCGTAGATGCGATCGTCCAGCCGCTGCTCGATGTACCCGGTCAGGCCGAGCACGGCCTCGAGGGTTTCGCGGGCGCGGCGGGCCGGCGAGCACAGCACGCGGTCGGGGACCAGGTGTTGTTCGCGCAACCAGCGGCCGGCGGCCTCGGCCTCGGCCAGGCCGTGCGGCGACAAGGGGCGGTCCATATCAGCCTGGCCCGTATCGGCCGGTTCGGCGTGGGCGTGGCGCAGCAGGATCAGTTCGCGCATGGGCAGTCCGAAAGGTGGTGGATCAGGCTTTGAGCCATTTGAGCAGCGGTTCCCAGTCCTGCTGGTGCTCGCGCACCTGGGCCGAGCGATAGTCGAACAGGCTGCGGCCCAGACCGGCAAGGACCACGTAGGCCTGCGTGTCGCGCAATTGCGCGACCAGCGGGTACGGCCAGCTGCCGATCATCTCGACGGCCTGCTGCGCGGTCTGGGTCCAGGGCTTGCTGCGGTTGAGCACCAGGCCCACGGGCAGCTTGCGCTGGTGGACGCGCGGCACCTTGGCCAGGGTGTTGAGGAAACCGACCACCGCCTCGATGTCCAGCGCCGAGGCCAGCACCGGCACGACCACCGCGTCGGCACGTTCGAGAAACGGCACCAGATCGTCGGCCATCGCGCCGGCCGGGGCGTCGATGATCAATCGCTCCGTATCGTCGGGCAGCTGCGCGTCCCATTGCCGGCGGCGCGTGGCGTCTATCGGCAATACGGCGCTGTCCAGGCTGGCGCGGCGCTCGGCCCAACGCATGGCGGACTGCTGTGGATCGGCATCGGCCAGCACCGTTCGCCGGCCCTGCAAGGCGGCGTGGGCCGCCAGGTTCGTGGCGATCGTGGTCTTGCCGACCCCGCCCTTGGAGCCGGCTACCAGGAACGTCTTCATGCACGCCTCGCTTCCCGAAACCAGCCCCGAGCGTACACCGCGGCCCGGTGAGGGGGTAGTCGTGATGCACACGTGCCGGCCGCCCCGCCCCCCTGCTATGGTGGCGCCCGCAAAGGAGCGCACATGAGCGAACTGCAGGACCTGACCGCGCTGATCCGCGCGAGCACGCCGTTGATCGTCATCGAGACCCAGGAGGAACAGCGCATCGTCGAGCTGTTCCGGCAGAGCCTGATGCAGGTGTGGCGGGCCCTGTACCGCTGGACGATCACCGAGGGCCTGCGCCGGATCGACCTGGACCGCGAGGACGAGCCCTCGGGCCCGCCGGATGCCAGCGCCGCCCTGCAGATGATTCGCCAGGCCGACCAGCGCGGCATCTACCTGCTGTTGGACATGCACCCCTACCTGGGCTACGCCTCGCACCAGCGGCTGCTGCGCGACATCCTCGAGCGCCGCCACAGCCAGGCGCACGTGCTGGTGATGATCGGCGCCAAGGTCGAGCTGCCGGCCGAGCTCGAGGGCCTGGCGACCCGTTTCAGCCCGCACCTGCCCGACGCCAACGCGCTGCTCAAGATGCTGCGCGAGGAAGCGGCCGACTACGCCCGCGAGAACGGCGGGCGCCGGGTCGAGGTGGATACCGGGGTGGCGCAGCAGATCCTGCGCAACCTCAAGGGCCTGGGCCTGCGCGACGCGCGCCGCATTGCCCGGCAGTTGATCTTCAGCGACGGCGTGCTCGACCAGGACGACCTGCCGCAGTTGGCCAGGCTCAAGTTCGAGCTGCTCAACCGCAGCGGCCACCTGCATTACGAATACGACAACGCGCGCTTCGCCGACGTGGCCGGCGCCAACCGCCTCAAGCGCTGGATCAACCAGCGCCGCGGTGTGTTCGTTGCCGGCAACGCACCGCCCGGGCTGGATCCGCCCAAGGGCGTGCTGCTGCTCGGCGTGCAGGGCTGCGGCAAGTCGATGCTGGCCAAGGCCACCGCGGCCGGGTTCGGCGTGCCGCTACTGCGGCTGGACTTCGGCAGCCTCTACAACAAGTACCACGGCGAGACCGAGAAGAACCTGCGCGACGCGCTGGCCTCGGCCGAGCAGTTGGCGCCGTGCGTGCTGTGGATCGACGAGATCGAGAAAGGCCTGGCCAGCGGCGGTGAGGACGGCGGCGTCTCGCGCCGGGTCCTCGGCCACCTGTTGACCTGGATGGCCGAGCGCAAGGGCGCGGTGTTCATCGTCGCCACCGCCAACCAGGTCCAGGAACTGCCGGCCGAGTTGCTGCGCAAGGGCCGCTTCGACGAGATCTTCTTCGTCGACCTGCCCAGCCCCGACACCCGCGTGGAACTGCTGCGCCTGCACCTGGGGCGGCGCAACCTGGACCCGGACGCTTTCGCGCTGCCGGCACTGGCCGCCGCCAGCCATGGATTTTCCGGTGCCGAGATCGAACAGGCCATCGTCTCGGGCCTTTACGCCGCCCACGCCGAACAGCGGCCGCTGGACGACAGCTTGCTGATGCAGGAAATCCGCGCCACCCGGCCGCTCTCGGTGCTGATGGCCGAACAGGTGCAGGCGCTGCGCGACTGGGCCACCGAGCGCACGGTGCCGGCCGACTGAGGCTCAGCCGTAGCGGCCCAGCAGCCAGGCCCAGAGCGGCAGCGTCAGCAGCGACAACAGGATGCTGTAGCCGACCATCGCCGCGGCCAGGCGGGGTGCCAGCCGGTGCGAGATGGCCAGCGCGGCGGCGGTGATCATCGTCGGCATCGCGCTTTCCAGGACATTGGCCTGGAGCCGCTCGCCCTGTAGCCCGAACGCCAGCGACAGTGGCCAGGCCAGCAGCGGCAGCACCAGCAGCTTGAGCACCAGGCCCGCCGCCAAGGGCCGCAACTCGGCCGGCGGCAGGCGCAGTTGCAGCGAGAAGCCCACCGCCAGCATCACCAAGGGCAGCATCGCGTCGGACAGGCTCTTGAGCGCCGCGCCGATCCACGTCGGCGGCTGCTCCGGCATCACGGTCAATGCGAACAGCAGCGCCCACAGCGGCGGGAAGCGGGCGATCCGCAGCGCGATTTCACGCGTCGTGGGCGGCGTGTCGCCGCTGTAGCGCGCCAGCACGTACAAGCCGAAGGTCGAGAGCAGCACGAAGGTACCGAACTGGTCGTAGACCACGGCGTAAGGCAGGGCATGGTCGCCCAGCAGCGCGCGCACCATCGGATAGCCGATGAAGCTGGAATTGCTCAATGCCACGCACATCAGCAGCACGGCATGTTCTTCCCGGCGCAGCTTCAGCGCGCGCGTGCACAGGCTGACCAACAACACGGTCGCGGCGGAGAGCAGCCACGGCGTGGCGACCAGGCCGAGCAGCGATCGGTCCAGGTGCAGGCGCGGCACGTAGGTGAGCACCGCCGCCGGCAGGCACAGGTACAGGACGACGCGGTTGAGCACATCGGCGCTGTTCTCCGGCAATACCCGCAGCCGAGCGAACAGCAAGCCCAGGCCGAGGGTCAACAGGATCAGGGCGAAGGCATCCAGGGCCATGGCTCGCGCTCGCGCCTCAGCAGGAAGAGGCGGCCGCCCGCGAGCGCACGCCGCGCCGTTCCAGCCACACGCTGAGCAAGGTCAGGCCGATGCCGCCGGCGGTCACCGCCGCAGCGGCATAGCTCAGCTGCGGATAGATCGCTCCGTGCGCGAGCATGCTAGCGCCCAGCCAGGCGCCGCCGGCGTTGCCGAGGTTGAACGCACTCTGGTTGAGCGTGGAAGCCAGCAACGGCGCGTCGTGCGCCTGCTGCATGGAACGCGCCTGCAGGCCCGGGTTGGCGGCAAAGCCGAGCACGCCGATCAGGAACACGCCGGCGATCGCGCCGGCGGCCGAATCCATCAGCGTGGCGAAAGCGAGGAAGAACAGGCACAGCGCCCCCAACAGCACGGTGATGCTGCGCATCAGGCGGCGATCGGCCAGCTTGCCGCCCAGCAAGGTACCGATGGTGGCGCCGATGCCGAAGAGCACCAGCACGCGGCTGATCGCGTGTTCGTCCAGGCCCGCCTGGTGGGTGAGGATCGGATCGATGTAGGTAAAGACGGTGAACACCCCGCCAAACCCGAACACCGTCATGCCCAGCGCCACCAGCACCGGCAGCTGCATCACGCGGCGCAATTCCTGGCCCAGCCGCGGCGGCGGCATCGCTTCCAGGCGCGGGACATAGCGCGCCATCACCGCCAAGGCGATCACGCCGAGCACGGTGACGGCCCAGAAGGTGGAGCGCCAGCCCAGCGCTTGGCCGAGCACGGTGCCGGCAGGCACGCCGAAGATGTTGGCGATGGTCAGGCCGGCGAACATCAGCGCGATCGCCTGGGTGCGGCGGCCGGGCGCGGCGATATGTCCCGCCACCACCGCACCGGCGCCGAAGAACGAACCGTGCGCCAACGAGGCGATGACGCGCGCGACCATCAAGGTCTCGTAGTTGGGCGCCAGCGCGCACAGCAGGTTGCCGAAGACGAACACGCCCATCAGCACCAGCAGCACGGTCTTGCGCGGCAGGCGCGCGGTGGCCATGGCCAGCAGCGGCCCACCGACCACCACGCCCATGGCGTAACCGGAGACGAGCATGCCGGCAGCCGGAATCGACACGCCGAGGTCGGCGGCCATCTGCTGCAGCAGGCCCATCACCACGAATTCGGTGGTGCCGATGGCGAAAGCGCTCACGGCGAGCGCGATGAGGGGAAGACGCGAGGGCATGGAGGAGATGGCCCCGGACACGGGGCGAGGGTAGCGAAGCGACGGCTCATTGTGCGCCGCAGCAATAGCGCTCACAACCCCGCTGCCGGAAAACAGCGGGGCAAACCCCCCAAGCGAACCGCGATGCGGCCGGCGTATCGGCCGCGTGCGGGTTACGGCCAGGCCGGCGGATTGGCCTGCCAGGCCGCGTGCACCTGGGCCAGCAAGGCGCGCTCGTCGTCGCTCCAGTCCGGCACGGCGGCGGCGAAACCGCTGGGGTCGCCCCACTTGTCCGGCCAGGTGCGCACGGCCGCGGCGTACCAGCTCACCGCTTCTTCCTTGCGGTCCAGCTTCCACAGCGTCAGCGCCAGGGTCGGCGGCAGCCAGTCGGGCGTGGCCGGGCGGCCGGCCAGCAGGTTCAGCCATTCGTGCAGGGCCAACGCCGCATCGCCGGCGCGATACAGGGCCCAGCCATAGTTCCAGGTCACCTGGCGGTATTGCGGGCTGCCGCTGGTGGTTTGCGCCAGCGCCGCCTTGTACAGCTGGTCACCCAGTTCGCGGCGGCCACCGCTGATGGCCAGCGTGCCGAGTTGCGCGCGTGCTTCGACCGCACGCGGATCGCGCTGGACCATGGCCGCGAGCTTGTCCACCACCGCATCGCCCTCGCCGGGCACCACGACGATCCGGCGCGTGGTCACGCGGTCCTCGTCGAAATAGAACTCCTTTGGCTTGGGCACGCTTTGTGCCCATGCGCTGCCGCACATCGCCCACACGGCCAACACGATGGCCATGCCCCTTGCATGAGTCGTCTTCACGTTCACATCCCCTGAAAACCGGAACAACCCTCCTCCCACCGCGCATCCTAACCGCAGCAGCGCACAACATACGAGTGCGCCGGGTCGCAAAAAGGGCCGCTGCTACACTTGGCAGCTGCGCGGCATGCCCCATCGCGATGCCGCGACCCACCGCGCGGTGCCCCCACCGATGCCGACCAGCCAACCCTGCCGGGCCAGCCATGACCAGCACCGCCGAACTCACTTCGCCGTCTTCCGCCAACGCGCCGGCGCTGGGCACCCTGGATCGCGACTACACGCTGGAACACAAGTACAGCCGCACCGACGGCCGCATCTACCTGTCCGGCGTACAGGCCCTGGTCCGCCTGCCGCTGATGCAGCGCCTGCGCGATGAAGCCGCCGGCCTGGACAGCGCCGGCTTCATCAGCGGCTATCGCGGCAGCCCGCTCGGTGGCTTCGACCTGGAACTGTGGCGCGCAAGCCGGCACCTGGAAGCGGCCAAGGTCAAGTTCACCCCCGGGCTCAACGAGGACCTGGCGGCGACCATGGTCTGGGGCACGCAGCAGACTCACCTGTTCCCCGGCGCCAAGGTCGATGGCGTGTTCGGCATGTGGTACGGCAAGGGACCGGGCGTGGACCGCAGCGGCGATGTGTTCAAGCACGCCAATGCGGCCGGCACGTGGCGCAACGGCGGCGTGCTGGCGCTGGCCGCCGACGACCACGCCTGCCGCAGCTCGACCCTGCCGCACGGCAGCGAGGACGAATTCGTCAGCGCGATGATGCCCATCCTCAACCCCGCCGGGGTGCAGGACATCCTCGACCTGGGCCTGGTGGGCTGGGCGATGAGCCGCTACACCGGGCGCTGGATCGGCTTCAAGACGATCGCCGAGACGGTCGAGTCCTCGGCCTCGGTGCAGGTCGATCCCTTCGCGCGGTCGATCGTCCTGCCGGACGACTTCGAGATGCCGCCCGGTGGCCTCGGCATCCGCTGGCCTGACCCGCCGCTGGACCAGGAGATGCGCCTGCATCGCTATGCGGTCAAGGCGGCGCAGGCATTTGCGCGGGCCAACGGCATCGACCGCGTGGTGCTGGACTCGCCCAACCCGCGTCTGGGCATCGTCACCACCGGCAAGAGCTACCTGGACGTGCTGCAGGCGCTGGAGTACCTCGGCCTGGACGAAGCCGCCTGCGCCCATATCGGCATCCGCGTCTACAAGGTCGGCATGACCTGGCCGCTGGAGCCGGTGGGCATCACCCGCTTCGCCCAGGGGCTGGAAGACATCGTCGTGGTGGAGGAGAAGCGTGCCTTCATCGAGCGGCAGATGAAGGAACTGTTCTACAACTGGCCGGCCAACGCCGGGCCGCGCCCGAGCATCGTCGGCAAGTACGACGAAGCCGGCGAATGGATCCTGCCTTCCACCGGCGAACTGACGCCGGCGACGATCGCCGGGGTGATCGGCAAGCGCATCCAGCGCTTCTTCACGACGGCGTCCATCGAACAGCGCCTGCGCTGGATGGAGGCCAAGGAAGCGGAGATGGCCCTGCCGCGCGCGCAATTCCCGCGCGTGCCGCACTACTGCTCCGGCTGTCCGCACAACACCTCCACCACCGTGCCGGAAGGCTCGCGGGCGATGGGCGGCATCGGCTGCCATTACATGGTGACCTGGATGGACCGCGCCACCGATACCTTCACCCACATGGGCGGCGAAGGCGTGACGTGGTCCGGGCAGGCGCCGTTCACCGAAACGCCGCATGTCTTCCAGAACCTGGGCGATGGCACCTACTTCCACAGCGGCACGCTGGCGATCCGGCAATCGGTCGCCACCGGCGTCAACATCACCTACAAGATCCTCTACAACGACGCGGTGGCGATGACCGGCGGCCAGCCGGTGGACGGCTCGCTCAGCGTCCCGGACATCGCCCGGCAGATGCACGCCGAAGGCATCCACACCATCGTGGTGCTCAGCGACGACATCGCCAAGTGGTCGCGCCGCCGCGACCTGTTCCCGCACGACACCGAGTTCTACGACCGCGCCGAGCTGGACGAGGTGCAAAAGCGCCTGCGCACGGTCAAGGGCGTGAGCATCCTCATCTACGACCAGACCTGCGCCACCGAGAAGCGCCGCCGCCGCAAGCGCGGCAAGCTGGCCGACCCGGCCAAGCGGGTGCTGGTCAATTCGCTGGTCTGCGAAGGTTGCGGCGATTGCGGCGAGAAAAGCTTCTGCGTCTCGGTGCTGCCGAAGGAGACCGAGTTCGGGCGCAAGCGCGAGATCGACCAGTCCAACTGCAACAAGGACTATTCCTGCGTGTCGGGCTTCTGCCCCAGCTTCGTCACCGTGCACGGCGGCGCGCCGCGCAAAGGCCGCCGCAGCGACGCCACGCACCTGCTGGAACGGCTTCCCGCGCCGGTCATGCGCAGCGACCTGGCCGAGCCCTGGAACATCCTCATCACCGGCGTCGGCGGCACTGGCGTGGTGACCATTGGTGCGCTGCTCGGCATGGCCGGCCACCTGGAAGGCAAGGGCGCCAGCGTGCTCGACCAGACCGGCCTGGCGCAGAAGGGCGGCGCGGTGACCACGCATGTGCGCATCGCGCGCACGCCGGAGGACATCCACGCCGTGCGCATCGCCGCCGGCGAGGCCGACCTGGTGCTGGGCTGCGACATGGTGGTGGTCAACGACTACTGGGCCCTGTCCAAGGTGCGCCCGGAGCGCTCGGAAGTGGTGCTCAACACCTACGAAGCGATGCCCGGCAGCTTCACCACCCATCCGGACCTGCAGTTTCCCGCGGCCGACATCATCGCCGGCGTGCGCATGGCCCTGGGTGGCCGCGAGCCGCAGCTGCTGGATGCGACCCAGCTGGCGACCGCACTGCTCGGCGATGCCATCGCGGCCAATCTCTTCATGCTTGGCCATGCGTGGCAGCAAGGCCTGGTGCCGGTCTCGTTCGAAGCACTGATGCGCGCCATCGAACTCAACGCCGCCGCCGTGCAGATGAACCAGCAGGCATTTGCCTGGGGCCGCCTGGCGGCCATCGACCCCGAAGCGGTGCAACAGGCCGCTGGCCTGATCCACAACCGTGACACGGCCGAGGAACGCACGCCGCACGCCCTGCAATCGCTGCCGCCGCTCGACTGGGAAGGCAACGAAGGCGGTGCCGCCGCCGCGCCGCGCGACACCGGCGACGAACCGTCCCTGCGCGGCCTGCCCGGTCCAGCCGGCGATGCCCTGGCCTTCCTGCCGATGGACGACGCCCGCCTGTCGCGCTCGCTGGATGAGCTGATCGCCCGGCGGGTCGCATTCCTGGCCGGCTACCAGGACGCGGCCTACGGCGAGCGCTATCGCGAGCTGGTCGAGCGCGTGCGCGCGGCCGAGCAGTCGCGTGCGCCGGGTTCGACGGCGCTGACCGAAGCGGTGGCGCGCTACTACTTCAAGCTCATGGCCTACAAGGACGAGTACGAAGTCGCCCGCCTGTACACCAGCGGCGAGTTCGCGCGGCAACTACAGCAGCAGTTCGAGGGCGACTACCAGGTGCGCTTCCACCTGGCGCCGCCGTTGCTGGCGAAGAAGGACGCGCAGGGACACTTGCTCAAGCGCGAATATGGCCCGTGGATGTTCAAGGCATTCAAGCTGCTGGCCAGGCTGCGCTTCCTGCGCGGCGGGGTGTTCGACGTGTTCGGCTACACCGCCGAACGGCGCGAAGAGCGCCAGCTGATCGCCGACTACGCCCGCACCGTGGAAGGCCTGCTGGAGAAGCTGGACGCCGACAACATCGGCCTGGCGGCGCAAATCGCCGCGATCCCGGAACACATCCGCGGCTATGGCCACGTCAAGGAAGCGCACCTGCAGGAGGCCAGGGCGCGCGAGGCGGCATTGCTGGCGCAGTGGCGCAATCCCAAGGCGCTGCATATCGTTCAAGCGGCCTGAGGCAACTTATAGGTTGCGTAATTGATAAGCAACTTATAAGTTGCTTATCCTTGACAACCTATAGGTTGCGTAGTCTGAAAGCAACTTATAGGCTGCGCGAGTGGACCGAGGAGGCTCGCAGTGCAACGCCATGTCATCCATACCGCCCAGCAGCTGTCACCGATTCTCCGGGGTTTGCGGATTGCTGCAGGCCTGAGCCAGGCCGAATTGGCAGTGCGTATGGGTATCTCAAGACAGGCGATGAGCGCCTTGGAACGGCATCCAGAGAAGGCCACGTTCGAGCGCTTGATGAAGCTGTGGGCCCTGCTCGAGTTGGAAGTCAGCCTTGCCAGCGCCCCTGCCCCGCGTGACAACCCGGCGGACTGGTAGCTCATGGGCGAGTTGCAGGTCTGGATGAACGGGCAGGCAGTGGGCAGTTGGCGCGAAGACCGCCAAGGCAACCGCCTGACCTACGCCAACAGCTGGACCGACTCGCCTCAAGGGCGCCCCATCTCCCTATCGTTGCCCCTGCTTCCCTACGGGCAATCTCATCGTGGCGCGGTGGTCAGGGATTACTTCGACAACCTTTTGCCAGACAACGAGAACATCCGCCGCCGCATCCGCGACCGCTTCGCCACGGCATCCACTTCTGCCTGGCCATCGAAGCCGGCGGCCGCTTCCGGATGACGCCACTCTACGACGTGCTGTCGGTGTATCCCATTCTCGGATCCAAGGCCGGGCAACTCGACCCGCACGACGCCACCCTGGCCATGGCGGTATCGGGCAAGAACCGCCATCGGCGGCTTGTCGACATCAGGCGCCGGCATTGGAATGCGACCGCGCGCGCATGTGGCTTCCGCGCCGGGGCCGAACCGTGGATCGAATCCCTGCTCGCCCGAATAGACCCGGCGATTGAACAGGTGGCGGCGCTGGTTCCCGGCGATTTCCCGCGCCAGGTCAGCGAATCGATCTTCGAGGGCCTGCGCCAGGCCGGCCGCCGGCTCGCCGCGATGGCACCCGACGCCTGATCAGCGCGGCGGCGCCAGCAATTCCTTGGCGCTCAGATAACCGTCGCCGTTCGCGTCCTGCTTGCGGAAGCGTTCGCTCAGGATGGCGATGTGGTCGGCCCGGGTCACCGGCTTGCCGCGCCCGCCCGGCAGCTCGTCGGCGCTGAGCACGCCATCGCCGTTGCGGTCGCGCTGGTCGAAGGCATAGCTCATCCAGGCCAGGTACTCGGTGAGGCTGACGCGGCCATCGCCATCGTTGTCCATGCGCTTGAGGTATTCGTTGCTGTCGGTGACCTGCGCGTGCGCCGTGCCTGCGCACAGCAGCAACAGCCCGGCCCAGCACGAGGAACGCCGCACGAGGCGGCGTCCGGTGTCGTTGCGGCGGCCTACCAGGCGGCCGGTCATGCGCCGCTCAACGCATAGCCCTTCAGCCGTGCGGCGTAGGCCTGCAACGCGCCGATGCCGCTGGCCTCGGCCTCGTGGCACCACGCCTGCAATTGCTTCAGGCGCTCGGCAGCATCGTGGCTGCGCGCTTCCAGCACCGCGGCCAGGCGCGCGCGGTGCTCGACCAGCGTGCGAATGCGCGGGCGCTGGGCGACCCAGTCGCTCAGTTGCTGCCGGGCGTCGGGCTTGAGCCAGCGGCCATCGTCGACCAGGCCGCGGCGCAGGCGCTTGGGCAGCAGCTCACGCATGCGCGCACCGGCGGCCGCCGCTTCCTCACGCAGCGCCGGCTTGAACACGTTGCGCTGGTAATCGGTCATCGCCTGGAAGCGGTGCGACAGCAGCGCGCGCAAGGTGTCGGCGTCGGGCACGCTGATGTTGGGGCGGATGTCGAGTTTCGGCGCCACGCGCAAGACCTTGGCCAGGCGCAGGTACTGCATCAGCCGAATCGCCTGCCAACCGATGTCGAACTCCCAGCGCCGCATCGAAAAACGCGCCGAACTCGGGAAGGCGTGATGGTTGTTGTGCAGTTCTTCGCCGCCGATCCACAGCGCCCACGGGGTGAGATTGGTCGAGGTATCGGCCGACTCGAAGTTGCGGTAGCCCCACCAATGGCCCAGGCCATTGACCACGCCGGCAGCCCAGAACGGGATCCAGGCCATCTGGATGGCCCACAACGCCACGCCGGGCAGGCCGAACAGGAGCGCGTTGACGAAGAACAGCGCCACCGGGCCGAGGGTGGCGTGCGGCGTGTAGAGGTGGCGCTCGATCCAGTCATCCGGCGCGCCCTTGCCGTACTGGGCGATGTCCTCGCGCATGCCGCGCGCCTCGCGGTACAGCTCCACGCCGCGCCAGAACACGGTGCCGATGCCCTTGACCTGCGGACTATGCGGGTCGTCCTCGGTTTCGACCTTGGCGTGGTGCTTGCGATGGATGGCCACCCACTCGCGGGTGATCATCGAGGTCGTCAGCCAGGTCCAGAAGCGGAAGAAGTGCGACACCAGCGGGTGGAAATCCACGCCGCGGTGCGCCTGGCTGCGATGCAGGTACAAGGTGACCGAGAAGATCGTCAGCTGGGTGAAGACCAGCAGCACCAGCAACATTTCCCACCAACCCAGGCCGGTCAGGCCGCCGGTCAGGAAGTCCAAGAGGGATTGGGCAAGCATGGGAGAGGCTCCGGCCGAAGGGGTCGGCAATGTGCGGTGTGTGGCAGACATCATGGGGGTGTTGGCGGCAAACTTCACCCGTCGCCCGCGTATGTTGTTCAGTCCTTCACTCTTTCACTTCACTATCCCCATTCATGTCTGCCGCGCCGCAAGCGAATCCCTCGCCCGTCCCCCTGATCGAACTGGATCGCGCCAGCGTCACCCGCGGCCAGGTCCGCGTCCTGCATGAGCTCAGCCTGGCCATCGCCATGGGCCAGCACACCGCGATCCTCGGCCCGAACGGCTGCGGCAAATCCTCCTTCATCAAGCTCATCACCCGCGAGCTGTATCCGCTGGCGCGGGCGGGCGGCGAGGCCCCGGTGAAGGTGCTGGGCCAGACCCGCTGGCAGGTCGATCGACTGCGCTCGCAGTTGGGCATCGTCACCGGCGACCTCAGCGGCAACCTCGCCGACATGCCCGGCCTGAGCGTGGAGAGCGCGGTGTTGTCCGGGTTCTTCGCCAGCTACGTCGTGCCGCCGCACCGGGAGATCACCGACGCCATGCGCGAGCGTGCGCGCGAAACCCTGGCACTGGCCCGCGCGCTGCCGCTGCTGGAGCGGCCCTATGCCGAGCTGTCGGCCGGGGAGACGCGGCGGGTGCTGATCGCGCGGGCCCTGGTCAACCGGCCGCAGGCGCTGTTGCTGGACGAGCCCTCGACCGGCCTGGACCTGATCGCCCGCCAGCACCTGGTCGACACGATGCGCGACCTCGCCCGGCAGGGCATCACCCTGGTGCTGGTGACCCACCACATCGAGGAGATCGTGCCGGAGATCGAGCGGGTGGTCCTGTTGCGCGGCGGGCGCATTTTCGCCGATGGCCACCGCGAGGACATGCTGCGCGACGACACCCTGTCGGCGGTGTTCGACGGGCCGGTCCGCGTGGATCGCGATGGCGGGCGCTACTCGGCACGGGTCGGCGACTGAGCGACCCGTCGGAGGCTGCCGCAAGAGCCATTAAACTTGCCGCCCTGATCGATTCGACACCGAGGTAGGCATGTTCCTGGGCACCACCGCATTGCACCGCGCTTGCGCTGCCTCGTTCCTCGCGCTCGCCCTGGCCGCTTGCAGTGCCGCCGGTCCGCGCGCCGAACCCGCCGCCGCCCCGGCCAAGGCCGTGGGTTACCTCGCCAAAGCCGATGTACCCGACAGTCTGTTGCTGGTCCCGCCGCCCCCGGCGGACGGCTCGCCGGGCATGGCCCTGGACCAGGCGGTATCGGCCCAGGCCCTGGCATTCCACGGCACGCGGCGTTTCGCCCAGGCCACCGCCGATGCCGAGCTGTCATTCCCGGCCGGTGCCAACCAGTTCGCCTGCGCGCTCGGGGTGCCGGTCGACCTCGAGCGCACTCCGCATCTTTACCGCCTGCTCGAACGCAGCCGGATCGATGCCAGCGCCGCGACCAGGGCCGCCAAGAACCAATACCAGCGGCCGCGCCCTTTCACCCGTAACGGCGAGCCAACCTGCACGCCCGAGGACGAAGCAGAGCTCCGCCACAACGGCTCCTATCCTTCCGGGCACAGCGCCATCGGCTGGGCCTGGGCGCTGATCCTGAGTGAAGTCGACCCCTCGCACGCGGACGCACTGTTCGACCGCGGCCGCAACTTTGCCGAGAGCCGGCTGGTCTGCAACGTGCATTGGCAAAGCGACGTCCTCGAAGGCCGCCACATGGGCGCGGCGGCGGTGGCGCGGCTGCACGACAACGCGCAGTTCCGCGACGACCTGGCCGCCGCACGCAAGGAAGTGGCCGCAGCGCGCGCCGCCGGCCTGGCCCCGGCCGCCGATTGCGCCACGCAGCAGCAAGTATTGAAGGGCCGGCCGGAGAGCGCGCTGTGAGGCGTGCGGCGCGCTGGCTGGCTGCCTGCATGTTGCTCGGCTGCCTGGCTACCGCACAGGCGACCACGGCGGCCCCGCTGCGCATCGTCGGCTACGTGATGGGTGGCGACGAGGTGCCGGCGATCACGCCGGGCAAGCTCGACGTCATCAACTTCGCCTTCGCCCAGGTCGATCCCGGCCATCGCGTGTTCTTGCCGGCGGCCACTGCGCCCGCCAACCTGCGGCAACTCGTGGCCCTGCGCGCGCGCCAGCCCTCGCTGCGCATCGTGCTTTCTATCGGCGGCTGGGGCGCGGATCACTTTTCCGAAGCAGCCGCCGGCCCGGCCGCACGCAAGGTGTTCATCGACAGCGCGGTCGCGCTGTTGCGGCAATACGACCTCGACGGCCTGGACATCGATTGGGAATACCCGACGCTGCCGGGCCCGGGCATCAGCCACCAGCCCGCCGACCGGCGCAACTTCAGCTTGCTGCTGGAGTCATTGCGCCAGCGGCTGGATGCCGAGGGCCGGACGCAGGGCGCCCGCCACTATCTGCTGACGATTGCCTCGGCCGAGGGCGAGTTCGCACGGGGACTGGAACTGCGGCGCATTGCACGGTCGCTGGATTGGATCAACCTGATGACCTACGACTTCTACGGCAGCATGATCCCGACTACCGGCCACCACGCCGGGCTGATGCCGACGCCTGGCGCGCCCGCCGGTGCGCGCAATGCGCAGGCCGCCGTGGAGGAATACCTGGCCGCCGGTGTACCGGCCTCGAAGATCCACCTGGGCGTAGCGTTCTACGGCCGCCGCTTCGGCGATGTCGCGCCCGCCAACGCGGGCCTGCTGCAGCCATTCGGCAGCGATGGCGGCTTCATTTCCTGGCGCGAGATCGCCGACACCCGCCTCGGCCAGCCGGGCTGGGCGCGGCAATGGGACACCCAGGCGCAGGCCGCCACGCTGTGGAATGCGGATACGCACCAGTTCATTACCTACGACGATCCGCAATCACTGCGCGCGAAGATCGACTACGTTCGCCAGAAGGGGTTGGGCGGGGTGATGTACTGGGAATATCGCCAGGACCGCGACGAAGAGCTACTCGACGTACTAGTGCAGGGCCGCGACGCGCCGCAGCGCTGACGATGCGCGGTTAGCGTGTGACCCGCGCAGGATCCACCGCGCCGGCGTGGATCCAGCCATTGCCGTGACGGCCGACCAGGACGTGGACCTTGCCGCCGCGTTCGAACCAGCCGGCCAGCGTATTGCGGGCCGGAGACAGGCGCATGGTGAAGCGATCCGGCCGCGGCGAATGAGCCAGGTGCCCCCGCAGGACGCGTTCGCCCCGCTGCAGCGTGATCTGTTCGATCACGGCCACCATGGTGCCGCCCTTTGCCGAGGGCACCGCAAAAGCATCGCCCTCGCGCAGCGCGGCGATGCGGGCCGGGTCGAACCGCACGAAGGCATCCACGCCCTGCAGCCATTCGCCTTCGACTTGCGGGAAGGCGCGCCAGACCTGCGCCATCTCGTTTGGCGCGAAGATCGGTTGCACGCTGGCCAGGGCGTGGGCCAGGGACACCGCGCTCGGCTTGCCGGCGCGGCTATCAGCCACCGCCCGCCCGTTTGCCGGGGAGGCTGCCGCGAGCAGGACGGCGAGGCAAACAATCAGGGCGGTGAACGCGCGATGCATGGCGGTGGACCTTGTGGAAACGGAGTCTGGCGGTAGGGCCAAAGTCGGCGACGGCGACATAGTCCATTCTGTTGTGAAGCCACTTCGATCCATATGCGACAAATCTTATGAATCGAACGATTCACCGCCGTGGCGCGCAAATTCGCTGGACGCCGGGCATGGCTTCTGTCGCGAGCGCTGATTGATCCTTCGGGCAAAAGAATTGCTCTCTTGAGTTCCCGGGTCGCCTTTGCGTCGCGTCAGCGAAGAACCAAAAAGAAAGGGGCCGGCATTGCCGGCCCCTCGCCCGTATCGACCGCCCCGCCGCTCAGAACTTCGCGCTGAACTCCACGCCCCACGTGCGCGGCTCGTTGAGGAAGCCAGTGAGGTTGTTGAAGTCGATCGCGCCAACCACACGGGTCTCGTCGGTGATATTGCGGCCGAACACCGCCACGTCGTACAGGCCGTAAGCCCAGTTGTAGCCCACGCGCAGGCCGCCTTCCAGCGAGCTGCGGCTACGGAACTCCGGCGACTCGTACAGGAAGAAGTTCACCGGGCTGCGGTACGCCCAATCGGTATAGACGTAGATCTCGTCACCGTCGGCCATCGGGAAGCTTAGGCGCGCGGTGGCGTTGTGGATCCACTTCGGCGCCTGCGGCAGCGGGTTGCCGTTGACCAGGGCGAAGGTGCCGCCGTTGACGACGGTGGTGGGGTCGGTGATGGTGCAGCCGCCGCCGCAAATCGCCACGGCCAGGTTCGGGTCCTTGATCTCGGTATCGTTGTAGCTGCTGCCGAGGGTGACGAGCAGGTTGTCGCTGACGTAGGCCTCGAAGTCCAGCTCGGCGCCCTGGCCGATGGTCTTGTCGGCATTGAGCAAGGTGGCGGTGTTGGCCGCGCCGCCCACGGCGATCAGCTGCTGGCCATCGACGTCGTAGCGGAAGATGTCGAAGCCCAGGCGGGCGCGCTTGTCGAACAGGTCGGCCTTGACGCCGATCTCATAGGAAATGACCTTCTCCGAGTCGGCCGTGGATACCCCGCCATTGGGCGCGGTGGCCGCGGCAAACAACAGGCGGCCCTGCACCGACGGCGCACGGAAGCCCTTGGCGACGCGGCCGTACAGATTCACGTCCGGGGTGAGCGCATAGGTGCCGCTCAAGTCCCAGCTGACGTCATCGACGTCGGTGTTGACCCCATAGGGACCGCCCACCGGCGCGCCGAACGGCGCTGCTTCCAGCACGCTGGCGCTGAAATCCTTCTTGTCCTGCGTATAGCGCAGGCCGCCCCGCAGCTTGAAGCGCTCGGTCACGTCGAAGTCGCCCGACACGAACGCCGCCCATGCCTTGTTGCGCTGCTGCTGGACCGCGTGGCCGGCCTGCGCGTTGCCGGGGGCCAGCGAGTCATAGTTGAAGCTGTCGATGGTGACGTCTTCGTCGAAGTAGAACAGGCCGGCCTGCCAGTCGAAGCGGCCCCATTCGTTGGACTCGACGCGGAACTCCTGCGTCCACTGGCGGTGGTCCGGCAGGCCGTCGGCGGATTCGGAGGCGAACGGGATCTCGCCGGGACCGTAATTGCCCGGGCCGAGGAAGCTGGCGCCATAGCCGCCGTCGATGTCGCCGCGGTTGAGCGACTCGGCGGTTTCATAGCCGGTGATCGAGTACAGCGTCACCTGGCCCAGGTTCCACTTCAGGCGCGCGCTGCCGCCCCAGGTTTCCAGGTCGGAGAAGTTGATGCCGTCGTTGCTGACCTCGTCGCGGTCGAAGCCCGGCACCAGCGCATTGCTGCCCTTCTGGATGATGTTGGCGCGGAACAGGCGCGCGGTGCCGTTGAGCTTGCGCTTGTGCAGGTTGAACAGTGCTTCGAAGTCATCGCCCTCGTAGAGGAACTGCACGCGGCCAGCCGCCTCGTCGTAGCCTTCGAAGCCGTCGTTGGGGCCGTCATGGGTGTTGGTCACCCAGTCGTCGCGGCGCTGGTACAGGGCCGACACGCGCGCCGACCAGCGGTCGGTCAACGGGCCGCCGTAGGCGCCCTGGAAGTTCCAGGTGTCGTAGCTGCCGTAGGACAGCTTCACGTAGCCATCGGCGTCCTGCGAGGGGCGTGCGGATTCGAACTTGACCACGCCGGCCGGCGTGTTGCGCCCGAACAGCGTGCCCTGCGGGCCACGCAGCACTTCGATCTGGGCCAGGTCGAACACCGGGAAGCCCTTCAGCAGCGGACTCTCCTGCACGACATCGTCATAGACCAGCGACACCGGCTGCGAAGCATTGAGGTCGAAGTCGGTGTTGCCCAGGCCGCGGATATAGAAGCGCGGGAAGGCGCGGCCGTAGGACGACTCGATATTGAGGCTGGGCAGGCGCGCGGCCAGGAAGCGGATGTCATCGCCTGCGGAACCGAGGATGTCGAGCTTCTCGCCGCTGAGCGTGGTGATGGACACCGGCACGTCCTTGGCGTTCTCGACGCGGCGCTGCGCGGTGACCTGCAAGGTGTCGAGCACGGCAGGCGCGCGGGAGGCGGTGGTGTCGGCTGCATCTTGCGCGAGGGCCTGGCCGGCGGGCACCAGGGCGGCAAGGGCGAGGACAAGCGGATGCACGGCCGGCAAGCGGCCGCGGACTGCACGGTTCAAGGACATGGCGAGGGCTCTCTGGGGTGGTCTAGCGGCGACAGGCCGCCTAGCACGGGAATGTTGCAATACAGCACGCGAAGTCGCAAAGGCCGGCACTTATGTCAGCGGTCGCCAAACTGAACGCGGCCTCGCCGGCGCGGGACGGCATGACCAGCGACAGATGACGATGGCCGCGGGCGCCGGACTATGCTCGCGCATCAATCAGGAGGAACCGAGATGGCGCAGTGGTATTTCCATATTCCGGGACGTTCGGACCGCGTCGGACCGCTGGACGAGGCCGCCGCGCGCCAGTATGCGCAGGGCAATCCGGGCGTGGTTGCGTGGCGCGAGGGGCTGGATGGCTGGAAGCCGGCCTCGAGCCTGGCCGAGCTGGCCGGCGCTGCGGCGGCTTACGCACCGCCGCCGCTGCCGGGCGGGGCCCGTGCCGACGACATCGACTTCCGCATCATCGGCAACGACATGCAGTTCGTCGAAGTGGAACTGGACCCTGGCGAGAGCGCCATCGCCGAGGCCGGCGCGCTGATGTACAAGGACGCCAGCGTGCAGATGGACACCGTGTTCGGCGACGGCTCGGCCAGTGGCCAGGGTGGCGGCGGCTTCATGGACAAGCTGTTGTCGGCCGGCAAGCGCGTGGTCACCGGCGAAAGCCTGTTCACCACCGTCTATACCCATACCGGCGGCGGCAAGGCCAAGGTCGCTTTCGCCGCGCCGTACCCGGGCACGGTGCTGGCGATGAAGCTTTCGGACCACGGCGGCCGGCTGATCTGCCAGAAGGACAGCTTCCTGGCCGGCGCGCGCGGCGTGTCGCTGGGCATCGCGTTCCAGCGCAAGATCCTCACCGGCCTGTTCGGCGGCGAGGGCTTCATCATGCAGAAGCTCGAAGGCGACGGCTGGGTGTTCGTGCATGCCGGCGGCACGGTGGTCGAGCGCGAGCTGGCCGCGGGCGAGCGCATCGACGTCGATACCGGCTGCGTGATGGCCTATCACGCCAGCGTGGATATGGACGTGCGGCGCATCACCGGGCTGAAGAGCATGTTCTTCGGCGGCGAGGGCGTATTCCTGGCCACGCTGACCGGCCCGGGCAAAGTCTGGCTGCAGTCGCTGCCGTTCTCGCGGATGGCCGGACGCATGCTGCAGGCGGCGCCGCAGGGCGGTGGACAGGCGCGTGGCGAAGGGTCGGTATTGGGCGGGCTGGGCCGCATCCTCGACGGGGACAACAACTTCTGACGAAGTGGTTGTCGTACAGCCCGCGTGGCGGGCTGTACTCCCAAAGTTTGCCGCGAAAACTTTGGGGCCCTGAGGCTGGCTTCCTATCCCCCGCGCCCTTGGCGCGCCCCCGAAGTCTGCTGCGCAAACTTCAGGGGCCGGGCCTCGACCTTGCCTATCCCCCGCGCCGTTGGCGCGCCCCTTAACAGAAGGGGGGCTCTTCTCCATTGGGGCTCCGGGGGTTGGTTACTGTGACGGGGGTGGGGCGCTATGCTGCTGCGCCTATTCACTCTTCGCCCGTCACCGCCGATGAAAGCGTTGCGTCTGTCCTTCTCCGTCGCTCTGCTCTGCCTGGTTGCCGCTTGTGGCGGCAATGCCCGACCGGCACCGCCTCCACCGGTGACGTCCACGCCCGCGCCGCCGCCGCTGGCGACGGGCGAGAAGCCGGTGCGTATCGGCGTGGCGCTCGGCGGTGGGGCGGCCAAGGGTTTCGCGCACATCGGCGTGATCAAGATGCTCGAGGCCAATGGCTTCGAACCGGTGGTCGTGGCCGGCACCAGTGCCGGCAGTGTGGTCGGTGCGCTCTACGCCAGCGGCATGGATGCGTTCCAGATGCAGGAGAAGGCCGTGGCCCTGGACCAGACCAGCATCCGCGATATGCGCCTGTTCTCCGGCGGGCTGGTACAGGGCCAGAAGCTGCAGGACTACGTCAACGAACAGCTCGGCAACCGGGCAATCGAGCGGTTGAAGAAGCCGTTCGCGGCCGTCGCCACGCGCCTGGAGGACGGCGAGCGCACGGTGTTCGTGCGCGGCAACGCCGGCCAGGCGGTGCGGGCTTCGAGCAGTATTCCTGGCGTGTTCGAGCCGGTGGCCATCGGCCAGTACCATTACGTCGATGGCGGCGTGGTCAGCCCGGTGCCGGTGGACGCCGCGCGGCAGCTCGGGGCCGATTTCGTCATCGCCGTGGACATCTCGTCCAAGGCCAGCGGCAAGAACCCGGGCGATCTGCTCGGCACGGTCAACCAGTCGATCTCGATCATGGGCCAACGCCTGGGCGAGGCCGAACTCAAGCGTGCCGAGATCGTGATCCGGCCCAACGTCAACGACATTGGCGCCGCCGACTTCAACCAGCGCAACGCCGCCATCCTGGAAGGCGAACGCGCGGCGATGGCGGTGATGCCGCAGATCCGCGCCAAGGTCGCGCAGCTGCGCCAACAACGGGCCGATGCCGTGCGCGCGGCCGGCGCCCAGTCCGCGCAGGCAGCCGAGGCTGCACGCCAGGCCTGCCTGGACAAGCGTTCTCGTTGGGCCAAGCTGCGCAATGACGAGAGTGGATGTCCTGCCGTGGTGAAGTGACCGCCGTCTGGCAGCTCGCGGCTGCGTTCGTCGGGGCTGAAGCCCCTCCCACAAAGGCGCCCCTGAGGGAGGTGCCCTTGTGGGAGGGGCTTCAGCCCCGACAGCCCTCCGTCCTACCGCGCTGAGGCCTCAGTACCGCCAGCGCAACGTAAACGACGTGAAGCGCGGTTCGCCGTAGTTGTTGTAGTCCAGGTTGGCCCAGTATTTTTCGTCGAATGCATTGCGCACCGCCAAGGTCGCCGTCCACTGGTCGCTGATGCGGTAGTTGGCGTTCAAGCCGACCAGCGCGTAGGCATCCTGCTTCACCGTCACTGGACCGTAGACCGGGTTGTCGATGTTGAAGCCCTCCACCGCGCTCTGCCACATCACGTTCGCGCCCAGGCTCAGCCGGTCCCATGCGCCTGGCAGCGTCCATTGCGTGGAGAACTGCAGGGTATGCTCGGGCAGGTTGGCGTAGATCAGGTCGGTCGAGGCGCGGGTGACGCGAACGCGGCTGTAGCCTGCGTTGATGCGCCAACCGGTGAGCACCTCGGCGCCGATCTCCGCTTCCCAACCGCGGCTCTTGGTGCCATCCACGCCCACATAGGCTGAACTGCCATCTGGCAACGAGCCCTTCGGCACACGGGTATCGAGCATCCCGTAGTTGTCCTGTCGCGCTTCGAATACCGCGGCGGTGGTGGTGATGCGGCCATCGAGGAACGCAGCCTTCAGGCCGATCTCGCGGTTGCTGCCCTGGACCGGGTCGAGCAGGTTGTTGTCCTTGTCCTTGTAGTTCTGCGGATTGAAGATCTCGGTGTAGCTAGCGTAGACCGATACGTCCGGCACGATGTCGTACATCAGGCCCACATAGGGAGTGAGCTCGTTCCTGGCCTTGTAGGCGCCACTGGTACCGGTGTACCTGCCCTCGGTGTCGAAGTTGTGCGTGCGCGTGCTCCAGTTGCTGAGACGCGCGCCGCCGATCAGCGACAGCGGTTCGGCCAGGCGCAGGCGGGTGGAGAGGTAAATGCCACTTTGCGTGGTCCGCGCCTGGCGCCAGGCACCGGTCCGCTTGTACGTTGGCTGGGAGACGGCGCCATTCCATTCGTACAGGTTGGCGAGGTAAATGCAGGGCCCGAATTCGCAGCGCACCCAGTCGTTGGGATAGGTCGTCGCCAGCGTCGGGGTGATCGCCTCTACGTCCTGCCAGCTGCCGCCGATTACCACGTCATGCTCGCGGCCGAAGGCGTCGAACTTGCCGCTCAGGTAGACGTCCACCGCATCGCGCGTGTCGCTGGACTGGCCGATGCCGGCCTGCAGGTAGACGCCCTTGCCGGTTTCGCGAACGGGAAAGCCACTGCCGTAGACACGCACGCTGGTGACATCGCCCTCGGTACGCGCGGCGTTGACCCTGAGGTTCCACCGCTCGCCGAAATCCTGCGCCCACTGGACGTAGGTAGTCCGGGTGTTGCGCTGCCAGCGCGTCCAGTCCGGCGCCATGTTGGTCGAGCGCGGCAGGCCGGCGTCGCTGCCATCACTGTAGAAGAACGGCACCGTGCCCCAGGTCGAGCCGACTGGATTGTTGTCCTGCATCTGGTAGCCGAAGGTCAGCGTGGTGCTGTCGGTGAGATCGCCTTCGAGCACGACCATCGCCGCCGACTTCTGCTCGTGGTAGCGGTCGTAGTAGTAATCGCGGTCCTCGTATGCGGCGACCGCGCGGGCGCGGAAGCGGCCATCGCCGGTAAGCGGCGCATTGACGTCGGCCTGCATGCGGCGGAAGTCCCAGCGGCCGACCGTGGCGGCGAACGAAGCATCGAATACCTTGCCCGGACGCTTGCGGAACAGGTTCACCGTCGCCGAGGGTACGCCAGCGCCGCTGAGCAGGCCGTTGGCGCCGCGGATGACCTCGATGCGATCGTAGAAGGCGGTGTCGTATTCCTGGTTGGTCTGATCGCTGTAGGTGGGCAGACCATCGACCTGGAAATCGGTGATCCGGAAGCCGCGCGCGTAGTACAGCGGACGCTGGGTATCGTAGAACGAGACGTTGATGCCGCTGACATTGCGCAGCACCTCATCGATGTCGAACAGCGACTGTTCCTGCAACTGCTGTGCGCCGATCACGCTGATCGACTGCGGGGTCTGGCGCACGCTGATGGGCAGCCGCGTGGTCGTCGACGGTTCGCTGGAGTGGCGTTCGCCACTGACGGTGACCTTGTCCAGGGTCTTGGCAGCGGTTGCGTCGCCCTCCGCCGCGTGGGCGTATGCGCCGGCCAGGCCCATTGCGATGCCCAGGCCGAGCACGAGGGGAGAAAAACAAGAAGACGGGCGGGGAAGGATCAAGCGCAGCCTCGGATCAGGAAGAAAGGAGATCCGGAAAGCTGCCGCCCCAGGCAACGGGGGAGAGGGTATGCGCTATGCAGCGTTCCGGCGTAAGAAGCTGGCCGAAGCGGCTGGCGGATGCCCCAGGGCATCGAAGGCGCGCAAATTTAAATGATCGGGAAAAATCCGGCAAGCGCGATTTGCATTCAACGCAGCGGCAGGCCGTGCCGCTCTTTCACCGTGCGCAGCACGAAGCTGGAATTCACATCGGCCACGCCGGAGGCATTGAGCAACCGGTCGAGCAGGAAATTGGAGAAGTGCTCCAGGTCGCGGACGATCACGTGCAGCAGGTAGTCCATGTCGCCGGTGAGCGCATGGCAGGTGACGACTTCGTCCCAGTCCTGCACGCTCTGGGCGAAATGGGCGACGCTTTCCTGTCCGTGCTTCTGCAACTGCACCCGCACGAAGGCCTGCAGTCCCAGGCCCAGGGCCAGCGGATCGAGCCGGGCGCCATAGCCGGTGATCACCCCCGCCGCCTCCATCCGCTGGACCCGCCGCAGGCAGGCCGAGGGCGACAGGTTCACGCGCGCGGCCACCTCCGAATTGGGCAGGCGCCCCTCGCGTTGCAACAGCGCCAGGACCCGCAGGTCCGTGCGGTCAAGGGCGACTTGCTCCGACATTTGTTGCCTCGCAACATGAATTGACGCAACAAGATTGCGCCATGAGGCCATTGCGGCGCAACTTTGCAACCCGCTTGCGCGCTCCGGCGGCTAGCATCGCTGGCAGGCCTCCCGGAACCTTCCCCATGTCCACGCCCGCTCGCCGCGTCGAACACCAGCAGACCGACAAGGGCTACGTGCCGGTCTACACCACAGCCGTGGTCGAACAGCCCTGGGACACGTACAGCGCGGACGACCATGCGACCTGGGGCACGCTGTATCGCCGGCAGCGGGAGTTGCTCGTCGGTCGCGCCTGCGATGAATTCCTGCAGGCGCAGGACGAAATGGGCATGGGCGACCAGCAGATTCCGCGCTTCGACCAGCTCAACCAAGTCCTCGGCGCGGCCACCGGCTGGACCCTGGTCGGCGTGGAAGGCCTGCTGCCGGAACTGGACTTCTTCGACCACCTGGCCAACCGCCGCTTCCCGGTGACCTGGTGGATCCGCCGCCCCGAGCAGATCGACTACATCGCCGAGCCCGACCTGTTCCATGACCTGTTCGGCCACGTGCCGCTGCTGATGAACCCGGTGTTCGCCGACTTCATGCAGGCCTACGGCCGCGGCGGGGTCAAGGCGCACGGCATCGGCCCCGAAGCCCTGCAGAACCTGACCCGCCTGTACTGGTACACGGTCGAGTTCGGCCTGATCGACACGCCACGAGGCTTGCGCATCTACGGCGCCGGCATCGTCTCGTCGAAGGGCGAATCGCTGCATTCGCTGGAATCGGCCGCGCCCAACCGGATCGGTTTCGAGCTGAACCGGATCATGCAGACCCGCTACCGCATCGACACCTTCCAGAAGACCTACTTCGTCATCGACAGCTTCGAACAGCTGATGCAGGCCACCGCGCCCGATTTCACCCCGATCTACGCCGAGCTTCGCCACGCACCGCAACACGGCGCCGGCAGCGTGCTCGACAGCGACACGGTGTACCAGCGCGGCAGCGGCGAGGGCTGGGCGAGCGCAGGCGACGTCTGACGGGACGGCTCGCGCCTACCGCAGCACGTCGATGAAGGTATTGATCGACAGCCGCCCGGCGAACGGATCGGGCGGCGGCACGCGTGCGTTGTCGATGCTGCCCGAGTGCAGCGAATTGCGCCGGTACACCACCAGGCGATTGAACACGCCTTCCACCTGGCCGACGCGCTCGAACAACGCGGTGTCATCGCCGATATAGCCGCCACCGGGCGCGTCCCGCCCCTGGCTCTCTTCTTCCAGCCGGCGGAAGTAGGTTTCGCGCCGTGCCTCGTCGATGTACTCGTAGCCGGTATGGCGATGGCGGTAGAACGCGGTGCCGCCCCAGTCGCCATGGAACAGGTAGTGCACCGTGGCCAGGCCGTCGCCGCGTACCGAATCGATATGCGGCACGCGTTGCAGGAAGGCCAACTGGCCCGGCGGCGTGGTGACCAGCGAGTAGTGGCACATCGGAAAGGCGAAGCTGCCGGCGGGCAGGTCGAAGAACTCGTCCAGGTACGGCTTGAGCGTGGAGGCCAGGAACTGTTCGTACCCGAGCGGCGCGCGGGCGCGCACGCCGGGGAACATCGCGCCCTGCGGCTGGAAGTCATGCTGCGCGGCCTTGCGTACCAGCCGCTCGGGATCGGCCACCAGCTGGTCGATGACCAGCAGCGGCGCGCCTTCCGCGCCGATGCGCCCGGTGCTCACGCGGGCCTGGGGATGCAGGCTCACCAGCATGGCCGCAACTCAGGCCGGCGCCATCGCCGCGCGCGCGCCCCATACTTCCGGCGGCGCCTTGCAGTATTGGTCGATGAAGGCCTGCTGCGAAGGCATTTGCGCCGCGGCGCGGTCGATCGGCTGGCGCACGGCGGCGAGCAGGCGGGCCATGTCGGCATCGGACAGCGCGCGCGCCAGCGGATGCGGCGCGCCCGGCACGATGCCTTGGCCCAGCAGCACGTGCGTCCAGGAGTCGACGCGGAACAGCTCGTCCGCGCCCTGCCAGGCATGCGCGCGCTCGCGCCAGGCACGCAGGCGGATCGCCAGCGACTCGGGGAGCTCCATCTCGCGCGCCGCCTTCCACATCGGCTCATCGCGCTGGGTGGCGTGGTAGTGCAGGATGATGAAGTCGCGCACATGCTCCATCTCCTTGCGGCTGACGTCGTTGTACAAGTCGCGCAATGCCGCTTCCTGGCCATCCACCGGGAACAGCTGCAGCAGGCGGACGACGGCGGAAATCGTCAGGTGGATGCTGGTCGACTCCAGCGGTTCGATGAAGCCACTGGCCAGGCCCAGCGCGACGACGTTGCGGTTCCATGCCTTGAGCCGGCGCCCGGAGCGGAACGGCACCAGCCAGGGCTCCTTGATCGGCCGCCCGTCGACATCGCGCAGCAACTTGGCGCGCGCTTCGTCGTCGGACATGTGCTTGCTCGAGAACACCAGGCCGCAGCCGACGCGGTGCTGCAACGCGATGTGCCAGCGCCAGCCGGCTTCATGGGCAATGGCGCGGGTGTAGGGCACCGGCGGCCCGGCCGATTCGGTCTGCACGGCGACCGCGCGGTCGCTCGGCAGCCATTGGTGCCAGTCCTCGTAGCCGGTATGCAGGGTCTGCTCGGTCAGCAGGCCGCGGAAGCCGGTGCAATCGATGAACAGATCGCCTTCCACGCGCTGGCCGTCTTCCAGCACGAGTGCGCTGACATCGCCGCTGTGCGGATCCTGCTCCACCTGCTGGATCTTGCCTTCCAGGCGCTTGAGCCCCTGGGCTTCGGCGCGCGCGCGCAGGAAGCGCGCGTACAGGCTGGCATCGAAGTGATAGGCGTAGTTGACCTGCGGCTGGGTCTGCAGCGAGAAGCGGTCATCGCGCGAAGCCACGGTCTCCAGGCAGAAATCGCCCAGTTCGGATGGCATGCCGCGCCGCAGGCTGTCCATCCAGTAGTGATGGAAGTGGGCGACCAGGGTGTTCTGCCCGGTCATGCCGAACGGATGGAGGTAGCGCTCGCCAGGGCGGCGCCAGTTCTCGAAGGAAATCGAGAGCTTGAAAGTGCCGGCGACGGCGCGCAGGAATTCGCGCTCATCGATGTTGAGGAAATGATGGAAGGCGCGGATCGGCGGCACGGTGGACTCGCCCACGCCGACGGTACCGATCTGCTCGGATTCCACCAGGGTGATCTCCAGCTCCTTGCCGAACTGGTGCGACAAGGCGCAGCCGGCGATCCAGCCTGCCGTGCCGCCGCCTGCGATGACCACCTTGCGAATGCGTCCCTTGTCCACTGCGCTCTCCCCTTTGTCGCATGTCGGTGCCGGGGCCGGAGGCCCTCAGCGGTTGAGCCTGGCGAGGAGCATGGCGCGCAGTTGCCGCGCCATGGTCTCGTCGATCGGCGCCAGCGCCTGGCGCGCTTCGGGCGGCAGCGGTGCACCGGCGCGCGCCGCATCGCCGAAGACGTAGTAGTCGAACATCGCGCGCCAGGCGCGCTTCTCGGCCTCGGGCCGGTCGCGGATGGACCACATGGCGTGGTACAGCGCCTGGCCGGGCGCGGGAATCCACGCCGGCATGCTGCCCCACCAGTAGTTGACCAGCACGTTGAACGGCTCCAGGCCCTGCACGTGGTGCCACCACATGCTCGGGATGAACAGCGCATCGCCCGGCTCGAGCACCGTCGTCCGGCCGGCGGCCAATGCCTTGTCGAACGCCGGGAAGCGCTCCAGGTCGGGCGCGTTGAAATCCACCAGGCTGACCGCCTGGCCGCCGGGCGTCAGTTCCAGCGGACCGGGGTACAAGTGCTCGACCTGCTCGGGCGGAAACAGCGTAAAGCGGCGCCGGCCCACCGTGCAGCAGGCGATGTTGTTGGGCACGTCGTGGTGGCACGAAGCGGTCACCCGGTTGCCGATCCAGATGCTCGGGCGCACCTGCAGGCCCTGGCCGGCGAAGTCGAAGTCGTTGTCCGCACGGAAGCCCGGCAGGCTGTCGTCGACCAGCAGCGAGGCCAGGTAGTAGGCCGGCGGCGCGGGGTCGTCCAGGTGCGCGGCCACTGCGTCCAGTACCTGGCTCACCGTACCGCGCCGCACCTCGAAATTGAGCGCGGTGTAATCGTCGTTGTAGAACGGCCTTCCGCCGATGGCGGGCGGCCCGTAGGAATACGGCACGGCCTTGCCGTTATCCAGACCGCGCAGATAGGCCATCGCTTCGGACGTGCCACCCCGCGCGGCCTGGACCAGCCCCCAGCCGGCACCTACGCCACGCAGGACCACCGGTTCGGCCGCCGCGACCAGCGCTTCCAGCGGCAGCGCGTCCGGCTTGCAGCCGGCCAGCTCGCGGATGGGTGCCAGGCCGGCCATGTCACTCAGGCGGCCTGCCCCGCCACATCGCCGGTGGACTCGGCGTGGCGCAGCCGGCGCTGCTTCTCGGCCATCAGGCGGCGCATATTGTGTTGCGAGGACAGCAGCAAATAGATGCCCTCCAGGTAGCCGGCCTGGTGCAGGCCATGCAGTGTCTCGGCGTCCAGGCTCGCCAGGCGTTCGCGGTCGATGCCGAACAGGCCGGTGAGGTTGACGCCGTTCTTCTCGTCCAGCTGCACGTCGATGCGCAGCGGCTGGATCAGGCCGGCCGCCTCGAAGGCCGCGAACATCGCCTTGCCGCCTTCGGCACCATCGCGGATGCCGCGCAGCACGGTGATGATGTGGTCCAGGTAGGGGGTATTGCCGCCCTGCGGCAGGAACACGCGCTCGCCTTCGGTGAAGCTCACGCGCGGATGCTCCAGATCGACATGGATCACCGGCACCGTCGTGCGCTGGCCATCCAAGTCCTGCTCCTGGAAGCCGATCAGGAACGGACCCTTGGCGACGATGCCCGGCAGGTAGCCGGCATTCCAGCGCTCGCCCTGCAGGAACAGGTTCTCCTTGCCTTCGAAGCCGAGCAGGGCGACGGAGTGGTATTCGCCGCTGGTGTCGTCCTTGCGCAGGAACAGCGGGTACTCGCGCTGCATTTCCGCGTATTCGGTCGGGAAGGCCGGGACCAGGCCGGTGTCGTCACCGAACTGCGGGCCAAAACGCATCACCACGCGCAAATCCTGGTGCGCGACGTTGTTCAACAATTCGTATCGAGCCATTTCTCATCCAACAGCAGTTCGGGATCCGGTGCGTGGGCGCTTCCCCCGCCTGCCGGCCCGGCGAACATTGCAGAAATCCCGGCAGGCGGCAAGGCATCCGCCACCGCCGAACCCCTAAACGACAGGGGATCGCCACCGTGGCGGCGATCCCCTGAATGGCGGGCGCGCGGCTGCGCGCCGCCGGGCTCAGAAGTTGTAGCGCACGCCCAGCGTATAACGCGGGCTCTGGTCGACCAGCTTGATGATCTGCTTGTCCGAACGGCCGTGCCAACGCACATCCTCGCCGGTCAGGTTGATGGCTTCGAAGCCCACCGACCAGTGGTCGTTGATCTGGTAGCCGACGCTCAGGTCAAACTGATCGTAAGCCTCGACGTAGTACGGATTGCGGTTGGAGCCATCCATGTTCGCCGCGATCAGGTACTCGTCGCGCCAGTTCCAGGCCAGGCGCGCCGACCAGCCGTACTTTTCGTACATCAGCATCACGTTGGCCGTGTCGCTGAGGCCGAGCAGGGCGAACTGGTCGCGGTCGATGACCGTGTTGTCGAAGCCGACGTCACCCTGGACGATGGTGTAGTTGGCGAACACACCGAAGCCGCTCTGGCCGAAGAAGTACTGGCCACCCAGTTCCCAGCCGTGGATCTTGGCCTTGTTCTGGTTGATCGGCTTGGAGACGTCGAACTCGTACAGCGGGTCGTCCGCTTCGCCGACCAGGTCGTAGTTCGTCTCCAGCGCCAGGCTCTGCGCCGAGCTGCCGTCGTACGCACCGAGACCGCCGGTAGAGGCGTTGCGGATCATCGTGGTGGCCGAGAACAGCGAGGTGTCGTTGGCCGAGCACGCCGCCACCGCATCGTTGCCGGCCGCGGTGACCTGGTTGACGCAAGCCTGGCTCTGCAGGAACGCCAGCGCCGCCTGCGCATCGGGACCGGAGGTGGGATCGCGCAGGCCGTACAGCGTCTCGCGCGAGACTGTGTTGCCGATGAAGTTGTTGACCTGCTTGTTCCAGAACGTCACCGAGACGTAGCTGGCGTCGGCGAAGTACCACTCCAGCGCCAGGTCGAGGTTGTCCGATTCCAGCGGATCCAGCGCCGGGTTCTGCGCGCTGCCGGCGGCACGGGTCGAGGGGTTGATCAGGATCGAGCCGGTCGGCGTACCCGGCGTCGGGCCGGCGATCAGGTTGTTGTACGGCGCACGGGCAATGGTCTGGCCGAACGACGCACGACCCTTCAACTGCTCGGTGAAGCTGATGTCGAAGTCCAGGTTGGGCAGCACGTAGCTGTAGCTGTGCTTCTCGGCGAAGGGCACCACATCGGTGGAACGCAGCAGCTGGAAGTCGTTGTTGGCCTGCCACTGCAGCGCCGTCGGGGTAGCCACCGCCGACACCGAGGTCACGTCGGTCTTCTCGTAGCGCACACCGATGCGGGTGTTGGTCGGCATGCCGCCCAGCTCACCCTGCAGTTCCAACTGCATGTACGCCGAGTTGGTCTTTTCCTCGATCTCGTTGTCCGAGCTCAGGTTCTGGTTGCGGTCGGTGCCCACGCCGTAGACGCCCGCGGCCCATTGCGCCAGCTGGTCGGCGTTGCCGCGCCAGGCATTGGGGGCGGCGCCATTGGCGCTGAAGTCGTCGAACAGGCCGGTGATGCTGACCGGACGGATCAGGTCCATCAGGCCCGGTGCGTTGCCGGCGTCGGACACGCCCCAGTCACCCAATGCCGCATAGGTGTCGCTGGTCTGGCGCCGCATGTTGGTCTTGGCCGAATCCACACCGAACTGGAAGCGGCCATTGTCGAAGTCCCAGGTGCCGTCGACGCGGCCTTCCTTAATTTCGGTGACCTGCTTCTGGTAGTAGATGCGCAGCACCTGGGTGCCGATGTTGTTGGCCTCGAAGTCCGGGTTCAACACGCCGTTGGTGCCGGCGTACGAATCGGCCGCCGTCGGGTACCAGGTACGCGCGCCGATCGGCAGGCCGGTGTTGAAGGTCAGCTCCTGGCCCCACTGGCCGCCGCAGCTCGGGCCGGCGGCGCAGTTGTTGGTGCCGGCCAGGCTGAAGTAGGTGGCGCTGCCACCGGTCACCGGATCGTTCGGCAGCGACTGGGTCTTGGAGTCGTGCGCGTCGAAGGTCAGGCGGAAGTTGTCGGCGGCCTGCCAATCGGCGTTGAAGCCCAGCGAACCGAGCTTGTACTTCTGCATGTTGCGCTGCTGCTCCATGCCGAAGTCCTTGGAACCGGTCGGCACGTCGCGCAGGTAGATCGGGGTCGCCACCGCAGAACCGGTGTCGAAGGTGATGTCGGTGATGCTGTTGGCGCGCTGCAGCCAGATGCCCTGTTCGCCGCGGTTCTCCTCGATCTCGTTGTTCGAGTAGGTGTAGTCCAGGCTCAGGGTCAGCGTGTCGGTCGGTGCGAACTGCAGCACCGCCTGGCCGTTGGTACGTTCGCGTTCGAAGTCGGCGAAGGCGTAGCGCAGGTCGTTCGGCATGCCGTAGAGCTGGCCGATTTCCGGTGCGTTGGTCACGTTCGCGCCGGCCCGCAGGCCCGGGTCGGTACCGGTCCAGCGCTGGATGTTCCAGGTGTTTTCGGTGGCCTGCACCGAACCGCCGTGGCGCTTCTGGTAGCTGGCGCTCAGGCCGATGCCCCAGACCTTGTCCTTGCTGGTGTAGCTGAAGATGCCCGACACTTCCGGGGTGATGCTGTTGCCGAACGGCTGCGAGTCGTCGGACATCGCCTTGGCGCCGGCGCTGGCCACGATGCCTTCGTGGTTGAACGGCTTGTCGGTGAGGATGTCGATGGTCGCGCCGATGCCACCGCTGGGTGCGTTGGCGCGGCTGGTCTTGAAGACCTGGATGCCGGTGATCGCCTCGGAGGCGAGCTGGGCAAAGTTGAACGCGCGCGTACCCACGTCGACGCCGCCGATCGGCACCTGGCCAGGCGCACCGAAGGCGTCGGCACCGGGGATCAACCGGCCATTGAGGGTCACGGTATTGAACTGCGGACCGAAGCCGCGCGCGGTCACCTGCGCGCCTTCGCCGTCACGGCGCTCGATCGAGATGCCGGTAATGCGCTGCAGCGACTCGGCGAGGTTGGTGTCCGGGAACTTGCCGATGTCCTCGGCGCTGATCGCGTCGACCACGCCGGCCGAATCGCGCCGGATGTTCATCGACTGGTTGAGGCTGTTGCGGATACCGGTGACGGTCACCGTATCCAGCGTCTTGGCCGCATCGCTGCTGCCGCTCTGCGTGGCCGTCTGCGCCTGCGGAGCGGGCGTCTGTGCGTCCTGGGCGAAAGCCGGATTGATGACCAGCACGCCGCCGACGAAGGTGAACATTGCGCGGGACTTGAAACTCTTCAACTTGCGACTCATCGGTGTGTCCTCAAGTCAGTGATCGAACGGCCTGCGACCACGGCGGGCGTGCTTGTCGCCGCGACCGTCTGTTGTGCGTTGAACGCCAAACTGCACCCTCTCATGTAGCCCCCTACGAGCATTTTGTTGTCGCCCCCCCCAGGGCATTCGCGGGCCAATGGCCCACAGGCGTTGAAGCCGGGCGTCCCTAGAGAGCCCGTTACTGCAGTGCCGGTGATTCAGTCATTACCGGCCCTTCGAAACCGGTCAAACGGTGCTACCTACCGCGTCGATCCAACCGTGGGTCCACCCTTTCGGGCAGTCCCGTGATAGCGCTATCACTGAACGGCCGTTAAGAAACCATGCGTGACAGCGCTTGTCACACTGCGCTGCAACAAAATTTTTATGTTTGGCCGGCGGCGCTTTTGGGCACAAAGATGTAAGCGTTACCAGCGGCGTTTGGTTACTTGGGATACGAACCGGCCGGCCCCGCCAATCTGTGCCCTACTGCGCAAAACGCTCCGGCAGCGATGCCGCCCGCTAGGGCTTCAGGGAGGGGTCGGCCAGCAGCGCTTTGAGCCGCAGCGCATCACGGATGGCAAACCCGTGCGCGGTGTTGTCGAACAGGATCCAGGGACGCTGCCGGCCCCTGGCCCAGCGCCGGACCTCGGCAGCGAGCGCCTGCAGGGCCTGCTCCCCATAGTCGCTGTAGTACATGCGCGGCGAGCCGTGCCAGCGGAAATACGGCCACGACGGCTCGGCCCCCGGCACCGCCGCCGCGGGCACGCGCGCGGGGTCGGCCGCAGTGCGGCCCACCGAATAGCGCCGCAGCAGCGCCTCGGCGGCCGGTTCGAACCAGGTGGGATGGCGCGGCTCGCAGGTCACGGCCACCTCCGTGCGCCGCCGCAGCAAGCCGAAGAAGCTGGCCGCAATGCGCGCGTCGAAGGCCAGGCTGGGCGGCAGTTGCAGCAGCAGCCCGCCGAGCTTGCGCCCGAGGCCCCCGACCTCTTCCAGAAAGCGATCGAGCGCCGGTCCGGTACCGCGTAGCGCCAACTCGTGCGAGATGGTCTGCGGCAACTTGGCGGAAAAGCGGAAGTGGGCGGGCACGGTCGCCGCCCACCGTGCGTACGTCGCCGGCCGGTGCGGCCGGTAGAACGAGGAATTGATCTCAGCCACATCCAGGCGCGTGGCATAGCGGGCCAGCACGCTGTCGCCTTCGCCGAACCCGGCCGCGTATTGCTTCGGGATCGACCAGCCGGCGGTGCCGATGCGGATGCGGGGAGTCGGCGCGGGCATGGGCTATTCGTACAGCCGCTGGCAGTTCGGGCAGAAGAAGGTCCGCCGGTGGGTCTTGCCCAGGTAGGCCTTGGTGACCGGCCCACCGCACTGCGGGCATTCGCGCCGCGTGTTTATCAGCCAATGCTTGCGCAGCACGAACTGCTTCTTCCATTCCAGGAAGTCGAAGCTGTACTGGCGGGCTTCCTTGATCAACTGGCCCAGCTTGCGCGGCGGCAAGGCGCCTATCGTGCTCAAGGGATGCACGCCGATGCGGAACAGCACCTCGTTCTTGATGATGTTGCCGACGCCGGCAAAGATCTCCTGGTCGAGCAGCGCGTCGGTGACCAACGTATCCGGCGCGGACTTGAGCTTGCGCCGCGCCCGCTTCGGGTCCCACGCCTCGCTCATCACATCGCCGCGCCAGTCGTAGCTGTCGTCGAGCTCGCCTTCGATGTAGCGCAACGAGGAACTGTAGAAGTTCAACTCGCCGTTGTCGAAGCGCAGCGACATGCGCACCGGGCGGTCCTTGCGTGCATCGATGGTGTAGCTGCCGAACATCAGCATGTGTACGCGCAGGCTGAAACCGGCGAACTCGATCAGGAAGTGCTTGCCCCAGCTGCGCAGCGCGCGCACCCGCCGGCCCTGCATCCGCTGCAGGTCCAGGCTGCTGTTGCCGTGCACCTCGCGCACGGTCTTGCCACGGAACTTGGCCGCCGCTTCGCGCAGGATGACGATGGAGGGACCTTCGGGCATGCGATCCGCGGCTGACGGGAGCCCTGATTCTGCGTGGCCCCCGTTAGTGGCTGGCGAAGAACGCGCGCGGCCATGTCACCACTCGTGCACGCGGGCTGGCGTTTCATCGAAAGCCCCACCCGCTTTCGACCCTCGCCCATGGCCACGCGCAAGAAGCCGATCCGCCCCACCGCCGATGCCTGCATCCGGGTGCGTGGCGCCCGCGAGCACAACCTGAAGAACGTCGATGTCGACCTGCCGCGCGATGCGCTGGTGGTGTTCTCCGGCATTTCGGGCTCGGGCAAGTCGTCGCTCGCGTTCGGCACCTTGTATGCCGAGGCGCAGCGGCGCTACCTCGAATCCCTGTCGCCTTACGCGCGACGGTTGATCGACCAGGTCGGCGTGCCCGAGGTCGACAGCATCGAGGGGCTGCCACCCGCCGTCGCCCTGCAGCAGCAGCGCGGCACCCCGAGCGTGCGCTCTTCGGTCGGCAGCCTGACCACCGTGTCGAGCCTGCTGCGGATGCTCTACTCGCGCGCCGGCACTTATCCGCCGAAGCAGCCGATGCTGTTCGCCGAGGACTTCTCGCCCAACACCCCGCAGGGCGCCTGCCCGAACTGCCATGGGCTCGGCCACGTCTACGAGGTCACCGAACGGGCGATGGTGCCGGACCCGTCGCTGAGCATTCGCGAGCGCGCGATCGCCTCGTGGCCACCGGCCTGGCATGGCCAGAACCTGCGCGACATCCTGGTGACGCTCGGTTACGACGTGGACCGCCCCTGGCGCGAACTGCCGAAAAAGGACCGCGACTGGATCCTCTACACCGACGAGCAGCCCACGGTGCCGGTCTATGCCGGCTTCACGCCGGCCGAGACCCGGACGGCCCTGCGGCGCAAGACCGAGCCCAGCTACATGGGCACCTATACCGGCGCCCGGCGCTACGTCCTGCATACCTTCGCCACGACCCAGAGCGCGCTGATGAAAAAGCGCGTGGCCCGCTACATGAGCGGCGCGGTGTGTCCGCTCTGCAAGGGCCGGCGGCTCAAGCGCGAGGCCTTGTCGGTCACGTTTGCCGGGCTGGACATCGGCGAGCTGTCGCAACTGCCGCTGGACCGGGTCGCCGAGGTGTTGGCGCCCGCCGCCGCCGGCCGCTTCGAGGCGCCGTCGCGGGGACCAGCGCGCAGCAAGGCTGCCGGTCGCGAGGACATCGCGCGCCGGGTCGCCGCTGGCGGCGCCGCCCATGCCGGCGGCTCGGACGTGCGCCGCACGCCGGATCTCTCCGAGGAGAAGCGCATCGCGGCGCAGCGGATCGCCCAGGATGTCGGCGAGCGCATCGGCGCGTTGCGCGCGCTCGGCCTGGGCTATCTGACCCTGGACCGCACCACGCCCAGCTTGTCGCCGGGCGAGCTGCAGCGCCTGCGCCTGGCGACGCAGATCCGTTCCAACCTGTTCGGCGTGGTCTACGTGCTCGACGAGCCCTCCGCCGGCCTGCACCCGGCCGACGCCGAGGCGCTGCACGACGCGCTGGCGCAGCTGAAGGCCGCCGGGAACACCTTGTTCGTGGTCGAACACGACCTGGAAACCCTGCGCCGCGCCGACTGGCTGGTGGATGTCGGTCCCGATGCCGGACAACACGGCGGCCAGGTGCTCTACAGCGGTCCGCCGCAAGGTCTGCGCGAGGTGTCCGCCTCGCACACCGCGCGCTATCTGTTCGCGCAGGCCTCGCCGGTGCGGCGCCCGCGGCGCGCGGCAACCGGCTGGCTCGCCCTCGGCAACGTGCAGCGCAACAACCTGCACGGCCTGGACGCGCGCTTTCCGCTCGGTGCGTTCACCGCGGTTACCGGCGTATCGGGCTCGGGCAAATCCAGCCTGGTCAGCCAGGCGCTGGTCGAACTGGTCGCCGAGCGACTGGGCCATGAAGCGGTCGACGACGTACAAGACGCCGAGCTCCCACAGTCCGCGCCGCTGCCCTGCGCGCGCGGCAAGCTGGGCGGCGATATCGGCGCCGTCGGCCGGCTGGTCAACGTCGACCAGAAGCCGATCGGGCGCACGCCACGTTCGAACCTGGCCACCTATACCGGGTTGTTCGATCCCGTGCGCAAGCTCTTTGCCGACACCAGGCTGGCGCGCGCGCGCCGTTACAGCGCCAGCCGCTTCTCCTTCAATGTCGCGCAAGGCCGCTGCGACACCTGCGAGGGCGAGGGCTTCGTGCAGGTCGAGCTGTTGTTCATGCCCAGCGTCTACGCGCCCTGCCCCACCTGCCACGGCAGCCGCTACAACGCCAAGACCCTCGAAGTGGAATGGAATGGCCGCAACATCGCCCAGGTGTTGCAGATGACGGTCGAAGAGGCGCTCTCCTTTTTCGGCGAGCAGCCCGCCATTGCACGCCCGCTGGCGCTGCTGCGCGATATCGGATTGGGCTACCTGCGGCTCGGCCAACCCGCCACCGAACTGTCCGGCGGCGAAGCCCAACGCATCAAGCTCGCCAGCGAACTGCAGCGCAGCCAGCGCGGCGACACGCTCTATGTGTTGGACGAGCCGACGACCGGCCTGCATCCGCTCGATGTCGATCGACTGATGGCCCAGCTGCACGGCCTGGTCGATGCCGGCAACACCGTCGTCGTGGTCGAGCACGAGATGCGCGTGGTCGCCGAGAGCGACTGGGTGATCGACATGGGGCCGGGCGCGGGCGAGGCCGGCGGCCGTATTCTGGTCGAGGGACCGCCGGAAACCGTGGCGCGGGCGAAGGCGAGCCGTACCGCGCCTTATCTGCAGCGTTGCCTGGACGGAGGTTGAGCTCGCTCGGGCGAGCCGCTCACTCGCCGGCCGGGTAGGACAACAGGATCACCAACGGCTCGGCCCCCGTCTGCTGGAGGGCATGCGTGCTGCCGGCCCGCGTAAGCAGGGCATCGCCGGCGCCGACCTCGTATTGCTTGCCATCCAGCGCATACAGCCCGCGACCGCTGACCACGTAATAGATCTCGTCCTTGTGGTGCTGGTGCAAACCGATGCCGGCGCCGCTGTCGAGGACGCGCTTGCGCAGCACGAAGCCAAGGCCGGGCTGGTCGGCGAAGAACGAATAGGCCGTGGTCGGACCGGCGCCGCCGTGCGGGCCGGGCTGGACCTTGCCGATGTCGCGTTCGTGGATGACCAGCGAAGGGTGCGGCTGGCCGGCGCGATCGGCCGCGGCCGTCGCGGGCGCGCCGCAGTCGATGTCGCGCTTGAGCTGCGGCTTCAACGCGGGTTCCAACCCTGCCCAATCGCGCACCAGCAAGCAGGCCACGGCGTTGGCGCCGGCGCGGCTAAAATGGGTGCCGTCGGCCTTGCTCTGCCCGGCGACGAACAGGAAGTAGGGCTTGGCCGCCTGCTCGCCGAGCGCGCGGATCCAATCGGTGGTGCTGGCGTTGAGGTCGATGAGCGCGACCTGTTGCTGTTCGGCCAGCTGCTTCATCGCCAGGGTGTAGGCCCCGTGCGTGTCCAGCAACGCGCCGAAGTCGTAGATCAACCGCGCCACCGGCGTCACCAGGATCGGCGTGGCGCCGCGCTGCCGGGCAAGTTCGACATAACGCGACAGGTATTGCGGATAGGCCTGTTGCGGGTCGTCGTAGCGGCTTGGGTCTTCGAACCTGGCATCGTTGTGGCCGAACTGGATCAGCAGCACGTCGCCGCGCCGCAGTTCCTTGCCGATGGCATCGAGCCGGCCTTCGTCGATGAAGCTGCGCGCGCTGCGCCCGGCCTTGGCGTGGTTGTGCACTTCCCATTGCGCCGGATCGAACCAGCTCTGCAATGCCTGGCCCCAGCCGGTCTGCGGGGCGCGCTCGGGAGCGTATTCGGCCGCGGTGGAGTCGCCAGCGATGAGGATGCGGTGCGGGGTGTCCTTGCCGGCGGCGGGCAGGGCGCACAGCATCAACAGGCTCGGCAACAGTAGCCATCGGCAACGGCGCGTGGTTGTCGCGGCTTCGGAGATTGTCGGGGCTGAAGCCCCTCCTACAGGGATCGCGATAGGCATCGGACGCTCGCTCGGCCGGAAGGAGCCGGCACCGCGACGCGGCGGAGAGATTGGCCGGTGCGGTACCGGTGGAACGAAGGCCTGCGCACGCTGGCGAACCAGCGCGCGCAGGTGGGTCAGCGGGCGAGCCAGCCGCCGTCGACGGGCAGGATCGCGCCGTTGATGTAGTCGGCCGCGCTCGAGGCCAGGAACACCGCCGCGCCACCGAGGTCGGCGGGCGTGCCCCAGCGCGCGGCCGGGATGCGGTCCAGGATCGCCTTGCTGCGGTCTTCGTCGGCGCGCAGCTGGGCGGTGTTGTCGGTCGCCATGTAGCCCGGCGCGATCGCGTTGACGTTGATGTTGTGGCTCGCCCACTCGTTGGCGAGCAGGCGGGTGATACCGGCGATGCCGCTCTTGCTGGCGGTGTAGGACGGCACGCGGATGCCGCCCTGGAAAGACAGCATCGAGGCGATGTTGATGATCTTGCCGCCACCATTGGCGATGAAGTGGCGGCCCACCGCCTGGCTCATGAAGAAGGCCGACTTGATGTTGACGTTCATCACGTCATCCCAGTCCTTCTCGCTGAAGTCCACTGCATCGGCACGACGGATCAGGCCGGCATTGTTGACCAGGATGTCGAGGCGGCCGAATCCGGCCAGCGCCTCGTCGAGCACGCGCTGCACCGGCTCGATGGTGATCAGGTTGGCTTCGATGTTGACGAAACGCCGGCCCAGCGCCTTCACCTTCTCTTCGGTTTCGCTGGCATGGACGATGCCCGCGCCGGCGATATCCGCACCGGCCGCGGCCAACGCCAGGGCGATGCCCTGGCCGAGGCCGGTATTGGCGCCGGTGACCAGCGCGACCCTGCCTTCCAGACTGAACGGGTTGTGGCTCATTGCGTGCTCCCCTCGTAAGCGTGTGCGGTTACTTGAGCTGGCAGATGTCCAGCACGTGCATGTCGGTGTAGTCCAGGTTTTCGCCGCCCATCGCCCAGATGAAGGCGTAGTTGGACGTACCGGCGCCCATGTGGATGGACCACGGCGGCGAGACCACGGCCTCGTTGTTCTGGATGACGATATGGCGCTGCGCTTCCGGCTCGCCCATGAAGTGATAGACGCGGTCCTTCTCGCCGAGGTCGAAGTAGAAATAGACCTCGCTGCGGCGATCGTGCAGGTGCGGCGGCATCGTGTTCCAGACGCTGCCCGGCTTGAGCACCGTCAAGCCGAGCAACAACTGCGAGGACGGGCAGGTCGCCGGCACGATGTACTGGTAGATCGTGCGTTCGTTGCTGGTTTCCAGCGCACCGCGCTCGAGCGGCACGGCGTCCTTGATCGAGATGTGCCTGGTCTCGAAGCGCGCATGCGCCGGGGTGGAAGCCAGGTAGAACTGCGCCGGGCTGGCGGCATCGTTCGAGGCGAAGCTCACCTCGGCGCTACCCATCGCCACGTACAGGCCGTCCTTTGGCGCCAGCGTATAGGCCGTGCCATCGACCGTTACCGTGCCGGTACCGGCGCCAACGTTGATGACGCCCAGCTCGCGGCGCTCCAGGAACGGATGGCCGGCCGCCGAAGCCGGCTCGGTCTGCTTGGGCAGCGACACCGCCTGCCTCACCGGCGCCGCGCCGCCAATGACGAAACGCTCGTAGTGCGTGTACTTCAGGGTGACCGCCTCGTCGGCGAACAGGCCGTCCAGCAGGTACAGATCGCGCAACTCGTCGTTGCTGACGCCCTGGATGGCCTGTGGATGGGTGGCGTAAACGGTCTTGGCGTACATGGCGTCTCCGGTGGCGGCGAGGCGTCATGGCCTCGCGTCGAATGGGTGCGTGGCGGGATTCTAGCGGGGTTGACCACCGGTGTCATTGCGCAGTGCACGATGGTGGGTTTTGCGGCCTGGCGGCCGCGGCGTTTGGTCGCTGACTGCCAGTGGGTCGGCTGTAGATGTGGATCGGCTGCTGCTGGATGGCGCGCGGCGTCCGGGGGTGGGGCCTGCCGGGACACGCCGTAAACCCATCCATGGGGGCTCGGTAGCGCCATCCATGGCGCCACACGGTCCCGGCAGGCCCCACCCCCGAACACCCAACACTCTTCCGTGGGCGGACACCAAAGAGCAAAAAGGCAGAAGCAGAGCGAAAGCTGGTTTGGAGAGTGGAGAGTGAGAAGCGGAAGACTGTGTGCCTGCGCGGCAACACAGTTGCAGAGCCTCTTTGTTAAGCGGGAGATAGGCAAGCGCGGAGGCAGGGCCCCAAAGTTTGCGCAGCAAACTTTGGGAGCGTCGCCCGCAACGCGGGCGGCGCAGCCAGCCACCCGAGGACGCTAGTCCTCGGGTGGCTGGCAAGAGTCCCGAACAATCAAGTGCGGCCGCACGCTTGCCGTCGGCATCGTCGGCTGGCCCTCCGGCTGGATCAGCATCGCCGCCGCGGTGCGCCCGGTGTCGCGGGTATGCCGGCGCACCGAGGTCAACGGCGGCCACAGGCGCGAGGCCAGCGAGCTGTCGTCGTAGCCGATCACCGACAACTGGCGCGGAATGTTGATCCCGGCACGCAGGGCGACCTTGTAGATGCCGGCCGCCATTTCGTCGTTGCCGGTGAAGATCGCGGTCGGCCGCTGCTTGGACAGCAGCAGTTTCTCGGCCGCGGCCACGCCGGATTCGAAGGTGTAGCCGGCCTCGACCACGCGCTCCGGCGGCAGATCGATGCCGCGGCGCTTGAGCGCGCCGACGAAGCCACTGGTGCGCTCGATCGAGGAACGGTAGTTGCTCGGGCCGGTCACCAGGGCAATGTCCCTATGGCCCAGCGACAGCAGGTAGTCGGCCGCCTCGGCCGCGCCCTCGGCATCGTGGGTGATGACGGTCTGCGAGGTCTGGTCCAGGGCCACCGAGGCGATGCGGGTGTAGCGGCAGCCGATCTCGGCGAGCATGTCCACCAGCGCCTGGTCTTCCGACGCACGCGGCACCAGGATCACGCCGTGCAGCTTCTGCTGCTGCACGAAACGCCGCACGCCCTCGATGTAGCCGGGGCTGCGGGTGTCGCAGGGATGCACCACCAGCTCGTAGCTGGAGCCGCGCAGCGCGTCCAGGGCGCCGTACTGCATGTCGACGATGTATTGCGCGGTCGGGTTGTCGTAGACCATGCCGATCAGGAACGAGCGGCGGAAAGCCAGGCCACGCGCCAGCGGGTCGGGCGCGTAGCCGACCTCGCGCATCAGCGCCTGCACCTTCTCGCGCGTGTCCTGCCGCACCAGCGGCGAATCGTTGATGATCCGCGAGACCGTCTTCTTGGAAACCCCGGAAAGCCGGGCAATATCGTTGATGGTCGCCACCTTGCCCTTGGGCAGGCCGACGATGGCTTCTTCGGCTTTCTTGCGCGGCATGGCAGCGGATCGTAGGAAGTAAGGGGATTCTAACGGGTTGGCGTGCGGCCAGCCGGTGCTTTCGACCCGGCCAGGCCCAGACCAGGACCCGGCGCCCGCGGGAAAGTTCCCTCGGGCGCTCAGTCCAGGGCACGGTAGCGGAAGTCCAGGAACCGCACCTGGCCGTCTCCCGCCGCATAAAGCGCCGGCTTCAGCGCCAGGAACTTGCCGGCGACATTGTGGTGATAGCCGGACACTTCCATCTGCACCGGGTACTTGGTCCAGGCCTTGCCGTCGCGGCTGGTGTGGATCGTGACGATGTGGCGATCGTTGCGCACGCGGACCCACAGCTCCCCGCCCGGCCCGGCGGCCAGTTGCCTGGGCCGCTCCTCGCCGTAGCGATGCAGGATGAAGTCCTGGCCGTTGCTGCCGACGCCCGCGTACAACCGGTCGCTGTAGAACAACAGTGCGCCGCCGACGGCCCCGGGGCCGATCTGCATCCGCACTTCGAACTCATAGGCTTGATCGGTGGCGATGGCGGTCAGCGGCGAACTGTCGCGCGGCGTCTGGCCCTTGCCGCGCAAGGTGAGCGCGCCGTCGCCGAACGACAGGCGCTTGGATTCGTCCGCCGCCGGTGCGTAGAACGACCACTGTGGCCCCAGGCGCTGGCCATCGAAGTCGTCCGACAGCGGCAGGCCGTGCGGCAAGGCCTGGCCGCTGGGCTTGCGCAACGGCTGGCCGAGGTCGCCGCCCTTGGCGACGAACCAGCCGTCGCCGGTCCACTCGATCGGGTCCAGCAGCGCCTGCCGGCCCAGCGTCCAGAAGCCGTTCTCGTAGCCGTGGTACAGCATCCACCAACGCCCATCGGTCCCTTCCACCAGGGTCGCGTGGCCGCGCGACCACCACGGCTCGCGGGCGGACTGGGTGCGGGTGATCGGGTTGTTGGGTGCGTTTTCCCAGGGGCCATGGATCGAGCGCGAGCGGGCGGTGATCACCATGTGCCCGGTCGGCGGACCGGCCGTGCCGCCCACCGCGGTGGTCATGTAGTACCAACCGCCGTGGCGGGTGATCTTCGGCCCTTCCTGCGCATAGGCCTCGACATCCCAGCGCTCGGGATACTTCCAGCCGTCGTAGACGTGCTTCGGCGTACCGGCGACCTTCAGGCCGTCGTCGGAGAGCGCCACGTAATCGCCACCGCTGAGGAACAGGTAACGCTTGCCGTCCTCGCCGACCGCATGGCCCGGATCGATGTACTTGCCCAGGCCCAGGTCGATCGGCTCGCTCCACGGCCCCTCGATGCGGTCGGCCCACACCACGAAGTTGCTGCGCGTGCCGCCGTCCCCGCGGCGAGCGGGGAAGTAGATGTAGTAGCGGCCGCCGTGCTTGACCAGGTCCGGCGCCCAGATCGCGCCGACATTGGTGGTGATGGCGTGGCCGAGCGGCTGCCAGTTCACCAGGTCGCGCGAATGCCACAGCGGCAGGCCGGGGTAGGCGTCGAACGAGGAGAGGGTGAGGTAGTAGTCGTTGCCATCCTTGAGCACGGACGGGTCGGGGTGGTCGCCGGCCAGCACCGGATTGAGGTAGGTGCCATCGCCCTGGTCGGCGATGCGCTGGTGTTCGATGCCGCGCTTACAATCGGCGGCATGAGCACTGGCGCACGCCAGCAGGGCCATCAACAACCAGATCGTCTTACGCATGGCATTTCCTCCCACTTACCTGTCGCGATTGCCCTGTACGAGGGGCTTCCGCCCCGACTGCTGGATGGCCGGTAAGGCCTGTCGGGGCTGAAGCCCCTCCTACAGGGTTCTCTGCCTTACCCCGCCCGCAACATTGCCGGCAGCCACAGCGACAGCGCCGGGAAGAACGCCACGATCAGCAGCACGGCGAGCGCGGACAGCCAGAACGGCCAGATGGTGCGCATGCTGTCGGTGATGCTGATCTTGCCGATCGCCGTGCCGATGAACAGCACCGAGCCCACCGGCGGGGTGACCAGGCCGATGCCACCGGCCAGCACCATCACCAATGCGAAATGGATCGGGTCCACGCCATAGGCCTTCACCACCGGCAGGAAGATCGGCGTGCAGATCAGGATCTTCGGCGCCAGGTCCATGAACATGCCCAGCACCAGCAGGATGGCCACGATCATCAGCAGCACCATGCGCTGGCTGTGCGCGAACTTCTGCAGGAAATCGACCGCTGCCGCCGGCACCTGCAGATAGGCCAGCAGCCAGCCGAACACTGCCGCGGTGGCGATCACGAACAGGATCACCCCGGTCGTACGCGCGGCATGGGTGACCGCGGCGAAGAACTCGGCCCACTTGAGCTGGCGGTAGAGCAGCGCGGTCACCAGCAACGCGTATACCACCGCAATGGCCGCACTCTCCACCGCGGTGAAGATGCCGGCGCGGATGCCGACGAAGATCAGCAGCACCAGGCCCAGGCCCGGCAATGCGCCGATCAGCCGCATCAGGACCGCGCGCCAGCCGGGGAACGGCTCGGTGCCGTAGCCGCGATGGCGGGCGACCAGATAGCCGGTCACCATCATCGCCACGGTCATCAGCAAGGCCGGCACGATGCCGGCGGCGAACAGGTCGGCAATGGAAATGCCGCCGCCGGCCGCGGCCGAGAACAGGATCAGGTTGTGCGACGGCGGCACCAGCAGCGCCACCAGCGCCGCGGTGATGCTGACGTTGACCGCGTAGTCGCGGTCATAGCCGCGCTTGATCATCTGCGGGATCATCGTGCCGCCCACCGCCGACACATCGGCGATGGCCGAGCCGGATACGCCGCCAAAGAACAGCGAGGACAGCACGCTGACCTGGCCCAGGCCACCGCGCATGCGGCCGACCAGCGAGGCCGCCAGCGCGATCAGGCGTTCGGAGATGCCGCCGCGCAACATCAGCTCGCCGGCAAAGATGAACAACGGAATGGCGATCAACGATGCCGAGCCCGAGCCGGCGGAGATCTGCTGCACCAGCACGATGCTGGGCAGATCCAGGTATACCAGCGTGGCCAGCGCCGCGACCGCGAGCGCATAGGCGACCGGCACGCCGACGACCATGAGCACGACGAACAGGACGAGCAGGATGGCGATCGCCATGGGTCAGGCTCCCTCTTGCAGGTGTAGCGGGCGCGCCACGCGCCACACGCGGTACAGCGCGAACACCGTCATCAGCGCACCGCCAACGGCCAGCGGCAGATAGTTGATGCTCTGCGGCATCTGCGCACCGGCGATCTTGATGTCCAGGCCATCGAACAGGAGCACGCTGCTCCACCCCGCCAGGACCGCGCCGACCGCGGCCATCACCAGCGAACGCAATGCTTCCAGCGCACGGCGGCCGGCATCGGGAAAGCGCTCGGCCAACAGGAAGAAGCCGAAATGGCGATTGGTATGCACGCCGGCCGCCGCGCCCAGGCTCATCGCGGTGCTCAGCAGCAGCAGGGTCACCGGCTCGGTCCAGCTGGGCGAGTCGTTGAGCACGTAGCGGGTGAAGACCTGCCAGCCCTGCACGACCACCAGGCCGAGCAGGGCGGCGGCGGCGGTATGGATGGCCAGGCCGGCGAGGCGGTCCAGCGCACGCTGGGCCGGCGGGAGGATCACGGTAGCAGTGTTGTCGGTCATCGCCAGCCTCACGCCAGTGCGCGGATGCGTCGGTACAGCGCTTCGATTTCCGGGCGCTGGTGGTATTCGGCCAACAACGGCGCGGCGGCCTTGCGGAAGGCCGGCATGTCCACGTCGTTGAACTTCACGCCGTGCGCCTTGACGTCCTCGCGCGCGGCTTGCTCGGAGGTATCCCAGCGCTGGCGCATCACCGGCACCGAGGCCCGCGCCAGCCGCACGACGCGTTCGCGGTCTTCGGGCGACAGCGCGTCGAAGCTGGCGCGCGACATCACCAGGATGTCCGGCGCGTAGGAATGCTCGCTCTGCGACCAGTAGCGCGCAGCCTCGAAGTGGCGGCTGGACTGGAAGCTGCGCATGTTGTTCTCGGCGCCGTCGATCATGTGCGTCTCCATCGCCGAGAAGGTTTCGCCCAGCGACATCGGCGTCGGGTTGGCGCCGAGCAACCGCATCAGCTGGATGAAGATGTCCGAGTTGGCGACGCGGATCTTCAGGCCATGCAGGTCGCCCGGCTCGGCGATCGGGTGCTTGGTGTTGTAGAAGCAGCGCGCGCCGGAGTCGTAGATCGCCAGGCCCACCAGGCCGCGGGTTTCGAAACTGCGCAGCACGGTCTCGCCAACATCGCCGTCCAGCGCGCGGCGCAGGTGCGGCACCGAATCGAAGACGTAGGGCAGGCTCAGCGCCTGGGTCAACGGAAAGGCATTGTTGAGCGCGCCGGAATAGACCCGGGTGATGTCGATGGCGCCGAAACGCGCCATGTCGATCGCCTCGGACTCGCGGCCAAGCTGGCCGGAATGGTACAGGCGCAGCTTCAGCCGCCCCCCGGTCTCGCTTTCCAGTTGTTGGCCGATCCAGCGCACCGCTTCGACCGTGGGATAGTCGGACACATGCACGTCGGTGGCGGTCAGCACCTGGCCGCCCCCCACCTGGGTGATCGCGCGCGCCGTGCCCAGGGGCGCTGACAGCGCCGCACCCATGCCGATGCCGATGAAACCTCTGCGTGTGATCATCTGCGCCCTCCCGCGCTCAGTTCACCAGGAGTGGAGGCAAGTTACCCGGCGGCGATCGCCTTGCACTGGATCTCGCCGAAACCTTCGAAACGGATGGTCGCTTGCTCGCCGACCGCGATGTCGTGGATGCCGGTGGCATTGCCGGTGGCGATCAGCTCGCCGCGCTTGAGCGGGCGCCCGCGCCGTGCCGAACGCCCCAACGCGAAGGCGTAGGCCGTGCGCAGCCCGCCTGGCAGCAGGGTCGCGCCGCCGCTGCCGACCCGCTTGCCCTCGATGAACGTCTCGGCGCGCAGCCCGGACTCGTCCAGGGCAAGCCAGTCCGGAATTTCCTGGCCGAGGATCAGGCCGTTGTTGTTGCCGAAGTCCGAGATCACCACGCGCGGGCCGAGCTGGTTGATGGTGGCCAGCGGACTGCTGGCGATCTCCACCCCGATGAACAGGCGCGCCGGCAGGGCCGCGGCCTGTTCGGCCGTCCACTGCAACTGGTCCGCCGGGGCGTCTTCTTCCAGTTGCAGCACGTACTCGGCCTCCACCGCGCCGAAGCCGCCGGCATAGATCGGGAACTCGTTGATGCCACCGGTAGCATTCCAGAGCCCGCGCGCGAAGATCGGGCCCAGCAATCGGTCATCGCCGGAAGCGTCGCGGCGCTCGGCGGCGATGTAGCCGACCTTCCAGCCAACCACCCGGTCCGGCCAGCGGGCGATGGCCAGGTCCTGCACACCGTAGGCAGCGGCCAGGTCCGGCGGGATCGGGCCGGGGAAATCCGGCAACGAGCGACCGTGCTGGCGGGCCTCGACAAAGGACTGGGCGATTGCGGACAACGCCTGCGGATCCTGCGGGCCGGGTTGTGGGCTCAAGGGTGACCTCCGGGTGGAATCAATGCTGCACTGCCCATCGACAGTGGCAGGGAACGATGTATATGGTAAACCGGTGTCATGGGCAATGTGCAGTGCGGCAAAAACCGCCGAGCCTTGTCCGCCAAGCCTTGGGAGGGGCCGACGATGCTTTGCCGCCGTAGTGTGTTCCTGCCGGCCGCCGGTGTATGGCTCGCCGGACTGTCCCTGTGCTGGACCGCGACAGCGGCCGCGGCCGCCTTGGCGCCGGAGGCGACGGCGTCCGGCGCCCCCGCTGCGTGGCCCAGTGGCGAAACCGCTGCCGAGCATCAGGCGCGGCTGCCACTGTGGCCAGGCAAGGGGCTGGCGCCGGGCGACCCTGCGCTGCCGCTGCCGCAACGCGTGCTCGAGCGCAGCCACGATCCCGCACTGCCCGATCGTTTCGTCGACCACGTCAGCCAGCCCTACCTCGTCGTCCAGCGTCCCGCCCATCCCAACGGCGCCGCGCTGCTGGTGATTCCCGGCGGCGGCTATCAGCGCATCGTGCTGGACAAGGAAGGCACCGCCCTGCAACCGGCCTTCGTCGACCAAGCGGGCCTGACCCTGTTCATCCTTCGTTATCGCCTCCCAGGCGAAGGCCATGCCGACGGTGCCGATGCGCCCTTCGTCGATGCGCAGCGCGCGCTGCGCCTGATCCGTTCGCAGGCGGCGCGTTGGCAGCTCGATCCGCACCGCATCGGCGTCATGGGTTTTTCCGCCGGCGGCCATGTCGCCGCCAGCCTCGCCACGCGCTACAGCGAGGCGGTGCATCCGGCGCGGGACGCGATCGATCGCCTCTCGGCACGGCCGGACTTCCAATTGCTGATCTACCCGGTGATCGACATGACCGGCGCAGCCGCCCACCCGGGATCGCGCCTGCAACTGCTCGGCGCGCAGCCCGATGGCACGCGCGCCGCGCGCTACTCGCCGCAGCTGCACGTGGACGCGCGCACCCCGCCGACCTTCCTGCTGCATGCGCAGGACGACGACGTGGTGCCGGTCGCCAATGCCCTGCTGTTCTACGACGCGTTGCGCGCCGCCGGCGTGCCCGCCGAGATGCACCTGTTTCCGCGCGGCGGCCACGGTTTCGGCGTGCGCGGCACCACCGGCCTGGGCGTTGCAGCCTGGCCGCGCCTGGCCGTGGCCTGGATCGACATGCAAACGGAGCCTGCACGATGAGCGACAGCCTTTTCCCCGATGACCAGCGGCGGCGCCGCTTCCTGCAAACCACGGCGATGACCGGCCTGGCGGCCGTGGCGGCGCCCTGGTGGGCCACCGCCGCGACGGCGGGCAGCCACGATGCACCCTTGGCGCGCGTGCGCGGCGGACAGCTGCGCGGCTATCGCGACAAGGGCATTGCGGTCTTCAAGGGAATCCCCTATGGCGCCGACACTACGCCGCAGCGCTTCCAGCCACCCCGCATCGAAGCGCCGTGGCCCGGTGTGCGCGAGGCGCTCACTTACGGCACCGCGGCGCCGCAGCCCAAGGCGGACGAAGCCGGCAGCGAGGACTGCCTGCGCCTCAATGTATGGACGCCGGGCCTGCGCGATGGCGCAAAGCGGCCGATCCTGTTCTACATCCACGGCGGCGCCTACAACAACGGCTCCGGCAGCAGCCCGTTGTATGACGGCGTGAACCTGTGCCGGCGCGGCGGCGTGGTGGTGGTGACGGTCAACCATCGCCTCAACGCCTTCGGTTACCTGTACTTGGCGCCGTTCGGCGGCGCGGACCTGGCGGACTCGGGCAATGTCGGCCAGCTCGACCTGGTCCAGGCCCTGCAATGGGTGCGGCAGCACGCGGCGGAGTTCGGGGGCGACGCCGGCAATGTCACCGTGTTCGGCCAGTCGGGCGGCGGCGCCAAGATCGCCACGCTGATGGCGATGCCGGCCGCGCGGGGCTTGTTCCACCGCGCCTGGACGATGAGCGGACAACAGGTCACCGCCTGTGGCCCGCGCGCGGCAGCGCAACGCGCAGCGTTGGTGCTGGACGCGCTCAAGCTGACGCCCGCGCAGGTCGACCGCCTGCGCACCCTGCCGGCTGCCGCGTTGATCGCGGCCGCGCAGGTCCGCGACCCCTCGCGCGCGGAAGACACCTCGCTGTACCTGGGCCCGGTGCTGGATTCGCGCGCATTGCCCGTGCATCCCTTCTGGCCGGAAGCCCCACCGCAATCGGCGGCGATCCCGATGGTGATCGGCAACACCCATGACGAAACCCGCGCCTTCCTCGGCCATGACCCGAAGAATTTCGCGCTGACCTGGGAGGAACTGCCGGCAAGGCTGGAGAAGCAGCAGTTCGTCGACCTGCTGCCGGACGTGGTGATCGCCGAGTATCGGCGCCTGTATCCGCACTACTCGCCTTCCGACGTGTTCTTCGCCGCCACCACCGCCGGGCGGTCCTGGCGCGGCGCGATCGAGGAATTGGAGGCACGCGCGCGGCAAGGCGCACCGACCTGGGCCTATCAGCTGGACTGGGCTTCGCCCTTGCAGCCGCAACTGGGCGCGTATCACACGCTCGACATCCCGCTGGTGTTCGACAACGTGGCCCGCGCCGAAGCGCGCACCGGCGACGGCGCGGCGGCGCGGCGCATGGCGTGGTTGATGAGCGAGAGCCTGCTGGCCTTTGCCCGCCACGGCGATCCCCAGCACGGCGGCCTGCCGCAGTGGGACCGCTATGGCCTCGATCGCCGGCAGACCCTGCTGTTCGATACCACGCCCCGCCTGGCCGATGACCCGCGCGGTGGCGAGCGGCAGTTGTATGGGCGTGTTCCCTTTATCCAGCGCGGTACTTTCTGACCTCTGCCTGCGGCATCGCTCGATTACCGCGGACCGAGGCGAGGCCTAGAGTGTTCTCGTGGCAGGGGATGGGAGCAATGCAATGGAAGGCTACTGGTTTCGCTCAACGCGGTTCCAGATCATCGAGGACGAAGACCTGGAGACCGCGCCGGGCATCTACGGGCGGCAGCTGGCGTACTGGCTGCGCGATGGCCTGGTCGCCGCAGGTTATCCACGCGCGGATGTACAGCCCGAACCATGGGGCTGGTGCATCGTGATCACGCAGCGGCCGCTGCTCTGGGTGGGCTGTGGCGGCATCGTTCCGGACGGTGCAGGCAGCGGTGAGGCGCGTGGGGACGCGCTGATCTGGCACTGCCATGCGGAAGTGGAGCATTCCTGGCTCATGGGTTGGTGGCGCGGCGCCGCGGTGCAGGACGACGTTCGCCAGCTCGATCTGGCACTACAGGCCTTGCTGGTGTCCGAGCCAAGGATCCAGCTGGTGGACGCACCGTGAGGGGGTCGGTGCTTCGACCCCGACCGTAGAAAGGTTCACGGCGATGCTACCGGCATCACGTTGTTGAGCTGGGTCACTTCCGGCACACCGCCGTCCAGTTGCAAGCGAACGCGCGCGCCATGCAACGGGCTACCGACCGGCACTGGCAGCCGGAGGGTCTGCGTCTTCGGCAGCAGGTCGCGCGGTGCCGGCAGTGCCGCGAAGGGCGCTCGGGCCAGCTCGCGACCGCGCACGTCTTCGAGGATCGCCACGCCGCCTGGCGCGTCGGCGTGGCCGAGGCTGTGTACCGTCACCGCCAGTGCATCGCCGTCGCCGCGCACGTCGCCGCGGCCGATGCCGATATCCGGTCGCAGCTCGACCGCATCACTCGCCTGGATCAGTTCCAGCTCGAGCACGGTGGCCGTGCGTGGAGCGAACACCACGTCCGTGCCGACGCTACGCGCGAACTCCAGCTCGCGCATGCTGCCCGCGCCATCGATGCGATCGTCGCCGTCGCGGTCGGTGCCGCTGCGCAGACGCCAGCGTCCCGCGGTGACGTTCCAGCCGGTCATCCGTGCGTGCTGTGGCTTGCTGCTGCTGTTGTAGGCGATGACCTTGAAACGTTCCGGCCGCGGTTGCGGCAACAGCAACGCCACCTGCACCGCGGCTTCGGGATCGTCGAAGCGCCAGCTCAGCGTATTGCCCGGATAGGTCTGGTTGCGCTTGAGCGCTACGCCGCCCAGGCGCGCGCGCTGCAGGTTGAGCGTCGGTGATTCGACCCGGTCCGACCACCAATGGCCCTCGGTGTTCATGTAGAAGTTCTGCAGCTTGTCGCGGGTCTCGCTGCGGTACAGCGCCTCCAGGTAGCGTTTGTCGCCGCTGTTCTCCCAGGCCACGTGGTGGGCGAAGTCCGGCACCGTATCGGGCTTGTCCGCCATCCTGGACAGCTCGGCGCCCCAGGAACCGCGCTTGTCCAGTGCATCCAGGAAATTCTCGTTGAGCAGCGACAATCCGTCCGGACCGGCGCGCCGCACGCGGTAGTCGAGCGCCTGCAGGTAGCGCGCATCGCCGCCCGAGAAGCGCCAGGCGGCCCAGAAGGTCTGCATCAGGTCCGCTCCTCCGCTGCCCTCGAACAGCTCGCCGCCGCGGGTCTGGCCAGTCGCCCAGTTGATCTCGTTGGGCAACACCCACTCGCCCTTGGCATTGGTGGAGGCATGGGCGAGATAGCCGTCGGCCAGGCCGGTGACGATGCCGCGGCTGTGCGGATCGGCGTTGTATACGCCCATCAGCATGGCCGGATGCACGATCGGGAACGAGTAGGGCTTCTGCCACTGCCAGTTCGGCTCGCGATAGACCTTGCGCCCGCCGAACCAGTTGCTGGCAAACAGCAGGTGTCCCTGCGGGTTGACCTGGATGATGCGGTCCAACGCCTTCACCGTGGTCATCAGCCGCTCGACGGTGAGTGGGTCGCCCCAGTTGAGGTACAGCATCTGGCTGTTGAGGTTGATGCCTTCCTCGTAGCTATGCAGCTCGTCGGTCTCGATCGTCGACAGGCCGTCGGTGAACATGCCATTGCGGTAGTTGGCATCCGACAGCGCGGTCATCGAGGCGTTGAGCCGGTCCGGATCCACGCCCATCAGGGCCATGCCCGGCCATTGCTGGGTCAGGTCGGTGTCGTCGGAAATGCCGCCGCCGAAGTCGCCGTAGGCCACCTGCCGTTGGTCGATCCACCAGCGGATATAGCGGCGCGTGGCCTTGAGGTCTTCGAGTTGCCAGAACGCCCAGGCCGGCATGCCCTTGGGCACCTCGGGCAGCGCCACCGGCGGCGGCGACTGGTTGCCGTAGCTGATGTCGTTCCAGTACTCGCGCCCAGGCGCGTGGTCCGGATCGACCCGCAGCAAATCGCTGATGTCGCGGTGCAGGCGCCGATACAGCAGCTGGCGCTGCGAGGTCGTGTGCTCCTCGACCAGAAAGCCCCAGTTGTCCTTGACCTGGTTGAAGCGGTCGGCCATATGCTCGGCCTTGGCCTGCTCGCGCGGCTTGAACACCAGACTTACCTGGGTGCCATCGAGCGCGCCGCCATCGAAGCCCGGCGCCGCGGAGGCGATATCGATCATCAGGCTGTCGTCGCCGAGCAGGCGGTCGCGCAGGTCCAGCCACAGCGTTCGCGCCTGCCTGGGCCGCACCGAGACCGAGACATCGATGAGGTCGCGCGCCGGCCACAGCGGGTCCTTGACCCGGAGGTTGAGGGGAATCAGCCCATCGGCGGTTGCCGGCAGGTCCAGCGCGGGCAGGTCGATGGCGACACCGTCCAGGCCGTCGTGCATGTTCTCCCAGCCATAGGCCCAGCTGCGCATCAGCGGCTGGTCGGCCGGCGGCTGGCCGAGCGTGGAAGGCACCAGGATATGGACCAGGGGACGGGCCCCGGCATCGGCAACGTGTTCGCGCTTGCGCGCGGGCGCCTTGGCCGGCAGCGCGACGACCGTGTCGCGCTCGCCCTCGGGGTAGCGGCCGGCGATGAAGGCGCGCAGTGAGGCCAGGTTGTCGTAGTCCGGTGCCACGTCGCTACGTACCGTGTAGCGCAGGGTCGTGCTGCCGCCCGGCACTTCCCCGGCACCGACGTCGTAGGCCCAAATTTCCTGGATCGGCGTCTCCTGCTCCACGTTCTCGAAGCGCAGCGTGCCGCCGCGCCGTTCGGCAAACTGATCGACACTGCGCACCACGCCCTGCGGACGCTGAAACAGGGGTTGCGCGGGCTGGCCGGCGGCAGCGTAACTCGCCTGGCCGAATGCGGCGCCGCGGATCTCGATGCGGTTGAAAGGTTCGTCCGGCAGCGTCAGAGTGAGCGCCTTGCCGCCTTCGACGTAGACGTTCCAATCCGGCAGCTGGAAGTAATCGTTGCGGCCAGGAAGGCGCGAGCGGTTGTAGACGCCGGGCCAGGTGGTCTCGGCGATGCCATCGGTGGCCTTCCACATCCACGCCTTCAGGTCGCGTGCGTCGGCGAACTCGACCTTGCGGATGCGGGTAACCGCGGCGTCGAGCACGGGCGGCGCGGCACGGTCCCAGCCGTAGCGGTGCCGCCAGGCCTGCTCGCGGCCGTCTTCGGCCGACGCGGCGGTCGCGGGCTCCTTCTGCGTGGCGAGTGCGGCGATGCCCGCGGCATCGAGCATGCGGTCGTAGATGCGGATCTCATCGAAGTCGCTGCCGCGCAGGAAGTTGTAGCGGCTCTGCACCTGATGCGGCGACATCACGCGGCCGGCCAGGCCGAACTGGTCCAGCCCGGCGTCGTAGTCGGCGGTGGTGTCCACGCGCTCTACTTCGCGGCCCTCCACGTACAGGCGTACGCCGCGGGTCTCGTCCCAACTGAAGGCGATATGCGTCCAGTCGCTGGCGGCCGGCGCCTTCGGCATGCGGAACGACACGCGGGTGCGTGCCAGGTTGGCATCGGTGACGAAGGCATCGAAGCCGTGCCCGTTCCAGTCGATGCGCAGCCAGGCCATGTCCCAACTGCTGTGGTCGGCGTAGCCGACGCGGAAGATTACGAACGGCGCTTCGCCCACCGGATAGCGCGAGCGCCAGAAGAAGGCGAGCGTGCCGCGTTCGGTGTAGAGGTTGCCGGGGGCGTTCCAGGACAGCACGCCATCGTCGGCCCACTCGATGGCATCGCCATGGACGCCGGTGGGAACGCGCTTGACCTTGTCGCGGAAGTTGGGCACCGGGTCGCCGGCCGCGACGTCGGCATCGAAGCCCTTGTCGGCCGATACGCGGAACAGCAGCTGCGCAGCGTCCGGCGCGGCGACGGCGGCAAGGGGCAGGAAGGCAGCGGCCAGGCAGGCCAGCACGGCGGCGCGTGGCGCCGAAAGACGATCGAACAACAAACGGTGGCAGGCCATCGACACGCTATCCCCGGGCAATGGATCGGAGCCGCGCTCCACGAGCCCGGCCGGCGCGGTCCGCGCCTCCGCGGCAATGTGCCGCGGGGCCGGCCAAGCTAACGATCCCGCCGTCAGGCGACATCCTGCACCGCACCATCTTGTGCGCCCTCATCCGCCCTTCGGTCACCTTCTCCCAAAAAGGGGACTGATGTCCCGCGAGCGGGAGAAGGCACAGGCTGCTTGCTCCCCTCTCCCGCTTGACGGGAGAGGGGCCGGGGGCGAGGGCGCCCGTCAACTCAGAACTTGTAACGCACGCCCAGCATGTACTGCCGGCCGAACTCGCTGTATTGCAGCGGCAGCTGCCAGGCCGAACCGACCCACTCGTCCGAGGCTTCGTTGGTCAGGTTGATGCCTTCCAGCGTGATCTGCAGATGGTCGTCGATCTTGTAGCTCAACGAGGCATCGACCGTGTTCACCGCGGTCATGCCATGCACGTCGAAACCCGCTTCGGTCGCCGGCACCTGGGTCAGGTAGTCGTCGCGATGGGTGTACGACACGCGGCCGCTGAAGCTGTCGCCTTCGTAGAACAGCGTGCCGTTGTACGAATTCTTCGACAGGCCGGTGAGGTCGGTCTCCAGCGAGTTGGCACCCGTGGTGGTCAGGTACTGGATCTTGGAATCGACGTAGGTGTAGTTCAGCTGGACGCCGAAGTTGGACCACTTGCCCGGCAGGAAGGAGAACGGCTGGGTGTAGTTGAACTCGGCCCCCTTCAGGTCGCCACCGGGGGTGTTGAGCGGCACGCTGAAGGTGAAGTCGTCGGTGGCCGCCGCGCCGGTGCCGTCGAGCAGGCTGACCGGCAGGCCGCTGGCCGAGTACGGCATCACGGTGCGGGCGGTCTGCACGAAGCTGTCGATGTCCTTGTAGAACAGCGCCAGGCCGAGCATCGAGCCTTCGTCGAAGTACCACTCGAAGCCGAGGTCGGCGGTCTTGGCCCGGATCGGGTCGAGGTTCGGGTTGCCGCCGCTGACGGTGCGCGCACCGCCGGAGACGTTCACCGTCACGCCCGGGGTCAGGCTGCCCAGGCCCGGACGCGACATCACCTTGGCCGCACCGAAGCGGATCAGGAAGTCCGGGGTGATGTTGGCCACCAGGTTCATCGACGGCAGGAAGTCGTTGTACTCGCGGTCCACGGTGGTGTTGACCAGCGCGGTACCGACCGTGGCGTAGCCGGTCGAGGATTGCTTGGTCTTGACGTAGCGGCCACCGATGTTGCCGCTGAAAGGCACGCTGCCGATGTCGAAGCCGAAGTCGCCCATCAACCAGACGCCGGTGTCCTTCTCCTCCACGCTGCGGGTGTTGGCCGCACGTTCGGCGACGGCGAAGGTGCCGGAGTTGCTGTAGATGTCGAGCGCGTCGGCGATCGCGTCCAGGTTCGGGATCACCCAGGTGTTCGGGTAGCCGGTGATGCCGCCCAGGCTGGCCTGTTCGGTGTACTCCGGCGGCACGATCTTGTTGCCGGTGGCGAAGTTGGGCACCGACACTTCCGAGGCGCGGCGCAGCTCCCGGGTCTTGAAGGTGTAGTCCTTGTACTGCACGCCGCCCTTCAGGGTGAAGCTGGAGGCCATGTTCCAGGTGAAGTCGAGGTCGCCGATGTCGTAGTCATTCTCGACGTACTGCGGACGCAGGCGGATCTCGGCCAGCGTCCAGCCATTCGGGTCGGTCGGGTCGATGCCGTAGTTGAACACCGGGAAGCGGCTGTCGCCCCGGTAGTCGTAGCTGTAGCCGTCGACGTTGAGCTTGTCCATGATGATCGTGGTCTGGATCGGGTTCTCGTGCTTGGAACTCGAGGTGCCGACCTGGCCATTGATCTTGAACGCGTCGCTGAAACGATGCTCGCCCGCCAGGGACAGTTGCTTGAAGACGGTGTTCCACTCGTCGTAGCGGTGCTCGGTGCGGATGTCGGTGTTGTCGAACTGGCCGTACAGCAGCGCGCCGGTTTGCGGGTCGATGTAGCCGTCGTTGACGATCATCTCCGGCTTGCCGCCCTGCGAGGCGCCGCGCGAGAAGGAGATCGCCTCGATGTACTTCTCGGTGCGCTTGGCATCGATCTTGGAGTACATGCCGTCGAGGGTGAACTCGGTGTTCTCGCCCGGCTTGAACTGCAGCGAGCCGGTGACCCCGGTGCGCTTCTGGTCGTGCTCCATCAACGTGTAGCGCGGGAAGCGCGGGCTCCACACATCGGCACCGCGCGCGGCCTGGAACGGCGAGGCCGGGCTGAAGCCGTTGTTGGCCGTGCCGCCGGCCCAGCGGCCGCTGTTGCTGCCTTCCTCGAGCAGCTGGCGCTCGGAATAGGCAAAGGACAACAAGGCACCGAACATGCCGTCGTTCCAGGTATCGGCGATCAGGCCGGCGACGCGCGGCGAGGCCTTCTCGGCCATGTCGTTGTAGGCGGCTTGCGCGCTGCCGGCCAGGGTGAAGCCGTCATAGTCGAACGGATGCGCGGTGCGCAGGTCCACGGTGGCGCCGAGCGAGCCTTCCTCGACGTCGGCCGATGCGGTCTTGCGCACGATCAGCTGCGAGAACAGGTCCGAGGCGAAGACGTTGAAGTCGAAGCCACGCGAGCGGTTGGAGCCGCCGGACTGGTCCGAGCCGCCGACGGTGCTCAGCGCTTCCATGCCGTTGATGCGCACGCGGGTGAAGTCCGGGCCCAGGCCGCGCACCGAGATGTTGCGGCCCTCACCGGCGTCGCGGGTGATGACCACGCCGGGGATGCGCTGCAGCGACTCGGCCAGGTTGGTATCCGGGAAGTTGGCGATGTCCTCGGCCACGATCGCGTCGACCATGCCGGTTTCGCCACGCTTGATGTCCAGGGCCTTTTCGACCGATGCGCGATAGCCGGTGACGGTCACGGTGTCGAGGTCGACCGCGCCCTGGGCCTGTTCGGCCTGGGCCGCGTCCTGCGCCTGGTGCCCGGTAGGCACCGGCTGGCCAGCGTCCTGGGCGAATACGGTGCCTGCCTGAAGAGCCAGACCGATCGAAAGCGCAAGCAAGGTAACCGGTGTCTTCCGGTTAGAAGTACGAGATTGCATGTCCTCCCCTCCCAAGGGTACATGAACTACGTGGGTTTCCAGGTGGTGTCCCAACGGATGACACCGCTGGTCAAAAAGACGTTAGCAGCTGTTTAACGTCGTCACATCTTGCAGCGCAGCACGGTTTGCGCCGTATTTGCCGCGAATTGTGGCCTGGCCCGCCGATTGTTCCGGCGGCGGTGCCAAAGCAGGCCCCGTCTGGCGGCTTGATACGCCCGTTGAGGGCGCCGCTAGAATGACACCGCTGGTCAGCTTCACACTATGCCCTTGCCCGCCTCATCCAAGGATTGCCGCATGCGCCGTACCCGCGTGGTCTGTTTCGGAGAACTGCTGTTGCGCCTCGGCGCGCCGGGTCGCGAACTGCTGCTGCAGTCGCCGCGCCTGGATGTGCATATCGGTGGCGCCGAGGCCAACGTGGGCGTGTCGCTCGCGCATTTCGGCCACCAAGTGGCCATGCTCGGCACCGTGGCGGACAACCCGCTGGGCGAGGCCGCCACCGGCGAGTTGCGCCGGCATGGCGTGGACACCACCGGCGTGCGCCGCGCGCCGGGCCGCATGGGCCTGTATTTCCTGACCACCGGCGCCGGCCACCGTGCCAGCGAGGTGGTCTACGACCGCGCCGATTCCGCCTTTGCCCTGGCCGATCCGGCCGGCTACGACTGGGCGGCCCTGCTCGAAGGTGCCGATTGGCTGCATCTGTCCGGCGTCAGCCCGGCGCTGGGGCCCGAGGCGGCGCAGGCGACCATCGAGGCCGCGCGGCAAGCGCGCAGGCAAGGCATCCGCGTCTCCTTCGACGGCAATTTCCGCCCCAAGCTCTGGCAGCGCTGGCAAGGCGACGCCGCGGGCGTGCTGCGCGAACTGTTCGCCTGCGCCGATATCGTCTTCGCCGACTACCGCGACATCGGCGTCGTGCTGGGTGGCGAATTTCCGCAGGAAGACGTGCGCGAGCGCGTGCGGGCGGCGGCGGCCATGGCGTTTTCCGCCTTCCCGCAATTGCGCTGGATGGCCTGCACCCAGCGCGCCACGCTGAGCGTGGACCACCACAGCCTTGGCGCCATGCTGCTCGGCAGCGACGGCACCGAGGCACAGGCGCCGGCCGAAGCGCTGACCGGGATTGTCGACCGCATCGGCGGCGGCGACGCCTTCGCCGCCGGTGTGCTGCATGGGCTGATCGAAGGCCGCGGCGCGGAAGGCGCGGTGCGCTTCGGCCTGGCGGCCGCGTGCCTGAAGCACACGATTCCCGGCGACTTCAATCCGGTGTCGGTGGCCGAGGTGGAATCGCTGATCGGCGAAGGGCGGTTCGACGTGCGGCGATGAGGATCGCCGCGTCGTTGGGACGTCGGGGCTGAAGCCCCTCCCACAAGCGCTCCTTCCCCTTTCGGGTGGGGCTTCAGCCCCGACTGCTTGTCTCAGATCACCCGGAGGGTGATCGCCTTCAGCACGGCGCGGGTGCGGTCGCGGGTGCCGAGCTTGTCGAGGATGTTGGAGACATAGTTCTTCACCGTGCCTTCGGCCAGGAACAGGGTGCGGGCGATCTCCTTGTTGGAGTAGCCGCCGGCAAGCAGGCGCAGGATCGCCACTTCGCGCTCGCCGAAGGTATCGGTCGGGGGCGCCTCGTCGCGATAGCGGTAGCGCGCGCGCACCGGGTCGGTGCTTACCGGCTGCAGCAGGGTTTCGCCGGCCGCCACGCGCTGGATGGCCTCGCGCAGATCTTCCGGCGCCGCGTCCTTGAGCAGAAAGCCCTGCGCACCGGCTTCACAGGCCTGCAGCAGCAGGTCGGCGTCGTCGAAGGTGGTCAGCAGCAGCACCGGGGTCTGGTCGCCACGCGCACGCAGGCGCCGCAATGTCTCGATGCCGTCCAGGCCGGGCATGCGGATGTCGCTGAGGACAACGTCCACCAGGCCTGGCTGCAGCCGCTCCAGCAGCGCCTGGCCGTCGTCGGCCTCGACCACCACGCTCAGGCCCTGGTCCTGCAGCAACGCACGCAAGCCGGCGCGGACCAGGATCTGGTCATCGGCCAGGGCCACGCGCAAGGGCGTCATCGTCATGCCGGCAACCTCGCGCTCAAGCGCAGGCCGCCGCGTGCGCCGCGGCCCAATTCCAATCGACCCTGCAGCGCCGCCACGCGTTCGCGCATGCCGGCGATACCGTTGCCCTCGCACAGGCGCAGCGGCGCGCTGCCGTCATCCTCGATGTCCACGCACAACATGCCGTCGCGTTCGGAAAGATGCAGGCGCACATGGTCGGCATCGGCATGGCGCGCGGCATTGGTCAGCGCTTCCTGCGCCAGGCGCAGCACCGCTTCGGCCACCTGCGGGTCGCGCACGCGCACCTGCGGGTCGATCACTACGGCCAGTATTGGCCGGGGGAAGGGGGCGGCAAGCGCGCGCAACGCGGTGGCCAGGTCCAGTCCCTGGTCGTCGCGCATCGAGCGCACGACATTGCGGATATCGGTCAGCAACTCGGCCGAGAGCGCCTCGGCCACGACCAGTTCGGGGTGACTGGCAAGCGCGGGATCGGCGGCGAGCCGGCGCAGGTTGAGGCGCATCGCGGTGAGCTTGTGCCCCGCCACATCGTGCAGTTCGCGCGCCAGGCGCAGGCGTTCGGCATCGCGGGCACTGTCGGCGAGCAGGGCGCGCGTGGCGAGCAGGTCGGCGTTGACGTGCATCAACCGGTCGCGCGCCTGCCCGGCCTGCATCGCGTAGTGCGTGGTCAACGCAGCGAAGGCCTGGAAGCCGCCGTACAGGGACACCACCAGCCAGGGCTGGCCGAAGCCGGCCACGCGCAGGAGGATCAGGTACATCGCCACGTCCATCGCCAGCGCCAACCCCCACACCGCGATGCGCGGCCAGCGCCGCGCCGCCAGGGCGACGACGATAACGGTCAGCACCGGCGTGGTGCCGGTGTGCACCTCCATCCACACCAGCGCGACGGCCAGCACCGCCTGCATCACCAGAAGTACATGGTCCAGGCGCCGCGGCAACTCGCCCTGCGCAATGAAGCCGAGCACGAACGCGGACCAGGCAATCCAACGCCAGGGACCGTAGGGCGAGACGGTGAGGCCGAACGAGAACGCGATGGCCGCCAAGGTCAGCAAGCCGGCGAGGCTGAGGGGCTTGAGCAGTTCGCGCAGGAAGAGCGGCATGGACCGATGCTGTCAGGCTGCCGTGGTCGCCGGCAATGGGCGCGGCGAAGAAAGTGACTTCCGGCAGGTCGGCTCGATGACCAGCGGCTCGTGCGGGCAGCGACGCACGCGCGCAGACTGGCCGCATCCACCCAGGAGGCCGTCGCATGATCGCAATCACCCTCCATGCCATCCCTGCCCTGCCCCTGGTCGCCGCTGCCAGCGGCTTGGTGCCGCGCTCGCAGACCGTGTTCCTCGCGCTCAACCTGGCCTGGGCCGCCTGCGAAATCTGGTTGAACCTGCGCCGGCGGGCGCTGGACAACGGTGGGCGCGACGCCGGGACCCTCGGGCTGCTGTGGCGCGTGCTGGGGCTGGCCATTGCCGTGGCGGTATGCATCGCGCTGTCGGGCTACGGCCACCTGCCACTCGAGTGGCGGGAGCCGGCGCGCTGGGCCGGATGCGGGCTCATCGCCGCAGGGCTGGCGCTGCGTGTCTGGTCGGTCCGCGTCCTGGCGCGCTTCTTCACCGTCGATGTCAAAGTGCATGCGGACCACGAACTGATCCAGCGCGGCCCGTATCGCTGGGTCCGGCATCCGTCGTATACCGGCGCGTTGCTGGCGTTCCTGGGATTGGGGGTGGGGTTGGGCAACCTGCTGGCCTTGCCGGTGCTGGTGGTTCCGGTGGTGTGGGCTTTCTGGCGGCGCATCGAGGTGGAGGAGGCTGCGTTGCGGGAGGCGTTTCCGGTGGCTTATCCGGCTTATGCGGCGCGTACGGGTCGGTTGTTGCCGGTGCGCTTGTGGTGAGTTCTTTATAGGGTTTGTCGGGGAGCGGACTTTCTATTTTTCCGTGCGGTGTTCGGGGCTGGGCCCTTGCCCGGGGGACGCCAAGAGCTGCATCCATGCGGGTCGCGCCCCGGTTAGGTTCCGTGATCAGAGGAATGAGGCCGTCGCAACGGCCGGGAAAAAGACACAGCACATACGCCCAACGCCCCCGGGCAAGGCCTGCCCCCGGTCGCTGCCAATAGCAAAAGAACAACCAGCAACCGCAGCGAAAGAACACCTCGTTGACCCCGCAACCCCCTCAGCGCCTAATGTGCATCGATAGCTTCCTCGATCCAGCAACCCCCGCCGTACCCCCCAGACGTCCCGCATGATCATCTCCGCCTCGACCGATTACCGCGCCGCAGCGCAGTCGCGCCTGCCGCCATTCCTGTTCCACTACATCGACGGCGGCGCATACGCCGAGCGCACGTTGCGGCGCAATGTCGACGACCTGGCCGACATCGCCCTGCGCCAGCGCGTGCTGCAGGACATGACCGGCGTCAGCCTGGAAACCGAGCTGTTCGGCGAACGCCTGGCATTGCCGGTGGCACTGGGACCAGTCGGCCTGACCGGCATGTATGCGCGGCGCGGCGAAGTGCAGGCGGCGCGCGCGGCGGCAAGCAAGGGCATTCCCTTCACTTTGTCCACCGTGTCGGTCTGCCCGATCGAGGAAGTCGCCCCGGCGATCGATCGTCCGATGTGGTTCCAGCTGTACGTACTGCGCGACCGTGGCTTCATGCGCAATGCGCTGGAACGCGCGCAGGCCGCTGGCGTGCGCACGCTGGTGTTCACCGTCGACATGCCCACGCCCGGCGCGCGCTACCGCGATGCCCACTCGGGCATGAGCGGGCCGAATGCGTCGCTGCGGCGCATGCTGCAGGCCGTCACCCATCCGCGCTGGGCCTGGGACGTGGGCCTGCGCGGGCGCCCGCACGATCTGGGCAACATCTCCGCCTATCGCGGCAATCCCACCGGCCTGGCCGACTACATCGGCTGGCTCGGCAGCAATTTCGATCATTCGATCTCGTGGAAGGACCTGGAATGGATCCGCGAGTTCTGGAAGGGCCCGATGATCATCAAGGGCATCCTCGACGCCGCGGACGCGCGCGAGGCGGTGCGCTTCGGCGCCGACGGCATCGTGGTATCCAACCATGGCGGCCGCCAGCTCGACGGCGTGCCTTCCACCGCGCGTGCGTTGCCGGCCATTGCCGACGCGGTCCAGGGCGAGCTGCGGATCCTGGCCGATTCCGGCATCCGCAATGGCCTGGACGTGTTGCGCATGCTGGCGCTCGGTGCCGATGGCGTACTGTTGGGGCGTGCGTTCGTCTATGCCCTGGCAGCCGCCGGCGAGGCGGGCGTGGCCAATCTGCTGCACCTGATCGAGAAGGAGCTGCGCGTGGCGATGATCCTCACCGGTGCCAAGTCCATCGCGGCCATCAACCGCGAGCTGCTGGTGGACGGCGCCTGACATGGCCGGCACGGCCGCCGGACTCGTCGATCGGCTGCGCGAGGCGGTCGGCCCGGCCCACGTGCTGACCGGCGAGCGGGCCACGCGCCGCTACCGCAAGGGCTACCGCTTCGGCGATGGCCCGGTGCTGGCGGTGGCGCGCCCGGGCACTCTGCTGGAAATGTGGCGCGTGCTGCAGGCCTGCGTGGCGGCGAACTGCGTGGTGATCATGCAGGCGGCTAACACCGGGCTGACCGGCGGCTCCAGCCCGGACGGCGCGGACTACGACCGGCCCGTGGTGCTGGTGAGTACGCTGCGGCTGGCCGGGACCCGGCTGATCCGCGACGGCAAGCAGGTGGTCTGCCTGCCCGGCGCCACGCTCGACCAACTGGAACAGGCGCTGGCCCCGCTGGGGCGCGAGCCGCATTCGGTGATCGGCTCGTCCTGCATCGGCGCTTCGGTGATGGGCGGCATCTGCAACAACTCCGGCGGTGCGCTGGTGCGGCGCGGGCCGGCTTACACCGAGCTGGCGCTCTATGCGCAGTTGGATGCCGGCGGCCAGTTGCGGCTGGTGAACCACCTGGGCATCGCACTGGGCGCGGCGCCCGAGGAAATCCTGCAACGCCTGCAGGAGGGCCGCTACGACGAACGGGACATCCTCGACGATCCCGCCCGCGCCGCCTCCGACCCGCACTATGGCCGCCACGTGCGCGATGTCGATGCGCCAACGCCAGCACGCTTCAACGCCGATCCTGCGCGCCTGTTCGAAGCCGCCGGCTCGGCCGGTCGGCTGGCCGTGTTCGCGGTGCGGCTGGACACCTTCCCGCGCGAGGACAGCGCGGTGTTCTATGTGGGTACCAACGCCCCGGAGGACCTGACCCAGGTCCGGCGCTATCTGCTGACCCAGTTCGATTCGCTGCCGATCGCCGGCGAATACCTGCACCGCGACGCCTTCGACATCGGCGAGCAGTACGGCAAGGACAGCTTCCTGTTGATCGAGCATCTGGGCACCGCGCGCGTGCCGGCGGCTTTCGCCTGGAAGAGCCGCGTCGATGGCTGGTGCGAATCCTTCGGCATGCCGGGCCTGGCCGACCGCTTGATCCAGGGACTGATGGCGCTGCTGCCACGCCACCTGCCCAAGCGCATGTACGCGTTCCGAGAGCGCTTCGAACACCACCTGCTCCTGCGGGTGGCGCGGTCCGATGTGCCGCAGGTGGAGGTGTTCCTCAAGCAGCACTTCAATGCCAGCCCCAGTGGCGACTTTTTCCGCTGCGACGGGGCCGAGGCGCGCAAGGCGTTCCTGCATCGCTTCGCGGTCGCCGGTGCGGCGGTGCGCTACCGCCAGGTGCATCGCGATACGGTGGAGGACATCGTCGCCCTCGATATCGCCCTGCGCCGCAACGATGCGGCATGGGTGGAGACGCTGCCGCCGGATATCGGCGCGACCCTGCTGCATCGCCTGTACTACGGGCACTTCCTGTGCCACGTGTTCCACCAGGACTACATCGTGCGCAAGGGCCACGACCCGCTGGCGATCGAGCACGCGATGTGGGCCGAGCTCGACCGCCGTGGCGCCGAATATCCGGCCGAGCACAATGTCGGCCATCTGTATCGCGCCAAGCCGGCGCTGGAAGCGCATTACCGGGAGCTGGATCCGTGCAACGGCTTCAACCCGGGCGTCGGGCAGACCAGCAAGAAGGCGCATTGGCAATAGTCTTCCGTGGCCCGGCGGCCATCTGTGAGAGGGCTTCTCCGCTCGTCGGGGCTGAAGCCCCTCCTACAACTTCTCCGATCGCCTTCACGTGGGTGGCTGCACTGTAGGAGCGGCTTCAGCCGCGACCGTAGACACTCGGCCGCAGGAGCCCTGTCGCGAGCCGACACAAGTCGCGGCTAAAGCCGCTCCTACAACGACTTAGGCAAGGTCTGCCCGAGCTGGCGCCAGTCGCCCCACGGATGCGCCTTCAAACGCGCCGCACGCTGCATCGCCTTGGGCAGCGGAAACGCCTGTGGCGTAGCGATGCGGGACAGCTCCTCCCAGCGCAGCGGCACCGCCACCGTGGCGCTTTCGCGGGCGCGCAGCGACCAGGAACAGACGCTGGTAGCGCCACGCGCGTTGCGCAGCCAATCGATGAAGATCACCCCTTCGCACCGCGCCTTGCTCATGGTGGCGACGTAGCGATCCGGATGGCGCTCGGCCAGGCGATGCGCCAGCTGGTCGGAAAATTCGCGCGCCTCGTCCCAGCCCGCCTTCGCTCGCAGCGGCACGACGACGTGCAGGCCCTTGCCGCCGGACAGGCGCACGAAACTCTCCAGGCCAACGGCGCGCAACTCGGCACGGATCTGCCGGGCGCCGGCCTTGACCTCGCGCCAGGCCAGGCCTTGGTCGGGGTCGAGATCGAATACCAGTTGGTCCGGATGCTCCGGGTCGTCGATGGTCGCACCCCACGGGTGCAGCTCGACGGCGTTCATCTGCACCAGTTGCAGCAGGCCACGCTCGTCTTCGATGTAGAGATAGTCCTCCACGCCGCTCTTCTGCCGCAGCGGCACGGCATGCACGTTCCCGCCAAGCCCGCGGCCATGATGCTTCTGGAAAAAGCACTCGCCGGCAATGCCGTCGGGGCAGCGCAACAGCGACAGCGGACGCCTGGCCACTTCGGGCAGCACCCAGTGCGCGACGGCGCGGTAATACGCGGCAACGTCACCCTTGGTAAGGCCCGAGGCGGGAAACACCACGCGCTCGGGATGGGTGATCGCGACTGCTTCGTCCGACTTTGCGCGAGCCGCCACGGCTCAGCTGGCCTTGCGCCGTGCCGGCGTCTTCTTGGCCGGCGCCTTGGCCGCCTTCTTGGCCGCCTTGCGTGCCGGCGCCTTCTTGGCGGCGGTCTTCTTGGCCGGCGTGCGCTTGTTGGCCTGCAGGCTCTTCTGCAGCAGCGACATGAAATCGACGACGTTGGTGGCTTCGTCTTCCTGCGGCGCGGCGGTCTCTTCGATGCGGGTGGTGCCGCCCTTGGCCTTGATGCGCTTTTTCAGCACCGCTTCCAGGCGCGCGCGGAACTCGTCGTGGAAGTCGTCCGGCTTCCAGGTCCCGGCCATGGACTCGATCAGCTGCTTGGCCATCTCCTGTTCCTTGGGGCTGATGCGGTAGTCCTTCTGCGTGCCACCGGGCAGCTTGTAGTCCTCCGGGTCCACCAGTTCCTGGTGGTAGCGCAACAGCATCAGGATCAGCGCATCGCCCTGCGGCATCACCGCCGACAGGTATTCGCGGGTGCGGATCACCACCCGCGCAATGCCGACCTTGCCGGTGTCGCGCAGGGTTTCGCGCAGCAGCACGTAGCCTTTCTCGGCCTTCTTGCCCGGCACCAGGATGTAGGGTTTCTCGAAGTAGCGCGGGTCGATGTCGGCGGCGTCGACGAAAGTTTCCACCTCCACCGTCTCGTGCGTTTCCGGCGCGGCCGAGCGGATGTCCGATTCTTCGAGCACGACGTAGCTACCCTTGTCGTACTCGAACGCCTTGACGATTTCCTTCCACGGCACTTCCTCGCCGGTGTCGGCGTTGACGCGCTCGAAGCGGATCGGCTTCTTGTCGCGCGAATCGAGCATGCGGAAGTGCAGGTCGACCTTGCGCTCGCCGGACATCAACGACACCGGCACGTTGAGCAGGCCGAAGGAGAGCGTGCCGGTCCAGATGGGGCGTGCCATCAGTGCGTCGCTCCGTGCACGGCGGCTTCGGGCATGTAGTCCAGCGCGCGCCAGGCGTCTTCGACCACGGCACGGGCGCGGCGCCAGCTCAGGCGCGAGGCACCGCGCATCTGTTCCCATTGCACGGCCAGGGCGTCGTCGATATCCGGCGCGCGCGGCCAGTCGGCGGCGTGGGTGCGGCGGGCGAATTCATAGGCCGGGTAGAGGTCGCGCCAGGTCGGCCCGCCACGGCGGCGGCGGCGCTGGAAATCCACCAGGCTGTAGTGGCGGTAGTCCTGCGCGATGCCGCTTTCCAGCGGCGGCAACAGTGCCGGCAGCTGCGGGTCCAGGGGCAGGGCGAACAGCTTGCCGTCGGGGCGACGTTCGAAGGGGCGCATGGCGCGGCTCCGGCATCGAGCAGGGGAGGGCGCTCAGCAGTAACGCCGCCGCCGTTAGACAGGCGTGAGCGGAGCGCTTGTTCCGGTCTTCACACCGGTCGCGGTGAACTCTCGGACCCACCTTGCCCGGACATCGCCATGACCCGAGACCCGCTCCGAGAAAAGTCCCCGCCCGTGCCGGGCGAGCAGCGCGGCAAGCACGACAGCCAGGAGATGGAGGACCGGGGGGCCGGCGAGCGCCCGGACGAGCTCATCCCGGGCGATGCCGAATCCCCCGCCCGCCTGCCGGGCCAGCCGCCGGGCTAGACGCCCAATTGATTCAGGCCGCCAGGTCGAGCACCACGCGGCCTTCGATCTTGCCGGCGTGCATGCGCTCGAACACCGCGTTGATGTTCTCCAGCCTGTCGGTATGCACGGTCGCGGCGACCTTGCCCTGGGCGGCGAAGTCGAGCGATTCCTGCAGGTCGAGGCGGGTGCCGACGATGGACCCGCGCACGGTGATGCCGTTGAGCACCATGCCGAAGATGTCGAGCGGGAAGTTGCCCGGCGGCAGGCCGTTGAGCGACACCGTGCCGCCGCGGCGCACCATCCCCAGTGCCTGCGAGAACGCCTTGGGCGAGACCGCGGTGACCAGCACGCCGTGGGCGCCGCCGATCTCCTTTTTCAGGTAGGCCGCCGGATCCTGCAAGGCGGCGTTGACGGTGACGGTGGCGCCCAGCTTGCGCGCCAGGGCCAGCTTGTCTTCGTCGATGTCCACCGCCGCCACGTTCAGGCCCATCGCGCGGGCGTATTGCACGGCCATGTGGCCCAGGCCGCCGATACCGGAAATCACCACCCATTCCCCGGGCCGGGTGTCGGTCACCTTCAGGCCCTTGTAGACGGTCACCCCCGCGCAGAGCACGGGCGCGATCTCGACGAAGCCGATGTTGGGCGGCAGATGGCCGACGTAGCGCGCATCTGCCAGCGCGTACTGGGCAAAGCCGCCGTTGACCGAGTAGCCGGTGTTCTGCTGCTGCTCGCACAGGGTTTCCCAGCCGCCCAGGCAGTGCGGGCAATGTCCGCAGGCCGAATACAGCCAGGGAATGCCGACCCGGTCGCCTTCCTTCACGTAGTCCACGCCCGTGCCGACCCCGACCACATGGCCGACACCCTCGTGCCCGGGAATGAAGGGCGGGTTGGGCTTCACCGGCCAATCGCCCTCGGCGGCATGCAGGTCGGTGTGGCAGACCCCGCAGGCCTCGATCTTCACCAGTACCTCGCCCGCGCCGGGGCGGGGCACCGGCACCTCTTCGATCGTCAGCGGCTGGCCGAATGCACGCACTACCGCGGCCTTCATCGTCTTGTCCATGCGCCTGTCCTCGTGGGGGGTGAGGCGAGGATGCGCCGCGGCCCGTGACAGCGCCTTGATCGTGCGCAAAAAGCGGCCTGTTGGCCTAAGGCCGGAAATTCCACTCCACCCCGACCAGGAATGCCCGCCCCGGACCCGGCTCGTAGTAGCGCCCGTTGCCGTCGTTGACGATGACAGAGCCGACGTAGGCCCGATCGAACAGGTTGTCGATGCGGCCGAAGGCGCGCAGCGTGCCTTGCCCGGCGCGCCACTCCCGCGAAGCCTCGAGCGCCACCAAGCCATAGCCCGGCGCCGCCTCGTTGCCGAGGTCGCTGACCCCGGTGCTGTCGGCAGCCTCGGTTTCCACCGCCAGTTGCCATGGCGCCGGGCGCCATACCCAGCGCGCGGAGACCTGCTGCCGCGGTACGCCGGGCAGGCGGGTTCCCGGCGCCACCCAGGTGTTGGGCACCGCGCAGCCGCTGCTCGCGCAGACCAGATAGCCTTCGCGCACCGTCGCCTGGAGCCAGGTATAGGCAAATTCCAGCTGGGCGCGCGCCGACACGGGCTGGGTCCAGCCGGCCTCGACGCCGGCCCGGCGGGTACGGCCGATGTTGCGGTAGGTACTGCGGCCGTTGGTATTGCTGGCCACGGCCAGCTCATCGTCGGTATCGGCGCGGAACAGCGCCAGGGTCGCCGCTGCCTGGTCGCGCCCCTGCCATTTGGCGCCGAGTTCGTAATTGCGGCTGGTGGCGGGGCGCAGATCCAGCGCCAGGCCGGCGCCGCCATCGGCGCGATACCCCAGCTCGTTGAACGTCGGCGTCTCGAAGCCGCGGCCCAGCGAGGCGTATAGCCGCGTGGCCGGGCTGGCGCGGAAGACGATCCCGGCCACCGGCGTGGTGGCCGAATAGTCGGTGCGGCCGCTGTCATCGGGGTTGCGCGCGGTGACGTAGTCGTCATCGGACCGGAACTTCACCGCGCTATGGCGTACGCCCAGCAGGCCGGACCAGCGCGCGCTCCATTGCCACCAGGCCTGGGCGAACTGGTCCAGGCTGGACACGCGGTCTTGCTGATCGCGCCGCAGCGCGCCCTTCACCCCCAGCACGTCGCCGACGAAGTTCTCGTAGCCGGTGCGGTGCTGGCGCTGCCGGTCGGCGCTGATCCCGGCGGTGAAGTCGAACGGCCGCCCAGCCAGTTCGCCCTGCCAGGACCAGCGCGCATCGGCGCCGCCGTAGCCGCCGTCGAGGTCGACCACCCCACCGGCGTGCAGCGGGTTGGCCTGCACGGCCACGGGCACGGCGAGGAACTGCTCGACCGCGCGCTCGCCCGCATAGGCCATCAGGCGCAGGCTGCCGGCGCCGGCGAGTTGCTGGTAGACCAACCCGGCCTGCGGCTGGCGCACCGACTTGCGCGTATCGAACTGGGTCGCCACCGCCGGGGCCTGGCGCGGATCGGCATCGAACTGGGCGCGGGTCAGGCCGAGCGGGTCTTGCGCGTGCGGGGCATCGAGGTAGTTCATCACCAGGGTGAGGTCGCGGCCGTCACCCAGCGACCAGCCCAGGCGGGCGTTCAGCGATTCGCGCCGGGCCCGGCTGTGGTTGCGCCAGCCACCGGTTTCGAAGTGGCTGGCCGCCAGGTTGTAGTCGAACGGTCCGTTGGCACCGCGCAGCTGGGCACCGGCGGTGAAGCTGTCGTCGCTGCCCCAGGTCGCGCGCAGGCGCCAGGGATCGTCCGCGGCGCCCTGGCCGCTCCACCACTGCACGACGCCTCCCGAAGCGTTGCCGTACAGCGCCGAGAACGGCCCGCGCAGGACCTCCACGCGCTCGGCGCCGATCACGTTGAAGTGCGACAGCTGGCCCTGCCCGTCGGGCAGGGTGGCCGGCACGCCGTCGACATAGAGCCGCACGCCGCGCACGCCGAAGGTCGAACGCGCGCCGAAGCCGCGGATCGACAGCTGGGTGTCCTGGGCGTAGTTCTGGCGGTCGCGCGCGACCACGCCCGGCAGGCCGTCCAGCAACTCGGAAGCCTGCGCGCCGCGGCGGTTGGCCGCCGCCTCGGCGTCGACAACGCTCAGCGAAGCCGGCAGGTCGAAGGGCTCGACGCCGCGAACGCGCGCCGCCTCGACGCGCACGGCGGGCAGGACGGGCACGTCGGCCCCGGCGGCGGCGGCCATGGCCGGCATCGCCACGATCAGGCTGGCGAGCGCGGCACTCAACGGTTTCACACGACACGGCAGGGGCATCCGCCGATTGTGACCCAAGCCAGGCTCCACAAGGCTCTCGGCCCCGTCACGGCCCCCGGTGCGGACGGCGCTTTGTTACGATGAGCCGCTTTGTCCGAACCCGCGCGAAGCGATCCGGAAGCACCCCCTCTTTCCGTCTCCAGCGAGTACCGCCGTGTCTTTCTTTGCAAATGTCGAACAGGTTCCGGGCGATCCGATCCTGGGCCTGACCGAGGCCTACAACGCCGATGCGCGTCCCAACAAGGTCAACCTGGGCGTGGGCATCTACTACGACGAGAATGGCCGCATCCCGTTGCTGCGCGCCGTCTACCAGATCGAGCAGCAGCTCGCGCTGGACGCCAAGCCGCGCGGCTACCTGCCGATCGATGGCCTGGCCGCCTATGACCAGGCCACGCAGAAACTGCTGTTCGGCGCCGACTCGGCATTGCTCGCCGCCGGCCGCGTCAGCACCGCGCAGACCATCGGCGGCAGCGGTGCGCTGCGCGTAGGCGCGGACCTGCTGATCAAGCTGCTGTCCACCCGTACCGTGGCCATCAGCAACCCGAGCTGGGAAAACCACCGCGCGGTGTTCAGCGCCGCCGGCTTCGATGTCGTCGACTACACCTATTTCGACGCCGCCCGCCACGGCCTGGACTTCGACGGCATGCTCGCCGACCTGCGCAAGCTGGAGGCCGGCAGCGTGGTGCTGCTGCACGCGTGCTGCCACAACCCGACCGGCGCGGACCTGAGCCACGAGCAGTGGCGCGCGGTGGCCGAGCTGCTCAAGGAACGCGGCCTGTTCCCGTTCATCGACATCGCCTACCAGGGCTTCGACAAGGGCATCGACGAAGACGCCTACGCGATCCGCCTGCTGGCCGGCATGGACATGGACTTCGTGGTCGCCAGCTCCTACTCCAAGTCGTTCTCGCTGTACGGCGAACGTGTCGGCGCGCTGTCGGTGGTCTCGGCCGATGCCACCCAGGCCAAGGCGGTGCAGTCGCAGGTCAAGCGCATCATCCGCACCATCTATTCGAGCCCGTCCACGCATGGCGCGGCGTTGGTGGCCGGCGTGCTCAACAGCCCGGAACTGCGCAAGACCTGGGAAGCCGAGCTCACCGAGATGCGCGAGCGCATCCATGCGCTGCGTTCGAGCCTGGTCGCCAAGCTCGCCGAGCTCGGCGCGCCGGAGTTCTCGTTCATCGAACGCCAGGCGGGCATGTTCTCGTACTCGGGCCTGAGCAAGGCCCAGGTCGATCGCCTGCGCGACGAGTTCGCGATCTACGCCGTCGGTACCGGCCGCATCTGCGTGGCGGCGCTGAGCCACGCGAACCTGGACTACGTGGCGAACGCGGTGGCAACGGTGGCCAAGGGCTGAGCCCGGCAACACCGCGCCAGCGCGAGAGCAGAAGCCGACGGTATTGGCCGTCGGCTTTTTTGTTGGCCGATGACAGCGTTCGCCATGTCGGCTGCGTGACAGCGCGCGGCTTGCAATCGCTTTCAACGGGACACCGCGCTGTCTGTGCTCGTGGCGCCGATGCGACAATGGCGGTCCACTTCCTACGCAAGGCTGTCCGTTCCATGTCGCGCACCTCGCTGACCCGCTTCCTGATCGAAGAACAACAGGCCGGCCGCATCGGCCCCGAACTGCGCCAGCTCATCACGATTGTCTCGCGCGCGTGCAAGCGCATCTCGATTGCCGTCAGCAAGGGCGCGCTCGGCGGCGTGCTGGGCGATGCCGGCACCGGCAATATCCAGGGCGAGGCGCAGAAGAAGCTCGACGTACTGAGCAACGACATCCTGCTCGAAGCCAACGCCTGGGGCGGCCACCTGGCCGCCTGCGCGTCGGAGGAAATGGAACACAGCACGCCGGTGCCCGACCGCTATCCCAGCGGCGACTTCCTGTTGCTGTTCGATCCGCTCGACGGCAGTTCCAACATCGACGTCAACGTCTCGGTCGGCACCATCTTCTCGGTACTGCGCTGCCCGCCCGGCGTCGACAAGCCCGGCGACGAACATTTCCTGCAGCCGGGCCGCGAACAGGTCGCCGCCGGCTATTGCATCTACGGGCCGAGCACGATGCTGGTGCTGACCCTCGGCCACGGCACCCACGCCTTCACCCTGGAACGCGAGGAAGGCTCGTTCCTGCTGACCCAGGCCGACATGCGCATTCCCGAGGAGACCAAGGAGTTCGCGATCAACATGTCCAACCAGCGCCACTGGGAAGCGCCGATGCAGGCCTATGTCGCCGACCTGCTGGCCGGCAATGAAGGACCGCGCGGCAAGGACTTCAACATGCGCTGGATCGCCAGCATGGTGGCCGACGTGCACCGCATCCTGACCCGCGGCGGCATCTTCATCTATCCGTGGGACCGCAAGGACCCGTCCAAGGCCGGCAAGCTGCGCCTGATGTACGAGGCCAACCCGATGGGCATGCTGGTCGAGCAGGCCGGCGGCCTGGCGAGCACCGGCCGCACGCCGATCCTGGACATCCATCCCGACGGCCTGCACCAGCGCGTGCCGGTGTTCCTGGGCTCCAAGCGCGAAGTGGGTGAAGCGGTGAAGTATCACCTGGTGTTCGACGAGGCCAAGGACTGAGTCCGGCCCGTGCGCCCCGGAGCCAGCCTCCGGGGCAAGCAGATCAGAAACGCTCGGTCAGAAGCGCTCGGCCAGCTGTTGGATCTCGCGTTCGGCGCGTTGCGCGAATGTGCGGACCTCGGGTTCGATGGTTTCCGCGGCCTGCACGCATTGCCAGAATTCCAGCGCCGGAGCCGCGGCCCAGCGCCAGTGTTCGTACTGGCCTGCCACTGGCACCGGTGCGACATAGTCGCGTGCGACTACCGTGCCCTGCGAGTTCGGCCGCAGCCGCATCGGCAGCATGTCGTAGACCGGGGCCGCCTGTAGCGGCAGCGTGTCGGACAACATCAGTCCGAAGTTGCCCAAGTGCATGTCGGTATTGTCGATCAGTGCGCCGAACCAGCTCACTCGCCGCAGTGCGAGGGCATTGTCGGCATCCAGCCAGCCGTCGCGTTCAAGCAGATCGGCCACCTGCCACCACGGCAGGCTGGCCTCACCGTAGAACGCTGCCCCTATCGCCGCCAACGAGACGAAGCCCCGCCGGCCCAGGCCGGCGGTGCGATCGAAGCGGCGCGATTCCAGGAATACCTGGCCATCGGCTTCCAATAGGTGGGCTTCCGCCACGGCAATGCCGTGGCGGCCCAGCACGCTGGCGGCCAGGGCTTCGCAGCGCAGCAGGGTGCCCCAGCGCCTGGCGCCGGGACTCTCGCCGCCGGCGCTGAACTTCACGATCACCGCGTGCTGGTCCCGTCCTTCGCGCACGGTCGCGGTGAACTTGGCCTGTTCGCCACCGGGAGAAGAACCGGGCGGCTCGCCGCGCATCACCTCCTCGGCGAACGCCGGATAGCGTCGCAGCCTGTCGTCCTTTGCCACCCCATCGGCAGGATCGCGGAGTTCTCGCAGCGCGCGTTCCATGGCCAGGTCGCCCAGGATCAGGTCGCCACTCTGGGTCGAACCGCCATGCAGCAGCGCGGCGATGACGTGACCGGCGTTCCAGGTCTTGAGGTCGGCGGGAACGCGCAGTTCCTGTGCCATCCGGTGCGCATAGGTGCGGCCGAGGAACCCGTTCGGCCGCAGGTCGTCGAGGAACCAGGGCACGTCCGGGTAGATCCCGCGGTCGAAGGGCGGATGCATCAGGACGGGCTGGTCCTGCGGGGACTCCAGCGCGAACTCGCCACGATCCAGCGCCAGCAGGGTGCCGATGGGCTGCACGCGCGCATCGGGCGTCATTCGGTACAACGGCCACTGCGACTCGCCGCGGAATTCGTGGCGCAGGGCATATTGCGTGGCGCGCGCCTTGCCGAGCCTGACGATGGACGGTTCGGCCGCCACCGCTCGGGCGAGTGTCGGGCGGCTGACCGCCAGGGTTTCCAGCAGCTCGGCGGCGGACAACCGTCCGCGGGCTCGCAGGAGCTGGCGTATACGCTCGGCCATCGGCGCCGGCTCGGCAGGCATGTAACGATCTCTGTTACGATTTCCTGGCTTTGTACTCTCAATGTTCCCATCAAGTCAATGGCTTACGATCATCCGCCAGCGATTTTGTGCAAATCTACGTAACGATTCCTGTAACGATTTTTTGCCCTACACCGCCACTGGCGCCCTTTCGGCAAACTGCCCACGCCAGTACGGGTAATACGGATAGGGCGCCTCCACCCGGCTGGCGGCGTCCAGTCGTGCGATCTGCCCCGCATCCAGCGTCCAGCCGACCGCGCCCAGGTTCTGCCGCAGCTGGCTCTCGTCGCGCGCGCCGATCAGCACCGTGCTCACGGTCGGCCGCGACAACAGCCAGTTGATCGCCACCTGCGGCACGCTGCGCCCGGTTTCGGCGGCGAGCTGGTCGAGCACATCCACGATGTCGTACAGGCGTTCGTCGTCGATCGCCGGGCCGACCGCGGCGGTGTCGTGCAGGCGGCTTTGTTCGGGCAACGGCTGGCCGCGACGCAGCTTGCCGGTCAGCCGGCCCCAACCCAGCGGGCTCCAGACCACCGCACCCACGCCCTGGTCCAGGCCCAGCGGCATCAGTTCCCACTCGTAGTCGCGCCCGGCCAGCGAGTAGTAGGCCTGATGGGCGACGAAGCGCGAGAGCCCGCGTGCATCGCTGATCGCCAACGCCTTCATCAACTGCCAGCCGGCGAAGTTGGAGGCGCCGAGATAGCGCACCTTGCCCGCGCGCACCAGGCCATCGAGCGTGTCGAGCTGTTCCTCCAACGGCGTGAGCGCGTCGAAGGCGTGCAGCTGCAACAGATCGATGTAGTCGGTGCGCAGGCGCCGCAGCGAATCGTCCACCGCCCGCAGCAGCCGCCAGCGCGAAGCCCCGGCATCGTTCGGGCCTTCGCCCAGGCGCAGCCCGGTCTTGGTGGAGAGGATCACCTCGTCGCGCCGGCCTTGCAGCGCCGCGCCGAGGATTTCTTCCGAGGCGCCGTCGGAATAGACATCCGCAGTGTCGAACAGGTTGACGCCCGCTTCCAGGCAGACGTCGATCATCCGCCGCGCCTGCTCCACGCCGGCATTGCCCCAGGCCGAGAACAACGGCCCCTTGCCGCCGAACGTCTCGGCGCCGAAGCCCAGTACCGGCACCTTGAAGCCGGAGCGTCCCAACAGTCGATGTTCCATTGCGTTTCTCCTCAGGGGGTCTGCGCGCAGGCGGCGCCAATGGACCCGCGCCGCTGCAAGCGGACGCTCCATGCCGCCACGCCCAGGCCCAGCAAGGTCACCGCGGCGGCAGCCCACGGCGTGCCAGGCAATCCAATCCGGCTGGCGACCACGACGCCCCCCAGCCCAGCGCCGAGCGCGTTGCCGAGATTGAAGGCGGCGATGTTCAAGCTCGAGGCCAGGTTCTGGCCGGCGCCGCCCGACTGCTCCAGCACGCGCAGCTGCAGGGGCGCGACGGTCGCGAAGGCAGCGACGCCGAGCAAACCGGCGAACACCACCATCGCCGCCATCGAGTGCAGGGCGGCGGGCATCAGCAGCAGCACCGCGGCCAGGGCCGCCAAGGTGCCCAGCAACGTGGCCTGGGGCCAGCGGTCGGCCAGCCGGCCGCCCAGCAGATTGCCCGCGATCATGCCCGCGCCGAAGACCAGCAACACCGGCGACACCGCGGCCTCGCTGAAGCCGGTGACCTGCACCAGCAACGGCTGGATATAGGTGAACACGGTGAACACCCCGGCGAATCCCACCACGGTCATCAACAGCGCCAGCAATACTTGCGGCCGCGCCAGCACCGCGACTTCCTGCCGCCACGGCGCCGGTGTCGCGCCGCGCACGCCCGCCGGCACCCACAACGCCACCGCCAGGCTCGCCAGCACGCCGATCCCCGCCACCGCCCAGAACGTCGCCCGCCAACCCAGGTGCAGGCCCAGCCAGGCGCCTGCCGGCACGCCAAGCAAGGTGGCGACGGTGAGCCCGGCGAACATCAGCGAGATCGCCGAGGCGCGGCGCTCGGAAGCGACCAGCGATGTCGCCACCACCGCGCCGACACCGAAGAAGGTGCCGTGCGCCAGCGAGGTGAGCACGCGGGCGGCCATCAGCGTGGCGTAGTCCGGCGCGATCGCGCAGGCCACGTTGCCGACCGTGAAGATGAGCATGAGCGCGACCAGTACCGCCTTGCGTGGCCAGCGCGCGCTCAGCAGGGTCAGCACCGGCGCGCCGACGAACACGCCGAGCGCGTAGCCGCTGATCAGCAGACCGGCGGCCGTGATCGACACGCCCAGGTCGGCGGCGACCTGCTGCAACAGGCCCATGATGACGAACTCGGTAGTGCCGATACCGAAGGCGCCCACCGTCAGCGCGTACAGCGCTATCGGCGTGCGCGGCGGCGCCGGCGGCGAGGAAGCAGAAGCGGACATGGGCCGGCTCCATCGAAAGGAAGACGCCTAGGCTGCACTGCCAGCATTTGCGCAGAAACCCTTGCTATCCTGAATCATCTTCAAGATTCCGTTGATAAACCATGGACCGACTCGGCGACATCGCCCTGTTCCTGCGCGTGCTCGACCAAGGCTCCATCTCGGCGGCCGCGCGCAGCCTGGACCTGTCGGTGGCGGTAGCCAGCCAGCGCCTGCAACGGCTGGAGCGGTCGCTGGGCGTGCGCCTGCTGCACCGGACCACCCGGCGCCTGCATCCGACCCCGGAAGGCCAGGCCCTGGCCGAGCGCGGCCGCGTGCTGGTGCAGGACCTCGAGGCACTGGCCGATGGCCTGCGCGAGAGCGCCCAGGCCATCGGCGGCAACCTGCGCATGACCTTGCCGGCCTCGTTCGGGCTGCAGCACATCTCGCCGCTGCTCGCCGGTTTCCAGTCACGCCATCCGCGCGTAGCGCTGAGCGCGCACCTGAGCGATGACCTGGTCGACCTGGTCAAGGAAGGTTTCGACCTGGCCATCCGCATCGGCCCGCTGGCCGACTCGGGCCTGGTTGCGCGCCGCATCGCCGCCAACCAGCGCGCGCTGGTGGCCGCGCCGGAGTACCTGCGCTGCCACGGGGTGCCCCAGCATCCCGACGACCTCGCCCGGCACGCCGGCATCCTGCTGGTGGGCCGCGACGGCAGGCAGGACACCTGGACGCTCGTGTCGCCGGAAGGCACGCCGCTGCGCGTGCGCATGCACAGCCGCTTCGAGAGCAACCAGGGCGACCTGTTGCGCGGCGCGGCGGTGGCCGGGCAGGGCATCGCCCTGCACTCGCTGTGGCATGTCGCCGACGACCTGCGCGCCGGACGGCTCAAGGTCCTGCTGCCGGACTGGCCGCCGCCGACCTCGCAGATCAGCGCGGTGATGCCGGCGCGCAGCCAGCAGCCGCCACGGGTGCGCGCTTTCGTCGACTACCTGGTCGAACACCTCGGCACGCCGCCCCCGTGGGAGGCCATCGATGTGCGCCAGCACGCCGCGACCTAGCGGCGATACTCAGCGGACGCGGGCGGCTTCCTGCTTGCGTTCGTAGACGGCCTGGCCATCGACCCAGGTCGATTCGACCTGCAGGTCATCCAGCGCGGACTCGGCCACCGCGAACGGATCCTGCGCCAGCACGACGAAGTCGGCGCGCAGGTCCGGCTTGAGCTGGCCCACGCGCTGTTCGTCGAAGCCGGCGTAGGCCGCGTCGGCAGTGAAGCCGCGCACGGCCTCGGCCAGGGTCAGCTTCTGCTCGGGCAACCAACCGCCCGGCGGCTGGCCGGCACGATCCTGGCGGGTCACCGCGGCATACAGGCCCAGGCGCGGATCCGGCGATTCCACCGGGAAGTCCGACCCCAAGGCCAGCCGCGCACCGCTGTGCAGCAGCTGCTGCCAGGCGTACGCCCCGAGGATGCGCTGCGGGCCGAGCCGGTCCTGCGCCCACGGCATGTCCGAAGTGGCATGGGTCGGCTGCATCGAGGCGATCACGCCGAGCGGGGCGAAACGCGGCAGGTCTTCGGGGCTGAGCACCTGGGCGTGCTCGATGCGCCAGCGGTGGTCGCGCGTCGCGTCCGCGCCAAGGATCTGCTGGTAGGTGTCGAGCACGATCCGGTTACCGCGGTCGCCGATCGCATGGGTGGCGACCTGCAGGCCGCAGGATTTCGCCTTGGCCACCGCATGTGCGTAGGCCACCGGCTCGGTGACCAACAGCCCGCGATTGCCGTGGTCGTCACTGTAGTCGGCCAGCAGGGCCGCGCCGCGGCTGCCGAGCGCGCCGTCCATGTAGAGCTTCACGCCCCCCATCTTCAGGCGGCCGCCCGGATGCGCGTAGGCCCCGTGCGCGCACAGATCGGCCAGCGCGCCGTTGTCGCCATCGGCATAGGTGTCGATGCGCAGGGGCAGGCGGCCCTGGTCGGCGAACTGGCGCATCAGCGCCAGGTCCTCGCGCGAGGTGCCCATGTCGTGGACGCCGGTCAGGCCATTGCGCACCGCGGTGTCCAGCGCCAGCGACAGCGCGCGCTCGCGGGTGGCCTGGTCCGGCGCCGGCATCACCGCGTGGATCAGCGGCATCGCGCCATCGACCAGCACGCCGGCCGGCTTGCCGGCTACACGCTCGATGCGCCCGCCCTCCGGCTGCCAGCCGGCCGACAGCAGGTGCGGTTCCTTCGCCGCGGCAAGTTTCAATGCCGCCGAATTCGCCCAGCCGGCATGGCCGTCGATGCGTTCCAGCCAGATCGGGCGATCCGGGAAGGCGGCATCGAGGTCGGCGGCGGTTGGGAAGGCCTTGTCGGGCCAGTCGTTCTGGTCCCAGCCGCTGCCGGTCAACCAGGCGCCGGGCGCCAGCGTCTTTTCGAATGCTTGCAGCCGTTCGATCACCTCCTGCTTGCTGCGCGAGCCCACCAGGTTCGCCTGCAGCAGCGCCCAGCCCAGTCCCATGACATGGCCGTGCGCATCGATCAGGCCGGGCAGCACCGTGGCCTGCGGCAGGGAGATCCGCTTGGCGTGCGGGTAACGCCGGGCCAGCGTGGCGACATCGCCAACCGCGAGCAGCTGGCCGCCGCGGTTCCAGGCGATGGCCTGCACCTGCGGCTGCGCCGGGTCGGAGGTGTAGACGTGTGCCGCATCCAGCACGGTGACGTCGGCAACCGGTGCCGCCGTGGCGGCACCGAGCAGGGACAGCAGGGGTAGGGCCAGCATCCAGGGGCGCATCGGTCCGCTCTCATGTCCGAAAGCGGCGACTATGCGTCAAGCGCGCCGCCAGATGAAAGCGGCGGCCTTCAGCCCTGTTTCGCCGCCACCGCCGTCGTGCTCGCCCGCAGGTTGCGCGGCAGCAGCGCGGCCACGATGCCCAGCAGCGGCAGGAACGAGATCAGCCAGTACACGTGTTCGATGCTGGTCCGGTCCGCCAGCAGGCCGAGCACCGCCGCGCCCAGCCCGCCCATGCCGAAGGCGAAGCCGAAGAACAGGCCCGATACCGTGCCGATCCGGTGCGGCATCAGCTCCTGCGCATACACCAGGATCGCCGAGAACGCCGAGGACAACACGAAGCCGATGATCAGCGTGAGCACCGTGGTCGCGCCCAGGCCGACGTGCGGCAGGGCCAGCGCGAACGGCGCCACGCCGAGGATCGAGGCCCAGATCACCGGCTTGCGGCCGATGCGGTCACCCACCGGGCCGCCGATCAACGTGCCCGCCGCCGAGGCCAGCAGGAAGCCGAACAGATGCAACTGCGCGCTCTGCACGGATACGCCGAACTTGTGGATCAGATAGAAGGTGTAATAGCTGCTCAGTCCGGCGATGTAGAAATACTTGGAGAAGATCAGCACCAGCAGCAGGCCGATCACCCAGGCCACCGTGCGCGGCGGCAGCACCGCTTCGGCCATGCTCGCCTTGCGCGCCACCGGCGTGGCGCCGAGGTGCAGCGCGTACCAGCGCCCGACGTAGGACAGCAGGCCGATGCCGACCAGCGCGGCCCCGGCGAACCAGGCCACCGCGTGCTGGCCGTAAGGCACGATCACCGCTGCGGCGATCAGCGGGCCGATCGCGGTGCCGGTATTGCCGCCGACCTGGAACACCGATTGCGCCAGGCCGTGGCGGCCGCCCGAAGCCAACCGCGCGATGCGCGAGGACTCCGGATGGAACACGGCCGAGCCGATGCCCACCAACGCGGCAGCCACCAGCACCAGCGCGTAAGTCGGCGCATAGGCCAGCAGCAGCAGGCCGAGCAGGGTAGAGCCCATGCCCATCGGCAGCGAATACGGCGCCGGCCGGCGGTCGGTGCGCAGGCCGATCAGCGGCTGGAACAGCGAGGCCGTCAGCTGGTAGGTCAGCGTGATCAGGCCGATCTGGGCGAAGCTGAGCGAGAACTGGCCCTTGAGGATCGGATAGATGGCCAGGATCAGCGACTGCATCATGTCGTTGATCAGGTGCGAGGAGGTGATCGCGGCCAGGATGCCGGTGGCGACCGGTCGCGAGGCGGCGGCGGCCGCAGGTGCCTGGGCGCGGGAGAGGGTGGACGCATTGCTGGACATGGGGACCATACGAAAGCACGGGACCGGCGCATGGTAGGGTTTCCGGGCCTGTCCTTACCGCGCATTCCGGTCATGCACCCTGCAGAAACGGACAACCTCGCTGTACTGCGGCCGCCGCATCTGGTCGAGATCGACGCCAGCCCGTCGGACGTCTTCTGCCGGGCGATCGACTACCCGGCCGGGCGCCTGATCCCGCCGCACCAGCACGCCAAGCACCAGCTCATCCATGCGGTGCGCGGGCTGATGGTGGTCACCGCCGAACAAGGACGCTGGGTAGTGCCGAGCACACGCGCGCTGTGGATGCCGGCCGGCTGGCGCCATACCGTGCTGTGTATTGGCGAGGTCCACATGCGCAGCCTCTACATCCGGCCCGAGGCGGCGCCGCATCTGCCCGACCGTGCCGCCGCGACCGTCGGCGTCCATCCCCTGCTGCGCGAACTCATCGCCAGCGCGGTGCAGGTCGCCCAGCCCTATGCGGCCGACTCGCGCGACGGCCACCTGATGCGCCTGCTGCTCGACGAACTGCGCGCCCTGCCGGTGCTGCCCCTGCACCTGCCCGAGCCGACCGACCCGCGCCTGCGCCGCATCGCCCGGCACTTCGAGCGCCACCCCGACGACAACGCGCCCCTGCCCGAATGGGGCGAGGCGCTCGGCGTCGATGCGCGCACCATCCAGCGCCTGTGCCGGCGCGAACTGGGCATGAGCTTCGCGCAATGGCGCGCGCAGGCACGCCTGCTGCGGGCGCTGGAACGCCTGGCCGAAGGCGAGAAGGTGATCGACGTAGCGGCCGCGCTGGGCTACGAGAACGCCAGCGCGTTCGCGCGGATGTTCCGCCGGCATTTCGGGTTGGCGCCGAGCAGGTTCTTCGGCTGAGGGCCGGGCACGGCTGCGTGATGGCGATCGCATGCCCATGACCGCGGTCACTTGACCGGCTTTCCACCCAGCGGCCACGCTCGGGGTTTGCGCATCGCGACGGACTCCGCACGCGCGCCTCACTGGAGAAGCCTCGCGTGGATCGCCGCACCTTCCTGCAGTTGTCCGCGCTCGGCGCGGGCGGGCTGCTGTTGCCCCACACCCGCCTGATCGCCGCCGAACAGTTGCTGGTGCCCGCCGATGCCGCGCGCAACCGCCGTCTGGCCGATGCGGCGCTGGCCGCGGCCAAGGCCGGCGGTGCCAGCTACTGCGACGTGCGCGTGGGGCGCTACCTGCGCCAGTTCGTCACCACGCGCGAGGCCAGGGTCGAGAACGTGGTCAATGCCGAATCGACCGGCGTGGGCGTGCGGGTCATCGCCGATGGCGCCTGGGGCTTCGCCGCGACCAACGACCTGAGCAGCGACGGCGTCGCCGCCGCCACCCGGCAGGCCGTGGCGATCGCCAGGGCCAACGCCAGGTTCTCGACCGCGCCGGTGCAGCTGGCGCCGCTCACCGGCGTGGGCGAGGCGAGCTGGCGCACGCCGATCCAGCGCAACGCGATGGAAGTGCCGGTGGCCGAAAAGGCCGCATTGCTGCTCGACATCAATGCCGCCGCGCTCAACGCCGGCGCGGACTTCGCCGCTTCGCGCCTGTTCGCGATCAACGAGCAGAAATACTTCGCCAGCAGCGATGGCTCCTGGATCGACCAGGACATCCACCGCCTGTGGCTGCCTTTCACCGTCACCGCGGTGGACAAGGCCAGCGGCAAGTTCCGCACCCGCGACGGGCTCGGCGCCCCGGTCGGCATGGGCTACGAGTACCTGGCCGGCGACCCGGCGCAGAAGCATGCGCTGCCGGGCGGACTGGTCGCCTATGGCCTGTCCTACGACCCGCGCGAGGATGCCATCGCCGCGGCCAGGCAGGCCCGGGCCAAGTTGACCGCGCCCTCGGTCAAGCCGGGCAAGTACGACCTGGTGATCGACCCGAGCAACCTGTTCCTCACCATCCACGAGTCGGTCGGCCATCCGCTGGAGCTGGACCGCGTGCTCGGCTACGAGGCCAACTACGCCGGCACCAGCTTCGCCACGCTGGACAAGCGCGATGCCGGCTTCCGCTGGGGCAGCCCGCTGGTCGACATCGTCGCCGACAAGACTCGCCCCGGCAGCCTGGGCGCGGTGGGCTACGACGACGAAGGCGTCAGGACCAAGCAGTGGAACCTGGTACGCGACGGCATCCTGGTCGACTACCAGTGCACGCGCGACCAGGCGCACATCCTCGGCAAGACCGAGTCCGATGGCTGCAGCTACGCCGATGCCTGGTCCAGCGTGCAGTTCCAGCGCATGCCCAACGTATCGCTGGCGCCGGGGCGCAAGCCGCTGGACGTGCAGCAGATGATCGCCGGGGTGGACAAGGGCCTGTACATCCACGGCCGCGCCTCGTATTCGATCGACCAGCAACGCTACAACGCGCAGTTCGGCGGCCAGCTGATCTACGAGATCGAGCACGGCAAGGTGACCCGGCTGGTGGAGGACGGCGCCTACCAGATCCGCACGCCGGAGTTCTGGAACTCGGTGTCGGCCATCTGCGACGAGCGCGACTTCCGCATGGGCGGCTCGTTCTTCGACGGCAAGGGCCAGCCAGGGCAGGTCTCGGCGGTGTCCCACGGCTCGGCGACGACGCGCTTCGATGGCGTCAATGTGATCAATACCGCGCGTTCGCTGGGGTGAAGTTCCCTGGTGGTTCGTCGGGGCTGAAGCCCCTCCTACAGTGGAACCGGCACCTTGCAGGAGGGGCTTCAGCCCCGACGAGCGCAGCCCGATCGCCTCACCCTGTCGAAAGTCACATGACGCGCAGAGGTCCGTACCGCAAGAATCGGGGACGCGGGCAGTGGGGCCGCGCCCATCCAACCTTCCGCGCCAAGCGCGGGATTTCCAGGGAGTATCGCCGTGCATCGACGTGATTTCCTTGCCCTCAGCGGGCTGACTGCGGGCGGCCTGCTGGTGCCGTCCTTCTTTGGCAAGGCGATCGCCGCCGAGCAATTGCTCACCGTCCTCGACCCGGCGCACAAGAAGCGCCTGGCCGATACCGCGCTGAACGCCGCGCGTTCGGCCGGTGCCAGCTACTGCGATGTGCGCATCGGCCGCTACCTGCGGCAGTTCGTCATCACCCGTGAAGACAAGGTACAGAACGTCGTCAATACCGAGTCCACCGGCGTGGGCATCCGCGTGATCGCCAACGGCGCCTGGGGCTTTGCCGCCACCAACGAGCTCACCGAGCAGGGCGTGGCCCGCGCCGCGCAGCAGGCCGCCGCGATCGCCAAGGCCAACGCCAAGGTGCAGACCGCACCGGTGCAACTGGCCAAGGCGCCGGGCTTCGGCGAGGTGTCGTGGAAGACGCCGATCCAGAAGAACGCGATGGAAGTGCCGCTCAAGGACAAGGTCGACCTACTGCTCGGCGTCAACGCCGCAGCGATCGGCGCCGGTGCCAACTTCGTCAACTCGATGCTGTTCCTGGTCAACGAGCAGAAGTACTTCGCCAGCACCGACGGCTCCTACATCGACCAGGACGTGCACCGCATCTGGGCGCCGATGACCGTCACCGCCATCGACAAGGCCAGCGGCAAGTTCCGTACCCGCGACGGCCTGTCCGCGCCGATGGGCATGGGTTTCGAATACCTGGACGGCGCCTCCTCCGGCAAGGTGGTCAGCCCCAACGGGGTGGTCAACTACGGCCTGTCCTACGACATGAAGGAAGACGCCATCGCCGCGGCCAGGCAAGCGCAGGAGAAGCTCAAGGCGCCGTCGGTCAAGCCGGGCAAGTACGACCTGATCCTCGACCCGTCGCACACCTGGCTCACCATCCACGAGTCGGTCGGCCACCCGCTGGAGCTGGACCGCGTGCTCGGCTACGAGGCCAACTACGCCGGCACCAGCTTCGCCACGCTGGACAAGCTCAAGTCCGGTTTCCAGTACGGCAGCGACAAGGTGAACATCTTCGCCGACAAGGTGCAGACCGGCAGCCTCGGCGCGGTCGGCTACGACGACGAAGGCGTCAAGACCAAGCAGTGGAACCTGATCAAGGACGGCGTCCTGGTCGACTACCAGGCCATCCGCGACCAGGTCCACATCCTCGGCAAGACCGAGTCCGACGGCTGCTGCTACGCCGATTCCTGGTCCAGCGTGCAGTTCCAGCGCATGGCCAATGTCTCGATGGCCCCCGGCAAGACCCCGCTGGCGGTGGCCGACATGATCAAGGACGTGGAGAACGGCATCTACATCATCGGCGACGGCTCGTTCTCGATCGACCAGCAGCGTTACAACGCGCAGTTCGGCGGCCAGTTGTTCTACGAGATCAAGAACGGCCAGATCACCCGCATGCTCGAGGACGTGGCCTACCAGATCCGCACGCCGGAGTTCTGGAACGCCTGCGTCGCCGTGGCCGACGAACGCGACTACCGCATGGGCGGCTCGTTCTTCGACGGCAAGGGCCAGCCAGGCCAGGTCTCGGCGGTCTCGCACGGTTCCTCGACCGCGCGCTTCAACGGCATCAACGTCATCAACACCGCCCGTTCGCTGGGCTGATCCGGAGCCTTACCTCAATGAGCATCCTTACCGAAGCACAGGCCAAGGCCATCCTGGACAAGGTCATCAAGCTGTCCAAGGCGGACGAATGCACCGCCTCGCTGACCGGCTCCATCGACGGCAACATCCGTTTCGCCCTCAATAACGTCTCCACCAGCGGCATCGTCGACAACACCGAGCTGGCCGTACAGGTCGCCTTCGGCAAGCGCGTGGGCGTGGCCACCATCAACGAGTTCGACGACGCCTCGCTCGAGCGCGTCGTGCGCCGCGCCGAGGATCTGGCGCGCCTGGCACCGGAAAATCCGGAATTCATGCCGGCGGTGCAGAAGCAGGAATACAAGCCGAGCCAGACCTTCAGCGAAGCCACCGCGGCGATCACCCCGGAATTCCGCGCCCAGGTGGCGGCCGACTCGATTGCCCCGTGCAAGGGCAACGGCCTGGTCGCCGCCGGCTTCCTCGAAGACGGCCAGAACTTCGTCGCCTTCGCCAACAGCAACGGCAACTTCGGCTACCAGCGCGGCACCCGCTTCGACTACACCTGCACCGTGCGCACCGAAGACGGCCGCGGTTCGGGCTGGGTCGGCCGCAACCTGCAGGACGCCGCCCAGTTCAGTGCCGAGCAGGAAATCCGCATCGCCAAGCGCAAGGCCAGCGAGTCGAGCGAGGCCAAGGCACTGGAGCCGGGCAAGTACACCGTCATCCTGGAACCGGCCGCCGCCGCGGGCCTGATCTCCTTCATGATGAACTTCTTCGACGCGCGCCAGGCCGACGAAGGCCGCAGCTTCCTGTCCAAGAAGGGCGGCGGCAACAAGCTCGGCGAGCAGGTCTACGACCCGCGCGTGAACATCGCCGCCGACCCGTGGCATCCGATCGGCCCGGTGATGCCGTGGGACGAGGAAGGCCTGCCGCGCGAGAAGATGGCCATCGTCGAGAACGGCAAGGTCGCCAACCTCAGCTATTCGCGCTACTGGGCGCAGAAGAACGGCAAGCGCGCGGTGGGCGAGCCGGGCAACCTGCTGATGGCCGGTGGCGACAAGTCGATTGCCGACCTGGTGCGCGGCACCGAGAAGGGCATCCTGGTCACCCGCACCTGGTACATCCGCATGGTCGACCCGCAGACCGTGCTGCTCACCGGCCTGACCCGCGACGGCACCTTCTACATCGAGAACGGCCAGATCAAGTACCCGGTGAAGAACTTCCGCTTCAACGAATCGCCGGTGATCATGCTCAACAACATCGACGAACTGGGCAAGCCGGTGCGCGTGGCCGGCGACGAGTCGAGCTTCGTGATGATGATCCCGCCGATGCGCCTGCGCGACTTCACCTTCACCAGCCTCTCGGACGCGGTGTAAAGGCGAGCCCGCCTTACGGGCTTCGCCCCCAGCGCAAGATGCTCCTCCAATTCCCCCGCGTCTTCGGCGCGCCCCCCTTTGCTAAAGGGGGGCTCTCCACCCGAGGCATTTTTGTCCAGTCGTTCTCTAACGCGTGCTGAGTTCCTGAAATTGATGCTGGGCGGCGCGGCAGCCCTCGCCCTGCCCGCCGTGCGCGCCGCCTCGCCGCAGTACGACTTCTGGTTCACCCGCCTCAAGTACGACTCCGGCGATTGGGACGTGGACGCGCGCATGCCGTCCAACCTGATCACCTCGCTGATCGACTACACCCACCTGCGCGTGGACCCGGTCGAGCACGTGCTGCCGCTGGCCGACCCGCGCGTGCTGCAGGCTCCGTTCTGCTACCTGGCCGGGCACAAGCTGGTGGAGTTCAACGCCGCCGAACGCCGCAACTTCGAACGCTACGTGCGCAACGGCGGCTTCGTGCTGGTGGACGACTGCAACCACGATATCGATGGCCTGTTCGCGCGTTCGTTCGAAGCGCAGATGGCCTCGATCTTCGGCAAGAGCGCGCTGCAGAAGCTGCCCAATCGCCACCCGCTGTACAGCAGTTTCTTCAAGTTCCCCGACGGCCCGCCGGCCACCGGCTTCGAGCTCAACGGCTGGGGCGACGATCTGGTGCACGACTATCTGAAGGGCATCGCGATCGACGGCCGCCTCGGCGTGCTCTACAGCAACAAGGACTACGGGTGCGAGTGGGACTACGACTGGCGCAACAAGCGCTTCCTGGCCGAAGACAACACCAAGTTCGCGGTCAACATCGTGATGTACGCATTGAACAGCTGAAGCCGTGCCCTGTAGGAGCGGCTTCAGCCGCTCCTACAGAATGCTTAACCACCGCGTCGAGAGAATTCCCCCCATGACTAGCGCAGATTCCTCCGCCCTCCAGCAGCAGATCGCCCAGCTCGGCAAACTGCGCCACGCCCTCGCCCAGGCCGTGGTCGGCCAGCAGGCGGTGGTCGAGCAATTGCTCATCGGCCTGCTCGCCGGTGGCCATTGCCTGCTCGAAGGCGCGCCCGGCCTGGGCAAGACCCTGCTGGTGCGCTCGCTCGGCCAGGCCCTGGAACTGCAGTTCCGGCGCGTGCAGTTCACCCCCGACCTGATGCCCAGCGACATCCTCGGCACCGAGCTGCTCGAGGAAGACCACGGCACCGGCCACCGCCATTTCCGCTTCCAGCCCGGCCCGGTGTTCACCAACCTGCTGCTTGCCGACGAGCTCAACCGCACCCCGCCCAAGACCCAGGCGGCATTGCTCGAGGCGATGCAGGAGCGCACCGTCAGTTATGCCGGCACCACCTACTCGCTGCCCTCGCCGTTCTTCGTGCTGGCCACGCAGAACCCGATCGAGCAGGCCGGCACCTATCCGTTGCCCGAAGCCCAGCTCGACCGCTTCCTGCTGCACGTGCGCGTGGACTACCCGAGCGAGACCGAAGAGCGCGACATCCTCCTGCACACGACCGGCACCCACAGCGGCGCGGTGCCCAAGGTGATGGATGCCGAGAGCGTGATCGCGCTGCAACAGCAGGTGCGCGAAGTCCACGTCGGCGAAGACGTGCTGAGCTGGATCAACCGCCTGGTTCGCGCCAGCCGGCCCGGCCCGGGCGCGCCGGAAGCGGTGCGGCAGTGGGTGAAGTGGGGCGCCGGTCCGCGCGCCGGCCAGTCGCTGGTGTTGGCGGCCAAGGCGCGCGCCCTGCTGCAGGGCCGTTTCGCCGCGACCCGCGACGACGTCGCCGCCCTGGCCGCGCCGGTGATGCGCCATCGCATCCTGCTCTCGTTCGCCGCCGAAGCCGAACAGAAGCAGCCCGATGACGTGATCGAGGCCCTGCTGGCGGCGGTGCCGTTCGGCACCTGAGCCCCGACGTGGACACCACCGGACCGGCCCTGGTTCCCGCCGACGTGCGCAGCCGCCTGCGCACGCTGTCCCTGCGTGCGCGCCGCACCGCCGGCCAGCAGGGCGTGGGCCTGCACGCCAGCCGCAGCCGCGGCGCCGGGTTGGAGTTCGCCCAGTACCGCGCCTACGAGCCGGGCGACGAACTGCGCCAGATCGACTGGAAGCTCTACGGCCGTTCGGACCGCTTCTTCGTTCGCGAAGCCGAGCGCGAGAGCCCGCTGACCTTGTGGCTGCTGCTCGACGCCAGCGCTTCCGCCGGCCAGGCCGACCTTGCCCGGCCCGCTTACACCCGCCTGGATGCCCTGCGCGGCGTTGCCGCGTGCGCGGCGGATATCGCGCTGCGCCAGGGTGACCGGTTCGGATTGATCGTGTTCGGCGGCGACGGCGTACAGCTGGTACCCGCGGCGGCCGGCGCCCGCCAGCGCGACCGCCTGTGGCTGGCCTTGTACGGATTGCAGGCACGGGGTGGCTGGCCGCCCCTGGCACAGCAACGCGTGGCGTGGGAACGCAGCGCGGCCGACGACCTGGTGCTGATGCTCGGCGACGGTTTCGACGAGGCCGGCATCGCCCTGGCCGAACGCTTGGCTGCCGCACGCCGCGAGGTCGTCCAGCTACAGGTCCTCGGCGCCGACGAACGCGACTTTCCTTTCCGCGGCGGCCATCGCTTCCGCGATCCGGAAACCGGCGAGGAATTGCTGGGCGATGCCGCGGCCCTGCGCGCCGACTACCTGCGCCGCTTCGGCCAGGCCATGCGCGAGCGCGAGGCGCGCTGGCAGGCCGCCGGCATTCGCCATGCCACCCAATATCTGGACGAACCGCTCGATGCCGGCCTGCAGCGCTTGTTCGGCGCGGAGGCGGCATGGGGCTGAGCCTGCTGTTCCCGCTGGGTTTGGCCGCGCTCGCGGCCTGGCTGCTGCCGTTGCTGATCCACCTGGCGCGGCGCCAGGAATCGCGCCTGACCGAATTCGCTGCGCTGCGCTGGCTGCGCGCGCAACCGCGGCCGCGCCAGCGCATCCGCGTCGACGAATGGCCGCTGTTGCTGCTGCGGCTGTTGCTGCTGGCACTGTTGGCCTTGTTGCTGGCCGGGCTGGCCTGGCGCGATGACGACGCGCAGCGCGCGCGCGTCCTGGTCGGCCCGGGCATCGACGCAACGGCCCTGCGCGCACTCGAGCTCCCGCCCGATGCACGGATCCACTGGTTGGCCGCCGGCTTTCCCGCCTTCGACATGCCGATGCCGACCACCGCGCAGCCCAGTGCCAGCCTGCTGCGCGAGTTCGAAGCCGGCCTGCCGCCGCAAGCCGCGCTGAGCGTGATCGTGCCTGCCGATTGGGGGACGCTGGATGCGCAGCGCCCGGTCCTGTCGCGGCCGGTGCGCTGGCAGGTGTTGCCCGGCCATTCGCCCGCGCCCGCCGCCCCGGCGACGACGCCCTTGCGCCTGGCAGTGATCGGCAGCGAGCCGGCCGAACCGGCGCTGCGCACCTTGCGTGCCTTGCAGGCCGCATGGCAGGGCACCACCGCGGTGCTGCCGCGGACGCAGGCGACGGCACCGGACGCGGCGGTACGCACGCCGGACACCGTGGCCGTGTGGTGGCGCAAGGAAACCGTGCCGCCTGCATGGCTCGACTGGGTTCGCGGCGGCGGCGAGTTGTTGATCGCCCCGGCCACGCCGTGGCCTGCCGGGGCCACGCCGCAGCCGCAGTGGCAAGACGCGGACGGCGACACGTTGTTGGCCGTCGCCGCCTTCGGCCGTGGCCGGCTGCTGCGCCTGCCGCACGGTCTCGATCCGGCGACCTTTCCGCGCCTGCTCGATGCGGGTTTCGCCGGTGATCTCGCCGCGCAACTTCGGCCCGTCGCCGCGCCCGCGCGCGCAATGGCGGCCGACTTCGCACCGCGCCAACAGTCCCGCGCCTGGCCGCGCCGCGCCGCCTCGCTGCTGCCCTGGCTCGCCCTGCTGATCGCCTTGGTCTTCGCGCTGGAGCGTTGGCTTGCCACCTCGCCGCGCCGCGGGGCGCACGCATGAGCATGCCCGTGCTGCACTCCCGCTGGCGCGCCGCGCGCCGCCGCCGCAAGCTCGCCGTCGTGCTGTTCGGCTGGCCCTGGGCGCTGTTGCCTGCGGCGCTGGCATGGCGGCTGGGCATCGCGCCGGCACTGTGGCTGGCCCTGGCCAGCGGCGGCCTGGCGCTCGCCGCGCTGGCGGCCGCCTGGTCGCGCCGGCTGGATGCGCGCTGGGCACGCCGGCGGCTGGATGCCGTACCCGCATTGGAGGACAGCGCCGACCTGCTGTTCGCCGACCCTGCCGGATTGGGTTCGCTGCAGGCCTTGCAACGCGAACGCGTGCTGGCGCGCTTGCCCGGCGCCAGCCGCGCGCTGCGCGAACCGTGGCCCTGGCGGCACGGCGGGGCGCTGTTCGCGGCCGGCGCGCTGGCAGTGGCGGCGGTGCTGTTGTGGCCCGCAAGATCTCCGGCACCCGGTGCGTCCGCGCCGCTGGTCGATCGCGCCGAACTGGCGCGCGAACAGGTCCGCCTGCGCGCAGCACGGCTGCATGCCACGCCGCCGGCTTACACCGGGCAGGCCCCGGCCACGCTGCCGATGCTCGATGCCAAGGTGGCGCAAGGGACGCGCCTGGACTGGACCCTGCAGTTCGACCGCGCCCCGACACAGGCCCAGCTGCGGCTCACCGATGGCCGCGTGTTGCCGCTGCAACTGCAGGGCGATCGCGCCACGCTCGGCCTGGTGCTGGACCGCTCGCTGCTCTATCGCATCGTCCTCGACGGCCAGCCGCTGGCCCTGCACCGGCTCGAAGCGGTGCCCGACCGTGCGCCGCAGGTGCGCGTGGTGGAACCGGACGCCAGCCTGGTCGAATGGCAGCCCGCGCGCCGGCGCTGGTTGCTGCGTTTCGAAGCCAGCGACGACTATGGCGTGGCGGCTGCCGCGCCACTGCGCCTGACCCTGGCCCAGGGCAGCGGCGAGAACATCCGTTTCAGCGAGCACGGCACCACCCTCGGCGGCACCGGCCCGGCCACGCTGCGCCGGTACGAATACACGGTCGATCCCGCCGCCCTGGGCATGCAGCCGGGCGATGACCTGGTGGCGCAACTGGAAGTGCGCGACAACCGCCAGCCGGCGCCGCAGTCCGCCCGCAGCGGCAGCGTGATCCTGCGTTGGCCGGCCGCGCAGGAACAGGCGGGGATCGAACTCGAAGCCACGGTACGCAAGACGCTGCCGGCCTACTTCCGCAGCCAGCGCCAGATCATCATCGACGCCGAGGCCTTGCTGAAGGAAAAGCGCGGCCTGGACGCGGCAACCTTCCTCAAGCGGTCGGACGCGATCGGCGTGGACCAACGCATCCTGCGCCTGCGCTACGGCCAGTTCCTGGGCGAAGAGAGCGAAGGCGCACCGAAGCTGCCCGATCCCCCGACAGGCGATCCGCCGAGCAGCGACAGCGCTTCCTCCGATATCCCGACCGCCGACGCACCTGCCAAGCCGGTGCCGCAGGCCCACGACGAAGCAGGCGCCGCCGCACTGGACGACCACGACCACGACCACGGTCACGACGGCGCGCCGGCCCGCTTCGGCCGCGACGACAACGTGCTGGCCGAGTTCGGCCACACCCACGACCACGCCGAGGCGGCGACCTTGCTCGACCCGCAGACCCGGGCCACGCTCAAGGCCGCGCTCGACCAGATGTGGCAGTCCGAAGGCGAGCTGCGCCAGGGCCAGCCCGAGGCCGCGCTGCCGTATGCCTACAAGGCCCTGGCCTTCATCAAGCAGGTGCAGCAGGCCGAGCGCATCTACCTGGCGCGCACCGGCCCGGAACTGCCGCCGATCGACATGGGCCGCCGCCTCAGCGGCGACCGTGCCGGCCTGGCCCGGCGCGACGACGCCTTACAGCCTTGGCGCAACCAGGACGCGGCCGACGCGCTCGCCTTGTGGCAGGCCCTGGCACCGGGCAACGGCGCGGTGCCCGCCGGCCGGCTGGATGCGTTCGGGCGCTGGCTGGCCACGCACGAAGCCCGGCTCGACGCCCCGCTGGACCTGGCCGCCGCGCTCGAGCAATACCGCGCCGAACCGGCCTGTGCCGATTGCCGCCAACGCCTGCGCGCCTTGTTGTGGTCAGCGCTCGCCGCGCCGCCTGCGCAGCCCCTGCCACGGCCGGCGCCCGATGCCGCGGGCCGTCGCTATCTCGATGTCCTGTCGGCCGGTGAGCGCCCATGAGTCCCTGGCAGATCGCCACCGCCGTCGTACTGGGCCTGGCTGCCCTGGCCGCGTCGCTGCGCCTGCTGCGCCAGCCGGCCGGCGCGCGCGGCTGGCGCCGCGTCGTGCTGTTGGCGTTGCAGCCGGCGTGCGCGCTGCTGTTGTATTTCGTGCTGTATCCGCCGTCGCGCACGGTGGAGGGCGGCACGCTGGTCGTGCTCAGCGGGGGTGCCGCGCTGCCCGGCGCATCGGCGCCGCCAGGCGAAGCGCTGGTCGCACTGCCCGAGGCCGGCCCGGCAACCGGCGCCGTGCCCGTGCCGGACTTGGCCAGCGCTTTGCGCCAGCGCCCGGGGACGGCGCGCCTGCGGGTGATCGGGCAAGGCCTGCCGGCGCGCGATCGCGACGCGGTCGCCGGCCTGCCGCTGCAATTCGTGGCCGCGCCACCGGTGCCAGGCCTGGTGCGGCTGTCCACGCCTGCACCGGTGGCGCCAGGCAACGACTTCCGCGTGCAAGGCGAGGTGGCCGGCGTGCGCAGCGCGCGCGTCGAGCTGCTGGATCCGGCGGGACGGCGAATGGACGCAAGCGCCGTCGATGCGCATGGCCGCTTCACCCTGCAAGGCCAGGCCCGTATCGCGGGCGAAGTGCTGTTCGCCGTGCGCGTCCTCGATGCCGCCGGCTCCGAGCGCGAGCGCCAGCCGCTGCCCCTGCAGGTGATCGAACCGGCTGCCCTGCGCGTGTGGATCATGGCCGGCGCCCCGCAACCGGAATGGAAGTACCTGCGTCGCTGGGCCGCCGACGCCGAGCTGTCCCTGCAGACCCAGATCGCCGTCGGCAACGGGCTGCAACTGGGCGATGCGCCGCTGCCGGTGGACGCGGCCACGCTCGATCGCTTCGACCTGCTGTGGCTGGACCAGCGCGCGCTGGCCACGTTGTCGCGCGCGCAGCGCGAGACCGTGCTGGCGGCGGTGCGCCGCGGCCTGGGCGTGTTGGTGCGCCTGGATGGGCCGGCCGATGCCGGCCTCCGCCAGGCGTTGACGCAGTTCGGGCTGCCCTTGCGCGGCGGCGACGGCAGCGTGCCGCTCGCCGCTGCTCCGAGCACCGAGGCCGAGGCGGGCGCCGCCTTGAATCGTCGCGATTACCTGCCCACCACGGCACTCGCCGTGCTGGCCAGCGATGCGCAGGCGCGGCCCTATGCGTGGTGGCGCGCGGCCGGCGCAGGCCGGATCGGCGTGACCACCTTGACCGACAGCTATCGCTTGCCGCTGGCAGGCGATGCCGCCGGCCACGGCCGGCGTTGGAGCGAGGTGGTGGCCACCTTGGCGCGCGCTTCCCGCCGCGGCCCGGCCAGTGTCGCACTGCCCACGCTGGCGTGGGCCGGCGAGCGCATGGCCCTGTGCGGTGTCGGCGAGAACGCACAAGTACTCGACCCTGCAGCTCACGCGCATCGCCTGCAGCGCGACACCGCCACCGGCGACCCTGCTTGCGCCGCGTATTGGCCGCAGCAGGCCGGCTGGCACGTGCTGGCCCAGGGCGAACAGCGCCAGGCGTTCTACGTCCGCGATCCGAGCCAGGCGCGCGCGTGGTACGCGCACGACCAGGCCGGGGCCACCGCGCGGCTGGTTCGCGCTGCGCCCGCCGGTCCTATTGCACAGGCGCCGGCCCTGCCGGGCTCGCGCTGGCCCGCCTGGTGGGCATTCGTGCTGCTGGCCGCCGCGGGCTGGTGGCTGGAACGGCCGCGCCGCGCCGCCGCCGGCCAGGTCTAAGCCGCCCGCGTCCTGGGGCCGCCGCGTCGCCATAGCAGGCACTGGTTGTTGGCCGGCATGGCGAAGCTGGCGATCGGTTCGAAACCGGCCGCCAGCGCGAGCGCTTGCACGGCCTCGATGTCGCGCAGGCCGCCCTCGGGATATTCGCGTGCCAACCAGCCGTCGAAGGCGCGATTGCTCTCGCTCGTGTACTGGCCGCCGGCATTGAACGGCCCGTAGACCGCCAGCAGTGCCTGCGGCCGGGTGATCGCCGGCAGCGCCGAGAACAGCGCCTGCACCTGCGGCCAACCCATGATGTGCAGCGTGTTGGCGGTGAACACTGCATCGAAACCGCTGCCGCCGTCGTCCGCGGGTAGCGGCGGTGGCGGCTGCAGGCCGGCGCCGGGTACGGCCTGCAGGACCAGCGGCGGCGGCAGGTTGGCCAGGCCGGCCTCTTCGCGCCAGGCGGCGATACCCGGCAGCGCCGAGGCGGCATCGCTGGCCTGCCATTGCAGCCAGGGCAGGGCGGCGGCGAAGTGGGCCGCGTGCTGGCCGGTGCCGCTGCCCAGTTCGAGCACATGGCGGCGGTCGCCGAAGTACTGCCGCAGCACGGCCAGGATCGGCGCCTGGTTGCGATCGCAGGCGGGTGAGTGCGGTTTCATCGCCACAGGATAGAGCGTGCCGCCTTCACCTCGCGTGGGCCGGTCGATTGCGATGGTTCGGCCACGTCCGGGATGAGAGGAGCCGCCGATGGAACACTTGAGCCAGGACCTGTATGTGCTGTTGCGCGTGGCCGCCGCCATGGCCCTGGGCGGCGTGCTCGGCATCGAGCGCGAAATGGGCCGGCATGCCGCCGGGCTGCGCACGCACATGATGATCGCCGGTGCGGCCGCGTTGATCGTCGGGCTGGGCGACAGCATCGCCGAGCATTTCCAGCAGGAGCGCTACCGCGACCTGTTGCAGGTCGACCCGGTGCGCCTGATCGAGGCGGTGGTGGCCAGCGTCGGCTTCGTCGCCGCCGGCACCATCCTGCGTGGGCGGCGCGGGGACCAGGTCAGCGGGCTGACCACCGCCTGCTCACTGATCATGGCCGCGGCGATCGGAATTGCCGCGGGCATCGGCCGCTATGCGATCGCCGCCGGAGTGTCGTTGCTGTGCGTGGTGGTGTTGGCATTGTTTCGCCGGGTGGAGAAGGTTGCCGACGCGCAACGCGGCTGATCCCGCCGTCTTGCGCACTGCAACACGCGGCCGTGGCAAGCTGCGCGATCATCGCCCTCGCTGGCCGCGTCCGACTGCCCGATAAGAGCCGCCCGATGACCCGGGAAATCCGCCAACAATTCCATATCGCCGCCGCGCCGGAAGTGATCGCCAGCGCGCTCACCGATCCTGGCCACCTGGCTCGCTGGTGGACCCGCGAGGCCGCGGGGCGCGATGGCCACCTGCGCCTGGATTGGAGCGCGCATGGCTGGGCGGTCGAACTGGACGTGCTGCACGAACCCGAGCGTCGCCGCGTGGTATGGCACTGCACGCGCTCGAACCTGCTCGACAGCGATGCATGGACCGGCTCGTCGATCTGCTTCGGCCTGCATCCGACGGCGAGCGGCACGCGGATCGAGTTCAGCCACGAGGACTATCCCGACGCGCCCTGCCTGCCGACCTGCGAGCGTGGCTGGGCCTTCTTCCTCGGCACCAGCCTCAAGCAATACCTGGAGACCGGCCAGGGCATGCCCTATCCGGACATGCCCGAGTTCTAGCTGTCACCCTCGCGGCCGGCCGCGTCCCATGCCGCCAGCGCCTGCATGAGGTCTGCGGGCTGGCGCGGGCGCACCACCCGCGCGACTTCCTCGCCATCGCGCAGCAGCACCAACGTCGGCCACAGCTTGATGCGGTAGGCCCGCCCCAACGGGCGCCCCTTGCCGTCCTCGACTTTCAGGTGGCTGGCATCGGCCCGCGCTTCGAGCGCCTGGGCCAACGCCGGCTGCGCGGCCTGGCAATGGCCGCACCAGGGCGCGCCGAACTCCAGCGCGACCCGGCCGCTGCGCGCAGCAACGTCCGCGGCGGCCGGCTCCTGGCTCAGGTACTCGCGTTCGAAACCCACGGCCACGCTCAGCGCAGCGCGCGCTGGATGTCGGCCAGCGGCGCGTTGGTCAGATCCTTGGCCAAATCGCCCACCAGCCGTGCCTGGGTTTCCTTGTGCAGCAATGGCCGCAACCGGCCCAGCGTGGTCGGGTCGGCCACCAGCAACAGGTGCGCGTAGCGATTCTGCAGCGCGCCCTCGTTGAGCTGCGCGGCGAGCTGCTTGGCGAAGGTGGCTTCGTCCAGCTGCGCCTCGCTCATGTCCTTGGGGACGCGGCCGGCCGGGCCGTCGTCGTCCACGTTCTGCACGTCCAGCAATTGCTGCTGGTGCAGCTGCAGGTCGCCGCCGCTGCCAAGGTTGGTGAACACCCGGGCCGACCCGCCATCGGCCACCACCACCACGGTGCCCTGCGGAATGCGCTGGTTCATGTCGGTTCTCCTGCTGGGGGATGCCACAGCCTGCCGCGCGGGGCGTGAGTACCGCGTCCCCGGGCGTGCGTCAGGATCCTGAACTACCGCCGCTCACCGGCCAGTCTCGCGGATTGAGACAATAAGCGCCTTAGATGCATTTTTCAGGGGAAGCTTCACGCCATGGCCTACGCGCTCGCACCACGCACCGAAGACGCCGAACGCGCGCTCGCCACCCTCGATGGCGCACCGGCGCGCGACGGCGCGTTGCTGACCGCGCGCCTGTCGCGCCGCTACCACGACCGCATCACCGGCAGCTTCACGATTCCCGGCCGCGAAGGCCGCTACGCGCCACTGCCCGACGACCTGCCGCCGGCGCTGGCCGACGCCCTGCGCAGCCGCGGCATCGCCCAGCTCTACAGCCACCAGGCCGAGGCCTGGGAGGCCACCCGGCGCGGCGAGCATGTGGCGGTGGTGACGCCTACCGCCAGCGGCAAGTCGCTGTGCTACACGCTGCCCGTCGTGGCCGCGGCGATGACCCGCCGCGCCAAGGCGCTGTACCTGTTCCCGACCAAGGCCTTGGCGCAGGACCAGGTCGCCGAGCTGCTCGAGCTCAACCGCGCCGGCGACCTCGGGGTAAAAGCCTTCACCTTCGATGGCGACACCCCGGGCGATGCGCGCCAGGCGATCCGCCTGCACGGCGACATCGTCGTCTCCAATCCGGACATGCTGCACCAGGGCATCCTGCCGCATCACACCAAATGGGCGCAGTTCTTCGAGAACCTGCAGTACGTGGTGATCGACGAAGTGCATACCTACCGCGGCGTATTCGGCAGCCACGTCACCAACGTGCTGCGCCGGCTCAAGCGGATCTGCGCGTTCTATGGCGCGAACCCGCAGTTCATCCTGTGCTCGGCGACCATTGGCAACCCGCAGGCCCATGCCGAGGCGTTGATCGAAGACCGCGTCCACGCCATCACCGAATCCGGCGCGCCGGCCGGCGACAAGCACGTGCTGTTGTGGAACCCGCCGGTGGTCAATCCCGACCTGGGCCTGCGCGCCTCGGCGCGCTCGCAGAGCAACCGCATCGCCCGCATCGCGATCAAGTCCGGCCTGAAGACGCTGGTGTTCGCGCAGAGCCGGCTGATGGTCGAAGTGCTGACCAAGTACCTCAAGGACATCTTCGACCACGACCCGCGCAAGCCGCCACGCATCCGCGCCTACCGCGGCGGCTACCTGCCGACCGAGCGGCGCGAGGTCGAGAAGGCGATGCGCGCCGGGCAGATCGACGGGATCATCAGCACCTCCGCACTGGAACTGGGCGTGGACATCGGCGCGCTCGACGTGGTGGTGCTCAACGGCTATCCGGGCAGCGTCGCGGCGACCTGGCAGCGCTTCGGCCGTGCCGGCCGCCGCCAGCAGCCGGCGCTCGGCGTGTTGGTGGCCAGCTCGCAGCCGCTGGACCAGTACGTGGTGCGGCATCCGGATTTCTTCGCCGATGCCTCACCCGAGCACGCACGCATCGCGCCGGACCAGACCCTGATCCTGTTCGACCACATCCGCTGCGCGGCCTTCGAGCTGCCGTTCAATGCGGGCGAGCCGTTCGGACCGGTCGATCCGCTGGTGTTCCTCGAAGCGCTGGCCGAGAGCGGGGTGATCCACCAGGAAGGCGAGCGCTGGGAGTGGATCGCCGACAGCTATCCGGCCAACGCGGTGAGCCTGCGCTCGGTGGCCGACGGCAACTTCGTGGTGGTCGACCGCAGCGACGGCAAGCAGCAGATCATCGCCGAGGTGGACTACTCGGCAGCCGCGCTGACCTTGTACGAAGGCGCGATCCACATGGTCCAGAGCACGCCCTACCAGGTCGAACGCCTGGACTGGGAGGGCCGCAAGGCCTACGTCACCCGCACCCACGCCGACTACTACACCGACAGCATCGACTACAGCAAACTCAAGGTGCTCGACCGCTTCGACGGCGCTCCCGCCGGCCGCGGCGATTGCCACCACGGCGAGGTGCATGTCGTTCGCCGCGTCGCCGGCTACAAGAAGATCCGCTACTACACCCACGAGAACATCGGCTACGGCCCGGTCAACCTGCCCGACCAGGAACTGCATACCACCGCGGTGTGGTGGCAGTTGCCGCAGGCCACGCTGGGCAAGGCCTTCGCCTCGCGCCAGGACGCGCTCGACGGCTTCCTCGGCGCGGCCTACGCGCTGCACGTGGTCGCCACGGTGGCGGTGATGGCCGACGCGCGCGACCTGCAGAAGGCGGTGGGCAATGGCGACGGCGCGTGGTTCGCAGTGGCGGACCAGTCCGGCCGCGGCCAGCTGCGCGGCGCCGATGGTGCCGAGGGCCACGTCGAGCTGCAGCAGCAGTTCGTGCCGACGGTCTACCTCTACGACAACTTCCCCGGCGGCGTCGGCCTGAGCGAGCCGCTGTGGCAGCGCCAGGCCGAGCTGGTCGTGCGCGCGGCCGAACTGGTCCACCGCTGCGACTGCCGCGCCGGCTGCCCGGCCTGCGTCGGCCCGGTGTTGGCGGCGCAGGAGCAGGGCCAAGGCGAAACGCCGAAGACGTTGGCCTTGAAGGTACTGGGGCTGCTGGCCGATCTCGACGGCCACGGCGGCGAAAATGCGGGCGCCGTGCAGGCGCTGGACGCGGCATGGGCGTAAGCGCCGACAAGTTGCGCCTGCTGCGGCAGCAGGCGGGCAGTGCGCCCGCCAAGATCGTGCCGGACGCGGCAGCGGCCGGACCGGCGCCGGTCCAAGCCCCTGCGGCGTCGGCACGCCCGGCGGTCAGCGCCGAACGCCTGCGCCTGCTGCGACACCAGTCCGGCCAATCGTTGCCATCGGTTCCCCGGGCCGACGCTGCGCCGGTGGCGCCCCCGGCCGACGCCACGGCGGCGGCCACCGCACGGCCCGCCAACGAGCCGGTGTTCGCCTGGATCGAGCGCGAGGTCCGGCACAAGCCGATGCCGGGCGCCACACCGGCTTCGCCGGCACCGGTGGCGACGCCGCCCGCCGTACGCCAGCGCGGCACCGACTTCGCTGCCTTGCGGCGCCTGATCGGCCTGCGCGAACGCGCGGTGGCCCCGGCCGTACCGGCGCAGCGCCCGGCATCGCGCGACCGCCACTTGCCCGGCGAGGAGATCGCCCCCGGCCTGCATCTGGTCGAAGCCTTCCTGCCGCAGAAGATCCCGAGCGGGGCCTTGTCGCTGGCCTTCGCCCGCCGCGAAGACGCGGTGGCCCCCGCCGACCTGCTGTTCTTCGACACTGAAACCACCGGCCTGGCCGGCGGTACCGGCACCCGCGCCTTCATGGTCGGTGCGGCCGACTGGCAGCGCGACCCGGAGCGCGGCGAAGGCCTGCGCATCCGCCAGCTGCTGATGGCGACGATGGCCGCCGAAACCGCGATGCTCGATGCCTTCGCCAGCTGGCTGCGGCCGAACACGGTGCTGTCCAGCTACAACGGCCGCTGCTACGACGCGCCCTTGCTCAAGACCCGCTACCGCCTGGCGCGGCGCGGCGATCCCTTGTCGGCCCTGGACCACGTCGACCTGCTGTTCCCGACCCGCCGCCGTTACCGCGGCACCTGGGAGAACTGCCGCCTGGCGACGATCGAACGCCAGCTGCTGCGGATCCTGCGCGAGGACGACCTGCCCGGCTCGCAGGCACCGGCGGCGTGGCTGCACTACCTGCGCGGTGGCGACGCCATCGACCTGCGCCGCGTGCTGGCGCACAACCACCAGGACGTGGTGACCCTGGCGCTGTTGATGCTGCGGCTGGTGGAGGCGGAGGAAGCCGAACATGCCCCCGCGTGCACCGTTGCGGCTGGCACTGACGCTGATATCCGCCAGTAACGCGCTATCCGTCTGAATCTTCCAATTCTCTTGCATAGGCACGGCTCCTTAGCCTGATGCCCGGTCGCGGCACGCGACCGGTCCGTCAAGTTCAGAGAAGCCGATGAAGCCAGGGAGAGGCCGCCGCCGCGCAGCCAAGGTATTTATGTGCCTGTTGCCGGGCTTGGCCATCGGCACGCAGGCGTGCGCACAGCCCTTCGACACGGCGGCGCAGGCGCTGCTGCGCCAGCAGGCGCGCGAGCGCGCGTTGCGCGAACAGTTGGAGCCGGAGCGCGATGTCCGCCTTCCCGGCACTGCGGCAGCGTCAACGCGCCTGCCGGTAGAAAGCCCGTGCTTTCCCATCCATGCGATCGAGCTGGCCGGCGAACAGGCGCATCGCTTCCGTTGGGCGCTGCGGGCGGCGGATCCACGCGAGGACCGCGCCAGCGGGCGCTGCCTCGGTGCCGAAGGGGTGAACGTGGTGGCGCGGCGCGTGCAGAACGCGCTGGTCGCGCGCGGCTACCTCACCACCCGGGTGCTGGTGGGTGGGCAGGACCTGCAATCCGGCCGGCTGGTACTCACCGTCGTGCCCGGGCGCCTGCACGCGGTGCGCTTCGCCGGCGCGGAAACGGTGCGCACGCGGTGGCGCAACGCCCTGCCCGCGCGGCCGGGCGATCTGCTCAACCTGCGCGACATCGAGCAGGCGCTGGAGAACCTGCAGCGCGTGCCCACCGCCAGCGCCGACGTGCAGATCGTGCCCGCCAGCGGCCCCGGCGCCGGTCCGGGCGACAGCGACCTCGCCATCGCCTGGCGCCAACCGCGGCGGGTTCGTGCCGCATTGTCCTTCGATGATGCCGGCAGCCGCGCCACCGGCCGCCTGCAGGCCGGCGTGACCGTGTCACTGGACAACCCGCTGGGCTGGAACGACCTGCTCTACGCCAACATCGGCCACGACGTGTTCAACGGCGGCGGCGGCGGCAGCCGCAGCTGGACGGCGCACTACGACGTACCGCTCGATTACTGGCTGCTCGGTGCCACCGCAAGCGGTTACGACTACCGGCAACCGGTCGCCGGCCCCTACCAGACCTACGCCTACGCCGGGCGCAGCGGCAACGCCGAACTGCGCCTGTCCCGGCTGTTGTTCCGCAACGCCAACAGCAAGCTGGGCGCGCATGGCAGGGCCTGGCGCAGGACTTCGCGCAACTACATCGACGATACCGAGATCGGCGTGCAACGGCGCGCCACCGCGGGCTGGGAGCTGGGCGTGAACTGGCGTCGCTTCATCGGCAACGCCACGTTCGATGCCGGCGTCGCCTACCGGCGCGGTACCGGCGCATTCGGCGCGCTGCACGCCCCCGAGGAAGCCTTCGGAGAAGGCACCTCGCGCATGCGCATCGTCAGCGCAGACGCGCAGCTGGCCATTCCGTTCCAGCTTGGCCGGCAGGCCCTGCGTTATGTCGGCAGCTGGCGCGCGCAGTGGAACCGCACCGCGCTGGCGCCGCAGGACCGCTTCGCGATCGGCGGGCGCTACACCGTGCGTGGCTTCGATGGCGAAGTCGCGCTCAGCGGCGACCGGGGCTGGCTGTGGCGCAACGAACTGGACGTGGCGCTGGGCGCAGGGCAGTCGTTCTACCTCGGCGTGGATCGCGGCCATGCCGGCGGGGGTGCCGCGGCGCCCTGGCAGCCCGGCCACGACCTCACCGGCGCGGTGATCGGCCTGCGCGGGAGCGCACGCGGGCTGCAGTGGGATCTGTTCGCCGGCGCGCCGGTGCGCAAGCCGGCGCGGCTGCCCACGGCCTATACGACTGCCGGCTTCAACCTCAACTGGTCGTTCTGACCGCTGCCATGGACGGGAGCCCATGAATCGCAAGCTTTACCGCATCGTCTTCAATCGCGCGCTGGGCGTGTTCCAGGTCGTGGCGGAAATCGCCCGCCGGCTGCGTGGCGGCGGTGCCGCACACGCCGCCGCCATGACGGCGCGCCGTCCGATCGCGCTGGCCATCGGCCTGGCATTGGCCGGCGCGGCGCAGGCGCAACCGGCCGACCCGGGGGCCATCACGGGTGATCCACAGGCGCCGGGCGCGCAGCGGCCGACGGTGCTGGCTGCGCCCAATGGCGTGCCGCTGGTCGACATCGCCAGCCCCAGCGAGGCGGGCGTCTCACGCAACCGCTACCGGCAGTTCGATGTCGGCAGCGCCGGCGCGATCCTCAACAACGCGCGGCAGAACGTGCGCACCGAGCTCGGCGGCTGGGTACAGGGCAACCCGCAGCTGGCGCGGGGCACGGCCAGGGTGATCGTCAACGAGATCGACAGCGGCGTGCCGAGCCGGCTGCATGGCTACATCGAGGTCGGCGGCGACCGCGCCGAACTGGTGATCGCCAATCCCGCCGGTATCCAGGCCGACGGCAGCGGCTTCATCAACGCCAGCCGCGCCACGCTGACCACCGGGCAGCTGCAGTTCGGCGCCGACGGCGGGCTGGCGCAGTACCGGGTGGATCGTGGACGGATCCAACTGCAGGGCCGGGGACTGGATGCCTCGGGCACGGACTACACCGATCTGATCGCACGCGGCGTGCAGATCAACGCCGGCTTATGGGCCAGGCAGCTGCGGGTGACGGCCGGTGCCAACGACGTCGCGGCCGGGAGTGGCGCAACCCGCGCGCGGGCGCCTGCAGGCCCGGCGCCGGGATTCGCATTGGACGTGGGCGCATTGGGCGGCATGTACGCCAACAAGATCCACCTGGTCGGCACCGAAGCCGGGCTGGGGGTGCGCAACGCGGGCACGATTGGCGCGCAGGGCGGTGGCCTGGTGCTGCACGCGGATGGGCGGCTGGTGAACACCGGCACGTTGCAGTCGCAGGCCGGAGCAAGCATCGACGCCCACGGCGGCATCGCCAATGCCGGCACGATCAGCGCCGCTGACGAATTGCAGCTGCAGACCGCGCGGGACCTGGACAACCGCGAGGGCCGCATCGATGCGCCGCGCCTGCAGGTGCAAGCGGCCACGCTGGCGAACCGCGCTGGACGTATCGCACAGACCGGCGCGCAGGCGCTGCAGCTCCAGGTTGGCGAGCTGTCCAACCGCGAGGGCGGGCGCATCGGTGCGGCGCAAGCCTTGCCTGCTGCGGCGCCGGGAGCGGCGGTCGCCGGCACGGGCGGGCCAGCAGAGCGGCCGGCAACACCCGTTCCCTCTCCCGCGCCCGGAGAAGACGCGACGACACCGGGGCCAACGCCTGCGCCCACCCAGGCGCCCGAGCGCGCACCCGGCCACCTGCGGATTGCCGGCCGGCTGGACAACGACGGCGGCGCGATCGAAGCCGCGCGGCTTGGCCTGGAGACCGAAGCCGGTGGCCTGGACAATGCAGGCGGACGCCTGGCCCTGGACAAGCTCACGCTGCGCCAGGGTGAGCTACGCAACGCCAACGGCGAATTGCGCGTGGCCGGCGCCACCACCCTGAACCTCACGCGCCTGGACAACACGGGCGGCCAGCTCTGGTTCGGTACCACGCTGACGCTGCGCGCCGGTGCCTTCATCAACCGGGGCGGCCGCTTCGCCCACGCAGGCGCCGCGGACATGCAGCTGCGCGTGGACGGCTTGTTCGACAACGACGCAGGCCGGCTCGACAGCAATGCGGCCACGCTGCTGCTCGACAGCGGCACGCTGCGCAACCAGCGCGGCACCCTCACCCATGCCGGCGCGCAAACGCTGGACGTGCGCAGCGGCGACATCGACGCGCTGGGCGGCCGCATCGCCAGCAATGGCGCAGTGCGATTGAGCGCCGGCCGGGTCGATCATCGCGGTGCGCAGCTGGAAGGCCGTCAGTTCACCGTCGAGGCGGCGGTGTTCGACAACCGCGGTGGCCAGGTGCAGGCCAGCGGCACCGATGCCAGCGCGCTGCACGTGGCAGGGTGGCTCGACAACGGCGATGGCGGGCGCATCGTGGCCAACGGCGCACTGGCGCTGCAGACAGCGCGCTTCGGCAATGCCGGTGGCGCGGTGGAACATGCCGGCGGCGGCACCCTGGCGCTGACGGCCGGTACGCTGTCCGGCGCGGGCGGCCGGCTTGCCAGCCTCGGCATGCTGCGCGTGCGCGCAGGTGGGGTGGACCTGCGTGGCGCCAGCACCCAGGCCCAGGACGTGGACATCGAAGCCGATGCCCTGACCACCGCCGGGGGCCGGCTGAGCGCGTTGGGTAGCGGGCAGGCGCGGCTGCGCGTGCGCGATGCGCTGGACAACGCGGGCGGCACGCTCGAGGGCAATGGCCAACTGTGGCTGGCGGCCGGCGAGCTGGACAACCAGGCCGGCACGATCCGGTTCCATTCGCGCGATGCCCACGCGGTGCAGGTCGATCGTCTGCTCGACAACCGCGGCGGGGATGTCCTGGCCGCCGGCGCACTCGGCGTGACTGCCGGCGTGATCGACAACCGTGGCGGCCGGGTGGCGACGTTCGACGCGACCGATCCCGCCACGGGCGCGGCCAGCGCGTCGCAGCAAAGTGCGCTGACGATCGCCACGCGGGAAGACCTGCACAACGCCAACGGCAAGCTGATCGCCACCGGCGCGCTGGCGATCGAGACGGCTGGGCTGGACAACACCGCCGGCCTGATCGACGCGGCCGGTGCGATGGATCTGCGGATGCGCGGGGCCGTGGGCAACGTGGACGGTACGATCCAGTCCGCCGCCCACCTGCGCCTCGACAGCGCCGGGCTGGACAACCAGCGCGGCCGGATGCTCGGCGCCACGCTTGCGGTCGAGGATGCCGGCAGGCTCGACAATCGCCGCGGCACCATCGGTACCACCACGGGGCCGCTGCAACTGCGCAGCGGCGAACTCGACAACAGCGGCGGACGCTTGCAATCGGCAGCCGATCTGGCGGTGGATACCCGCGGCCAGCGCCTGCTCAACCGGGCGTCAGGCCAGGACGGCGGCCTGCTGGCCAAAGGTGGAATCGACCTGACCAGCGCCGACCTGGACAACCGTGGTGGCGCCGTCCTCGCCGGGCAATCCGCCACGCTGCGGGCCGGTGCGCTCGACAATCGCGATGGCGGCCTGGTCGGCAGTGGCACCGCGATGGCGATGACCGCCGCTTCGCTGGCCAATGCCGGCGGCAAGGTTCAAAGCGGTGGTACGGGCACGCTGCGTATCGAAGGCGGCATCGACAACCGCGGTGGACTGCTGACGTCCAACGGCTTGCTGGAGCTGGCCGCCCGCGACATCGACAACCGCGACACCCGCCGGGCGGATACCGCGCTCGGCCTGCAGGCCGGATCACTGCGCATCGCTGCGGACGGTGTCGACAACGCCAGCGGTCTGCTGGTGGCCGCTACCGATGCCACGCTCGCGTTGGCCGGCCAGATGGACAACACGCAGGGCGTGGTATCGGCCGGACGCACGCTGGGCCTGCGCACCGCCGGGTTGAACAACGACGCGGGCCTGCTGCATGCCGGCGCCCTGCAGGAGCTGGACGTGACCCGCCTCACCGGCAAGGGCCGGATCCAGTCCCAAGGCGACGCCAAACTGCGCGTGCGCGGCGACCTGGGCCATGACGGCCAGATGGTCGCCAACGGGCAGTTGCAGCTGACTGCCGATGGCACGCTGGAGAACCGCGGCACGTTGCGCGGCGGCACCGGCGTGCAGGTGCGCGCGGGCGCCATCGACAACGCGGCGAGCGGCGAGATCGACAGCCAGGGCCTCACCCAGCTGCTGGCTGAAACGCGCATCGTCAATCGTGGGCTGGTCGACGGCGCCACTTCGCACCTGCAAGCACCGCGGATAGACAACCTCGGCGGCGGCCGGCTGTACGGCAACCACGTCGCTATCGCCGCAACCACGCTGCGCAATGGCGCCGAAGTGATCGACGGCATCCCCCGCGCCGGCACCATCGCCGCGCGCGAGCGCCTGGACCTGGGCGTGGGCACGCTCGACAACCGTGACCAGGCATTGATCCACAGCGGCGGCAACGCCGCGGTGGGCGGCGCGCTGGATGCCGCACGCAACGCCACCGGCGCGGCCGAGGCGTTCGTCAATGCCGGCGCCTCGGTGGACATCAGCGGCGACCTGGTGCTGGCCGCACGCCGGATCGAGAACCTGCGCGACGTCACCCTGACCGAAGTCACCACCCGCGAAGCGCCGGTGCGGCTGGACCAGCCCGAGTGGCGCCCGAACCGCAAGAACGCCAGCGAGGACATCCGCAACACCAGCAACTACGACGCACGCGAGGTCTACTACCTCCGTCCCGAGGACATCCTCGAAGACGCGCCCTACGTCACTCCCGATGGCCAGCCCCTGCGTCGCGCAGTGATACGGCTGAGCGCGCAAACCAGCGCGTTCCTGCACGAGCGCGGCGGCCTGCATGCGGCGCTGAGCCTGCGCGGCCGGCTGGCCCCACGCGAAGGCACGGTGACGATCTATTACGACGGCCGTCGCGACAACCAGGACAATCCCGACCAGATCGCGCCGGGCCAGCAGGACCCGTTCGCGCCGCTGACCACCATCTACCGCGAACCAGGGGCTGCTTCCGCCCCGGCGTTTCGGTACCTGGACGAACCGATCGCCTGGTCGGGCGACTACGGCACCTGCCGCACCGGCTGCGTGCAGCTGTGGGCGCCCTACGCCTATGCCGATCCCACCCGCGTGCTGATCAACCCCGAGGGCACGGGCGGCGGCGGCCTGGGAGACAACGAGCAGTATCGCGTCGCCACGCGCACGACCACCGAACAGCGCGTGGCCTCGTCCGGCCCGGATGCAGTGCTGCAGTCCGGCGGCAACATGCGCCTGGTGACCGGCCAGCTGGGCAATACCTACGGCCGGATCGTGGCCGGCGGCAACCTGGGCGTGGAGGGCATCGACGGCCACCCGCCGGTGACGACCAACATCGGCGCCACGCTCACGCGCACCTACACGTTCGAACGGGTGAGCCATGCCTACAACGGCAGCACGCGCACCTGGGGTGCGCCGGCGATTTCCGAAGTCATCGGCCAGGTCGGCGGGGTGATCAGCAGCGGCGGCGTGCTCGACCTCAAGGGCGATCGCCTGGATAACCTGGACAGGGGCCGCCCGGCGCCGAACCTGGTCGAGCGCGTCGCGCCCAACCTGCAGCCGGGTCCGGCCGCCCGCGAGGCAGCCGCAGCGCTTGCCACCGCCAACGTGCGTGCCGGTGCGCTGGATGCCGTGCCCGCGCCGGTGCCGGCCGCCGACGGCTCGGCCGACCGCATCGCCGCCGGGCAACTCGATGCCCGCGTGCCCAGTGCCAGCTTGTATCGCGCGGCGCCTGGCAGCAGCGGCTACCTGGTCGAGACGGATCCGCGCTTTGCCGACGGGCGCCAATGGCTGGGCTCGAACTACCTGCTGCAGCAACTGGGTTACGACCCCTCCGCCACGCTCAAGCGGCTGGGCGATGGCTATTACGAGCAGACCCTGGTGCGCGAGCAGGTCGCCCAGCTCACCGGGCGGCGCTTCCTCCAGGGCTATGCCAGCGACGAGGAGCAGCTGCGCGCACTGCTCGATGCCGGTGCCACTTACGCACGGCAGTTCGGCCTACGCCCGGGCCTGGCATTGAGCGCTGCGCAGATGGCGGCGCTTACCAGCGATATCGTGTGGCTGGTCGAACAGACCGTTGCCTTGCCCGATGGCAGCACCACTACGGCGCTGGTGCCCCGTCTGTACGTGCGACTGCGCCCGGGGGATCTCAAGCCCACCGGCGCGGTACTGGCGGGTGAGGCGGTCAAGGCCGAGCTGGTGGGCGACCTGGTCAACAGCGGGACCATCGCCGGGCGCCAGCTGGTCGACCTGAAGGGCGGGAACTTGCGCAACCTGGGCGGGCGCATCGACGGCGATGGGGTGCGCCTGGAAGCGGCCAGCGACATCGACAACATCGGTGGGCGGGTGACGGCGAAGCAGCAATTGGTCGCCGTGGCGGGTCGTAACATCAACCAGGTCAGTACTACGGCTACCCAGGAAGTGGGCGATGGGCGCAATTCGCAGCGCACCACCACGCTCGATCGCCTGGCCGTAATGACCGTCACCGCACCAGGCGGAACGCTGCTGGTCAGCGCCGGCAGTAATTACGACTCGCGGGCGGGGCAGCTGCGCAACGAAGGCGCGGGCGGCCAGACCGCGGTGGTGACCGGCGGTGACATCAACCTGGGCACGGTCAACGCAAGTGAGCAGGCCGATGCGGTGCGGGATGCCAACAACTACCGCAAGTCCGGCGGGAGCCGGGACGTGGGCTCGATCATCAGCGGCGATGACGCCGTCACCCTGCGATCCGGCGGCGATATCCATGCGACCGCCTCGACCGTCAACAGCGCCAATGGCGCGCTGACCGTCCTGGCCGAGGGCGATATCAAGGTGGGCGCGGGACAGGCCACCGCGACGCTCGATCGCGCCAGCCGCAATAGCGCCAGCCGCATGCTGGGGAGCAAGACCACCTCCGAGCGCGCGAGCGGCGAGGAAGCCATCGCGCTGGGCAGCCGCTTCGGCGGCAAGCAGGTGGTGCTGCAGGGGCGGAACATTGCCATCGAAGGCAGCAATGTGTTGTCCGACGACGGCACGGTGCTGGTGGCGCGCGACAAGGTCAGCCTCGTCGCGGCCGAGAACACGGACAGGAGCAGCTACGACAAGCAGGTCAAGCGTAGCGGGATGTTCTCGGGCGGCAACGTGGGGTTCTCGATCGGATCGCAGTCGCTGCAGCAGGAAGGCGAGCAGCGCAGCGTGACGCACACCGGCTCGGTGGTGGGCAGCGTGGATGGGAAGACCACGGTCCATGCCGGTGGAGACTACCTGCAGCAGGGCTCGGACGTGATCAGCGGCGATGGGGTGGCGATCAGCGGCAAGACGGTGGCGATCGAGGATGTCCAGGACACGTTCGCTTATGACGAGCGGCAGAAGACCCGCAGCGGTGGTATCCACGTCAGCCTCAAGGGCGGGGCGGCCGATGCGGTCAATGCCGCCTACGCCAATGCCCAGCGCGCCGGGCAAAGCGATGACAACCGGCTCAAGGCGCTGTATGCGGCGCGAGGGGCGCAGGCGTTGTATGGCAATGGCAGCAATCCGCTGGGGAACATCCCGGGGCAGGTGGCCAACAGCCAGGGCGTGGTCGACAACAAGCAGGGCGCCAACAACGGCGGGTTGAGCCTGCGGATCGGCGTAGGGGGCAGTTCGACCGATGCGCAGCGGCGCGGAAGCGAAGCTACCTCGGTCGGCAGCAACGTCTACAGCGCCAATGGCGACGTGGTGGTGGTCGCACGCGAAGGCGACCTGGCGATCACCGGCAGCACCGTCGAAGGCATCAACACCTCAGTGGCGGCGGCACAGCAGCTGATCGTCACCAGCGGACGCAATATCCGACAAAGCCGGGAGTCCAACAAGGGCAGCAGCGCGGAGATCGGGATCACGATCGGTTCCGAGGCCGGCATCGGGATCTACGCGAGTGCCTCTGGCTTCCGTGGCAAGGGCGCTGGCGATGAGGCCACGTATACCGAGGCCCGGGTCGGCGGGTCGCGCGGGACAACGACTTTCATCAGCGGTGGCGACACCGTGCTGGAGGGCGCGCAGTTCGTCGGCCAGCGCGTGATCGGCCAGGTCGGCGGCGATCTGATCGCGCGCAGCCAGCAGGACAGCAACCAGTACCACGCCAAGCAGGTAGCCGCCGGCATCGACGCGGCGATCGGTACCGGCGGCGGCTCGGTCAGTGGTTATGTCAGTGCCGGGAAGGTCGATAGCACGTACACCAGTGTGCGGGAGCAGACCGGCATCCAGGCGGGCGAAGGTGGCTATCAAATCGACGTCACCGGCAAGACCGTGCTCGACGGGGCAGCGATCGCCAGCACGGCCGATCCGGACAGGAACTTCTTCCGTACGGGGAGCCTGGAGTGGAATGACCTGGTTAACCAGGCCAAGTACAAAGCCGTGCAAGCCAGTGTGAGCGGAGGGGGTGGCTCTGGCGGTGGCGGCGGGATGAGCGGCAGCTTCCAGCAGAAGGACGATAGCGCCAGCAGCATCACGCGAGCGGGCGTAGCCGATGGTGTGTTGATTGTCGGAGATGGGAGCGGCCAAGACATCGCACGTGGCGTGACCAAGCTTCAGCAGGACGGGCTGAAGGAGATCTTCGATGCGCAGAAGGTCGCCAATCAGATGGAGCTTGGACAGGTGGCCGGGCAGGTGGCGTTCAATGCCGCCGGTACGATCGCGGCGAAGAATGGCTGGGCGGAAGGCAGCAAGGAAAAGGTAGCGCTGCATGCGGCGGTGGGTGCCGGCGTTGCTGCGCTAAGTGGTGGGAACGCACTGGATGGGTTGGCCGGAGCGGCGGCCAATCAGGCCTTGTTCCCGGCGATCAAGCGAGCACTGGAAGTCAGTGGCATCCGGGAAGCCGACAATCCCGCCGTCTTCAATGCACTGGTGCAAGCGGCGAGCCTGGCAGTAGGCGGCGCGACGGGGGGTGGTACTGGCGCCGGTGTCGCGCTGTCCGCGGAAGTGAACAACCGGCAGTTGCACCCGGATGAGATCGCGTACTTGGCCGACAAGGCCGACGAGTTCGCCGCACAAGCCTATGGGTGCGCACCCGGAACCTGTTCTCCCCAACAGGTGGCCGCTGCTCGTGATCGCCTGATCACCGAGGCTGCACAGCGCGTGGACGGCGTCATGGCCACGCGCATCGCTGCGGACGACAAGGAGGCCGAAGGCTTCATCAACGCCAACCCGATCAAGTTCGGATGGGGCGAGGGCTTCACGGCCACTCGCGAGCAGTACAACGACTTCCGATATTTCGGCGAGCTCCTTTCCCAGGACAGGCAGTCATTGGCAGCAATAGCGCAGGCGCTTGGCACCGCGGGTTGGACGAAGAAGGACTTCCAGGAAGCATATAACCCACAGCTTCTGACATTGGCGAACAAGGCGCGCGGCGACGATGGCAAGGCCGTGCTGGAGATGTTCAGCGGCGATGTCGGCATGGGGCTGGGCATCATCGCCAAGGTCATCAATGGCGATATCAAGGGTGCGGCAGCGGATGCAGCATTGGCAGCTCTGCCCTGGGGCGTGGTCAAGTCGCTGCGACCAATTCTGCCGGTAGCGGATGCTGGTGGTGGTCTGATTTGGGTCAATGGCAAGAAATTGGATGCCAAGTGGCTCAATGCCAAGGGTGAGCTTACGTGGGTCAACCCGGTCACGAATGCGATGGAAGTAGTGCCGGACAAGGCTGTTCTAAATGCAGATCACATCCTTCCGCGTGATGCTATTAAGAAGATTGATGGATTCAGTGATCTTCCCAAGAAGATTCAAAATTCTTTGATGGAAGATCCTCGCAATTACCAACCAATGGTCCAAGGTCCTAATTGCTCCAAGGGATGCACAGTCGAAGGTGTCAGTGGCGGTTGGAAGACTGTGAACGGAGAGCCTGTGCACCCTGGGTACAAGATTGAGCTAGAGAAGAGGCAGAACATTTTTCACCAGATTGTCGAAAACACAATTGCACAGCACAAGAGCACAAGTAAATGACATCGCCAGAATTCCTTTCCCATGTAGATTTCCAAGCGTTCTACGGCGACGGAATCTATCGCAGCACTTCTCGTATTCCCGGCAACCTAATTGAGATCTTACGTCCGTCTTCGCAGCACAGACCTGATTATCTTGATTTGCTGGAGAAGGGGCTTCACTGGGCTAGTGAATCATTTCTTTCCTTCCAGCCGGCCTCGCATGCGGCCCTACTTGAATTCGCTGGACGGATGGAACTTGGTATGAAGTTGGCGACCCAGTATTTCCCGAGCGATCCTCCATCCGCGTTTGAG
>Ga0160470_100058_pt1 | contig 160171 bp, 151 predicted proteins | sample HID1973I_E11MG_FD_108214 | JGI IMG/M metagenome (GOLD analysis project Ga0160470, IMG submission 108214) | Enriched mosquito-associated microbial communities from UW Madison campus, WI, USA - HID1973I_E11 MG | ecosystem: Host-associated > Arthropoda: Insects > Digestive system > Unclassified ... | reverse complement strand
CTTGTAGATGGTTGGATCGAAATTCAACATATCGTGTAGAGATTCTCAGTGACACAAGCAGCACAGTGGCGCCACCTTAACCCTTTTTCCGGAACGTGCCAATGCTTCTTGCAAAGGTTTCTCTGTTTTCGTGACTGACGGTGCAGCGAATTATCGTCAAGGTCCTTAAAAACGGGGGGGACGCCGAGAATTGTACAGCGAACTTTGAACAGGCGGCGCGCGCCCGGTAAGATGCCGGACAGATTTTTTCCACCTCGCTATTCAGGACAACCGCCATGAGCATCAAATCGGACAAGTGGATTCGCCGCATGGCGCAAGAGCACGGCATGATCGATCCTTTCGTCGAGCGCCAGGTGCGCGGAGAGGGCGCCGACCGAGTGATTTCCTATGGTGTGTCGAGCTACGGCTACGACGTCCGTTGTGCCGATGAATTCAAAGTGTTCACCAACATCAATTCGGCAACCGTCGATCCGAAAAACTTCGACGAGAAGAGCTTTGTCGACGTCAAGAGCGATGTCTGCATCATCCCGCCGAACTCGTTCGCCCTGGCTCGCACCGTGGAATTCTTTCGCATTCCGCGCAATGTGCTGACCATCTGCCTGGGTAAAAGCACTTACGCCCGTTGCGGCATTATCGTCAACGTAACGCCGCTCGAGCCTGAGTGGGAAGGTCACGTGACCCTGGAGTTCTCCAATACCACCACGTTGCCGGCGAAAATCTACGCCAACGAAGGTGTTGCACAAATGCTGTTCTTCGAATCCGACGAAGAGTGCGAAGTGTCCTACAAGGACCGTGGCGGCAAGTACCAGGGCCAACTGGGCGTCACCTTGCCTCGCACTTGAGTCATTGATCTGACGGGCAGTGGGAATTCTTGAGCGGGTAGGCACTCTATTGAGTGTACTGCCCGGTTCGCGCACAGCGGACCGGGCCATTGCTCAGGAGTGCTCTAATGAAGATCGATCCGCGAATAAGTGCCGAACTGGCAAGGCTTGAGCCCAATCAGGTTGGCGTCTTGGCCTGGTCCTTGTTGGCACACCCGCCAATCAGCATGGCAGGGGGCATCCCCGGTCAGCCTGATCCTGATACCCCTAATGAACAACCCACCGAACCTGGCGAGCCTACTTTGCCGGATGAGCCGCCACCCGCGCCTGTCGCTTGATGTCACGCGCAAAAAAGGGTGTGTAGGAGCAAAGAAAGCTTGCTCGCGATGGCGGTCTTTCAATCGACGAAGATGTTGACTGGGAAAACGTTATCGCGAGCAAGCTTTGCTTCTACAGGTTCGGGTTCACCGGCCATATTTCGTTATCGCCAATGACGAATATTCTGCAAGTGTCATCTCGTTCGACCTGATAGCCCCCTGTAAACGCGCCGAACGCCGGCAGCAAGCTGATGGCTTCGCCGAGCCTGAAACACGTCAGCCGTAAACGCTGCCGACCTCGACCGTTCAGCCGATACACGGGATGTACGTGGCCCGCCAACACGTGTCTGTCCGGGTGTGGCGTCGGCTCATGTTGCAGTGCAAACGGCCCCAGCAACAGTGGCTCGGGCGCCACCCTGATGTTCAACGACGCCGGAGGATCGCCGGCACGCTTGTCGTGATTGCCCCGGATCAGCGTCATGGGCAGGTCGATGTGCCGCCTGCGCCATTGCGCCAGGGCCTCTAGCGTGGCGCTGGCATGTGAGCCGGGTCCATGGAGAAAGTCCCCAAGAAAGATCAGCTGACGACAGGGCAGGGCGGCCAGCAATTGGTCCAGCACAGCAATGTTCTGCGACGTGGTTCCTTGAGGGACGGGTTGCCCAAGGCTCCGATAAGCCGCGGCCTTGCCGAAATGCACATCTGCAATCAACAGTGCTTGTTGCGCGGGCCAGTAAATCGCCTTTTCCGGCAGCAGCCAAAGGTCTTCACCAGCGAGTCGAACGGGGTAGGGCGTGCTCATCAGGCTTTCCCTGTTTCGGCGACTTTCTCCAGATCGCCAACCATGCGCCGGATACGGTCTGAGAGCTTTTCCGAACTCATGCTTTCGCGCATGCGCTCGACCAACAATGGAAATCCGAGTGGCGTGGGACGCTTGATGTGATGCAAATCGAGCCTCAGCTCACTGATTCGTTCCAGGGTTTGCTCCAGGCGATCAACATCCAATTCCTCCCTTAACACCTCTTCCCCGGCCTGGGCCAGCAGTAGATTATCGGCGTCGTACTGTTTGAACACTTCAAAAAACAGCCCGCTCGACGCCTGCACCTGGCGAGTGCTTTTGGGCGCGCCCGGATAGCCTGCGAACACCAGCCCGGCAATTCGCGCGATTTCACGGAAACGACGCAAAGCCAGTTCGCCAGCATTCAGGCTGGCGAGCACATCAGCCAGCAGGCACTCAGGCTTCAACAAATCGCGATTCAGGTGTACAGACCAATCCACATAGGTGGCGCTGAGCAGTTCCAGTCCGTAATCATTGACCGCAATGGAAAATGTCACCGGCAATCGTTGACTGACTCGCCATGCCAGCAAACTCGCCAGCCCCAAGTGAACCTGCCGCCCCGCGAAGGGGTAGAGGAAAAGGTGCCAGCCTTCGCGGGACTTCAACGCTTCTGCCAGCAGGCTGGTATCGGTCGGCAGTGCAGACCAGCGTTGCTGCACGTCCAGTAAGGGGCGCAACGCCTTCATTTCCGGGCCGGAAAACTCACCTTGTGCCGCCTGACTGAAGCGCCTGACCACAGCATTCGCCAACTCGCTGGACAGTGGCATCCGCCCACCATTCCAGCGGGGCACCGCGGCTTTTTTAACCGTGCTGCGCTTGACGTAGGCGGTCATGTTTTCAACCCGCACCAACTCCAGCAACCGACCGGCGAACAGAAATCCGTCGCCAGGTTTTAACCGTGCGATGAACCCCTCTTCAACACTGCCCAACTGCTTGCCACCGCCTCCCTTGCTCCAGAATTTCAACTGGATGCTCGCATCGCTGACGATCGTGCCGATGCTCATGCGGTGTCGGCGCGCCAATCGTGCATCGGGGACACGCCATACCCCATGTTCATCCGGTTCGGCCCGGCGATAATCAGGATAGGCCGTCAGAGAAAGCCCGCCATGGCGTACGAAAGCCAACGCCCACACCCAATCAGCTGGACTAAGGTCGCGATAGGCCCAGGCACCGCGTACTTCTTCGTACAACTCGTCAGGTAAAAACCCGCCACCCAGCGCCATGCTGACCAAGTGCTGCACCAGCACGTCCAGAGATTTTTGCGGAGATCGACGCGGCTCGATTCGACGTTGTGCCACCGCGTCCTGGGCGGCGGCGGCCTCAATCAATTCAAGACTGTGGGTCGGCACCAGCGTTACGCGGGACACTCGTCCCGGCGCATGACCGGAGCGACCCGCACGCTGCATCAGCCGCGCTACTCCTTTGGCCGAACCGATTTGCAGCACCCGTTCCACCGGCAGGAAGTCCACCCCCAGATCCAGGCTGGACGTGCAGACCACCGCTTTAAGCTGACCTTCCTTAAGTGCACGCTCGACCCAGTCACGGGTGTCCCGGGATAGCGAGCTGTGGTGCAGCGCGATCAATCCCGCCCAATCCGGTCGAGCTTCCAGCAACGCCTGATACCAGATCTCTGATTGAGCGCGGGTGTTGGTGAACACCAGGGTGCTGGGGCTCGATTCAAGTTCCTCGACCACCTGGGGCAACATCTTCAAACCGATGTGCCCGGCCCATGGAAAGCGTTCGATGGCCGGCGGTAGCAGCGTGTCGATCCGCAGTTCCTTGCCGTTCTGACCTTGAACACTGATGCCGCCCCCCTGTGGGATCAGGACCAGCTCGGCGTGGGATTGATTACCCAGCGTTGCGGAAACGCCCCAGACGATCAGCTGCGGGTTCCAGCGGCGCAGTCGGGCGAGGGCCAGCTGCAGTTGCACGCCGCGCTTGTTGCCCAGCAGTTCGTGCCACTCATCCACCACCACCATGCGCAACGTTGATAACGCAGTGTGCGAATCGGCGCGGGCAAGCATCAGCGTCAAACTTTCCGGAGTGGTGATCAACGTAGTGGGCAGCCGCCGGCTCTGGCGCGCGCGCTCACTGCTGCTGGTGTCGCCGGTGCGCAGGCCTACGCTCCATGGGATCTGCAAGTCCTGCAGCGGTGCTTCCAGGGCGCGCGCGGTATCGGCCGCCAGTGCGCGCATGGGCGTTATCCACAGCACGGTGAGGGGTTCGGCAATCGGCTTGCGTTTGCGGGGGGTAACAATTGAAGGGGCAGTAGTGGCGTAGCGATTCAGCGCCGCAAACCAGAGTGCATAGGTTTTCCCGGCACCGGTGTTGGCGTGCAGCAAACCGGAATGGCCCTCTTTTACGGCTTTCCACACCTGTTTCTGAAAGGCGAATGGCGTCCAGCCGCGCGCGGTGAACCATTGTTTCGCGAAGTTGGTAGAGGTTCCCATGCCGGCGGCGTGCGCTCTGAAAGTCTTCTTTCAGTGACCGCGGCGCTGTGGAACAAGTTTAATTGAGGTGTGTTTTATACATTGGATCAGCGCCGAACCTTGTGGGAGCAAAGCTTGCTCGCGAAGAGGGTGTGTCAGGCAGGGGAAATGTCGGCTGCGATGACGTCTTCGCGAGCAAGCTTTGCTCCTACAGAGCATGGTTACTTGAGGTTGCCACTGAGAAACTGCTTCAGCCGTTCGCTCTTCGGATTGCCGAGCACTTCGTCGGGCGCACCTTCCTCTTCCACCAGCCCTTGATGAAGAAACAGCACCTGGCTCGACACCTTGCGGGCAAAACTCATTTCGTGGGTCACCATGATCATGGTCCGGCCTTCTTCCGCCAGGCCCTGGATCACTTTCAGCACTTCCCCTACCAGTTCAGGGTCCAGTGCCGACGTCGGTTCGTCAAACAGCATGACTTCCGGTTCCATCGCCAGCGCACGGGCAATGGCCACCCGTTGTTGCTGCCCGCCGGACAGGAACGCCGGGTATTGATCCGCCACCCGTGCCGCCAGGCCCACCTTGTCGAGGTAACGTCGGGCACGGTCTTCCGCTTCCTTCTTGTCGCAACCCAGGACACGGCGCGGGGCCATGCTGATGTTCTCCAGCACCGTCATGTGGCTCCACAGGTTGAAATGCTGGAACACCATCGCGAGGCGGGTGCGGATCTTCTGCAGTTCATCGGCATCGGCGACGTGCATGCCGTGGCGATCCTTGATCATGCGGATGGCCTGGCCGTCCAGGGTCATGGCACCGTCGTTGGGTTGCTCGAGGAAATTGATGCAACGCAGGAAGGTACTTTTGCCCGAACCGCTGGCGCCGATCAGGCTGATGACGTCGCCAGTGTTGGCCTTGAGCGAAACACCTTTGAGCACTTCATGATCGCCATAGCTTTTATGCAGGCCTTCAATGGTCAGTTTGTACATGGGGCATGCATCCTCAAGGCGAAAGTAGGTAGCCGCTGCGATAGGCTTCAGTGCCCGCGACATGGGCGATCACCATGCCCGCAGTGGCCATGCGACGCAGCGAGCGGGCGTACATCAACCCGGCGGTCGCGCAATGGACGGGGGTGACGCGATCAAGGATCGGGTCAATGATTTCGGCAATCAGTTGCCCGGCCTCCAGATATTCCCCTGGCAACGCGGTGAATACCAGCAGCCCGCCGACAGGGGTGGCCACCGGTTCCACGCCCGCCAGTGGCGTGGCGGGGTAGGGCAATTCGGGCAGTGGTGCCGGTGCACCGGCGATGGCACCGAAATGGATCAGGTAATCAAGCACGGCCTGACAGTCGAGGCTGGCCAGCGGGTGATTGACGTCGCCCTGGCCGCGCAACTCGACGGTGATCGAGAAACTGCCCAAAGGGATGTCGAACTGCTCACCGAAACGCTCCTTCAGTTGCCACCAGAGCAGGGTGAAGCACTCATCAAACGACTGGCCCCCGGAATCAGTGGCCAGCAGGCTGGCTTCGGCGCCAATGTATCGGGCCAGTGGCTCGACTTGAGGCCAGGCTTCCGGCGTGGTGTAAAGGTGCGCGACCGCTTCGAAATCGCAATGCAGGTCCAGCACCATGTCGGCATCGCAGGCCAGTCTTTGCAGAGTCAGGCGCTGGGATTGCAGTTGAGTGCCGGCACTTTGTCGCGCCAGCGCCTGGCGCAGACTGCGGCGAATCACTTCCAGGTTGTGCTGCGGATCATCGCCGAGCAGGCCTTCGATTTCATTGCCGACTTCTTCGCTTAAATCGACGAACCAGCGGTTGAAGTTCTGGCCGCTTTCCAGCTCGTAGCGACCCAGCGGCACGTCCATCAGCACCTGCTCCAGGCCGACCGGATTGGCGACGGGCACCAAGACGATCTCACTGCGCAGGCGGCCAGCGGCTTCCAGCTCCTTCAGACGCTGCTTGAGATGCCAGGCCACCAGCATGCCGGGCATTTCGTCCGCATGCAGGGAGGACTGGATGTAGACCTTGCCGTTGGCCGATGAGGGGCCGAAATGAAAGCTGTGAATCTGTCGCGCGGTCCCGGGCAGTGGGGCCAGCAAGTCATGTATCTGGTGGCGCATTTGCTTTTATGTCCTGAAACAGGCGAGCTAGTGGGTCGGCCCGAGGAAGGCCAGCCAGCGGCGTTCAGCGAGACGGAACAGGCCGACCAGCGCAAAGGTTACGGTCAGGTAGATCAGCGCAGCGATGCCAAAGGACTGGAAGGTCAGGAAGGTCGCCGAGTTGGCGTCCCGAGCAACTTTCAGTACATCCGGAATGGTTGCGGTGAAGGCCACCGTTGTCGAGTGCAGCATCAGGATCACTTCGTTGCTGTAATAAGGCAACGAACGGCGCAGGGCCGAAGGCATGATCACGTAGGCATACAGCTTCCAGCCTGTCAGACCGTAGGCTTTGGCCGCTTCGACTTCACCGTGGTTCATGCTGCGAATCGCCCCGGCAAAAATCTCCGTGGTGTACGCGCAGGTATTCAAGGCGAAGGCCAGGATCGTGCAGTTCATCGCATCGCGAAAGAACGCATCCAGTACCGGTTGAGCGCGGATCGCGGCCAGGCTGTAAATGCCCGTGTAGCAGATCAGCAACTGGATATAGAGCGGCGTACCGCGGAACAGGTAGGTATAGAACTGCACCGGCCAGCGCACAAATGCGTTGGGCGAGACCCTGGCGATGGACAGCGGAATCGATACCAGAAAACCGATGAAGATCGATGCGCTGAGCAGCCACAGGGTCATGGCCAGGCCAGTGATGTGGTAGCCGTCGCTGTAAAGGAACGGTCTCCAGTATTCCTGCAGGAGCTCGATCATCGTACGGCCTCCCGGGAACCGGCGGCGTAGCGACGTTCAAGCCAGCGCAGGACGATGTTGGAAGCACTGGTGATCAGCAAGTAGATCACCGCGGCGAGCACCAGGAAGTAAAACAGTTGGTAGGTGCTTTTACCGGCGTCCTGGGCAGCCTTGACCAGATCAGCCAGACCGATGATCGACACCAGCGCGGTGGCTTTGAGCATCACCATCCAGTTGTTGCCGATGCCCGGCAACGCAAAACGCATCATTTGCGGAAACACCACGATCCAGAAACGCTGGCCACGCTTGAGTCCATAGGCTGTGGCCGCTTCGATCTGACCCCGCGGGACCGCGAGAATCGCGCCACGGAAGGTTTCGGTGAAGTACGCGCCATAAATGAAGCCCAGGGTGATGACCCCGGCGCTGAACGGGTTGATCTCGATGTATTCCCATTCCATGAAATCGGTAAACGACGTCAGCCAGGTTTGCAGGCTGTAGAAGATCAACAGCATCAGCACCAGGTCCGGCACGCCGCGAATCAGCGTGGTGTAGAGCTGGGCCGGAACGCGCACCAGTTTGACTTTCGACAGCTTGGCGCTGGCGCCGAGCAGACCGAGCAATACGGCCACCAGCAGCGACAACACCGATAATTTGATGGTCATCCAGGTGCCTTCCAACAGCAACGGACCGAAGCCCTTGAGGCTGAAGGCGGAGAGCCCCAGGTTTTGTAAGAGGTTTTCGAACATAAATCAGCAACCTGATCAGGTAGAAAAAGCGCCCATCGCGAGATGGGCGCCGGGCATTATTTGCCGCTGTACAGATTCAGATCGCCAAAGTGTTTCTTCTGAATGGTGGCATAGGTGCCATCGTCGTGTAACGCTTTGATACCTTTATCCAAAAGTGCCTTCAGGTCTTTGTTACCTTTCGAGATACCGACAGCCGTTTTGGCTGGCAGCAATTCGCTGTCGACCGGCTTGCTGACGTCGTAATCAGCACCTTGTGGCGACTTCAGGAAGCCCAGTTCGGCCTGCAGCATGTCCTGGATGCCGGCGTCGAGACGACCGGAAGTCAGGTCGGAATACACCTGATCCTGATTCTGATAGGCCTGGGTTTTCACGCCAGCCTTGTCCAGCACGGCTTTGGCATAGGCTTCCTGGATGGTGCCTTGCTCGTAGCCGACGGTTTTCCCCTTCAGCGAAGCGACGTCTGCAGTGATGCCAGAACCCTTCTTGAATACATAGGCGGTCGGGCCGGAGAACAGTTCGCTGGAGAAGTCGATGACCTTTTCGCGAGCCGGGGTAACGGTCATCGAAGAAATCACACCGTCGAATTTGTTGGCTTTCAGGCCCGGAATCATGCCGTCGAAGTCACTTTCGACCCATTTGCACTTGACCTTGAGCTCGGCGCAGATCGCGTTCCCCAGATCGATATCAAAGCCCACGAGGTTGCCGTCGGCCGCTTTCGACTCAAACGGTGCGTAGGAAGGGTCAACGCCAAAACGCAGCTCCTTGTATTCCTTGGCCACGGCGGAACCGGCCGCCATGCACAATGCCAGTGCAGAAAGGGTCATTAATGCTTTTTTCATTATTCAATCCCTAAAAACCAATTTGAGCGCTTGTGGCGCAAATGAATTGTTACTGCAAAGCGTAAGACCTAAAGAAAGTAGCAATTTCTGAACCACACTGCCGAACAAGTGTTTTAAAAGGCGTTCAGTGAAATGCCAGAAGGGCGTTGTGCACGGAAATGGGCATGAGTTATTACCCGCACCAAGTCAGATCAGCGAACGCAAATCTGTGGCAGGGAGCAAGCTCCCTCGCCACAGGAGCTTAAGCTCGCTGATCTGAACAGGTGACGTTCAGCCCAAGAGATCTTGCAGGGTGGCCAGATTGTCAGCCTCGTCCACCGACTTGTCCCGGCGCCAGCGCAGCATTCTCGGAAACCGCACGGCAATCCCGCTCTTGTGCCGCTTCGACAGGGCGATCCCCTCGAATCCCAGCTCAAACACCAGGCTCGGTTTGACGCTGCTCACGGGACCGAACTTCTCCACCGTGGTCTTGCGCACAATGCTGTCGACCTGACGCATTTCTTCGTCGGTCAAACCTGAGTACGCCTTGGCGAAGGGCACCAGCGTGCGCTCGCTCGCCTCGGCGGGACCGTCCCAGACGGCGAAGGTGTAATCACTGTACAAGCTGGCCCGGCGACCATGGCCACGTTGCGCGTAAATCAGCACCGCATCGACGCTGTACGGGTCGACTTTCCACTTCCACCAGACACCCATGTCCTTGGTGCGGCCAACCCCATACAGGGCATCCCGGGCTTTGAGCATCATGCCTTCAACGCCAAGGCTGCGAGAGGCTTCCCGCTGCCTGGCGAGGTCGAACCAGTCGTCGCCCGTCAGCACCGGCGAGGAGAGCAATACCGGGTTATTGCAGTCGGCAATCACTTGATCCAGTTGGGCTCGACGCGCGGCCTGTGGCTGGTTGCGCCAGTCTTCGCCGGCCCATTCCAGCAGGTCGTAAGCGAGCACGACCACGGGCACCTCATCGAGTATTTTCTTGCCCAGGGTTTTACGGCCGATGCGCTGTTGCAACAAAGCGAAAGGTTGCACCGACGGCGAGGTGGGCGCTTGTGGGTCAAATGCATCTTCGGTATCGGCTGTCGCGGCTTTCCAGGCGACAATTTCGCCGTCGATCACCGTGCCGTCGGGCAAGCCGTGAACCAGGCTGTCGAGTTCGGGAAAGCGTTCGGTGACCAATTCTTCACCGCGAGACCAGATCCACAGTCGACCCTCGCGCTTGACCACCTGCGCGCGGATGCCATCCCACTTCCACTCCACCTGCCACTGGCTGGCAGGGCCGAGCAATGCTTCAAATTGCTCAACCGGTTGCGACAGTGCATGAGCGAGAAAAAACGGATACGGCTGACCGCCACGTTGCGCATGTTCATCGGTTGATTCAGGGGCAATCAGCTTCAAGTAGCTGGCCGCGCTGGGACGGTTGGACAGGTCTGTGTAACCCACAAGACGCTGGGCAACGCGCTTGCTGTCCAGGTGCGCCATCGACGCCAGGGCCCGGGTGACCAGCAGCTTGGACACGCCAACACGAAAACTGCCCGTGATTAATTTGATGCACAGCATCAGGCTTGATCGGTCCAGTTGCGACCACAGTTTGGGCAGTTGTTCGGCGAGCACTTCAGGTGACTCACCGCGCAATGGCAGGAGTTTTTTTTCGATCCACACCGCGAGTCCGTCATCGGAGCTATGAACAGCTTCAGGCAACACCAGTGAAATGGTTTCCGCCATATCGCCAACGGCCTGATAACTCTCTTCGAACAACCAGGGCGACAGCCCGGAAACGGCGACCGCCAACTCGCGCAGGATTCGCACAGGGACCAATTGGCGAGGTCGCCCACCGGACAGGAAGTAAACCGCCCACGCGGCGTCTTCCGGTGCAGCCTGGGCAAAGTAGTGCTGCATCGCGGCCAGTTTGGCGTTGCTCGACGTCGTGGCATCGAGTTCGGCATACAACTGCGCAAAGGCTTTCATGGCAGCACCTCGGCGCTTGCGGTCCCGGTCTCGGTGGCGTTGAGTTCTTCCTCATCGTCGCCGTATTCGGTGCTGAAGCCTTGGGCGTCGAGACCCTGTTCGCGTAAATGGCGGACCAGCACGGCGACAGAGCCATGGGTGACCATGACCCGTTGGGCGCCAGTCTGTTCGATGGCCCACAGCAGCCCCGGCCAGTCCGCGTGATCGGAAAGCACAAAACCACGATCAACCCCGCGCCGCCGTCGTGTTCCGCGCAGGCGCATCCAGCCACTGGCGAAGCCGTCACTGTAGTCGCCGAAGCGGCGCATCCACGTACTGCCCCCGGCCGACGGCGGGGCAATGACCAGCGCCTTGCGCATGATCGGGTCACTTTTTTTAATGTCCCCGGCATAAAGGGTCGGCGGAATGTACACGCCACTTTCGCGGTACACGCGGTTCAGGGGCTCCACCGCACCATGGGTCAGAATCGGACCCAGGCTGGCGTCGATGCCATGGAGAATCCGTTGCGCCTTGCCGAACGAGTAGCAGAACAGCACGCTGGTCTTGTCCTCGGCGGCATTGGCTTGCCACCACTGATTGATCTCGGCAAACACCTGCGCCTGAGGCTGCCAGCGATAGATAGGCAGACCGAAGGTCGATTCGGTGATGAAGGTGTGGCAGCGCACGGGTTCGAAAGGTGCACAGGTGCCATCGGGCTCGATTTTGTAATCCCCCGACGCGACCCACACCTCGCCGCCGTACTCGAGACGCACCTGGGCCGAGCCGAGCACATGGCCTGCGGGGTGAAAACTCAGGGTGACGCCGTGGTGCAACAGGCGCTCGCCATACGCCAGGGTTTGCAGGTTGATGTCTTGTCCCAGGCGCGCTCGCAAAATCCCTTCGCCAGGCGCGGCGGCCAGATAATGTTCATTGCCGGTGCGGGCGTGATCACCGTGGGCATGGGTGATGACCGACCGTTCCACGGGGCGCCACGGATCAATATAGAATTCCCCGGCGGGACAGTACAGGCCTTCGGGGCGAGCGATAACAAGGTCCATGTCTGTCTACCAAAATGGAGGGACTTGTTAGCTATGAGGATGGCGCAAGGCTGGAAGTTCTATCTGTTTTTTCAGATCAAAAACAGAAGATCGCAGCCTTCGGCAGCTCCTACAGAAAAACGCGGATGTTCTGTTGGAGTTGCCGCAGGCTGCGATCTTTTGATCTTTTTTTGCTACTTCCCGGGCGTCAGCGTCAACCGCGTTTTCCCGTATACCTTGTCAAAGTTCTGCGGCTGCAGGGGCAAACTCATGTATTGCCCCTTGAGCCACGGATCAATGCTGTTGAGGTAGTTCGGGCTCGCCGGGTTGCCGGACTGCCCGGTGCCGTTCTGGCCCATCAGCGGTTCAGCCTGGCCGAAATCAACGATGAAGCGCATGGACGGTGCCAGCGTGGTATTGAAATCCTGCCCCCACGCAAACGCCGAGGTGTTCAGCGTGGTGTGATCACCGCCCGCAGCGAGTGGACCCCGGACAGTCTGGCCGCTGGCGTTTTTCCATTCATAACGGTGCAATTTGCCCCATTGCCACGCCTTGTGATCTGCGCCCAGCAGACTGTCGCCGGCCGTGATGGCAGCGGCGAGGCTGCGGGCGAGGATCGCGGGTTTGTCTTCTTTCTGTGGTGTACGAGCGTCATCCCAGAACGGACTGTCCTCGCGCCCCAACAGATGATCGGCCTGCGCCGCGTAGGACAGCTTGCTGTTGGCAATGAACGCTGTCCATGCCGGGCTGCTTTCCGGGCCCAATTCGTCGATGAAAACCTGCTTCGTGCTTTCCTGCAGGAACAACTCGTAAATCGCCGCGTCGGCGGACGTCGGGCTGAGCTTGCCGTCAAAGGCCATCAAGCGGGCAAAGGCCTCGCGGGCTTTATCTTTGTCTGCTGCTGGCAACGCTTCGATGGCCTGCTTGAGCGGCTGAGACAAGCCTGGCGCGGCAAACATTTTCCTCAGTTTGGCGGCGAAGGTGGTGGTCTGGTCGTATTGCATGGCGATCAGGCTACGCGGGTCGTGTTTGCCCGCGTTGGCCAATTCAGCCATGCGTTCGCCACGTTCAGGAGCCGACCAGGAGTTGGACAGCTGCATCCCGTAGCCATGGGGAATGACGCGCTGGTTGGCGGTGCCGAGCCAACCCTGGGCCGGATCCTGATCGTAGGGGTGAAGCATCGGGTCGGCATATCCGTCCCAATCGTAACGTCCTTCCCAGCCTGGCGATGGCAGCAGGCCTTCACCTTCGCGGCGGTTCGGATAACGGCCGGTGACTTGCCAACCGATGTTACTGGCGTCGGCGAAGACCAGGTTCAGGGCAATGGCGCGGATTTCACGACTGGCGTCCGAGGCTTTCTCGACGTTCTGCGCCCGGGACAAGTCGAAAAAAGCGTCCAGGCTCTTATCGTCGGTGAAGTTCGGCGTCTGCAACGCCAGGCCGAAACCGTTGGCCAGCGTCGTGCCTTGGGCACTGTTGAGCAGCGGGCCGTGACGGGTTTCGTACACCGCTTCGCGAACAGGCCGCTGGCCTTTGACAAAGTAGGTTTCGTTGCGAACGATCACGGGCTGCCATTTGCCGCCAGCCTCGTAAGTGAGGCCGTTGCCCTGGCGTTTGATTTTTTCCAGGAACAGGTCCTGGTTGTCGCCCATGACCGTGGTCATGCTCCACGCCACTTTGCCGTTGAAACCGCCGAGGACCATTGGCAATCCAGCAATGGTCACCCCGGAGGCCTGGTATTTCGGGGCGCGAATCTGCACATAACTGAACAACGATGGCACACCCAGCGGCCCATGGCTGTCGCTCGCCAAGAGGCTTTTGCCACTGCGGCTACGTTGCGGGGCGATTGCCCAGTTGTTCGATGAGGTGGCGCCGAGCAAATTCAGGTCCGAGAGCTGCGCCGTGGCTTTGCTGATGTCGGCGAGTCCCGGAATTTGCCCGTTGAGCTTGATGCCCTGGAGCTTTTCGGCCTCGGCGACCGGCAGTTTTTCGTCGGGCGCAGACGGGGTCAGCCATGCCAGCTTGTCGGTGGTGACGGTCTGGGCCAGCATCAGCGAGGAAATTTCTTCCGGCAGGTTGGCCGATTGGCTGAAGTTCAGCAGGCAGAAAATCAGCGCGGAATCTTCCGGTTGCCAGTATTCGGGCTTGTAGCCCGTGGCGGTGAGGTCAGCCGGCAGCTTGTCGCGGTAGCGGAACAGGTAGGCGTTGACGCCCCGGGCGTAGACTTCAAAGAAGCGCTTGAGGCGCGGTGAAGATGCTTTGTACAACTCACCCGCGCTTTTCTTCAGGTTGACGGCACGCATGTAGCGGTCGGCGTCCAGCAAATCTGCGCCGGACATTTCCGCCAGACGGCCCTGCGCCAACAGCCTCAGAGTGACCATTTGCGTGATGCGGTCGCTGGCATGCACATAACCGAGGGCGAACAGTGCGTCGTGGAAGCTGTTGCTTTCGATCAACGGCATGCCCATGGCATTGCGGCGTACCGACACGTTTTGCGCCAGGCCCTTGAGTGGCTGCACGCCAGTGGTGGGCGGGAGGGTGTCCTGCGTGTTCAGGGTCTGACAACCGGTCAGGCTCAGAACACCGGCCACTGCTGCGGCAACGCCGAACCGGGGAAGAAAATGAGTAAGGGCTGGCGAGGCCATGGCAAAGCTCCTGCGGGGTGGTAACGCAATAAAGTCGCTACGTTAGTGAGCAGGAGGTGGGCGCGCAAGCGGGGCGAAAGGTTATTTCAGGATTTGTCCGCTAATCGTGAATGATCGCACCTTGCGACAGCTTCTACAGATGTCCATCGAGGTACTGTAGGAGCTGCCGCAGGCTGCGATCTTTTGCTCTTGATGTTTCTACATCAGGATTTAGGCGGGTTGACCCTGGCCGCCAACGCATAGGCTTTCACCGTCGCGGGCCGTGCCTGAATGTGGTTGAACCAGCGCAGTACGTTCGGGAATTCCTCCAGGTTCTGGCTCTGCCATTTGTGGGACACGATCCACGGATAGATCGCCATGTCGGCAATGCTGTATTCCTCGCCGGCGACAAACGCGTTGTTGGCCAACTGCTTGTCGAGTACGCCATACAAGCGCGCGGTTTCGTCGATGTAGCGCTTGATCGCGTAGGGGATTTTCTCCGGGGCGAACTGGCTGAAGTGATGGTTTTGCCCCGCCATCGGTCCCAGACCGCCCATCTGCCAGAACAACCATTGCAACGCTTGCTGGCGACCGCGCAAGTCTTTAGGCAGGAACTTGCCGGTTTTCTCTGCCAGGTACAGCAGGATTGCACCGGACTCAAACAGCGCCAACGGCTCACCGCCATCAGTCGGCTCATGATCGACGATCGCGGGGATCTTGTTGTTTGGGGAGATTTTCAGGAATTCGGGTTTGAATTGATCGTTCTGGCTGATGTTGATCGGGTGCACGTCGTACGGCAGGCCGGCTTCTTCCAGGAAAATCGAAATCTTGTGGCCGTTGGGTGTGGTCCAGTAATACAGGTCGATCATGGAGTACTCCAAATCAAGGGACGTCTTTAGGGTCGGACAGCAACCGCTGGCATTAGGTCGTCCTGTCTGCGTTCGATGGCTTGCCTGTAAGAGGAAGTGATGCTCAAGTGCGTGAAATTCAATGACCCCGTGTGAGAAAAGTCGGCATGGAGCTTAAGACGAACGCAGCACTCATCATCATCGATCAGCAAAAAGGCATCCTGGAGCCCCGACTCGGTCCTCGCAACAACCCTCTCGCCGAGGAGCGGATGCTTGCGTTGTTGGGCCATTGGCGTCGCACCGGTCGCCCGGTCGTCCACGTGCAACACCTGTCGCGCTCGCCGGATTCGGTTTTCTGGCCGCAGCAATCGGGCGTGGAGATTCAGGTACGGTTCGAACCTGCAGCCGGCGAACGGCTGATTCAAAAGCAGGTACCGGACGCGTTTTGCGCGACGGGACTGGAGGCAAATTTGCGTCAGGAGGGTATCGAACAGTTGGTGATAGTTGGCGTGGCGACGAACAACTCGGTGGAGTCTACGGCGCGTACGGCCGGTAACCTGGGGTTTGATGCATGGGTGGCGGAGGATGCGTGTTTTACGTTCGACAAGGCTGATTATTTTGGCAAGGCGCATTCAGCCGATGAAGTGCACGCAATGTCGCTGGGGAATCTGCATGGGGAATATGCAACGGTGGTGAGCACCGAGCAAATCCTGATGAACGCCTGAACCTTGAATATCTGTGGGAGCAAAGCTTGCTCGCGATAGCCGCACCGCAATCAATCAGATAGACCGGATCATCGTCCATCGCGAGCAAGCTTTGCTCCTACAAGGGCATAGACCGATGTGGGCGCGAGCCTGCTGGCGAAGGCGGTTCAACAGGCGACACGGAATATCGCCCTGCACATCACATCAAGCGCCGTGGCACTTCTTGAATTTCTTGCCATTGCCGCATGGGCAAGGATCGTTGCGGCCCACGTCTTTCAGGGCGTTGCGCACAGGTTCCTGGTGAGCGTGGCCGCAGTTCGGGCCGTGTACATGGCCATGGTCGTGATCATGGTGGTCGTGATGGGCATGATCATGATCGTGGTTGCAGTCTGGGCCATGAACGTGGGGTTGCTGGGTCATCGGGTTTACTCCGGAATTAAATCGGCGGGGATTATCACGCCATTGCGCGCGACGTGCACGTAGTGCGCGATGAATAAACCGGTTTCCAGCTCTCCTTCCAGACGATAGGGGATAGGGTGGTCAGGTTTTTCCAGCATTTTCACCACATCGCGGATCTTCGGCCACAGGTTGGTGCGAATCGGTACCTTGAAGTAAGCGCTTCGTTTTGGACCCACCGTAAACCAGTGCTCGTTCTCGCCTTCAGTCAGCAACATGTCGCCCAAATGTATGCGGTACTCGAGGCTTCGCACCGTCAGGTCACTGTCGTTGGGGTTATCAACGCGAAAGTGCAGCAGGAATTTTTGCTCCAGCAGCTTGGCCCGGATGACTTCAACTTTGACCAGATGCAACTGGGGCTCGGGCTCATCATCGCCGAACCATGACGCACAGCCGCCGAGCCCGAGCGCAAGACTCAGCGTCACCAAGTAGAGTACGAGTCGCCGGGTGATCATGGTGGTACCTCTCCTTGAACCTGAAACAACCGCCCAACCTGCAAACACCTCCTGTAGCAGCTTTCTCAACTCAACTGCCGAAATAGCTCGCACAGCACTTCTTGAACTTCTGCCCGCTGGCGCAAGGGCAAGCATCGTTGCGCCCGGCCTTGAGTTGTACGGTGGGGTCGATGAAGTACCAGTGCGCTGCGTTCTGCACAAACGATGAGCGCTCGCGGTGGCTGTGTTCGCCCGTGCTGTCATGCCAGCGGGCAGTAAAGGTCACGAATGCGTGCTCCGGCTGCCCGCCGAACACTTCGGAACTCTCCACCTCCAGACCCAGCCAGGTGCTTTGCGCGCTCCAGTTGCTGATGGACTGGCGATCCAGCCCTTCGCGTTGCGCGGGCAGGGTGGTCGCGACCAGATAGTCGATCAGGCCCAGCACATACGCACTGTAGCGCGAACGCATCAGGGCTTCGGCGCAGGGGGCCGGATGGCCGGCATGATAGTGACCGCAGCAGGCATCGAGCAGGGTGCCGCTGCCGCAAGGGCAAATAGAAGTACTCATCGCGTTACCACCAATATTTCCCGAAGTTTTCCGGATTGGCCCAGAACCGCGAGTTGAGCCAGTCGGGTACTTGCTTATAGTCAAGCAGATCGTAGGTGAAGAGGGTCAGCACCTGTTCTTCCCGCTGAAAGCGTTCGCTGGCTTGCAGGGCCAGGGAGAAAAAATCCGTTTCCTGCCAGCCACTGGCCGGCAGGTCCGCCAGCACCGCTATTCGGCTGGCATTGAGGTTGCGGATTCCTCCCAGCAAATTCAGACCGTCGCGCTTGGGCAGGTGTTCCAGGCAATCGACGACCAGCGCCAGGTCGAACCGACGGGCCGCCAGATCCGCCGGCAATGGACCAGGTGCCGCATGAGCGACACAGCTGTCAGGGTGCGCGAGCTTGAAAGCTTCAAGCGCGGGGAACTCGCTGGCGCCAATCAACAGAAGGCGCGCAGGGGCATAACGATCCAGCAAAGCGGCCAGCGCCTGTTGCGGCGTGCGCGCAGAAATACCTGCAATCATCGAAGATCCTCAATCAGAGCTGCCAAGACTAGCCTGCCCGAAGGTCCGGGCCTAGCGCTCTATCAGGGTAAAAGCGTCGATCAACCGTGAACACGGCGTAAAACAGCTATGGCCTAATGCTGGCGGAGATTAAAACTCCGGTCTTTACTCCCTGAATCGGTTCTAAGCCGATCCCTCAGGAGAAAACTAGATGAGCATAGTTCGGACAGCATTACCCTTGGTTCTGCTAACCAGTGTGTTGACTGGTTGCGCAGGTTTGCAGAAAACCGACTGGCCGACCTGTGCGGCGGTCGGTGGTGTCGTAGGTGCTGGTCTCGGCGCGACCGAGAGCTCGGCATGGGCAGGGTATGGCGCGCTGCTGATCGGCGGCACGGCAGCGGCCTATTGCTGGGTTCACGGTGATGGCGACGAAGATGGCGATGGCGTGCCGGACAGCCGCGACAAGTGCCCGGGTACGCCTAGAGGCGTGCAGGTCGATGCCGACGGTTGCCCACCACCTGTGCCAGCGCCAGTTGTCGAAGAGGCTGTTGTGGTGAAGGAAGAAGTCATCGTCATTCGCGATGTTCACTTCCAGTTCGACAAAGCGACGCTCACGCCTTCCGATAAAGATGTCCTCAACAAAATCGCTTCTCGCCTGAAACAGGAATCCTCTACCGCCCAACTGACCGTCACCGGTCACACCGACAGCGTGGGCAGCGATGCCTACAACCAGAAACTGTCGGATAAACGAGCGCACTCGGTAGTTGAATACCTGATCCAGAGTGGCGTTCCACGTGCCAGCTTCGTGTCTGTAACCGGTGCCGGTGAAAGCCAGCCGGTGGCTGACAACAAAACGGCTGACGGCCGCGCGATGAACCGTCGCACGGAAATCAAAATCAACCGCTGACCCCCCTCGCACTCCGCGGCTTGTGCAGTCGCGGATGTGTGTCTTTACTCCTGTGTAACCGGTATGGGCCGGTAACACAGGAGCTTTCATAATGAGTGTTCTCACAAGGACCGTCTTGCCGGTTCTGCTGCTAGGCGGCCTGCTGACCGGTTGCGCAACTCACAGCGATGGCACTGCCCCGTTAAATCAACGTACCTGGCCAATCTGCAGCCTCATCGGCGGACTGGTCGGCGGAGGCCTGGGCGCGATCGAAAGTGCCGGCTGGGCAGGAGGTGGCGCAGCGCTCGGCATCCTGACGGGCGGCCTGATCTGCTACGCCCAGGATGGGGATGAAGATGACGATGGCGTTTTCGACCGTCGTGATCGCTGCCCTGATACACCCGCCAATACCCCGGTCGAACATCATGGATGCCCGCTGCCGCAATACCCGGCCAGCGTGAAACCTGTCGAACCTGTGCAGTCCGAAGTCGTCACCTTGAGTGATGCGAACGATGTGTTGTTCGCCTTTAATAAATCCGACCTGACGCCCGCTGCACGCAGCGAACTCGATTCGCTGATGGCCAAGCTGCAAAACGCCGACGTGGTGAGCATCAAAGTGGTCGGCCACACCGACAGTGTCGGTTCGGACGCCTATAACCAGGCACTTTCGGAGCGTCGCGCCAGCAGCGTGGCGGATTACCTGTTGAGCCAGGGCCTGGCGCCAAACAAACTCACCAGCGAAGGCAAGGGCGAAAGCGAGCCGATTGCTGATAATGAATCGGAAGAGGGTCGCGCGAAAAACCGTCGCGTGGAATTGCACATCAACCGCTGAGGCCCGTAGTAGAGCCGTCTGGCGATAAAACAGATCGTCCGGACGGCCATTCGGCGGCCACCATGAAGAATTTTCCGTTGCCCTCTGGCTTATCCCGCGTGGAAGCCGTTACTGTGCGCGCAAAGAATAATTCTCAGCGGGGGAGCGTATGAAGGTGATATGGGGGCTAGGGAAGTTGTTGACCCTGCTGTTCTGGGCTGTGGTGGTGGTTAATTCGCTCGCGCCGTTTGTTTATCCGCTGCAGGTGTTGGTCAATCTGGCCGGCGGCCTGCTGGCAATCCTTCATCTTCTGGAAGTGCTGCTGTGCAATCGCAGCCTCAAAGGTCGCGCCCATCCCTGGGCTGATCGCCTGAAGATTCTGTTTTTCGGCGTGTTCCACCTGCAAACCATTCCAGCTCCCACCGTATCGAAGGCTTCCCATGCGTAATCTCTGTCTGCTCGCGGCATTCATCAGCCCATTGGCTTGCGCCCAAGTGGTAAGCGTCGAAACCAACTCCCTGATGCGTTTACCCAATACGGCGAGCACCTTGCAGCTGGAACGTCTGGAAGTTGCCGACTACGGCACTTTGCTGATTCCTTCGAACGTGACCCAGGTCACCGTCGGCGAATTGCACCTGGGACGCGACGCGCGCATCGCTATCGTGCCGGGCGAGCAGGCGCTGGACTTCAAAGTCATCCGCGCCCAATTGTCGGAAGGCAGCCAGATTACTGCGCGGGGTGCACCGGGCACTTACCTCAAGGCTGCGCGTTCGGGTCGCAATCTGAACGTGCAGATCAAGTCACTGAATGCGCCACAGTTGGTGGTGGACGCTCGCGGTGGCGCGGGCGCGCCAGGATTTGTCGGCCTTGACGGTGCGAATGGTCAGGCACCGGGTTGCACCTGGGGCCAGGCCGGTCGTGGTGCGGATGGCAGCGACGGCAGCGATGGTCAGGCGGGCGCGCCGGGGGCAATGGTCCGGTTGGAAGTGCCGCGTGATTACCCTGCTGAGCAGATCAAAGTCCAGGTAGCCGGCGGTGCAGGTGGCTTGGCGGGGCCTGGCGGAAAACCGGGTGCGGGTGGCAAGTCAAAAGGTTGCATCGTTTATCGCGCCGATGGCGGCAAGAGCGGCCGTCCAGGCGCCGATGGCCAGCCTGGGCCTGAGGGCGCGGCGGGTTCGGTGACTGTTCAGCGTTTGTAAGAACGACCAAGCCCCTGTGGTGAGGGAGCGAGTTCCCCCACCACAGCTACCTGATCAGATTCAGAACATCGGGCGAGCTGAAGCGATTGCCACCAGCACCAGCCCGACGATCAGGTTGATCCCCACCAATCGACGAATTCTCCCCAGCACCGCAGCCCCCGCCGGCCAATCCTGAGCCGTCACGGCGGAGCGCAGTTCAGGCAGCATCAGCGCCTGAATCCTGATGAACAGCGCCGTCATGACCACATACAGTCCCATCATCACCTGTACATAACGCGGCGCGGCTTCAAATCCGGCGTACTGCAGATGAATCATGCCCACGCCGCTGATCGGCAACAGAATCACCGCGATCCAGACCCAGCGAAAAAATCCCTGGAACACTTCTACCCACAGCTTCAACCGGGCAGGGCCTTCCAGCGCCTTCATGGCGGCGGGGCGCAAGACCATCCAGGCGAAAAACATGCCGCCGACCCACACCAGGGCGGACAGGACATGCAGGGTGTAAACGATGCCAAAAGGTGTCATTGAGGTACTCCGTTCTGCGCGGGATTAATTAGCGGGGTATGATAGCCGCCGAACCAAACCACTGAAAATTTATCCAGCGTTTATTGCGCCCGACAATCCATGATCAGCACCGAACTCAAAACCACGATTCAGGGCGCCTACTCGCGTTTTCTCGAGGCCAAGAGCCTCAAGCCGCGCTACGGCCAACGCCTGATGATCGCCGAAATTGCCAAAGTCCTCGGTGACATCGACACCGACGACGAAGGCCGGCGCAGTGGCGACCCCGCGATTGTCGCGGTGGAAGCCGGCACCGGTACCGGTAAAACCGTGGCCTACAGCCTGGCGGCGATCCCGACTGCGAAAGCGGCTGGCAAGCGTCTGGTCATTGCCACTGCCACGGTGGCCCTGCAGGAACAGATCGTCTACAAGGACTTGCCCGACCTCATGCGCAACAGCGGACTGAATTTCAGCTTCGCTCTGGCCAAGGGCCGCGGGCGCTACATGTGCCTGTCCAAGCTCGATATGCTGCTGCAGGAAGGTCATGCGCAAACCGCCACGGCGCAGCTGTTCGAAGAAGAAGGCTTCAAGATCGAGGTCGACGAGGCCAGTCAGAAGCTGTTCACCAGCATGATCGAAAAGCTCGCCGGCAATAAATGGGACGGCGACCGTGACAGCTGGTCCACCGCCCTGGAAGACGCTGACTGGGCGCGTCTGACCACCGATCACAGCCAGTGCACCAATCGTCATTGCCCTAACTTCGGCCAGTGCGCTTTCTACAAGGCCCGCGAAGGCATGGGCAAGGTCGACGTGATCGTCACGAACCACGATATGGTTCTGGCAGACCTCGCCTTGGGCGGCGGCGCGGTGCTACCGGACCCGCGCGACACCATCTACGTATTCGACGAAGGTCATCACCTGCCAGACAAGGCCATCGGTCACTTCGCCCATTACACACGCCTGCGTTCCACCGCCGACTGGCTGGAAACCACAGCCAAGAACCTCACCAAACTGCTGGCCCAACACCCGCTGCCTGGTGACCTGGGCAAGCTGATCGAGCAGGTGCCGGAGCTGGCGCGGGAGATCAAGACCCAACAGCAGTTCATGTTCACCGCCTGCGAACAGGTTGCCGATTTCAAACCCGGTGAAGACGTTGAAGGCCGTGAGCGGCCGCGTCATCGCTTCGTCGGCGGGGTGGTTCCCGAGCACATGCGCGAAATGGGTGTCGAGCTGAAAAAGGGTTTCGCCCGGCTGACCGACGTGTTCACCCGACTCACTGAACTGTTGAAAGAAGGCATGGATGGCGAGGTCAACATCGGTATCGCCAGCAACCAGGCTGAAGAGTGGTATCCGCTGTTCGGCAGCTTGTTGTCCCGTTGTTCCGGCAACTGGGAGTTGTGGACGGCCTTCACCGCCGAAGACCCGGAAGACAACCCGCCCATGGCCCGTTGGCTGACCCTGGCTGAAAGCGGTTCGCTGTTCGACATCGAGGTCAACGCCAGTCCGATCCTCGCCGCGGAGATGCTGCGTCGTAACCTGTGGAACGTGGCTTATGGCGCGCTGGTTACTTCGGCGACCCTGACCGCACTCGGCACATTCGACCGTTTCCGCATGCGCGCGGGCTTGCCGAAAAAAGCCGTCACCGCCGTAGTGCCGAGCCCCTTCCATCATGCTGACGCCGGCGTGCTGCGGGTGCCGGACCTGAAAGCCGATCCGCGGGATGCGCCTGCGCACACCGCCGCGATCATCCGTGACTTGCCACAACTGGTAGAAGGTTCGCGCGGTACCTTGGTGCTGTTTTCTTCGCGCAAACAGATGCAGGACGTTTTCGACGGTCTCGACCGCGACTGGCGCAAACAAGTGTTCATTCAAGGCAACCTGTCGAAACAGGAAACCCTGAACAAGCACAAGGCGCGAGTCGATGGCGGGGATTCGAGTGTGCTGTTCGGCCTGGCGAGTTTCGCCGAGGGCGTGGATTTGCCTGGGGCTTACTGCGAACACGTGGTCATCGCCAAAATTCCTTTTTCAGTGCCGGATGACCCGGTCGAAGCGGCCCTGGCCGAATGGATCGAAGCCCGTGGCGGTAATCCGTTCATGGAGATCTCCGTTCCGGACGCCTCGCTCAAACTGGTCCAGGCTTGTGGTCGATTGCTGCGTACCGAAGAGGATCGCGGCACCATTACCTTGCTGGATCGACGCCTGGTCACTCAGCGTTACGGCAAGGCGATCCTCAATGCGTTGCCTCCTTTCCGTCGTGAAATTTCCTGATACACCGGTGGGCATTTATGCCCGCCGCGTTGTCTATCTCTCTGCCATCGCTTTTCCATTGGCCTATTGAAGGTCGTAAGGGAGAACTACGTTCCTATGATTCGCCGTTCGCTGCGCCATTCTTTACCAGCGGTTTTTACCCTGATGTTCGCAGCCCCTTTGCTGGCGGCTCCTGCCGGCCAGCAAACGCTGTTCAACTTTGTGCGTCCCGCTGACGTGGTGCAGGTGGCGACTCAGGACGCCAGCCTGCCGCAATCCAATGCTGAGCAAACGGCCGAAGGCGAAGTGTTGCGCCGGGTAACGTTCAATCCCGTCGCGCAACCAACGTTGCGACTGACGCCGCAAAGTGGCGCCTGGGACTGGTCACAGTCGGGCGTCATGAGTTTGCGGATTCAGAGCGCGATGAATTGGGCCCTGACCCTCTACGTCAAAATCCAGAGTAACGATGGCAAGACCCTGATCAGCCGTGTCGATTTGCCGGCCGGACCTGCCCAAACGCTGCTGGTGCCGCTGCAACCGGGTTCACCGCTAAGCCTGGGCATGAAGGCCGGCCCCCCCATGCCGATAACAGTCGACGGCCAGCGGGTATTGCTGGCCAGCAGTGCCGGTGAGCTGGATCGCAGCCAGGTGGTGTCGGTGACCTTGTCGATGGATCAGCCGAAAGTCGCCCAGAGCATCCTGCTGGAACGCTTTGGTGTTCAGGACGTTGAGCCGGTCATTCAAGCGGCTTATGGCAATCTCGTGGACGCTTACGGTCAATCGACCCGAACCAAATGGCCGGAAAAAGTCAGCAGCGATGAGCAATTGAAAAGCGCTGCCGGCAAGGAACAGCAGCAGCTCAAAACCTGGCTGGCGGAACGTGAAAAGACGTCGCTGGACACTTACGGTGGCTGGACCAAAGGGCCGGCGTTCAAGGCCAGCGGTTTCTTCCGTACCGAGAAGCGCGACGGCCGTTGGTATCTGGTAACGCCTGAAGGGCATCCGTTTTATTCGCTGGGGGTCAACACCGTGACCCCGGACGTCAATCAGACTTACATCGCCGGTCGTGAGTGGATGTTCGAGGCCCTGCCAAAAGCCGATGAGCCGCTGGCCAGCCATTACGGCGAAGGCGACAACCGCGGCGGTAATGGCGCGGATCAGGGACGTAGCTACAACTCGGGTCGCTGGTACGATTTCTATGGCGCTAACCTGCAGCGCTTATACGGCGATCCTTGCGCGCTGGGCAGCACCACCAAGGCCGGTATCGCCGAAGCGGCAAAAGCCGACGCGGTTGAGGCCACGGTCGAGAAGGCCGCAGAGCAACCGGCGGCGCCTTCAGTGGGTGAATCAGGTATCGCCGAAGCCGCAAAGTCCGATGCTGCTGAGGCGACTGCCGCTAAAGCGGTTGAGCAAACCCCGGCGGCACCTTGCAAAGCCGACCTTGATGAAAGCCGCTGGATCAGCCACACCCTGGATCGGCTGCAAGCCTGGGGCTTCAACACGGTTGGCAACTGGAGCGCTCCGGCCCTGGCCGATTCTGAACGTGTGCCCTACACCTTGCCGCTGTCGATCGTCGGCGATTACACCAGCATCAGCACTGGGAGCGACTGGTGGGGCGGTATGCCCGATCCGTTTGATCCACGTTTCGCCATGGCCACCGAGCGAGCGGTTGCCATCGCTGCCCGGGATCACCGCGACGATCCATGGCTGATCGGTTACTTCGCCGACAATGAACTGGCCTGGGCCGGTCCGGGTGACGATCCGAAGGCCCGCTATGCGCTGGCGTATGGCACTTTGAAAATGACCACCGACGTGCCCGCCAAGCGTGCGTTCCTCAAGCAACTGCGGGACAAATATCGCAACCAGGCAGGCTTGTCCAAGGCCTGGGGTATTGATCTGCCGGCTTGGGAATTGATGGAAGATCCGGGCTTTGTTCCGCCGATACCAAACGCCGAGCACCCGGAAATCGAAGCCGACTTCAAATATTTCCAGAAAGTCTTCGCCGATACCTACTTCAAGACGATCTCCGATTCGCTGAAATGGCACGCGCCCAATCAACTGCTACTCGGTGGCCGATTTGCTATCAGCACCCCGGAAGCGGTGGAGTCCTGCGCCCAGTATTGCGACGTGGTGAGCTTTAACATGTACACCCTTCAACCGCAGGACGGTTATGACTTCGAGAAGCTGCGCAGTCTGGACAAGCCGGTATTGATCACCGAATTCAATTTTGGCTCCGCCGATCGTGGCCCGTTCTGGGGCGGTGTGACGCAATTGGCAAAAGAAGAGGACCGTGGCCCGGCTTATGCGAACTTCCTTAAACAGGCAATGAGCGAGCCGTCGATTGTCGGGGTTCACTGGTTCCAGTACCTGGATCAGCCGGTTACCGGTCGTCTATTGGACGGTGAAAACGGTCACTTCGGGCTGGTAGGCATTACCGATGTGCCGTTCCAGGGCTTTGTCGAGAGTGTGCGCAAAAGCAACCTGGCGACCGTCGATCAATTGGGAAAAGAGGCACAGAAGGCCAAGGATGCAGCCGATAAAGCCAGCCACGATGCAGAGGGCGGGCGCAAAGGCGATGCCGGCAAAGGTGCCGGGCAGGGTGCTGGTCATGCGGGTGGGCATTCCGGGAATGGCCATTAAGGGCGTTCGCAACAGTTGACGACCGTCGACCGCCTGGCCCGCACCTGTTCCCAAAACCATGAATGGCTGGAACAATGCGGGCCACTTTGTAGAGCGTTGATGCGGGGAGTTGCGGGTGCAGATTCAGGGTCATTACGAGCTTAAGTTCGAAGCTGTGCGCGAGGCATTCGCTGCGCTGTTCGACGATCCCCAGGAACGCGGTGCGGCGCTATGCATCCAGATCGGGGGAGAAACCGTGATCGACCTGTGGGCCGGTAGCGCCGACAAGGATGGCACCGAAGCCTGGCACAGCGACACTATTGCCAACCTGTTCTCCTGCACCAAGACATTCACCGCGGTGACTGCCCTGCAGCTGGTCGCCGAGGGCAAGTTGCAGCTGGATGCTCCCGTCGCACGCTATTGGCCCGAGTTCGCTGCGGCCGGCAAAGAGTCAGTTACCCTGCGTCAGTTGCTCTGCCATCAGGCCGGCTTGCCAGCGTTGCGTGAACTGCTTGCACCGGAGGCCCTCTACGACTGGAAAACCATGGTCGATGCCCTGGCCGCCGAAGCACCCTGGTGGACGCCGGGCGCCGGTCACGGCTACGCCGCCATCACCTATGGCTGGCTGGTGGGCGAGTTGCTACGTCGCGCCGACGGCCGAGGTCCAGGTGAATCAATCGTTGCGCGGGTCGCGAAGCCATTAGGGCTGGATTTCCACGTCGGTTTGGCCGACGAGGAATTCCACCGCGTGGCGCACATCGCTCGCGGCAAGGGCAACGTTGGCGATGCGGCGGCCCAGCGCTTGCTGCAAGTGACGATGCGCGAACCGACGGCCATGACCACGCGAGCCTTCACCAATCCACCGTCCGTGCTCACCAGCACCAATAAACCCGAGTGGCGCAGAATGCAGCAGCCGGCTGCCAATGGTCACGGTAACGCTCGCAGCCTGGCCGGGTTCTACGCCGGTTTGCTCGACGGCAGCCTGCTGGAAAGCGAGATGCTCGATGAGCTGACCCGCGAGCACAGCCTCGGCGAAGACAAGACTTTGTTGACCCGTACCCGTTTCGGTCTGGGTTGCATGCTCGATCAACCGAATGTTCCCAACGCGACCTACGGCCTCGGCCCGCGCGCGTTCGGGCATCCAGGCGCCGGCGGTTCCATCGGTTTTGCTGACCCGGAACATGATGTGGCCTTCGGTTTTGTGACAAATACACTGGGGCCGTACGTCTTGATGGATCCACGCGCACAAAAGCTTGTGCGAGTACTGGCCACTTGTCTGTAAAACCCGCTCAAGGGGTCCGTTATCGGAACCTGACAGCCTTTTCGGTTTCAAAGCGTCTGTTTATGCGGGCCAGCCTGGCCTGATTTTTTTATTACTTCATTTTGTGGATATCCAATGTCATCCAATAAAACCTTCGCCCTGGCCCTGTGCTTCGCTATCACCGGTTGCGCACAGACTCCACAAAATGATGCAGATGGCGGCAGTTGGTGGCCGTTCGGTTCGTCCGACAAGGTCGCGGCAAAGGAAACCGCTCCGGCCCCTCTGAAGCCTGCTGCAACTGCTCCGGTCGCCAAGGCAGATAGTGCTAATCCGGTTGCCAAAACTGAAAGCTCTAACCCTTGGTACTGGCCATTTGGCTCCGAAGAAGTCCTCGACAAGAAGCCTGAAGTAAAACCTGAAGCCAAACCTGTTGAAGTGGCCAAGGCTGAAGCCGACGCAGGTGGCAAATGGTGGTGGCCGTTTGGAGGCAAGGAGCAGAACACTGCCAAAGTCGTACCGATGCCTGATCCTAAGGTCACTCAAGCCTGGCTCGACGACTATGAACCGCGCCTGCGCACGGCCATCAAGGACAGCAACCTGCAACTCGAGCGTCGGGAAAACGTTTTGGTAGTCACTGCGCCGGTGGAAGGTTCGTTCAATCCGGATCGCCCTGCCATGCTGCTGCCCGTCACGCTCGGTCCGTTTACCCGGGTGGCCAAAATTCTCGAAGTCGACCCTAAGACCGCCGTCCTCGTGCTTGGGCACAGTGATACTTCCGGTGCCGCACCGGCCAACGTGAAACTGAGCCAGGAGCGTGCTCAGGCCGTCGCGGCGATCTTCCGCCTCAGTGGTCTGCAGCGTGATCGCCTGATGCTTCGCGGGATGGGCAGCGAAGCGCCTCGTGCTGCCAACGACAGCACTGAAGGTCGTGCCTTGAACCGTCGCGTCGAATTGTTGGTAACGCCGCAGAACACCATGGTGGCGTTGTTAAGCAAGTACAACATGCCTGCTCCGGCCCCCGTTCGCATGGTTGCCGCCCAAGACGTCAAGCCAGCGGCCACGCCAGTGACTCCAGCACCTGCGGCGAAGAAAGCCGATGTGCCGGCCGCGAAAAAAGCCCCGGCCAAGAAAGACGCTGCCAAAGCGCCTGCAAAGAAAGCCCCGGCCAAAACCAAGACCCCGGCGAAAAAGACCGCTCCCGCCAAAGCCGCAGCCACTGACAAGAAAGTCGCCGCCGCTGATGCTACAAAGAAGTAATTCGTCAATTTAAAAGGAATGCACCATGACCCAGGGCCTGGCTGATATGCGTCGCGATTACACCCGGGACGGCCTGACCGAGGCGCAAGCTCCGGCCGAGCCGTTCGGGCTGTTCCATCAGTGGTTTGCCGACGCGGTGAAAACCGAGCAGGCACCCGTGGAGGCTAACGCCATGACCCTGGCGACCGTCGATGCTGACGGTCGACCGCATTGCCGAATCCTGCTGCTCAAGGGGTTGGACGACCAGGGCTTCACGTTCTTCACCAACTACGAGAGTGCCAAGGGTCAGCATCTGGCAGCGAACCCGTTCGCTGCCATGACCTTTTTCTGGCCAGCCCTGGAGCGTCAGGTGCGCATCGAAGGTCGAGTGGTGAAGGTCACGCCCGAAGAGTCCGACGCCTACTATCAGGTGCGCCCGTTGGGCAGTCGCCTGGGTGCCTGGGCTTCGCCACAAAGCCGGGTGATCGCCGATCGAGCCGAGCTGGAAGCACTGCTCAAGAACACCGAACAACGCTTCAGCGATACTCAGCCTCATTGCCCCGAGCACTGGGGTGGTTATCGTCTCTTACCTGAGCGCATCGAATTCTGGCAGGGCCGTCCGAGCCGTCTGCACGATCGCCTCAACTACCGCCAGCAGGGCGCCGACTGGATTCTTGAACGTCTGGCACCCTAAGCAGTCTACCGAGCGGTATACCCTGCCGCAGCGGCCTCCAGCCACTGCGGCAAGTCCCGGCGCTTGATCTTCCTGGCTTGAGCGTTCGCCAGTTGCTGGAGCATGTAGGCTTTCTTGTCTTCATCGCCACCCGCCAGGGCTAACGCCAGATCACGGTCCATCCAGCGTTTGATCCGCACGTACAACCACCAGTGGAAGTACAAACCGGCGACAGTGGTGACGACAATGATGAAGTAATCCATGAAAATCCTTGGGTCAGTGGCGCAGATCTCGTAATTTGTCGCTACTGTGTGGTGAATTCGAGGGGTGCCTGTACAAGCCCTGAATCAAACCACTTTTATCCGGGCGATGCCGTGACAGGCGTCATGCTGCGGAGTTTAATGAATACCTGTCCTTTGGAGTTGATGCTATGCGTAAGTCCGTTCTGTTGGTTGCTTCCTTTTCCACGATGGCGATGTTGCTCACCGGCTGCCAATCGAGCCTGACCGGTGACTCCTACTCCCGTGACGAAGCGCGTCGCGTGCAGACGATTCGCATGGGCACCATCGAAGCACTGCGCCCGGTGAAAATCGAAGGGACCAAAACCCCAATCGGTGGCGCTGCAGGTGCCGTGGTCGGTGGTGTAGGCGGTAGTGCAATCGGTGGCGGTCGCGGCAGCATCGTCGCAGCGGTCATCGGCGCAGTTGCCGGCGGCCTGCTGGGCTCGGCCACTGAAGAGGGCCTGACCCGCACCCAAGGCGTGGAAATCACCGTTCGCGAAGACGACGGCAGCATGCGCGCCTACGTGCAACAGGTTCAGGAAAACGAAGTGTTCCGTGTTGGCGAGCGTGTGCGCATCGCCACGGTTGATGGCACGAGCCGCGTTTCGCACTAAGCGAGATAAGGCAAAAGAAAACCCCGATCAGTTGACTGGTCGGGGTTTTGTTTTTTCAGGGATTGGCGGCGGCTAACTTGCAGTAACGCATACCAATTGGACGATATGATTTGCGTTCGTCAGTGCTGTCCGGTTCATTCCTTTCAAGGTTGCAACACAGCGCTTTTACGACTTGCCGCCGCAGTCACCGCATAGCCTATCAATGCCGCCAGTATCGATCCGGTCAGAATCCCCATCCGGTCCATCCCCGCGTATTCGCTCACGCCCGGCTCGAACGCCAGGGAGCCAACGAACAAACTCATGGTGAAGCCGATGCCGCAGAGAATTGCCACGCCGAGCACCTGACCCCAATTAGCCCCTTGGGGCAGGGCGGCAATGCCGGTTTTGACCGCCAGCCAGGTCAGGCCGTAGACGCCGAGGGTCTTGCCCAGCAGCAGGCCGATCGCGATGCCCATCGGTACATGGTGGGTGAAGCTTTCGGCGGTCACGCCACTCAGGGACAAGCCAGCGTTAGCGAAGGCGAACAATGGCAGGATGCCGTAGGCCACCCACGGGTGCAGGGCGTGTTCCAGGGTCAGCAGTGGTGAAGGTTCGGCATTTTTCGTGCGCAACGGAATGCAGAACGCGAGGGTCACACCGGCCAGGGTGGCATGGACGCCGCTCTTGAGTACGCAGACCCAGAGGATCAGTCCGATGATCATGTATGGCCCAAGCTTGACCACGCCAAGCCGGTTCATCGCGATGAGCGCCGCGATGCACGCGCCCGCCAGGGCCAGCGACAAGGTCGACAACGTTCCGGAATAGAAGATCGCAATGACGATGATCGCCCCCAGGTCGTCGATAATCGCCAGGGTCATCAGGAACAGTTTCAGCGACACGGGTACGCGCTTGCCGAGCAAGGCGAGTACACCGAGGGCGAAGGCGATGTCGGTGGCCATGGGGATGGCCCAACCATCGAGGGCTGCGGCGTTGTCACGGTTGAAGAACCAGTAGACCAACGCCGGGACGACCATGCCGCCAATCGCCGCGGCGCCTGGAAGGACGATCTGCGACGGTTTTGACAATTGTCCGTCGAGGACTTCGCGCTTCACTTCCAGGCCAATCAGCAGGAAGAACAGCGCCATAAGGCCGTCGTTGATCCACAGCAGAGCGGGTTTGGCGATTTGCAGCGCACCAATCTGTGCGACGACAGGGGTGTCCAGAAAGCTGGTGTAAAGCCACGACAACGGGGAGTTGTTGATGATCAGTGCCAGCGCTGCGGCGGCGATCAACAACAGGCCGCTGGCAGCTTCCAACTGAAAGAAGCGTGTGAATGTGCTACGCAGAGGCAAAGTCACTCTCCAATGTAAGGTTCGAAAGGTGGCACACCGTAACCCGTGCCGTTAGTTGTTAAAACAAAAGTTATATTCTTTTTTGTTATATACCGTTACAGCTCGGATGCCTGGCGAAAAAACTGAGCCTAGCAGTTGCCGGGTGTATTGAACCTCAGCTGTACCTGTGCGCGATGTAGGTTTTTTCCTAAGCTTGTCGTTGAGCCTTGCAAAAGGACCGACTCTTGCCGATCCAACGAGAAAATCACCATGAGCGACAACCGACAGTGGGCTCGTGAAGCCATTCGGATCATTGAAGCGGACTTCCAGCGCAGCGCCGACACCCACCTGATCCCTCTGCCGTTGCCTGGGTTTTCGGGCATCGAGTTGTATTTCAAGGATGAGTCCAGCCATCCCACGGGCAGCCTGAAACATCGGTTGGCGCGTTCGTTGTTCCTCTATGCGCTGTGTAATGGCTGGCTGAAACCGGGTGCTCCGGTGATTGAAGCGTCCAGCGGTTCAACGGCGATTTCCGAAGCGTACTTCGCCCGCATGCTGGGCCTGCCGTTTATTGCCGTGATGCCGGCGACCACGTCCAAAGAGAAGATTGCGCAAATTGCGTTCTACGGTGGCAAGAGCCACCTGGTCGACGATCCGACGCAGATTTATGCCGAATCCGAACGGCTGGCACGTGAACACGATGGACATTTCATTGACCAGTTCACCTATGCCGAGCGCGCCACCGACTGGCGCGCGAACAACAATATCGCCGAGTCGATCTTCCATCAGATGCGTTTCGAATCTCACCCGGAACCGAGCTGGCTGATCTCTAGTCCTGGCACCGGTGGCACCACCGCGACCCTTGGCCGTTATGTGCGGTATCGCCAGCATTGCACCCGGGTGCTTTGCGCCGATGCCGAGCGCTCGGTGTTCTTTGACTACTACCAGACTGGGGACGCGAGTCTGCGTCTGGACCACGGATCGCGGATTGAGGGTATTGGACGTCCCCGGGTGGAAGCTTCGTTTCTGCCCAAGGTAATCGACGCGATGGTCAAGGTGCCCGACGCCCTGTCACTGGCGGCCATGCATTATCTGGCGCAGCGTTTGGGGCGACATGTGGGCGGATCAAGCGGGACCAACCTGATTGGCGCCTTGATGGCGGCGCAACAGATGGCGGCGGCGGGGGAGACGGGGTCGATCGTGGCGATTTTGTGTGATGGCGGCGAACGCTACGCAGACACCTATTACGATCAGGATTGGCTCAAGGCGCAAGGGTACGTGTTGAGTGGCTTGATCGATGCCGTGGCCGCGAGTGCCGAGCGCGGTGAGCCGTTACCCACGACCGTGTTGCGCGCCAATATCTGAGATTGTTCAGGCTATGAGAAAACCTGTGGGAGCCGGGCTTGCCCGCGATAGCGAATTCACATTCAACGAAGATGTTGACTGATCCACCGCCATCGCGGGCAAGCCCGGCTCCCACAGTTTTTGTATTGATGACCGAGAGTGCTAATCAGGCTTCGAGGCCGAGGATATCCCGCGCTACCGCTTCGGCAATCCGGATACCATCAACGCCGGCTGACAAAATCCCGCCCGCGTAACCTGCGCCTTCGCCGGCTGGAAACAGACCCTTCACGTTCAGGCTCTGCATCGACTCATTCCGGGTAATCCGCAGCGGCGAGGAGGTGCGAGTCTCGATCCCGGTCAACACTGCGTCGTGCAGCGAGTAACCGCGAATCTGCTTCTCGAACGCCGGCAGAGCTTCACGAATGGCTTCGATGGCGAACGCCGGTAACGCCAATGCCAGATCACCCAGTGCAACGCCTGGTTTGTAGGACGGTTCAACACTGCCCAGTTCGGTGGAAGGCTTACCGGCAATGAAGTCGCCGACCAGTTGCGCAGGGGCTTCATAGTTGCTGCCGCCGAGCAAAAAGGCGTGGGACTCCAGACGCTCCTGAAGCTCGATACCGGCCAGCGGGCCGCCCGGGTAATCGACTTCCGGGGTAATGCCGACGACGATTCCGGAGTTGGCATTTCGCTCGTTACGCGAGTACTGGCTCATGCCGTTGGTGACCACACGCCCCGGCTCGGACGTTGCCGCCACCACGGTGCCGCCAGGGCACATGCAGAAACTGTAGACCGAGCGGCCATTCTTGGCGTGGTGCACCAGCTTGTAGTCGGCGGCGCCAAGTTTCGGGTGGCCGGCGTACTTGCCCAGGCGCGCACGGTCGATCAGCGATTGCGGATGCTCGATGCGAAAGCCCACTGAAAACGGCTTGGCTTCCATAAACACGCCACGCCCGTGCAGCATGCGGAAGGTGTCCCGGGCACTGTGACCGAGGGCGAGAATCACGTGCCTCGAATGAATCTGTTCGCCGCCATTGAGCTCGACGCCGACCAGTTGGCCGTCCTCGATCAACACGTCGGTGACCCGCTGCTGAAAGCGCACTTCACCACCCAACGCACGAATCTGCTCACGCATGTTTTCCACGACGCCGGTCAGGCGGAATGTACCAATGTGCGGTTTGCTGACGTAGAGGATTTCCTCCGGAGCACCCGCTTTTACGAATTCGTGCAGGACTTTGCGACCGATGAATTTCGGGTCCTTGATCTGGCTATAGAGCTTGCCGTCAGAGAACGTCCCCGCGCCGCCCTCGCCGAATTGCACGTTGGACTCAGGGTTGAGCACGCTTTTACGCCACAGGCCCCACGTATCCTTGGTGCGCTGGCGAACTTCGGTGCCGCGCTCGAGGATGATCGGCTTGAAGCCCATCTGCGCGAGCAGCAGCCCGGCGAAGATTCCGCACGGGCCGAAACCCACGACAATCGGGCGTTGTTCGAGATCGGCCGGTGCCTGACCCACCACTTTGTACCTGACATCCGGCGCCACGTTGACGTTGCGGTCGTCGGCGAACGTGTGCAGTACCGCAGCCTCATCGCGAACGTTGAGATCGATGGTGTAGATGAAGCACAGTTCGGAAGACTTTTTGCGCGCATCGTAGCTGCGCTTGAACAAGGTGAAATCGAGCAGGTCATCACTGGCGATGCCCAGGCGCTGCACGATGGCAGGGCGCAGGTCTTCTTCGGGATGGTCGATTGGCAGCTTTAGTTCGGTAATTCGTAACATGACGGGATCCGGTTCGCGGGGCGCACAACTGCGCCAAGGCGTTTGAAGGCCGCGATTATAAGCTTCAAACGCCGGTCTCGTGAGGCAAAAACGATCAGTCGTTACGCGCCCCGCCGAAATACCCGCAGCCACGCTGCACTTGGCCATTAATGCGCAACTCGGCACTCATATGCTGGACAGCGCCGGTGGTGGCGTCGACGCAACGTTGCGGCGCGACCCAGAGCTCTATGTGCTGGTCATTGGCTTCAGTGCTGAGGTTGAAGCGGCCATCGCCCAGTTGTTCCTCGACGTAGGGCAGGGCCAGAGGGGGTTGACCGGCGCGTTCGATGACCATGCCTTTTCCGCTGACTTTGACGTTCCACTCCGGCGTATGACCGGCGGCTCGAAGAATCAGCAGTTTGAGATTGGGATCGTCGCACGCCGTGCCCGAGCGCTCGACGCGATACAGCTGCTCAAGGTCGAGGCGATCGCCATCGATTCGGCCGCGCACGTCGGCAAACAGTTTGCCTTGGGCATCGGCCAAGGTCGCGGCTTCTTGCAGCACGCTGGTGCCGCCAGTGTCATTGACCACGAAATTGCGCGATTCATTGCACGGCTGGAACACCAGTTTGCCGTCCGCCGCCGTCAGTTGACCCTGCATGCGAGTCTGACCCACATGGGAGGCGCTCTGTCGCTCGCCATCGAACAACTGGCAGGCGGCAAACAGCGGAAGGAGGGCAACAAGGACTAAGGAACGGGCAACACGCATCTTTGGTTCTCCAGACAAGTGCCGCCACGTTACTCAGCCTGACCGCTCATCACAACCCTGCATCGAACCCTGTAGGAGCTGACGAGTGCAACGAGGCTGCGATCTTTTGATCCTGTTTTTGGTTGCACGGCCCCAAAGATCAAAAGATCGCAGCCTCGTTGCACTCGACAGCTCCTACGGGGCGCTGCGAATCAGCCTACGTGAAAGGTCTGACCGGTTTGCAGGCCTTCCACACTTTTGGCGTAGGCCAATGCCACATCGGCTGCAGGCACCGGTTTGTAGCCGCGGAAATACGGCGCATAGCTGCCCATGGCTTCGAGCAATACGGTGGGACTGATCGAGTTCACGCGCAAGCCGCGCGGCAGTTCGATGGCGGCGGCGCGTACGAAGCTGTCGATGGCACCGTTGACGAGTGCAGCCGAGGCGCCACTGCGAATCGGATCGTGGCTGAGTACGCCAGTGGTAAAGGTGAACGAGGCGCCATCGTTGGCGAATTCCCGGCCGATCAGCAGCAGATTGACCTGGCCCATCAGTTTGTCTTTCAGGCCCAGGGCAAAGCTGTCCGAGGTCATTTCGTCCAGCGGCGCGAAGGTGACGTTGCCGGCGGCGCAGACCAGTGCATCGAATTTGCCGGTTTGTTCGAACAGTTTGCGTATCGAGGCGCTGTCGCTGATATCTACATTGAAATCGCCGCTGTTACGGCCAATACGGATGACCTCGTGACGCTGGGACAACTCTTTGTCGACGGCCGAACCGATGGTGCCGCCTGCGCCAATCAAAAGAATCTTCATCGTGTTGTTCCTCGAGAGTGTTTGAACGAGGCTTCAGTCTAGAGTGGATTTTCCTGTTGATAAGCGTGCTAATAGGCAACCTTTGGTTTTCAAATGGAAACAATCCATGAGTGAAATGGATGACTTGGCGGCGTTCGCCGTGTTGATCGAAGCCGGCAGTTTTACCTTGGCAGCGCAGCAATTGGGTTGCAGCAAAGGCCAGCTTTCCAAGCGGATCAGCCTGTTGGAAACGCGGTTTTCCGTGGTCCTGCTGCAACGCACCACGCGGCGTTTGAGCCTGACGGCTGCGGGCGCGGCGCTATTGCCGCAAGCCCAGGCGCTTGTCGTCCAGGTCGAGAGGGCACGTCAGGCATTGGCGCGATTGAAGGACGATATGGCCGGGCCGGTGCGTATGACGGTGCCAGTGTCGCTGGGGGAAACCTTCTTCGATGGCTTGTTGCTGGAGTTTTCCAGCAAATACCCCGAGGTGCAGATTGAACTCGATCTCAGCAATAATTTTCGTGATCTGTCCCGGGACGGTTTTGACCTGGCGGTTCGCTCCGAGGTGGGCAACGACGAACGTCTGGTTTCCAGGCCGTTGCTGGCCTGGAATGAAATGACCTGCGCCAGCCCGGCCTACCTTGAGCAATACGGCGAGCCGCAGACGCCCCAGGCCCTGATTGAACACCGATGCCTGCTGAACAGCCATTACAGTGGCCGCGAAGAGTGGCTCTATCACCAGCAACACGAGTTATTGCGGGTTCGCGTGTCCGGCCCATTCGCCAGCAACCATTACAGCCTGCTGAAAAAAGCCGCACTGGCCGGCGCCGGCATTGCGCGCTTACCGTCCTACTTGCTGCAAGCGGATTTGGCTGACGGTCGATTGCGCTGGCTCCTGCGTGATTATCAGACCCGTCGGATGCCGATGTACCTGGTGCACCCGTATCAGGGTGGTTTGCCTAAGCGCACCCAGGTGCTCGCGGATTATCTGATTGGATGGTTCAAGCGCAGTGGCGAGGCGCTGGATCGACTTTAGCGGTGAATCTAAACCACTGTAGGAGCTGCCGCAGGCTGCGATCTTTTGATCTTTTAAATCGAAGATCAAAAGATCGCAGCCTGCGGCAGCTCCTACAGGGTTCTTCGAAGATTTTACCTGGCACAAAAAAACGGCCCAAAGGCCGTTTATTGTTTACCGCAACACCTCAACCCCCCAGATACGCTTCGCGCACTTTCGGGTCGGTCAGCAGCGCTTCACCGGTGCCTTGCATCACCACCCGACCGTTCTCAAGAACGTACGCGCGGTCAGCGATCTTCAGCGCCTGGTTGGCGTTCTGTTCCACCAGGAACACCGTCACACCGTCCTTGCGCAGCTGTTCGATGATGTCGAAGATCTGCTGGATGATGATCGGTGCCAGACCCAGCGAAGGCTCATCAAGCAGCAGCAGCTTGGGTTTGCTCATCAGCGCACGGCCAATGGCAAGCATCTGCTGTTCGCCGCCGGACATGGTGCCGCCGCGTTGGCTGAAACGCTCTTTCAGGCGTGGGAAAAGTCCGAGAACCTTGTCCATCTGTTCCTGATAATCGCCCTTGTCGGTGAAGAACCCGCCCATGGCGAGGTTCTCTTCCACCGTCAGGCGAGCAAACACCCGACGACCTTCCGGAACCACGGCAATGCTCTTGCGCATGATCTGCGCCGAACTCTGACCCACAAGCTCCTCACCCATGTAACGGATGCTGCCGCTGTGCGCTTGCGGCGAACCGCACAGCGTCATCAGCAGGGTGGACTTGCCGGCACCGTTGGCGCCGATCAGGGTCACGATTTCGCCCTGGCGGATCTCCACGTTGACGCTGTGCAGGGCCTGGATCTTTCCGTAGAAAGTGGAAACGTTTTCGAACTGCAGCATTTACGCTTCCCCCAGATAGGCTTTGATCACTTCAGGATTATCGCGGATCTGTTCCGGCGTACCGTCGGCCAGAGGGGTGCCCTGGTTGATCACGACGATGTGGTCGGAAATGCTCATGACCAGTTTCATGTCGTGTTCGATCAACAGCACGGTGACATTGTGCTCTTCGCGAAGCACGCTGATCAGCGCCTTGAGGTCTTCGGTTTCCTTCGGGTTCAGGCCGGCGGCCGGTTCGTCGAGCATGAGGATCCGTGGACGGGTCATCATGCAACGGGCGATTTCCAGACGACGTTGCTGACCGTAGGCCAGGGTGCCGGCGGTACGGTTGGCGAACTCTTTGAGGTTGACCTTATCCAGCCAGTACTCGGCAAACTCCATGGCCTCGCGTTCGCTTTTACGGAACGACGGGGTCTTGAACAGGCCTGCCAGGAAGTTGGTGTTCAGGTGGCGGTGCTGGGCGATCAAGAGGTTCTCGACCGCTGTCATGTCCTTGAACAAACGCACGTTCTGGAAGGTCCGCACCACACCCTTGCGGGCGATTTCGTGACCGGCCAGGCCTTCGATGGCTTGGCCGTCCAGCAGGATGCTGCCACCGCTCGGCTTGTAGAAACCAGTCAGGCAGTTGAACACCGTGGTTTTGCCGGCGCCGTTAGGACCGATCAGGGCAACGACCTGCTTTTCCTTCACGGTCAGGGCCACGCCGTTGACCGCCAGCAAACCGCCGAAGCGCATGCTCAGATTTTCGACTTTCAGGATCTCGCGGCTCATTTGCGCAGCTCCATGTGAGGACGTTGCATGGGCAGCAGGCCTTGAGGGCGCCAGATCATCATCAGCACCATCAAGGCGCCGAACATCAACATGCGGTATTCGCTGAACTCACGCATCATTTCCGGCAGCAGGATCATGACGACGGCAGCGAGAATCACGCCAAGCTGGGAACCCATGCCACCCAATACGACGATGGCGAGAATGATCGCCGACTCAATAAAGGTGAACGACTCCGGTGTCACCAACCCTTGGCGAGCGGCGAAGAAACTACCGGCAAAACCGGCGAAACTCGCCCCCAGGGTGAAGGCCGACAGCTTGATGACCGTAGGATTGAGACCCAGCGCACGGCAGGCGATTTCGTCTTCACGCAGTGCTTCCCACGCGCGGCCGATCGGCATGCGCAACAAGCGGTTGATGACGAAGAGCGCACCCAGGGCCAGCAACAGCGCAACCAGGTAGAGGAAGATCACCTTGTTGATCGAGTTGTATTCCAGCCCGAAGTACTCGTGGAACGTCTGCATGCCTTCGGCTGCTTTACGTTCGAAGGTCAGGCCGAAGAACGTCGGTTTCTCGATGTTGCTGATGCCGTTCGGGCCACCGGTGATGCTGGTCAGGTTACGCAGGAACAGTCGGATGATTTCACCGAAGCCCAAGGTCACGATTGCCAGGTAGTCACCGCGCAAACGCAGCACGGGGAAGCCGAGCAGGAAGCCGAAAGTGGCCGCCATCAGACCCGCGACCGGCAGGCAAACCCAGAAGCTCCAGCCAAGGTAGTGCGACAACAGCGCATAGCTGTAGGCGCCCACGGCGTAGAAACCCACGTAACCCAGGTCGAGCAGTCCGGCCAGACCGACCACGATGTTCAGGCCCAGGCCGAGCATCACGTAGATCAGGATCAGGGTTGCGATGTCGACAGCGCCGCGAGAACCGAAGAACGGCCACACCAGGGCTCCGACGATCAACGCAATGATGATCCAGCGCTGGGTGGTTGGCAGGGTCAGGAAGTTGCTGGCCTTGGCCGGGATCAACGGCATGCTCGGCGAGGATTTCCAGGCCTTGCTGATGGTGTCGTTGAACAGCACCCGCAAAAACATCAGTACCGAGCAGATCGCAATGATCGCCAGGGTCATGTTGCTGGTGCCGTGAACTTCCAGGTTGATGCCGACGATGGTCAGTTTCAGACCCAGTACCGGGTAGGCCACAGCCCATACCAGCAGAGCGCTGAACAGCGCCTGTTTGAGATTCCTAGTCATACTTTTTCAACCTCCGGACGGCCCAAAATGCCGGTCGGCCGGAATAACAGGACCAGAACCAATAAGCCGAATGCCACGACGTCCTTGTACTGGTCGCCGAAGATATCGGCACCAAAGGCTTCTGCCACGCCAAGCACCAGCCCGCCGAGCATGGCGCCGGGGATGCTGCCGATACCGCCAAGTACTGCAGCGGTGAAGGCCTTGAGGCCGACGAGGAAACCGGCGTTCGGGTTGATCACGCCGTATTGCATGCTCAGCAGTACGGCCGCGATGGCCGCCAGCGCAGCACCAATGACGAAGGTCAGGGCGATGATGTTGTTGGTGTTGATACCCAGCAGGTTAGCCATCTTGATGTCTTCGGCGCAGGCGCGGCAGGCGCGACCCAGACGAGATCGGGAGATGAACATCGTCAAGCCGAGCATGGCGATCAGCGTCACCACGAACACCACTATTTGCATGTAGGAAATCAGCACTTCTTGTGCGCCACCTGGCCCGAAGGAAAGATTGCCGGGGATCAGGTTGGGGATGGATTTGTCCTTGGAGTCTTGCGCCAGCAGAACGGTGTTCTGCAGGAAAATCGACATGCCGATGGCCGAGATCAGCGGAATCAGACGGTTACTGCCGCGCAATGGGCGGTAGGCGATCCGTTCGATGCTGTAGCCGTAGGCACTGCAGACGACGATGCTCGCGATAAAACCTGCGGTCATCAAGAGCGGGACACTGTCGAGTCCCATCATGGCAAGGCCCGCAATGGCGATGAACGCCACGTAAGAGCCGATCATGTACACCTCGCCGTGGGCGAAGTTGATCATTCCAATGATGCCGTAAACCATCGTATAGCCGATGGCTATCAGGGCATACGTGCTGCCAACGGTCAGACCGTTAACCAGCTGTTGGAAAAAGTGATAGATGTCAGGCATTACAGCGCTCCTAAAAACCTGATACGCATTTCACTGGTGGAGTCATTTTCCCGCTCGAGCCCCGTGGATCTGCATCCACTTCGAATTCGAGGTTTGCCAGCGAACCGCTGATGACGGTTTTGAGATTTTCAGGTGGGGAGACTTGCGGATCACGCAAGCGCGGCCCATACGTTCGTAAAACAAAGCCCACGGCACGCCGTGGGCTTTATTGGCAGTCAGTCAGGCAGCCTTACTGAGGCGAAACTTCAGTTTTAGGTTTGCCGAAATGCCACTCGTAAACCACGAATTTGAAGTCTTTCAGGTCACCCTTGGCGTCAAAGCTCAGGTCGCCAGTCGGGGTCTTGAAAGTACCTGCGTGGATGGCAGCAGCCACTTTTGCAGGGTCTTCGCTCTTGGCAGCAGTGATGCCACCGGCGATGACTTCAACAGCGGAGTAGGAAGGGAACACGAACGGACCGCTTGGATCTTCTTTCTTCGCTTTGAAGGCGTCAGCCAAAGCGATGTTGGCTGGATCCTGGTCGAAGGATTTCGGCAGGGTTACCAACAGGCCTTCGGAAGCATCCTTGGCAATCTGGGAGATCGAGTCGTTACCCACGCCTTCCGGACCCATGAACTTGGCTTTCAAGCCTTTTTCCTGGGATTGACGCAGGATCAGACCCAGTTCCGGGTGGTAGCCGCCGTAGTAGACGAAATCGACGTTGGCTTGCTTGAGCTTGGAAATCATCGAAGAGAAATCCTTGTCGCCAGCGTTGATGCCTTCGAACACGGCAACCTTGACGCCTTTGCTTTCCAGGGTTTTCTTCACGGCGGTGGCAATGCCTTCGCCGTATTGCTGTTTGTCGTGCAGAACAGCAACGATTTTCGGTTTCACATGATCAGCGATGTAGTTACCGGCGGCAGGGCCTTGGGCGCTGTCCAGACCGATGGTGCGGAACACCATTTTGTAACCACGGGAGGTGATGTCCGGGCTGGTGGCAGCCGGGGTGATCATGATCACGCCTTCGTCTTCGTAGATGTCCGAAGCCGGTTGAGTGGAGCTGGAGCACAGGTGGCCAACCACGAACTTGACGCCGTCGTTAACGACTTTGTTCGCGACCGCTACCGCTTGTTTTGGATCACAGGCGTCATCGTATTCAACGGCTTCGAGTTTCTTGCCGTCTACGCCGCCCTTGGCGTTGATCTGTTCGATGGCCATTTTGGCGCCACTGAACTGCATGTCGCCGTATTGGGCTACAGGGCCAGTTTTAGGGCCGGCGATGCCGATCTTGATGGTGTCAGCTGCGAACGAATGGCTGGCAACCCCGGCCAGAACCATAGCGGCAAACAGTTTGGAAATCTGCTTAGTAGCCTTAGTCATAGTGCTCCACTCTTACTGTTGTAGTTTTTATAGTCCTGGCGCCGTAGCAGCAGAACCGGGTCAGATATCTTCGATATCCCCCGGAAAATGCCCCCGACAACTGTACCGGTACAGTGTAGAGCGCCGATTGTCAGCCTGGGAAGGCAGCGCCGGGGGGCAAAACCAGAGGGTGTCGCTTTATTGAAAGAAAAGTACAGAATCGCGGCGGGATGTTAGCTGGCTAATAGCTTGATTCACCTGCATTCCTTGGCGTTCCTGCTTTTTCATTCGATGTCGCAAATTGCATCCGGGTTTTTCTGTCGGACCACCAACGTTATTATTCGCGTCGATTTCTTTTCCGGACAGAACCCATGAATCAAGAACCTAGCACCCTCTATGCCAAGCTGCTTGGTGAAACCGCATCTATTACCTGGAAAGAGCTGGAGCCGTTCTTCGCCAAGGGTGCCCTGTTATGGGTCGACCCGGCGCTGGATTTGATCGCGGCCGCCGAAGCCGTAGCGACGGATGAGGGCGACAAAGTGGCTGCCTGGTTGGCTGCTGACACGCTCGCCAAGCTGTCTGAATCGCGGGCGCTGGATCTTTTCGAGCGTGATCCAGAGCTGTGGGCAGTCGTGGTTTCCCCCTGGATTTTGATTCAGGAAAGGGCGACAAACTGAACTCGCGCGCCAAGTTGGTGCGCTGCCAGCTCGATAAAAAGTGTGTAGCCGAGTAGCGTGATGGCATGTTGCCGTGGAGAAAGACCACAGAAGGGTTTGGGCGAGGGTGACGTATACGTAACGGGAACAGTTTATTGAGCTACCAGAAGGCCGATTAATTGTTTCTGAATGTAGTGCGATCGTGCTGTTGAGCTGGCGTCGCGAGCAAGGTTTGCTCCTGCATCGAGTTGCCTCGGTCCCTTGAGTCATGATGAATCCGCCGATGATTGGCAATCTAAAATAAAAAGGAGACCAGATAATGGCAACGCTACCTTCCCTCGGGTTCGCCGGGATTGGATTGATGGGTTTACCGATGTGCCGGCGTTTGCTGGCCGCGGGTTATCCGCTTACGGTCTGGAACCGCAATCCCGCCAAATGCACGCCGTTGGTTGAAGCCGGGGCAAGACAAGTCGCCACGCCAGCCGAGTTATGCCAGCACGCGGACGTTGTGATGCTGTGTCTGGCGAACACTGCCGTGGTGCGCGAGGTGGTTTTCGGCGTTGCGGGCGTGGCCGAAGGCTCGAAAAGGGGCCAGCTGTTGGTCGATTTTTCCAGCCTTGAACCTACGGCCACCAGGGAAATGGCGACAGCCCTTGCCGAAAAATGCGCTATGGGCTGGCTGGATGCACCAGTGTCAGGTGGAGTGGTCGGCGCCGAGGCGGGTAGCCTGGCAATCATGGTCGGTGGCGACGTTGCAGACCTGGAGCGAGTCAAACCAGTGATGCTGCACCTCGGTCAACGCGTGACGCACATGGGCGCCGTCGGGGCAGGGCAGGTGACCAAGGCCTGCAACCAGATGATCGTCGCCTGCAATGCCCTGGTGATTGCCGAAGTCGTGGCGTTGGCCGAACGCTCCGGTGTCGATGCCAGCCTCATCGCCGAGGCGCTTGCCGGTGGTTTTGCCGATTCAAAACCCTTGCAGATCCTCGCGCCGCAGATGGCGGACAGTCGTTTCGAGCCCGTTAAGTGGCACGTTCGCACGTTACTCAAGGATCTCGACACCGCCGTAAAGTTTTCCCACGAACAGGGTTCGGCAACGCCGATCAGCGGACTGGCCGCGCAATTGATGCGACTACACGGGAGTAAGGGTTTTCTGGAAAAAGATCCGTCGACGTTAGTGCAGATGTACCGCGAGCCAGACTCGAAGGACTGATTGTCTGCGTGTGCTTGCGCTGGTTGATTTCATTTACCACGGGAAGCAGTTCAGCCAGCGGCACGGGGTGGCTAAGCAGATAACCCTGAACGAAATCACAATCGTAACGTTCCAGGAATTCGTACTGTTCGAGCGTCTCGACGCCTTCGGTGACGACCTGCAAGTGCAGGGTGTGGGCCATGACGATGATTGCCTGGACGATCTCCATGTCCTGGGTTGACTGGGGAATGTCCTGGATGAACGAGCGATCGATCTTCAGCGTATTGAGCGGCAAGCGCTTCAGGTACGCGAGGGATGAGTAACCGGTGCCAAAGTCGTCGATCGACAGCGACACGCCCAATGCTCGAATCTGGCGCAGCAGCACCAGCGTATTGGCGATGTTGCCCATCAGCGCGTTTTCGGTGACCTCCAGTTCCAGTCGTTGCGGCGCCACCCCGGCGGTCCGCAGCGCTCGTTCGATTTCATCGGCCAACTCTTCTCGAGCCAGATTGAGGGGAGAACAGTTCACGGCGATCTTGAGCTCTTCGCAGCCCTGACGCGACAACTCGCTCAAGTCCTCACAGGCTTTGCGCAGCACCCAGTTATCCAGTTCGGCGATCAAACCGTTGGCTTCGGCGATGGCAATGAATCGATCCGGCGCAAGTAATCCGTGAACCGGGTGCTGCCACCGAACCAGGGCCTCAAGCTTGCTCACCTGGCCGGTTTTCAGGTCATAGATCGGTTGGTAGTAGAGCATCAGGCCGCTGTTTTCGCGCAGGGCGTTGCGCATTTCTTCTTCCAGCTGCAGCTCAAGCGTGGCTCGGGTTTTCAGATTGGCGCTGAAGAAGTTCAGGCTGTTGCGGCCATTCCCCTTGGATTGATAGAGCGCCAGGTCGGCATTCTTCAAGAGTTCTTCGCAGGTCCTGCCGTCCTCGGGAAATACGCTGATACCGATGCTGGTGGTCATGACCATCCGCCGCCCCGACAGCTCAATGGGCTCCTTCATCTTCAGCATGATGCGTTGCGCCATATGCCGCGCTTCCTCATGGTCGTGCAGGCTAATGAGTATGCAGAACTCGTCGCCACCAAAACGCGCCACCACATCGTCATGGCCGCGTACCGAGCTTTTGATGTGGCTGGCCAGTACTTTAAGCAACTCGTCACCGGCGTCATGGCCGAGGCTGTCGTTGATCCGCTTGAAATGGTCGATGTCCAGAAACATCACGGCGAGCATGCCGCCTTCAAGGGTTTTTTCGATGAGTTTTTCCGCGAAAATCTGATTGAAACCGCGACGATTGATCAGGTTGGTCAACGCATCGTAATGAGCCACTTGCTGCAGCGACATGCGAGCCTGGTCCAGTTGCGTGAGCAGTGCATTGACCCGTTGCAGGTCGAGCTCCTTGTGTTGCAATTTTTTATCCGCCAGCGCAGCACTGATGCTGCTGGCGATGATCAGCAGCGTCATCACGGCCACTGTCAGGCCTAATTGTGCGTGATCGTTGTCCCCGGGCGGGGTCAGGATGCTGCCAGCAGGCAGCACCAGATTGAACGCGGCCATACCGGTGAAATGCATGCTGAAGAGGCCGGCTCCAAGCACCAGGCTGGCACCGTATTTGAGCAGCTTATGGGGCAGACCGGTGCCGCCGCGTAAACGGCTGGCGATCCAGATCATTGCCAGGCTGGCCACCATGGCAACCAGGATAGACAGGCTGAACAGTGTCGGTTCAAAGGACGCCAGCGCCTCTGAACGCATGGCACCCATACCCACGTAATGCATGGCCGCGATGCCCAATCCGATACAGACCGATGCCTTCAGGTACTGCCACAGGTTCTGGTGCGGTTGACTGAGTGTGTGCATCACCAGCCACGCGGCGAGCAGGGCGATCAATAGAGAGACGAGGGTGATGGGCAAGGCGTAATGAATTTCGATAGGCGCCTCGAACGCCAGCATGCCGATGAAATGCATGGCCCAGATACCACCTGCCAGGCAGGCGGTCCCTACCAGGCGCCAGATGCGTTGAGACGCGGTTTTCTCGGCATGACTTACCCGTTCGGCCATATCCAGTGTGGCAAAGCTGCCCGCGCAAGCGACCAGATACGCCAGCAACACCAGAAACGGATTGTGAGTACAACTGAGGATTACCTGCCCACTGTCTGGTAGCTCGGTAATGAAATGCAACCCAAGCCATCCCATAGCGTTTCCCGTTGTCGTCATCCCGGCGGGCGCCAGGGGTGCTGGCGATTTGTCTTGGAGTATAGAAGCCGTGCATGAACCGCAAGAAGTAGTGGCAGTTTGGCCTCAATCGTTTTGGAATGAGACTTAGAGCGTTTGGAAATAATTCGAGACGTACGCTGCTCCTGCTTACATGGAGACATATCAGCTTAACGAATAATTACAGACAGTCTTCCTGGGGCTGACTAGATTGCAGGTTCCGGGGGCAGTGACGCCCCATAACAATAAAAGAGACGGACCCATGCAGAACTCGACCCAAGCGGCGAATGCCTGGCGCATTCTGTTCCTGTTGTTTCTGGCCAACCTGTTCAACTTCTTCGACCGTACGATTCCGGCGATCATCATCGAGCCGATCCGGATGGAATGGCACCTCAGCGACTTCCAGCTTGGGATAATTGGAACCGCGTTTACCATCGTCTATGCGATTGCCGGCCTGCCGCTCGGGAGGATGGCCGATACAGGTTCACGAGCGAAATTGATGGGCTGGGGGTTGGCGGTCTGGAGCGGGCTGACCGCTGTCAACGGGATGGTGGGCAGCTTCTGGAGCTTCCTGATCGTACGCATGGGTATCGGCATCGGCGAAGCCAGTTATGCACCCGCCGCCAATTCGTTGATCGGCGATTTGTTTCCGGCTCACCGCCGGGCCCGGGCGATGGGCATCTTCATGCTGGGTCTGCCCCTTGGATTGTTGTTGGCCTTTTTCACCATCGGCTGGATGGTCAAGGCGTTCGACAGTTGGCGGGCACCGTTCTTCATCGCCGCAGTACCGGGTCTGGTCCTGGCGGTCTTCATGTTCTTCATCAAGGAACCTAAACGCGGCGCCGCGGAAAGCGTGCAGGTCTCGCAAGAGCGTGTGGACCGGCCAATCCGCCGCGTCCTGGCGGTACCCACTTTTCTCTGGCTGGTGATGGCGGGGCTCTGCTTCAACTTCGCGACCTATGCCTGCAACTCGTTTCTGGTGCCGATGCTGCAGCGTTATTTCCTGATGCCACTCCATGAAGCGGCGGTAGCCACCGGGGTGATCGTCGGTGTCACGGGGCTGTTCGGCCTGACATTGGGTGGCTGGGTGGCTGACAAGATCCACCAGCGTGTGGCCAATGGACGGCTGCTGTTTGCTGCGTTCAGCCTGATTATTTCGTCGGTGTGCACCGCCTGGGCACTGCACGCTGGCAGAATCGAGATCGGTGTGTTTGTCGCGGTGTTCAGTGTGGGTTGGTTGTTCGCCTACAACTTCTATACCTGCGTCTACACGGCGATTCAGGACGTGGTCGAGCCGCGTTTACGGGCGACCGCAATGGCACTCTTTTTTGCCGGGCTGTACTTGCTGGGAGGTGGCCTGGGGCCGGTGGTGGTGGGCGGTTTGTCCGATCACTTTGCCCATACCGCCATGCTGGCATCGGGCGCCGAGCAAATGACCGAGGCGTTCAAAGCCGTTGGCCTGCATGACGCGATGTACCTGATCCCGGTGGCGCTGTTCTTCACGATGGTGTTTCTGTTCATGGCGTCGCGGTGCTTCGTGCGCGATTCGAAGCGGATGAGGGATGGGTTGGTCGCGGTGGTGGAGCCTGGAGGGGTTGTGGCGGCGGTCTGATCAACAGTGAATCGAGCCGCAGGACTCAGCTTGGTCCATGCGGCGATCCGACGATGACCTGGTTGGCATTCAATATTGATGTCGACAGTTGAATCGTCATCGCGAGCAAGCTGTGCTCCCAGAGGTGCTCATTGCTCCGATTGAACCCCCAAAAAAAGGCCCGCATCGCTGCGGGCCTTCTTTTTTACAGGGTGGAACAGAGGAAATTATCCCGCCACCAACACCCGGATTGCTTCCAGTCGCAACGCAGCCTTGTCCAGCATGGCCAGGCCTTGTTCACGTTGTTTGCGCAGGGCAACCAGTTCGCTGTCACGCACGGTCGGGTTGACCGCTTGCAAGGCGGTCAGGCGCGCCAGTTCTTCATCGGTGTCGGCGGCCAGTCGACGCTGGGCCTCGGCTACTCGTTCAGCGTGGCGCGGGAAGATTTTCTCTTCACCGGCGTTGATCCGTGGCGTCAGCTGGTCACGTTGGGCCTGGATGAACTTGTTGGCGCTGGCGCGAGGTACGCTTTCGAGCTGATCGTTGAGGGTCTCGAACGACACGCGGGCCGACAGGTCGTTGCCATTGGCATCGAGCAGGCAGCGCAGGGCGGCGGGCGGCAGGTAACGGCCCAGCTGCAGCGAACGCGGGGCAACCACTTCACTGACGTAGAGCAGTTCCAGCAACACGGTGCCAGGTTTCAGCGCCTTGTTCTTGATCAATGCCACGGCGGTATTGCCCATGGAGCCGGACAACACCAGGTCCATGCCGCCCTGAACCATCGGATGCTCCCAGGTGATGAACTGCATGTCTTCGCGAGACAGCGCCTGGTTGCGGTCGTAAGTGATGGTCACGCCTTCGTCGTCGCCCAGCGGGAAGCTGGCGTCGAGCATTTTTTCGCTCGGCTTGAGGATCAGTGCGTTTTCCGAATGGTCTTCACTGTCGATGCCGAATGCATCGAACAGGGTTTCCATATAGATCGGCAGGGTGAATTGGTCGTCTTGCTCGAGAATGGCCTCGACCAGCGCATCGCCTTCGCCTGAGCCACCCGAGTTGAGTTCCAGCAGGCGGTCACGACCGGTGTGCAGCTCGGCTTCCAGACGCTCACGCTCGGCACGGGCCTCGTCAATCAGCGCTTGCCACTCGCCATCGTCGGCATTTTCCAGCAACGGCAGCAGGCGCGGGCCGAACTGATGTTGCAGGGCGTTGCCGGTCGGGCAGGTGTTGAGGAACGCATTCAATGCCTCGTGGTACCACTGGAACAGTCGCTCTTGCGGGCTGGTTTCCAGGTACGGCACGTGCAGTTCAATGATGTGCTTCTGGCCGATCCGGTCCAGACGACCGATACGTTGCTCCAGCAAGTCCGGGTGCGCGGGCAGATCGAACAGCACCAGGTGATGCGAGAACTGGAAGTTGCGACCTTCACTGCCGATTTCCGAGCAGATCAGTACTTGTGCGCCAAATTCTTCGTCGGCGAAGTAAGCGGCTGCACGGTCACGTTCGAGAATGTTCATGCCTTCGTGGAAGACGGTCGCCGGGATGCCGGAACGCACGCGCAGGGCGTCTTCCAGGTCCATCGCGGTTTCGGCGTGGGCGCAAATCACCAGCACCTTGGTACGTTTGAGCATTTTCAGCTGGTCAATCAGCCACTCGACACGCGGGTCAAACTTCCACCAGCGCTCTTCTTCGTTAGCATCCGGTTGAGCCTGGAAACTGACTTCCGGGTACAGCTCGGCGTGATCGCCCAGCGGCAGTTCGAGGTACTCGTCCGGGCACGGCAGCGGGTATGGATGCAGTTTGCGCTCCGGGAAACCCTGCACGGCGGCGCGGGTGTTACGGAACAGCACTCGACCGGTGCCATGGCGGTCCAGCAGTTCGCGGACCAGACGAGCGCTGGCTTCGGTGTCGCCGTCGTTGACCGCAGTCAGCAGCGCTTCACCTTCGTTACCGAGAAAGCCATGGATGGTCTTGTGCGCTTCAGGCGACAGGCGCCCTTTGTCCAGCAGCTCCTGAACGGCTTCGGCCACCGGGCGATAGTTTTCGCTCTCGGCGCGGAAAGCGTGCAGGTCGTGGAAACGGTTAGGATCGAGCAGACGCAGACGGGCGAAGTGACTGTCCTGACCCAGTTGCTCTGGGGTGGCGGTCAACAGCAGTACACCTGGAATGACTTCAGCCAGTTGCTCGACCAGCGAATATTCACGGCTGGCTTTTTCTTCATGCCAGACCAGGTGGTGAGCTTCGTCGACGACCATCAGGTCCCATCCGGCAGCGAACAGCGCATCCTGGGCTTTTTCGTCTTCTACCAGCCATTCGAGGGCGACCAGTGCAAGCTGGGTGTCTTCGAACGGGTTGGCGGCATCGCTTTCGATAAAGCGTTCTTCGTCGAACAGCGCGACCTGAAGATTGAAGCGGCGGCGCATCTCGACCAGCCATTGGTGCTGCAGGTTCTCTGGAACCAGGATCAGCACACGGTTGGCGCGACCCGACAGCAGTTGGCGATGGATCACCAGGCCGGCTTCGATGGTCTTGCCCAGGCCTACTTCGTCCGCCAACAGTACCCGTGGCGCGATACGGTCAGCGACTTCACGGGCAATGTGCAGTTGGTGCGCAATGGGTTGCGCACGTACGCCGCCCAGGCCCCAAAGCGAGGATTGCAGCTGGCGGCTGGTGTGTTCCAGCGTGTGGTAGCGCAGCGAGAACCAGGACAACGGGTCGATCTGGCCCGCGAACAGGCGATCGCTGGCCAGACGGAACTGGATAAAGTTCGACAGTTGGGTCTCAGGCAGGGTGACGACTTCGTTTTGCGCGTTGAGCCCGTGGTAAACCAGCAGGCCATCGACATCGTCGACTTCGCGTACGGTCAGTTTCCAGCCTTCGAAGTGAGTGATCGAGTCACCCGGCGAAAACCTCACACGAGTGAGGGGCGCATTCCGTAGCGCGTACTGGCGAGTGTCGCCAGTGGCCGGGTAGAGCACGGTCAACAAGCGGCCGTCCTGTGCCAGAACGGTGCCTAAACCCAGCTCGGCTTCGCTGTCACTGATCCAGCGTTGCCCCGGTTGATACTGCTGCGCCATGCTGCCTGACTCCCACCTTGAAAAAGCGGGCTATCTTAACGGAATGAGGGCTTCAGGGCCAAAAGACTCTCATAAAAACTCAAGGTATTAGGTTAGTGCATCAAGGCAAAGGTGCAGGTCTGGGGCACCAATAGGTGTTAACCGGGTCACAGTTTGCGACCGATGGCTCAAGTCGCCATCCGCGCAGCCGACAGCCTGCTGACAGGAGACCAATAATTATGCTGCCACCGATGCTTCCCTTAAGTGCCGTGCCGATCACTTCACAGCAGGACCCGGTTCGCCAGCGCCCGGATATTGCGCCCGTCGCCCCGGTGCAGCAAACCTCCAGTGAAAGCACTATCGATCTGCAACAGCGTGATCCTGAAGAAGCGGCTTTCCAGTTGCGTGAAGAGCAGCGTCGCCAGCAACAGCGGGAAAAACGTCGGCGTGAGGCTGAGGGAGATCCCGATCAGCATCTGCCGATTCCGGGTTACGAACTCAACGCCGACAATACCGTCCCGGTTGCACCCTTGATTGAGGACGAGCCTCGCCAAGGTTTGTGGGTCGATATCGAGATCTGAGGCCGCCGGCTGGTCAGCTCTCTCGTCAGGCCTCATTATTGGTACATCCCTGCCTGCAACCGCGGCACTTGTATTTCACCGACGCGATGTACTGAACGCCATGAGCCAAGACGACAAGCTGATCGACCTCAACACCGAACGTGCCAAGCGTGTGCATGACCTCAATGAAAAGCGCCTGAATGAAGTCCGTCAGGCTTTCGAGCAGGCCATGCCGCTGGGCAAGCCGAAGAAAAAGCCGAAAAGCAAACCCAAAAAGCGTTGAATCCCCCTGCATCGGTTGATGCAGGTCAGTTTTTATCCCTCCTTTTGCGCCCAGTCGCGGCGCTATTGACCCCGGTCAATTTTCACTCCTGCCTGATTGGTTAACTTAGCCCTATCGCAACAGGGCAAGTGCAGGAGGCCAGTCATGTTTTTCGACAACGTGGTGATCGCCGGAGTGCTGACAGTCGGCCTCATGGTTCTGTTTTTTGCAGGGTTTGGATTTTTTATCTGGAAGGACTCACAGAAGCGGAAAAAACCGTAGGTCTTTCTGGAAGCAATGAGCACGCAAGGCATTTTGGGCAACTTCGGTTGCCCTTTTTTTTGCCTGCGAAAACTGTCGGTTTATCAATATCCCTCCTGTAGGAGCAAAGCTTGCTCGCGATGACGGCCTGACATTCAACTCGATATCGACTGTTAAACCGTCATCGCGAGCAAGCTTTGCTCCTACAGAGTGGTGTGGCGTTTTCGGGGTTTATGGCAGGCATAAAAAAGGCGCGAACCTCACGGAACGCGCCTTTCTATTTGTGCAGCTTTTATCAGCTACCCAGTGCCTTCGACGCCAGCCAGAACAGGCCAGCCGACAGGGCCACCGTGGCGGGCAGGGTCAGTACCCAGGCCAGCAGGATGGTTTTAACCGTTCCGCCTTGCAGGCCGCTTTTGTTGGCGACCATGGTGCCCGCCACGCCCGAAGACAGGACGTGGGTGGTGGACACCGGCAGGCTGAAGATGTTGGCCATGCCGATCAGGCTTGCGGTGGTGATCTGCGCAGACATGCCTTGAGAGTAGGTCATGCCTTGTTTGCCGATCTTCTCGCCGATGGTCAGTACCACACGTTTCCAGCCAACCATGGTGCCCAGGCCCAGTGCCAGGGCTACCGCCAGAATCACCCAGAACGGGGCGTATTCGGTGGTGGTTGTCAGGTCTTTGCGCAGTTTGTCCAGGTCAGCCTTTTCACGGGCCTCCAGGCCTGGCAGCTTGCCGACTTTCTTCGCCGTGTCGTCCAGGCAGAGCAAGTAGCGACGCACTTCAATGCGGCTGTCCGACGTCAGCGAGTGGTAGTCCGAGACGCCTTTGAGGGTGCCGAGCAGGGCGGTGATGGTCGGTTCGGTCTGTTGCGGGTTGCAACGGAATTTCTCCGGCAGATCGCCATCCACGCTTTTGCCCAGGGCCAGGTACTCGCCCAGCGTATCGGCGTTGCGCTTGTAGAACTGGCTCAAGTGCAACGTCGCGTCACGGGTACGCTCGATCTGGTAGGTGGTGCTGCCCAGGTCAAGTACGAACTGCGCCGGCACGATACCGATCAACACCAACATGATCAGGCCGATACCTTTCTGGCCGTCGTTGGACCCGTGTACGAAGCTCACGGCCATGGCCGAAATCACCAATACCAGGCGGTTCCAGAACGGTGGGTGCTTCTTGTCGTCGATCTTGCGGCGCTGTTCCGGCGTCTTGTGCATCTTCGACAGCGGGCGCCACCATTTAAGGCCGATCAGAATCAAGGCCGCGACCAGGAAACCCGCCATCGGCGAGAACACCAGGGAGGCGCCGATATCAATCGCTTTCTGCCAGTTCACACCGTCAGCCAGCGGGATATCGTTGATCAGGGCGTTGGCGAGGCCGACACCGAGGATCGAACCGATCAGCGTATGGGAGCTGGAGGCCGGAATACCGAAGTACCAGGTGCCCAGGTTCCACGTGATGGCGGCGGCGAGCAGCGAGAACACCATGGCGAGTCCGTGACCGGTGTTCACATTGATCAGCAGTTCTACCGGCAGCAGGTGGACGATGGCATACGCCACGCCAACACCGCCCAGCAGCACGCCGAGAAAGTTGAACACACCGGAAAAGAACACCGCCAGATGGGGCGGCATGGCTTTGGTGTAGATAACGGTGGCCACCGCGTTAGCGGTGTCATGAAAGCCGTTGATGAACTCGAAGGCGAGGACAAAGGCCAGGGCGAGCAAGAGGCTCACAAGCACCCAAGCATCTAGTCCGCTGAATAAATCGATCATGAAGGTTTTCTGACCCGGTCATAAGGGGGCGCGATTATGCCAGAAAAGACTGCTAATCGATGCACTAGCTGCTCATCGGTAACATTCTTCAACGAATTAGTTTGTGACGATAGCCTACGCTCGAAACGTTTGCCGGATTTTTCAAGTCATTGAATTGACTGGGAAAGACCGCAGGCACAGGGGTTTCGCTCAAGAACGCGAGAGGCTCGAATGCGTGTATGAAATATCTGAGAAGAGGGTCAGAAATGAGCCCGCTGCCTCATCCGATCGGTGAGGTTGCCGCTGCCCGCTTGTAACGGGCGCGAAAGGTATCATCGATACAGCCCGCTTTTAACGGGTGTAACTGCAGACCCTTGAAAGGATCAAAACCTTGAAGTCACGGCTCTTCGGCTTTGAGTTCCTTTTCCATCTTCTGCAGTTCCTGGGTAAATGCCTGATCCTGAACCGTGGCGCGTTTACGCCAAGGCTTGCGTTCTGGTTCGGGCTGGGCGGCGTAGGTGGTAACTTCCCCGCCGTAAACTTCCTTGTAGCGTTGTTCCTGGCGCTCAAGTTCCGCGCGCAGTTCGTCTTTCGTCACAGTGCTACCTGTTTGAGTTGAGATAAATTCTGGTGAAACGCACTGCGCAAGTACAGTGGCCACGTCTTCAACACAAGCCTGCCATGGCTTTGTTTACGTCGCGATCAAGACTTCCATTTTGCAGGCGGCCACGGCACCAGAGATACACATCTGACGTAGCATCAGTCTCCTGTTTCAACGAGCGCGTTGGCGAAGCATATGAAATGAGCGTCAGGCGCTTGCTGCTGGCAGCGGCGATGGAACATCGCACCACCGGGTGGCGGAATCGGCAGGTGAAAAGCCATTCGCCAGTGAATTGTATTATAGCGGTCGATTCGAAGAACACTATCGCCAACGAGTTAAATGTAGATTTTCCGGTGTGATTGTTTTGTGACGGGCAAGTTTTGGGCAACTAATGTGTCTGGGTATGCCACTTTGTTGCGCTGACTTTCTGACGCCATTAAGTCGGGCAAGTTCGCACCCGCATCGATCATTAAGTTTTACTCCCACGGTCCGTCAATCCAGCAGGCATCGCTCCCCATGGCGGCGTGTTGCCCAGGGTAAAGCAATTGCGATTATCGGTTGATGGTTCGATAATCGCCCAATCTCGCTGCGTCAGGCTTGTGCGTCGACCCGCAGCCGCTTGTAATGCCTGCTGATTCGTGTGGAAAGGACCTGATATGAACGATCAAATGCGCAATTCCTTCGCCTCGGTGGCGCCGCCTATTGTTGCCTCCCCCGCGAAGCGCATACAGGCCCTGACCGGCGATCCGGACTTCATGACGTCCCTGGCCCGCGGTCTGGCCGTGGTGCAGGCGTTTCAGGAACGCAAACGCCACCTGACCATCGCCCAAATCAGCCACCGCACGGAAATCCCCCGCGCCGCTGTACGACGTTGCCTGCACACGCTGATCAAACTCGGCTACGCCACCACTGACGGTCGTACCTATTCGTTGCTTCCGAAAGTATTGACCCTCGGTCATGCCTACTTGTCCTCGACGCCGCTGGCAGTCTCGGCCCAGCCGTATCTGGACCGCATGAGCGAGCAACTTCACGAGGCCTGCAACATGGCGACACTGGAGGGCGACGACATTCTATACATCGCCCGTTCGGCGACGACCCAACGGTTGATTTCCGTGGACCTGTCGGTGGGCGGGCGTCTACCGGCCTATTGCACTTCCATGGGCAGGATTCTTCTCGCCGCGCTGGACGACACTTCGCTGCGCGAATACCTCGATCACGCTGAACTGCAGGCCAAGACCAGCCGCACCTTGCACACACCGGAGGCGTTACTCGAATGCCTGCAGGAAGTACGACAACAAGGTTGGTGCATCGTCGATCAGGAGCTGGAGCAGGGTCTGCGCTCGATCGCCGTGCCGGTGTACGACGCCTCCGGGCAAGTCGTCGCGGCCTTGAACGTCAGCACCCACGCCGGCCGGGTGAGTCGTAACGAGCTGGAGCAACGGTTCCTACCAGGCCTCCTCAGCGCCAGCCGTGACCTCAGCGCACAACTTTTCGCATAGACCTGCCTAAGATGTTCGATAAACGCACAGACTCGCGTTTATCGAATTGACGCTCTTTCCCCCGGATCATTAATGTCGCGGCAGCGCCAGCCCCAGCTGGCACCTGTTCGACTGCGTTCTTGCGTGGAATAAAAATAATGAACCAGCCTCAGTCTGCTGTAGGAAACTGCCTCGACGTGCAGTCCTTCATCAATGCTCAACCCATTTCGCGCTACCAGTGGCGAGTGGTTATCCTGTGTTTCCTGATTGTTTTCCTCGATGGTCTCGATACCGCGGCCATGGGATTTATCGCGCCAGCCCTGTCACAGGATTGGGGTATCGACCGCGCCAGCCTCGGCCCGGTGATGAGTGCCGCGTTGATCGGCATGGTGTTTGGCGCACTGGGCTCCGGCCCTTTGGCTGACCGCTTCGGGCGAAAAGTCGTACTGGTGGGCGCGGTGCTGTTATTCGGCGCCTTCAGCCTGGCGTCGGCTTACAGCACCAACGTCGATCAACTGCTGGTGTTGCGTTTCCTGACCGGTCTGGGACTGGGCGCCGGGATGCCGAACGCTACCACGCTGCTTTCCGAATACACCCCGGAGCGCAAGAAATCATTGCTGGTGACCAGCATGTTCTGCGGCTTCAACCTCGGTATGGCCGGCGGCGGGTTTATCTCGGCCAAACTGATTCCGATGTTTGGCTGGCACAGCTTGCTATTGATAGGCGGGATTCTGCCGCTGATCCTCGCCGTGGTGCTGTTGTTCTGGCTGCCGGAGTCGGCGCGCTACCTCGTCGTGCGCAATCGCGGTACGGACAAAGTACGCAAAACCCTGTCGCCCATTGATCCTGCCGTTGTGGCCCTGGCGTCCAGCTTCAGTGTGTCGGAGCAAAAAACCGTGAAAGCACGCAATGTGTTCGCGGTGATCTTCTCCGGCACCTACAGCACTGGCACGTTGTTGTTATGGCTGACCTACTTCATGGGCCTGGTGATCGTTTATCTGCTGACCAGCTGGTTGCCGACACTGATGCGTGACAGTGGCGCGAGCATGGAACAGGCCGCATTCATTGGCGCGCTGTTTCAGTTTGGCGGTGTGTTGAGTGCGGTGGGGGTGGGGTGGGCCATGGATCGGTTCAATCCGCACAAAGTCATCGGCACTTTCTACCTGTTGGCCGGGGTGTTTGCCTACGCCGTGGGGCAGAGCCTGGGGAATATTACGATCCTGGCCACGCTGGTGCTGATTGCCGGCATGTGCGTCAACGGCGCGCAATCGGCGATGCCGTCCCTGGCCGCGCGTTTTTACCCGACTCAAGGACGGGCGACCGGTGTGTCGTGGATGCTCGGTATCGGCCGATTCGGCGCAATTCTCGGCGCCTGGATGGGCGCGACGCTGCTCGGCCTGGGCTGGAATTTCGAGCAGGTGCTGACGGCGCTGGTGATTCCGGCGGCGGTGGCAACGGTTGCGGTGGTGATCAAGGGTGTGGTCAGTCACGCGGATGCGACTTGAAGCCGTGATCCAGATTGATCATTCCCACGCTCCGCGTGGGAATGCCTCAATGGACGCTCTGCGTCCGCTTTGGGACGCTCTGCGTCCCGAGCTGCATTCCCACGCAGAGCGTGGGAACGATCTTCTTCGCGAGCAAGCTTTGCTCCCACAGCGAAACGAGATTTCCTGTGGGAGCCTGGCTTGCCCCCGATGCTTTTAAAATCGATAGCCAAGCATCAAAGTGTTCGATAAACGAACACTCAGTCGATTATCGGATTGTTTGGTGTTTTTCAGAGGCTTACTCTTCAGTCATTCCGGCGCTGCGCATCGCGCCTTTTTCTTCCACTGTCGGTTGATAACAAAACGGGAGCTTGCCCCATGGCTGAAATCCTTTCGCTGCACGACGCGGTGAAGCAATTCGTAAATGACGGCGATACCGTCGCGCTCGAAGGCTTCACTCATCTGATTCCTACGGCGGCGGGTCACGAGATCATTCGCCAGGGCAAGAAAGATCTGACGCTGGTGCGGATGACGCCTGACTTGATCTACGACCAGTTGATCGGTGCCGGCTGTGCGCGCAAGTTGATTTTCTCCTGGGGCGGCAATCCGGGTGTTGGTTCGTTGCACCGTCTGCGTGACGCGGTCGAGAAGCAATGGCCTCACCCGCTGGAAATTGAAGAACACAGCCACGCCGATCTGGCGAACGCCTATGTCGCCGGCGCCTCGGGCCTGCCTTTCGCCGTGCTTCGCGCCTACGCCGGCTCCGACCTGCCGAAGGTCAACCCGCTGATCAAAACGGTCACCTGCCCCTTCACCGGTGAAGTGCTGGCCGCAGTACCTTCGGTACGCCCTGACATCACCGTGATTCATGCGCAGAAAGCCGACCGCAAGGGCAACGTGTTGCTCTGGGGCATTCTCGGCGTGCAGAAAGAAGCCGCGTTGGCCGCCAAGCGTTGCATCGTCACCGTCGAAGAAATCGTCGATGACCTGAATGCGCCGATGAACGCCTGTGTGTTGCCGACCTGGGCGTTGAGCGCGGTCTGCCATGTGCCTGGTGGGGCGCACCCGTCCTACGCACACGGCTACAACGAGCGTGACAACCGTTTCTACCAGGCCTGGGACCCGATTGCCCGCGACCGTGAAACCTTCACCGCGTGGATCAACGAGTACATCCATGGCTGCGCTGACTTCAGCGAGTTCCAGGCCAAGCTGGCCGCTGCTTCGGAGGCGAAGTAATGACTTACACCACCAATGAAATGATGACCGTTGCCGCCGCTCGCCGCCTGAAAAATGGTTCGGTGTGCTTCGTCGGCATCGGCCTGCCATCGAAAGCGGCCAACCTGGCCCGCCTGACGTCTTCGCCTGACGTCGTCCTTATCTACGAATCGGGTCCGATTGGCGCCAAGCCGAGCGTATTGCCGCTGTCGATTGGTGATGGCGAACTGGCGGAAACGGCCGACACCGTCGTCCCGACCGGTGAGATTTTTCGCTACTGGCTGCAGGGCGGTCGTATCGACGTCGGTTTCCTCGGCGCTGCGCAAGTCGATCGCTTTGGCAACATCAACACCACGGTCGTTGGCGATTACCACGCGCCGAAAGTCCGCCTGCCAGGTGCCGGCGGTGCTCCAGAAATCGCCGGTTCCGCCAAAAGCGTGTTGATCATCCTCAAGCAATCGGCACGCTCCTTCGTCGATAAACTCGACTTCATTACCTCCGTCGGCCATGGCGAGGGTGGCGATTCGCGCAAGCGTCTGGGCCTGCCGGGCGCCGGTCCGGTCGGCATCATCACCGACCTGTGCATCATGGAGCCGGAAGCGGACACCCATGAATTTGTGGTCACCGCGCTGCACCCCGGCGTCACACGTGAGCAAGTCGTCGCGGCCACCGGTTGGGCGATTCGCTTCGCCGATACGGTAGAAAGCACGGCTGAGCCGACCGAGGTTGAACTCAAAGCACTCAGGGATCTGGAAGCCCGCACCGCCGCCGCCCACGGCCAAGCCCCCGGAGAAGCCTGATGCGTGACGTTTATATCTGCGACGCGATTCGCACCCCCATCGGCCGATTCGGCGGTGGCCTGTCCTCGGTGCGTGCCGACGACCTGGCCGCCGTGCCGATCAAGGCACTGATGGCGCGTAATCCGTCGGTGGACTGGAGCGCGGTGGACGAGGTGTTCCTCGGCTGTGCCAACCAGGCCGGCGAAGACAACCGCAACGTCGCGCGCATGGCGCTGCTGCTGGCAGGTCTTCCGGAGAGCATTCCGGGTGTGACCCTCAATCGTCTTTGCGCCTCCGGCATGGACGCCATCGGCACGGCTTTTCGGGCTATCGCCAGCGGCGAGATGGAGCTGGCGATTGCCGGTGGCGTCGAATCGATGTCCCGCGCGCCGTTCGTAATGGGCAAGGCTGACGCCGCGTTCTCGCGCAACATGAAGCTGGAAGACACGACCATCGGCTGGCGCTTCATCAATCCGTTAATGAAAGCGCAATACGGCGTCGATGCGATGCCGCAGACCGCTGACAACGTGGCTGACGACTACGAAGTATCCCGCGAGGATCAGGACGCTTTCGCACTGCGCAGTCAGCAACGGACAGCCGCCGCACAAGCGGCAGGTTTTTTCGCCGAAGAAATCGTCGAAGTGCGCGTTGCCCACAAGAAGGGTGAAATCGTTGTCAGCCAGGACGAGCATCCGCGCGCCGACACCACACTGGAAACACTGGCGAAACTCAAACCAGTCAATGGTCCGGACAAAACCGTGACCGCCGGCAATGCGTCCGGGGTCAACGACGGTGCGGCGGCGCTGATTCTGGCGTCCGCCGAGGCCGTGAAGAAGCACGGGCTGACCGCTCGCGCCAAGGTGCTGGGTATGTCGAGCGCCGGTGTCGCGCCTCGGGTCATGGGCATCGGCCCGGTACCGGCGGTGCGCAAACTGACCGAGCGCCTTGGCATTGCCGTCAGCGATTTCGACGTCATCGAACTCAACGAAGCGTTCGCCAGCCAGGGTTTGGCGGTGTTGCGTGAACTGGGCTTGGCGGACGACGCTGCTCAGGTCAACCCGAACGGCGGTGCGATTGCCTTGGGCCATCCCCTGGGCATGAGCGGCGCGCGACTGGTATTGACGGCGTTGCATCAGCTGGAGAAAACCGGTGGCAAAAAAGCACTGGCGACCATGTGCGTCGGTGTGGGCCAGGGTCTGGCCTTGGCAATCGAACGCGTCTGACGTGCAGCCGTGACTAACAAGAACAGAGGAAAGCGTAATGTCTGACAAGCCTGGTTACCGTCGCCCACAAGAGGGCACTCAGCCGGACTACCTGCACCCGGCCTATCAATCCACCAACCTTCGCTCGCCGTCCAAGCCGTTGGTGTTTTTGCCGCATTCGCTGTCGGAAATCACCGGTCCGACCATCGGTGCCGAGCGTATCAAAGAGCAGGACAATGACCTGACCGCACAGCATTCAGGTGAACCTCAGGGCGAACGCATCATCATTCATGGCCGTGTGCTGGACGAAAACGGATTGCCGGTACCCGGCATTCTGGTGGAGATCTGGCAGGCCAACGCTGCGGGTCGCTACAACCACGCTCGCGACGTGCACGACGCACCGCTGGACCCGAACTTCACCGGCACCGGCCGCACCGTGACCGACGCTGATGGCTGGTACCAGTTCCAGACCATCAAGCCTGGCGCCTACCCATGGGGCAACCACCACAACGCGTGGCGCCCGGCGCATATCCACTTTTCGCTGTTTGGGCCCAGCATCCTGACGCGCCTGGTTACCCAGATGTACTTCCCCGGCGATCCATTGCTGGCCTATGACCCGATCTACAACTGTGTACCGGACACGAGTGCCAAAGAGCGCCTGATCGCCAGTTTCGACCTGGAAAAAACCATTCCTTCCTACGCCCTCGGTTATCGCTGGGACATCGTCTTGCGCGGCCGCGAAGCCACGCCGATGGAGAAATAAGATGACGCTGAACGCGACCACGTCCCACACCGTCGGACCGTACTACCACATCGGTCTGACCTGGCTGAACCGCGAAGACCTGACCGTCGAGCAAACCCTTGGCGAGCGCGTGGCGATCAGCGGGCAAGTGGTGGATGGCAATGGCGATGTCGTTAACGACGCCATGCTGGAAGTGTGGCAGGCCAACGCGGCCGGCAAATATGCCCACCCTGAAGACGATCAAGAGAAACCGCTGGACCCGAACTTCGAAGGCTTTGGCCGTGTGCCGGTAGATGCAGAAGGGCGCTTCCGTTTCACCACCATCAAGCCAGGCGCGGTGGAAGGTTTGAAAGGCACCACTCAGGCGCCGCATCTGGTGGTGCTGGTGTTTGCTCGAGGGCTGGTGAAGCACTTGCTGACACGGATCTACTTTGATGGCGAGCCGGCCAACGTCGAAGATCCGTTGCTGGAATGCGTCCCGGCGGAGCGCCGCCAGACATTACTGGCGAAGCAGGATGCGTCCGGTGTTTATCAGTGGAATGTGATCTTGCAGGGGACCGACGCCGAGACAGTGTTTTTTGATTATTAAGATCTAAATCAAAAGATCGTCCGAACGCGGCCCGAGCCTTCGGCAGCTCCTGCAGAATGAGCGCTGTATACCTGTAGGAGCTGCCGAAGGCTGCGATCTTTTGATCTTCGGGCATCTGTGGAACGGGACTGTTGCAAAGTGTGTCTAGACTGTCACTGTCCCCAAAGAGTGAAAAACAATGACGACCCCCACCGCTACTCCAGCGCACTACACAGGTGAAGAGCGCAGCAAAAGGATCTTTGCGATTGTTGGCGCCTCGTCCGGCAACCTCGTCGAATGGTTCGACTTCTACGTCTACGCCTTTTGCGCGATCTACTTCGCCCCGGCCTTTTTCCCTTCCGATAACCCGACCGTACAGTTGGTAAACACCGCTGGCGTGTTCGCGGCCGGGTTCCTGATGAGGCCGATTGGCGGCTGGATTTTCGGCCGTGTTGCTGACAAGCACGGGCGCAAGAATTCGATGCTGATCTCGATTCTGATGATGTGCTTCGGCTCGTTGCTGATCGCGTGTCTGCCGACCTATAAGGACATCGGCGTCTGGGCACCGATCATGTTGTTGTTCGCGCGTTTGCTCCAGGGCTTGTCCGTGGGCGGGGAGTACGGCACCACCGCGACCTACATGAGTGAAGTCGCGCTCAAGGGCCAGCGCGGTTTCTTCGCCTCGTTCCAGTACGTGACGCTGATTGGCGGGCAGTTGCTGGCGGTGTCGCTGGTGGTGGTCCTGCAACAATTTCTCACCGAAGATGATCTGCGTGCCTACGGCTGGCGGATCCCGTTCGTGGTCGGCGCCGTGGCCGCATTGATCTCGCTGTTCCTGCGTCGTTCGCTCAAGGAAACCACCAGCAAGGAAATGCGCGAAAACAAAGACGCCGGCAGCATCCGCGCATTGTTTCGTGATCACAAAGCCGCGTTCATCACAGTGCTGGGTTACACCGCCGGTGGCTCGTTGATTTTCTACACCTTCACGACCTACATGCAGAAGTACCTGGTGAACACGGCCGGGATGCACGCCAAGACCGCCAGCTACATCATGACCGGCGCGCTGTTCCTCTATATGTGCATGCAACCGCTGTTCGGCATGCTCGCGGACAAGATTGGCCGACGTAGTTCGATGCTCTGGTTCGGTGCCCTGGGGACCCTGTTCACCGTGCCTATCCTCCTGAGCCTGAAAAGTGTCAGCAGCCCGTTCCTGGCGTTTGTGTTGATCACCGTGGCCCTGGCGATCGTCAGCTTCTATACCTCCATCAGCGGGTTGGTGAAAGCCGAAATGTTCCCGCCTGAAGTGCGTGCTCTGGGTGTCGGCCTGGCCTATGCGGTAGCAAATGCGATCTTCGGCGGGTCGGCAGAGTACGTCGCCCTGAGCCTTAAAGCCGTGGGCATGGAAAACTCGTTCTACTGGTACGTTACGGTGATGATGGCGGTGGCGTTCCTGTTCAGCTTGCGCCTGCCGAAACAGGCGAAATACCTGCACCACGACCTCTGATCTTTACGCGTGGGCCACGTCGGCCCACGCCCTCAGGAACTGTTTATGAACGAGCGACCGGGCAATCAATTGTTCGATGCCTATTTTACTGCCCGCGATATGCGGGAGGTGTTCTGCGATCAGGGCCGGGTCCAGGCCATGCTCGATTTTGAATCGGCACTGGCGCGGGCTGAGGCGCGTGTCGGGTTGATCCCGCAGTCAGCGGTTGCCCCGATTGAGGCGGCGTGCCAGGCAGGTCTTTACGACTTTTCGGTGCTCGGCGAGGCGATCGCCACGGCGGGCAATTCGGCGATTCCGTTGGTGAAAGCGCTGGGCACAAAGGTTGCGGCACAGGATGCCGACGCCGAGCGTTATGTGCATTTGGGCGCGACGAGTCAGGACGTGATGGACACCGGCCTGGTGCTGCAGCTTCGTCGTGCGCTGGAATTGATCGAACATGATCTGGCGCAACTGGCGCAAACGCTGGCAACCCAAGCCCAGCGGTATGTCGCCACGCCACTGGCCGGTCGCACCTGGCTGCAACACGCGACCCCGGTCACCCTTGGCATGAAAATCGCCGGTTGGCTGGGCGCGGTAACCCGTAGCCGTCAGCGCCTGCAAGAACTCAAACCGCGGTTGCTGGTGCTGCAATTTGGTGGCGCATCCGGAACCCTTGCCGCCCTCGGCGAACAAGCGATGCCGATTGCCCGGGCACTGGCCGACGAACTGCATCTGGCCCTGCCCGAACAGCCCTGGCACACCCAGCGTGATCGCCTCGTGGAATTTGGTTCGGTGCTGGGATTGATCGTAGGCAGTCTCGGCAAGCTGGGGCGCGACATCAGCCTGTTGATGCAAACCGAGGCCGGCGAAGTGTTCGAGCCTTCGGCGCCGGGCAAAGGTGGTTCGTCGACCATGCCGCACAAACGCAACCCGGTCGGCGCGGCGGTACTGATTGGTGCAGCAACCCGTGTTCCCGGTCTGCTCTCGACCCTGTTCAGCGCCATGCCCCAGGAACACGAGCGCAGCTTGGGCCTGTGGCATGCCGAGTGGGAAACGTTGCCGGAGATTTGCTGCCTGGTCTCGGGCAGCCTGAAGCAGGCACTGCTGGTAGTGGGCGGGCTGGAAGTCGATGCCGAGCGCATGGCCCGTAACCTCAATTTGACGCAGGGACTGGTGCTCGCCGAAGCGGTCAGCATCGTCCTCGCCCAACGGGTCGGTCGCGACACGGCGCATCACTTGCTCGAGCAGTGCTGCAAGCGCGCCGTCGCCGAGCAGCGTCATTTGCGCGCGGTCCTGGGCGATGAGCCGCAAGTGACTGCCGAGCTTTCTGCGACTGAACTCGATCATCTGCTAAACCCGGCCCATTACCTCGGTCAGGCCCATACCTGGGTCGAGCGAGCGGTGGCTGAACATGTTGCGTTTTCTGCCTGAAGGAGATTGCTGTGGCTTTCGTACAACTCGCCGATGGCGAACTGCATTACCAACTCGATGGACCGGTCGATGCGCCGGTGCTGGTGCTGTCCAACTCGCTGGGCACTGACCTGCACATGTGGGATGCACAAATTCCGGCGTTCACCGAGCATTTCCGTGTGCTGCGTTTCGATACCCGTGGTCACGGCCAGTCACTGGTGACCCCAGGGCCTTACACCATCGAACAACTGGGTCACGACGTGCTGGCGCTACTGGATGCGTTGCACATCGAGCGGGCGCATTTCTGTGGTTTGTCCATGGGCGGGTTGATTGGCCAGTGGCTGGGGATCAACGCCGGTCATCGTCTGCTCAAGCTGGTGGTGTGCAATACCGCGGCGAAAATCGGCGATCCGTCGATCTGGAATCCGCGCATCGAAATGGTACTGCGTGATGGCAAGGCGGCCATGGTCGCGCTGCGCGACGCGTCGATTGCGCGCTGGTTTACGCCGGATTTTGCCGAGGCCAATCCGGCGGTGGCCAGCAGAATCACCGACATGTTGGCGGCTACATCACCTGAAGGTTACGCGGCCAATTGCGCAGCTGTACGCGATGCCGATTTCCGTGAGCAATTGTCGTCGATCAAGGTCCCGCTGCTGGTGATTGCCGGCACTGAAGACGCAGTCACGCCGCCGGCCGGTGGGCACTTCATTCAACAGCATGTGCTCGGCGCCGAGTATGCGGAGTTCTACGCGGCGCACCTGTCCAACGTCCAGGCCGGCGCTGCGTTCAGCGAGCAGGTCGTGGCGTTTTTGTCAGCTGATTAAGGGGATGGTTGTGGACGAGAAACAACGTTACGAAGAGGGCCTGAAGGTCCGTCGTGCGGTACTGGGCGACGCCCATGTCGACCGCAGCCTGAACGCCCTGACCGAGTTCAACTCGGAGTTTCAGGAAATGATCACCCGCCACGCCTGGGGTGACATCTGGACCCGTCCGGGCCTGCCGCGTCACACCCGCAGCCTGATCACCATCGCCATGCTGATCGGCATGAACCGCAACGAAGAGCTGAAGCTGCACCTGCGTGCCGCCGCCAACAACGGCGTGACCCGTGGCGAGATCAAGGAAGTGATCATGCAGAGCGCGATCTACTGCGGTATCCCGGCGGCGAATGCGACGTTCCATTTGGCGGAATCGGTGTGGGACGAGTTGGGGGTTGAATCGCGGGAGTGATCATCAGGTTTTTTGTTGAATGAACTGACGCCATCGCGGGCAAGTCGAATCGTCGCACCGCTGGCTCCCACAGGGGATCTTCAGTGAACGCATATTCTGCGCTCACACCAGCCCCCTGTGGGAGCCGGCGGTGCGACGATTCGACTTGCCCGCGATGGCGTCCTTGAGGTTTACAACAGACTGATCGGGTAGCTGACGATCACGCGGTTCTCGTCAAACTCGTTGTTGCTGTAGTCCCGGTGCATGGTCGAGTTGCGCCATTTCACGTTTAAATCCTTCAATGCCCCGCTCTGCACGGTGTAGCCCAATTCGCTTTCGCGTCCCCACTCCTTGCCATCGGTCACCGTGCCGGTGTGCACGTTGTCGCCGCTGATGTAGCGATTCATCAGGGTCAGGCCGGGGATTCCAAGGGCGACGAAGTTGTAGTCGTGGCGCAGTTGCCAGGATTTTTCCCGGGCGTTGTCGTAGCTGGAGTTGTAGCTGTCGTTGGCCAATGTCCCGCCGCTGGTGCCGTTGACGCGCATCCAGGCGCTGTCGCCGGTCAGCTTCTGCAAACCGACGTAGAAAGTGTTGCCGCCGTACTTGGCCGAGAACAGGCCCGACCAGGTCTTGTTGTCCAGATCGCCGGCCCGGGCGCTTCCGTCTTCCTTGCCGTAGAAGAACCCCAGGTTGGCGCCCAAGGTCCAGCCGCCGAGAGGCTGGCTGTGGATCAGGTTGACGAATTGCTGGCTGTAGATGTCCTTGAGTTCGGCGTTCCACAGCGCGATCTGGGTGCGCTTCTCGTTGAAAACGTACTCGCCGCCCTGGAAGTTAAAGCGGTCGGAGGTGAAGGCTGCTTTGCCGGTCATCGACATGTCGCTCATGCTGCTGTCATCTCGCGGGCTGTTGGCGCGGAACTGGCCACCGTACAGCGTCAGTCCGTTGATTTCCTTCGAGGTGATCTGGCCTCCGCGAAACGTTTGCGGCAGGGAACGTCCGTCGTCCGAGCGCAGGATCGGCAGCACCGGCATCCATTCACCGACTTTCACTTCGGTCTGGGACAATTTGGCTTTGAACGCCACGTTAGTACGACCGAAGTTGTCCGCCGGACGTCCATCATGGTCCAGCGGCAACAACTGTGTTCCCCCTGTGCCCTGGCCTCCGTCGAGCTTCACCGAGTACAGCCCCAACACATCCATACCAAACCCGACCGTGCCTTGAGTGAACCCGGATTTAGCATCGAGGATGAAACTCTGCGTCCACTCCTCAGCCTTGCCTTGCGCCTTGGTCGGGTTGGTGAAGTTGCGATTGATGTAGAAGTTGCGCAGGTTCAGGTTGACCTTGGCGTCTTCGACAAAACCTGTCTCTTCAGCCTGGGCGGGAAGGGCCGCGCTGGCCAGGGCGGCGGCAATCAGGCTGGGAACGAAGTACTGCGCGGAGGAAGGCGTCATGGGTTCGGGTCTCTCTAATTCTTGGGGATGAAACGGGTAATGCCGCGACCTTTGGGGTTGCAGACAAACATCGGATATCAGGACAAAAACGAACGGGATCAGCCGGACAGGGCAGGGCGCGGGGACATGAAGTCGAACCTGATGTTATTGGTCTTGTGCGCAGAATGGTGCGGTGAATGTACTGGATGGTTCAATTGTTAAAAGCAGGTTTTGGGCGATTATCGAACGCAACATGGTTCCGGGTTTTTTTGTGTAGGGGCTGGCCTCATCGCTAGCAGGCTAGCTCCCACATTGGACTCCATTCTTTCTGCAGAAACCCGGTTCCCTGTGGGAGCCAGCCTGCTGGCGATGGGGCCATGATGAGCGACACACCTTTTGGGTTGCCAATAAAAAGCCCACCAATCGGTGGGCTCCTTGTGTTCACAGCGCTATCAGAACAATTTCATCTTCGGCGCTTCTTCTTTCAAAGGCTCGTTTCTGGCCGTCTGCTCATTCCAGCCACCGCCCAGTGCCTTGTACAGATTGACCGCACTGACCAGTTGCGCCAGACGGTCGGTGATCAGTACCTGTTGGGCACTGAACAGCTGGCGCTGGGCATCGAGGAAGGTCAGGTTGCTGTCGACGCCAATGCGATAACGACGCTCGGCCAGACGGTAGTAGTCCTGGTTGGCGGTGACGAAATCACGCTGCGCCTGCAGTTGCTCGGTGTAGGTCTGGCGGGCGGCCAGGCCGTCGGCGACTTCCTGGAAGGCCGTTTGAATGGACTTCTCGTAGTTCGCCACGCCGATGTCTTTCTGGATTTTCGAATAGTCCAGGCTGGCGCGCAGGCTGCCGGCATTGAAGATCGGCAGATTGATTTGCGGCTGGAACAACCAGGTGCCCGAACCACCCTTGAACAGACCCGAAAGGTCCGGGCTCAGGGAACCGGCGTTGGCGGTCAGGCTGATGCTCGGGAAGAACGCAGCCCGTGCGGCGCCGATGTTGGCGTTGGCAGCCTTGAGGTTGTACTCGGCCTGCAGGATGTCCGGACGACGTTGCAGCAAGTCCGACGGCAGGCCAGGCGGTACGTCGCTCAACAAGTCATCAGACAGCGGCTTGGCGGCTTGCAGGTTGGCCGGGATACCGGTGCCGAGCAGCAGCACCAGGCTGTTTTCGTCCTGAGCGACCTGACGGGTGTACTTCGCCAGTTGGGCACGGGCGTTTTCCACCGAGGTGCGCGACTGAGCGAGGTCCAGTGCCGAGGCCACACCCACTTCGTTGCTGCGTGCGGTGAGCTTGTAGCTTTCCTGGAACGCGCCGAGGGTGTCCTGGGTCAGCTTGAGCAGCTCTTTGTCCGCCTGCCAGGTCAGGTAGGCATTGGCCACGCTGCCCACAAGGCTGATCTGAGTGCTGCGGCGGCCTTCTTCGGTCGCGAAGTATTGTTGCAGGGCTTGTTCGCTCAGGCTGCGAACCCGACCAAACAGGTCGAGTTCATAGGCGCTGATGCCGACCGTGGCCGAGTACGAGCTGACAATACCCGCTTCACCGGTTTGCGAAGCGTCCGCCGGCAGTCGCTGGCGGCTGCCGGTGCCATTGGCCGAAACGGCCGGGAACAGGTCCGCACGCTGAATGCGGTACTGCGCCGCGAAGGCGTCGATGTTCAGGGCTGCGACACGCAGGTCCCGGTTGTTTTCCAGAGCGACCTGGATCAGCTGTTGCAGTGCCGGATCATGGAAAAACTGCTTCCAGCCTTGTTCGGCAGCGGCCTGATTCGGCGCCTGGGCCGGCGAGTACGCCGGGCCCTGTGGGAATTCGCTCGGAACCGGTGCCGCGGGCTGCTGATAATCAGGTATCAGCGAGCAGCCACTGAGCACGAACGCGGCAACGGCTAGGGAGAGTAGCGACTTGCTCATTGGCCAGCCTCTTTAGGAGTTTCGATTGCGTCATCTTCATCGGTTTTTTTGCGCTGACCGATGGACGACACGGTGACGAAGAACAGGGGTACCCAGAAAATCGCCAGGACCGTGGCCGTGATCATACCGCCAATAACCCCGGTACCGATGGCATGTTGGCTACCTGAACCTGCGCCCGTGGAAATCGCCAGTGGAACCACACCCAGAACGAAGGCGAGCGAGGTCATGATGATCGGGCGCAAACGCATGCGGCAAGCTTCGATTGCGGCATCGCGCAGGCTCATGCCCTGTTCATGCAGTTCCTTGGCGAATTCGACGATCAGAATGGCGTTTTTCGCCGCCAGACCGATGGTCGTCAACAGGCCCACCTGGAAGTAAACGTCGTTGGACAGGCCCCGCAGACTGGTCGCCAGCAGCGCACCGATGACCCCCAGTGGCACCACCAGCATTACTGCGATCGGAATCGACCAGCTCTCGTACAACGCCGCCAGACACAGGAACACCATCAGCAGCGACAACGCGTACAACGCTGGCGCCTGTGAACCAGACAGCCGTTCTTCGTACGACAGGCCGGTCCAGGAAATACCCACGCCCGCCGGCAGTTTCTTCGCCAGTGCCTCGACTTCGGCCATGGCTTCACCGGTGGAATAGCCCGGAGCCGGGGCACCGAGGATTTCCATCGCTTCTACACCGTTGTAACGCGACAGCTTCGGAGCACCGTAAATCCACTCACCCTTGGCGAAAGCCGAGAAGGGCACCATGGTTCCTTCGCTGTTGCGTACGTACCATTTCTTGATGTCTTCCGGGCTCATCCGCGAGTTTGGCTGACCTTGCACGTACACTTTCTTCACGCGACCACGGTCGATGAAGTCGTTGACGTAGCTACTGCCCAAGGCAATCGAAAGGGTGCTGTTGATGTCGGTGAGGGTAATGCCCAGTGCACTGGCCTTCTCGTCATCGATTTCCAGCTGGTACTGCGGTTCGTCGTTCAGTCCGTTCGGACGTACCTGATAGAGAACTTTGCTCTGGGCCGCCATGCCAAGGAACTGGTTTCGCGCCTCCATCAGCTTCTCGTGACCGATACCGGCACGATCTTGCAGGAACACGTCGAAACCGGTGGCGTTACCCAGCTCCAGTACCGCTGGCGGTGCGAAGGCAAACACCATGGCATCGCGGAAGCTGAAGAAGTGCGTCTGGGCGCGTTCGGCGAGCTTGAACACGCTGTTGTCCGCATCCCGCTGATCCCACGGTTTGAGCATGATGAACGCAAGGCCCGAGCTCTGGCCGCGACCGGCAAAGTTGAAGCCGTTAACGGTAAACACCGAGGCGACTGCGCTGGACTCTTTATCCAGCAGGTAGGAACGCATCTCGTCGATCACCACCTGGGTCCGTTCGGCACTGGAGCCGGCCGGAGTCTGCACCTGGGCAAACAGTACACCCTGGTCTTCTTCCGGCAGGAACGCCGTCGGAATACGGGTAAACAGCCAGACCATGCCCACCAGGATGATCACATACGCCAGCAGGTACGGCGCCTTGTGCGTGAGCATGTTGCCCACACCGCGTTCGTAGCTTTTCACACCGCGATCGAAGCTGCGGTTGAACCAGCCGAAGAAGCCGCGTTTCGGGGTGCCGTGCTCGCCTTTCGGAATCGCCTTGAGCATGGTGGCGCACAGCGCCGGGGTGAAGATCAGGGCAACCAGCACCGACAAGGCCATGGCCGATACGATGGTGATCGAGAACTGTTTGTAGATCACGCCCGTGGAGCCGCTGAAGAAAGCCATCGGCAGCAGTACCGCCGACAGAACCAGGGCGATACCGACCAGTGCACCCTGGATCTGCCCCATGGATTTCTTGGTGGCCTCCTTGGGTGACAGGCCTTCTTCGCTCATGACCCGCTCGACGTTCTCCACCACGACGATGGCGTCATCCACCAGCAAGCCGATGGCGAGCACCATACCGAACATGGTCAGGGTGTTGATGCTGAAACCAAAGGCCGCAAGGATCCCGAACGTACCCAGCAATACGACCGGTACAGTCATCGTGGTGATGACCGTGGCGCGGAAGTTTTGCAGGAACAGGAACATCACCAGGAACACCAGCACGATCGCTTCGACCAGGGTTTCAACCACACCCTTGATCGACTCGGTCACGACCGGCGTCGTGTCATACGGGAACACCACTTCCATGCCTTCCGGGAAGAACGGCTTGAGCGTGTCGATGGTGTTGCGCAGTGCTTTCGCGGTGTCGAGGGCGTTGGCACCGTTGGCCAGTTTCACTGCGAGACCGGAAGCCGGTGCGCCGTTGAACTGGGCATTGATGCTGTAGTTCTCACCGCCCAGGCCGACGTCAGCGACGTCCGACAGGCGTACTTGCGAACCATCCTTGTTGACCTTGAGCAGGATCTTGTTGAACTGCTCGGCAGTCTGCAGGCGGGTCTTGCCGATGATGGTGGCGTTCAATTGCTGGCCAGGCGCCGCAGGCAGGCCGCCCAGTTGCCCGGAGGACACCTGGATGTTCTGTGCAGCAATGGCGGCTTTGACGTCCACCGGGGTCAGGTTGAAGTTGTTCAACTTGGCCGGGTCGAGCCAGACCCGCATCGCGTACTGCGAACCGAAGACCTGGAAGTCACCGACACCGGCGGTCCGGGAGATCGGGTCCTGCATGTTCGACACGATGTAGTTGGACAGGTCGTCCTTGGTCATGCTGCCGTCGCGCGATACCACGCCGATGACCAACAGGAAGTTTTTCACTGCCTTGGTCACGCGGATCCCCTGTTGCTGCACTTCTTGCGGCAGCAGCGGGGTGGCCAGGTTCAGTTTGTTCTGGACCTGAACCTGCGCGGTATCGGAGTTGGTGCCCTGCTCGAAGGTCGCGGTAATGGTCATGCTGCCGTCGGAGTTACTTTCCGAGGAGACATAACGCAGGTTATCGATACCGTTGAGCTGCTGTTCGATCACTTGCACCACGGTGTCCTGCACGGTTTGTGCAGACGCGCCCGGGTACGTTACCTGGATCGCAATGGCCGGTGGCGCAATGCTCGGGTATTGGTTGATGGGCAGTTTGAGGATCGATAGTGCCCCGACCAGCATGATCACCAGGGCAATTACCCAGGCGAAAATCGGACGGTCGATAAAAAATTTCGACATGGGTTACTCCCCTTTGCCGCTGGAAGCCTTATCAGCTGCCTGTGCGGGGACCGGGTTCTTGTTGCCTACGTTAGTCGCTTCAGTCGCCTTGACTTCAACGCCAGGTTTGACGAATTGCAGCCCTTCGGTGATCAGGCGATCGCCGGCCTTGAGGCCGTCTTCGATCAGCCACTGGCTACCCACGGTGCGACTGGCCTTGAGTTGGCGCAGCTCAACCTTGTTGTCCGGTCCGACGACCAGGGCGGTTGGCGTGCCTTTGAGGTCACGGGTCACGCCTTGTTGCGGAGCCAGAATCGCGGCGCTGTTCACACCAGCCTGCAGCTGTGCATGCACAAACATACCGGGCAGCAGCGTGTGATCAGGGTTAGGGAACACCGCACGCAGGGTGACGGAACCGGTGGTCTGGTCAACCGAGACTTCGGAGAACTCGAGTTTACCTTCCTGTTTGTACTGGCTGCCGTCTTCAAGGGTCAGTTTGACCGCGGCGGCGGTGTCACCGGCCTTTTGCAGGCGACCGCTTTCCAGCTCGCGGCGCAGCTCAAGCAACTCCACGGAGGACTGAGTCACGTCGACATAGATCGGATCAAGTTGCTGGATAACCGCCATGGCATCGACCTGGCCACTGGTGACCAGGGCGCCTTCGGTCACGTTGGAGCGACCGATGCGGCCCGTCAGAGGCGCATACACTTTGGTGTAGCGCACATTGATCTGCGCGGTTTGCAGCGACGCTTCCGATTGCATCCGGTTGGCGACGGCAGTGTCGTATTCCTGACGGCTCACGGCCTGCTCGTTGACCAGTTGCTTGTAACGGTCAGAGATCGACTTGGTTTGTTGCAGGTTGGCTTCTGCGCTTTTCAGCGTTGCGTCATAGACTGCCGGATCGATCTGATACAGCTGCTGACCGGCCTTGACGTCGCCGCCTTCCTTGAACAGTCGCTTAAGAATGATGCCGTTGACCTGAGGGCGAACTTCAGCAATTCGGTACGCACTGGTGCGACCTGGAAGCTCGGAGGTCAGGGTGAAAGCTTGCGGTTGCAGAGTCACGACGCCGACCTGAGGAGGTGGTGCGGCCGGTGGCGCCTCTTCCTTTTTACATCCGCCAAGTAGCGATGCGAGGGCGACGGCAGTGACCAGAGCGGTAACAGCTGGCTTGAATTGCATGAAAATCCTCGGGTCAGGCGCGCAAATTGCGCACAAGAAAATGTGGAAAGTAAAAAATGTGCGCTGAGTGGATAAGTAGCTTGCTAAGTAATATACTTACGTTCATGGTTGTTTGTAAATACCTTGGCTGTGTACTCATCCAGTTACAAATGCCGCCAGAAGGTTCGAATTGTAGGCCGTAGACGAGTCCCAAGAGCGCTCGCTGCACTTTTATTCAGCGGAAATTCAGACACCGTTGAAGCATCCTGATTGAGGTTGTACTGCCATGGTCCGTCGTACCAAAGAGGAAGCCCAGGAAACCCGTAGCCAGATACTCGAAGCGGCAGAGAAAGCCTTTTTCGAGCGAGGCGTGGCGCGTACGACCCTGGCCGACATCGCAACCCTGGCCGGCGTCACGCGCGGGGCCATCTACTGGCATTTCAGCAACAAGGCCGATCTGGTGCAGGCCATGCTCGATACCTTGCATGAACCGCTGGATGAAATGGCCAAAGCCAGTGAAAGCGAGGACGAACTCGACCCGCTGGGCTGCATGCGCAAGCTGCTGATTCATTTGTTTCATCAAGTTGCTCTGGACCCGAAAACCCGACGCATCAATGAAATCCTGTTTCATAAATGCGAATTCACCGATGAAATGTGCGACCTGCGCCAGCAGCGCCAGGCCGCCAGCCTGGACTGCAACGTGCGGATCGGACTCGCCTTGCGTAATGCAGTGAATCGCGGGCAATTGCCGGAAAACCTCGACACGGCCCGTGCCGCCATCAGCCTGCATGCGTACATCGATGGCATCCTGTATCAGTGGTTGCTCACACCGGACAGTTTTGAACTGCACGTCGAAGCCGAGCGCTGGGCCGATACAGGCCTTGAAATGCTGCGCCTGAGTCCGAGCCTGCGCAAATGAAACAAAATGCGTAATCGTAGCGGGTTGTGTCAAGACAGGGCTGGGTGAAGATTAATTTCCCTGCCCTGTAGAATTGGGGGCTTTTATATACGTGCGCGGGTCAGGTTGACAGATCGAGCGCTGCGTATTTTGTAGGGATTTTGTATCTCGGATGTGAATGCCGCGGCGATGCCATCAAAAAACGCTGAAGGAACTGCCTGCTCGGTTATTCATGTGGCCTGCCATGCGATAGGGAAGACGTGTTTCGTCTTTTGTACTATTGAAAGCCCGCTCTTTTTCGAGAGGGGCTTAAGGTTGGCGAAATTAGATGTTAGGTAAGTTTGACTTATATGGATTAATGCAGCTCGGGCGGCCAGCAGCAGTTATTATCATCCAGGACCTTCTTTATAGTTCCCGCTTTCTTCTTGCGCAGATTTTCCTGGCCATCTAAAGACTTTCTTTCGGAGTATACGTCTGCCGACACTTTCGTGCTTTCATCTTCCGCTGTCATGATGGCGTGCGAAACGTCCTTTGTGATGTCGTTGTTCATGTCAATTCCTTTTGAAAAAGTGGTTTTTGCACAAGCGTGCCGAGTTACTGTGTGCCAGGCATCATTGGCTCCGGCAGGCGTAATGGTCGATGTCGTCGTCGCTTATGTCAAATCGGATTGATTAGATTATTTTTCGGATGTTTCACTAATTTTAGTTGCGCGCAAATTTCGTATTTTTTTTATCAAGTTATCAAGCTGCTAGAGGGCTGGCTTGAGGGTAAGGTGAAGTTAAATGGCATGGCATATTGTCTATTTCGTAAGCTGATTCAGTAAAATATTAACGTTGTCGGCGTTTATTTAATATAAAAAAGCCCCGCCTGTTTCCAGGCGGGGCTTTTTTATATTCGGCGGATTTACATCACAGGATAGTCAATGTAACCAACCGGTCCTTTGGCATAAAACAGTTCCGGACGGGCATCATTCAGCGGCGCATCCGCTTTCAGGCGCGCAGGCAAATCCGGGTTGGCAATGAACGGTACGCCAAACGCAACGGCGTCGGCCTTGCCGCTGGCCAGCCAGGCGTTTGCGCTTTCCTTGGTGAAGATTTCGTTGACGATGTAAGGACCGCCGAAGGCTTCTTTCAATTGTGGGCCCAGGCTGTCGGCGCCTTCTTTCTCGCGGGAGCAGATAAAGGCGATGCCGCGCTTGCCCAGTTCACGGGCGACGTAGGTGAAGGTCTCTGCGAGGTTGTCGTCACCCATGTCATGCAGGTCGGCGCGAGGTGACAGGTGCACGCCCACGCGGCCAGCGCCCCAGACTTCGATGGCCGCGTCGGTGACTTCCAGCAGCAGGCGAGCACGGTTTTCCAGAGAGCCACCGTATTGGTCGGTGCGCTGGTTGGTGCTGCTTTGCAGGAACTGGTCGAGCAGGTAGCCGTTGGCGCCGTGAATTTCCACGCCGTCGAAACCAGCGGCCTTGGCGTTTTCGGCACCGGTGCGGTAGGCATCGACGATGTCGGCGATTTCAGCGGTTTCCAGAGCGCGCGGGGTCGGGTAATCAGCCATTGGGCGAACCAGGCTGACGTGACCTTTGGGCTGGATCGCGCTCGGTGCGACCGGGGTTTCGCCGTTCAAATACATCTCATGGGAGATCCGGCCAACGTGCCACAGTTGCAGGAAGATTTTGCCACCGGCGCCGTGGATCGCTTTGGTGACATTGCTCCAGCCACGTACCTGATCGTTGGACCAGATGCCTGGTGTATCCGGGTAACCGACGCCTATCGGCGTGACCGAAGTGGCCTCGCTGAGGATCAGGCCAGCCGAGGCGCGCTGGACGTAGTACTCGGCCATCAGCGCATTGGGGACTCGGCCTTCGTCGGCGCGGCAGCGAGTCAGCGGGGCCATGATGATGCGGTTGGCCAACTCGATGTCGCCCAGTTTGATCGGATCGAAAATAGTCGTCATTTAATACAACCTCGTTAAAAAAGATCAGTTGGTAGCAGGGGCCAGCTCGGCATCGCCGCTCTGACGGAAAGTAATCAGGGTCACCAGCAGGGCGAGTAATGCCAATGCGGCGGCCGCCAGTGGCACGCTGGTCAGGCCGAAACCGTTGGCGATGACGCTGCCACCGACCCAGGCGCCGAGGGCGTTGCCGACGTTGAAGGCGCCGATGTTCAGGGTCGAGACCAGGTTTGGCGCGGCCTTGCCGAAGGTCACTACGTTGATTTGCAGCGCGGGCACAGCAGCGAACGAAGCGGTGGCCCAGAGGAACAAGGTGATTTCGGTCGGGATCACCGCGAAGCTGGTCCAGGTCAATACGGTCGAAATGACAGCCATCGAGATGAAGACGCCGATCAAAGTGGCGGCCAGGCGTTTGTCAGCCAGTTTGCCGCCGATGATGTTGCCGACGGTCAGGCCCAGGCCGATCAGCAGCAGGGTCCAGGTCACGCCTTTGGGCGAGATGCCGGTGACATCGCCGAGCAGCGGGGCGACGTAAGTGAAGAGGGTGAACATCGAGGCGGCGAACAACGCGGTCATGCTCAAGGACAGCCAGATGCCGGCGCCTTTGAGGGCACGCAGCTCGGCGCGCATGTCGAGTTTCTCTTCATCGCGCTTGGCTGGCAGGAAGCGGATCAGACCGATCAGGGCGATGACCCCGATGACCGTGACGGCCCAGAAGGTCGAGCGCCAGCCGGCTTCCTGACCGAGCGCGGTGCCCAGTGGAACGCCCAGCACATTGGCCAGGGTCAGGCCGGTAAACATCAAGGCCACGGCCGATGCACGCTTGTTGGCAGGCACCAGATTGGCCGCTACCACCGAACCGATGCCGAAGAATGCACCGTGGCAGAGGGCCGTCACCACACGGGCAAACATCAGCACGTTGTAGTCGCTGGCCAATGCACACAGCAGATTGCCGATGATGAAAATGCCCATCAACGCCACCAGGGCGGCCTTGCGCGGTAATTTCGCGGTGGCCAGTGCCATGAACGGTGCACCGATGGCCACGCCGAGGGCGTAACCGGTCACCAGCCAGCCTGCGCCGGGGATCGACACGCCGAGGTCAGCCGCCACATCGGGCAGCAGGCCCATGATGACAAACTCGGTGGTGCCGATGGCGAAGGCGCTCAAGGCCAGAATGAGGAGCGAGAGGGGCATCGTTGATTCCTTGTCGGCTTGCTGACGTAAAGGGTCAGAGCTCTTTGCTGAAGGTGCTGAGGAACGCCTGAATGGTTTCCTCGTTACGTTTGAAGAAGTGCCATTGGCCGACTTTTCGGCTGCTGATCAGGCCGGCGCGTTGCAAAACCGCGAGGTGGGCAGACACGGTTGATTGCGACAAGCCGCACCGTTGATCGATCTGACCGGCGCAGACGCCGTGCTCGTTGCTGTGGGACTGGTCGGGAAATTCAACGGTCGGGTCTTTGAGCCAATGCAGGATTTCTCGCCGTACTGGGTGTGCCAGGGCTTTTATTATTTCGTCGAGATTGAGGGTCATGGTGTGGGCTCGTGATGAGTAAAACGCTATATCGCGATGAGGCGAACTTTAAATCGCTATTTCGCGATACACAAATATGATTTTGGTCTGAAGACCGCATAATTCGCTATATCGGGTTATAACGATACGTTGGGTGTAACGACATAAGTGCGCAGTGCTAAGCTGCTCGTCATGAATTATCTCGCACATCTGCATCTCGGTGGCCAGCGCCCCGGTCAATTGCTCGGCAGCCTGTATGGCGATTTCGTCAAAGGTCGGCTGCAAGGGCAGTTTGAGCCCGAGGTTGAAGCGGCTATCCAGCTGCATCGCAGCATCGACGTTTATACCGATCGCCATCCTTTGGTGGATGTCTCGTTGACGCGGTTTTCCGTGACACGCAGGCGCTACGCCGGGATCGTCCTCGACGTGTTTTTCGACCATTGCCTGGCGCGGGACTGGTCGCTGTATGCCGACCGGCCGCTGACGCAATTCACCTCCAATGTGTATCGCGTGCTGTCCGCCGAATCGCAATTGCCAGAGCGACTGGCAAAAATTGCCCCGCACATGATGGCGCACGACTGGTTGGGTTCTTATCGGGAATTTGAGGTGCTGGAGCAGGTGTTGCGAGGGATCTCGCGCCGGTTGACCCGGCCCGAGGAGCTGGCGGGAGCGATGCAGGAGTTGCGGGTGTTGTATGAGCCGTTGAGCGAGGATTTTCGCTTGTTTTATCCGCAGCTGCAGGACTTCGCCCAACACCGCAGACACCCACCCCTGTAGGAGCAAAGCTTGCTCGCGATAGGGGCTCTGCGGTTTATCTGATGACCCCGGTGATCCTGTCGCGAGCAAGCTTTGCTCCTACAGGAAAGCCGGGTTATGCGGCGACGAGTTCGCCGGTACACCGTGGTTCCGCCGGTTTGACCACTTCCCCAAACAACGCCTTCTGCACCGCCTGCTGCGCTTCAAACGCCAGCGCTGCGCGTTCCCGTCCTTCGCAGGCGATCGGCTTGAGCAGATGAATCTCCACATCCCCGCGATCATTGGCAAACAAGCGCATCAGGTGCGAGAGCAAATCATCATCACCAATGAACGGCGCCAAGGTGTCGAGTTCACCATCGCGCAAATACCGGATCGCCACCGGTTGCAGCTTCACTTCGGAATCAATCGCCGCTGACAGCAAGCGGCCGTGGAAGGTGCGCAACGAACGGCCATCGGTGGTGGTGCCTTCCGGGAACATCAGCAGGGGATGGGCGTGCTGCAGGTGTCGAGTCATCTGTTTGCGGATCAATTGGCTGTCGCCCGATCCACGACGGATAAACAGGCTCCCGGCCTTCGCCGCCAACCAGCCTGCCACCGGCCAGGTGCGCACTTCGGCTTTGGACAGGAACGACATCGGCGTGAGCATTCCCAGCAGCGGAATATCGGTCCAGGAGACATGGTTGCTGACCCACAGCATCGGGGCTTTGGGCACTTCGCCGTGGACGGTTACGCGAAAGGGCAGGGCATTGCTCAGCCGTGCCATGAAAAAACGCGACCAGCGTTGTCGGCGGACCATCGAATGAGCGATTCCCAGCCGCTCGAACAGACCGAATACGCCGGCCATGGTCAAGCCGAGTGTCACCACGATCAGCACTCGCGCGATCCGCGCGTACACCCGCAACCGACTCATCACATGGCCGCCTTGAAATGCTTGGCATAACGCGGGCACAGCTCATCGCGCTTGAGCAGGATAAACACGTCGGCGACCTGGAAATCTTCATCCCAGCAAGGCTCGCCGCAGATCTTCGCGCCCAGGCGCATGTAGGCCTTGAGCAGCGGTGGCATTTCGGCGATGACGTTGGACGGGAGGTCCAGAACCGGCAGCGGTTTCTTCGGCTCGGCCCGCAGGTGTTCGGTGCACAGGTAACGTTCGCGCAGGCGCTGCATGATGGCGTGGGCCTGAATGCCACCGTCCTGCATCGGGATGCTCGCGCAGCCCATCAGGTAGCTGTAACCGCCCTGGTTCAGCACTTCGGCCAATTCACCCCAGAGTACGGCGATGGTGCCGCCGTTGCGGTAGGCCGGGTCGACGCACGTGCGGCCGATTTCCAGAATCGGTCCCTGCAAGTGAACCAGGCCATGCAGGCTGAATTCTTCTTCGCTGTAAAACTTGCCCAGGCTGCTGGCGGCCTGGTGATCGAGCAGCCGCGTGGTCGCCACCAGACGACCGGTGTTCAGGTCGCGCACGCCGATGTGAGCGCAGTGAACGTCGTAGTCATCCATGTCCAGACCCCGCTCGGCGCCCTTCAACTTGGCGTTGAATTCGCCACTGAAGACGTTGAAGCGCAAAGCCTGAGCTTCCAGCAACGCCTCGGCGCCTACCAGGCGTTCGGCTAGCAGGCGGCGTTCGTTGCCGGTGTCGCGGATACGGGCGATCTGAGTCATGGCGAATCTCCGTGCGGGCTGGGCACCCGTCTTGGGTGGCAGTCGATCGACTTTCTTTATGCAGCCGTGTTGTGCAAAGTCAGGCTATGTAGCCCCGGTGTCATCGCCATTAAGCTTTGGTGATGCTTATATGACAGCCCATGAGGAGTCCTCCATGCCCTGGCAAAACCTGTTGAACCGTCGTGACCGCGTCCCCGCCAATCCAGATCTGGCGGAAGGTTTCGCGACCTTGTTGCATCAACTGGGCGCGGTCACACCGTTTGAATTGGCGGTGGCAGGCGGACGGTTGATGACGTCACCGGGACTGGCGTTTCTGGTGGGCTATCAAGCGGCGTTGCGCACGCTTTGGCCGAGCGCGCCGCTGAGCCTAGGGGCGTTGTGTGCGACCGAGCAGCGCAGCCTTCGGGCGGCAGACATGCAGACTCGATTGACCGACTTGCGCGTGAGCGGGCGCAAGGATTTCGTCACTGCGGGCGATGCTGCTGACTGGCTGTTGATTGCTGCGCGCAGCGAGCAGCCTGGCGAGGAACCGCGCTTGAGCCTGGCGGTGGTCTATCCCGGTGAGCCAGGGGTGCGCCTGGAAAAACTCCCGGCAATCGCGTTGATGCCGGACATCAGTCACGGTCGTTTATTTCTCGACAACGCCCAGTGCGAATTGCTGGCGGGGGATGGCTGGGACGCCTACGTCAAACCCTTCCGCACATTGGAAGATGTCTACGTGCTGAGTGCCATGACGGCGTGGCTGCTGGGTATTGGTCAGGACAGTGACTGGCCGCAAACACTGCAATTGCGTTTACTGGCGCTGCTGGCCGGGTGCGCGGAAGTCAGCCGCCAGGCACCGAACAACACCGCCGGGCATGTGTTGCTGGGTGGGCTGTTCGCGCAGTTCGACGGGCTCAAGGCTGAGGTGCACCAGGCCCTGGCCGATGGGCCGCAGCACTGGGCGGCAATGTGGCAGAGGGATCAGGCGGTGATGGACCTGGCGGCGGGGGCTCGGGGGAAGCGGTTGGCCAAGGCTCTGAACACCGCCCCGTAGGAGCTGCCGCAGGCTGCGATCTTTTGATCTTGATTGTTTGAAGTTCAAGATCAAAAGATCGCAGCCTGCGGCAGCTCCTACAAGGACCGAGTGAATGTCATGAAGCTTGACTAGGCTCACCAGGCCTCTCAGCCGAGCCATCACCCATGTCCAAAGGTTTGTCCCTGTGCTTGATGTTTATGTTCAGCCTCGCAGCTCATGCCGAAATTTGGCCAGATGAGCAATGGCAATCCAGCCCGTCTACTTCCGGCCCGGCACTTCAAGCCTTGGAAGCCTACGCTTTCCCACCGCGCGATGACGTCACTCGAAAAGGTATCCGCACCGATGCCTTGCTGGTGATCCGCGACGGTCAATTAATCTACGAGCGCTACGCCGCGCCGACCACCGCCGAGACCCCGCACCTGACCTGGTCCATCAGCAAAAGCCTGATGGCCACGGTCTTCGGCGTGGCCTATGGCGAGGGCCTGTTCCGGCTTCAGGACCCGGCGCTGAAATTCTATCCCGCGCTGAACAAGCACCCGGACCTGACCCTGGCCGACCTGCTGCACTGGGCTTCAGGCCTGGACTGGCAGGAAGACTATGAATATGCCCCGCTGAAGTCTTCGGTGGTGGCGATGCTCTATACCCGTGGTCACGCTGACATGGCCGCGTTCACTGCCAACCATGGCGCGTATGCCAAACCCGGTCAGTCGTTTCGTTACTCCAGCGGCGACAGCAACCTGTTATCCGCCGCGCTGAAAAACATCGTCGGACCGGCACATTATCCGGACTACCCATGGAAAGCCCTGTTCGAGCCGCTGGGCATTCGTCACGCCGTGTGGGAAACCGATGCATCCGGCACCTTCGTCGCCTCGTCCTACGCCTACCTCACGGCTCGGGATCTGGCGCGAGTGGGTTTATTGATGGCGCGGGACGGGCGATGGGGGGACCGGCAATTGCTGCCCAAGGACTGGGTGGCCTTTAACCGCGAACCGTTCGCCCACTATCACGCTCGTCAGGACGACGCAGTTCCTGGCGGCCATTGGTGGCTCAATCGAGTGGTGGAGGGTGCCGCAGAACCCTGGCCCGATGCTCCCGCCGATACCTTCGCCGCGCTGGGCCATTGGGGCCAGGCGATGTATGTGATTCCCGGCGAACACCTGGTGATCGTGCGTTACGGCGATGATCGCGACGGCAGTTACCAACACAACGAATTGCTCAAACTCGCACTCAAGGCCTTTGCCGAGAAGGTGCAGCCGTGAACAACTTCATTCGCCGCCGACCATTCAGCGCGTTCTTGCTGGTCCTGCTGCTCGCCTTGCTCGGCTGGATCTGGCAGGAGCGTGTAGCGCTGTGGGCGTTCCCGGACATCATCAGCGCTTACACCGCCAAGGAATATTGCTCGTGCCGCTACGTGATCAACAACGACGCCGAGTATTGCCACAGTTATGTGAAGCAGTGGCTGCCCACCAGTGGCTTTATCGATGACACGGTGGGCAAGCGCGTGACCGTCAGCGGCATGGGGCGCAGCAACAGTGCTGCGTGGATCAGCGATCGCCAAGGTTGCCAACTCAACCCCTGAACACCGCCATCTCTGTAGCAGCTGGCGAAGCCTGCGTTCGGCGGCGAAGCCGTCGCCAATCCGGCCATATAGGTCTACCTGAAACTCCGCAGCGCCTGGTTTTTACGACGGCTTCGCCGCCGAACGCAGGCTTCGCCAGCTGCTACAGGGTTGCCGCGGCAGGTGTGACATAGGGGTTTTGCTAATCAGGTTCCACGCAGTGGAACCACATTCGATTGTCCTCGCGCGCGACTCGCGGTTATCTGGCGGTGAGCGCGACCTGCCTAGATGTGTCGCGAAATGGCAGCGAACAAAAAGAACGGGAATACACCCGGCCCGAGGACAATTTTCATGACCCGACATCAGCACATCCTTGCCTGGCTTAGCGACGTCGCCAGCGACCTGCACGCCACCCGACAAGATATCCACGCGCACCCGGAACTCGGTTTCGAAGAAAATCGTACCTCGGCGCTGGTGGCAAAATCCCTCACCGAATGGGGTTACGAGGTGCATACCGGCGTCGGCAAGACCGGTGTAGTCGGCGTCCTGCGCAACGGCAGCAGTTCACGCAAACTGGGGTTGCGGGCCGACATGGACGCCTTGCCAATCGTTGAGAATACCGGCGCGGCTTACAGCAGCCGCCATCAGGGTTGCATGCACGCGTGTGGTCATGACGGCCACACCACGATGCTGTTGGGTGCGGCGCATTACCTGGCGGCGACCCGTCAGTTCGACGGCACTTTGACCTTGATTTTCCAGCCCGCCGAAGAAGGTCAGGGCGGCGCCGAAGCGATGCTCGCCGATGGCCTTCTGGAACGCTTTCCCTGCGATGCGCTGTTTGGCATGCACAACATGCCGGGGCTGCCGGCCGGTCACTTGGGTTTTCGCGAAGGACCGATGATGGCCTCGCAGGATTTGCTCACCGTCACCATCGAAGGTGTCGGCGGGCACGGTTCCATGCCGCATCTGTCGGTCGACCCGCTGGTGGCGGCGGCCAGTGTGGTCATGGCCCTGCAAACCGTGGTCGCGCGCAATATCGATGCGCAGCAAGCGGCGGTGGTGACAGTCGGTGCATTGCAGGCCGGTGAGGCGGCCAACGTCATACCGCAGCAGGCAATCCTGCGCTTGAGCCTGCGTGCGCTGAACGCAGAGGTGCGGGGGCTGACGCTCGAAAGAGTGCGCGCAATCATCGAATCCCAGGCCCGCAGTTTCGGCTGCAGCTCGCACATCGAACATCGCCCGGCCTACCCGGTGTTGATCAACCACGCCGTCGAAACCGAGTTCGCGCGGCAAGTCGGTGTCGAGCTGCTCGGCGCCGACGCCGTGGACGGCAACACGCCCAAACTCATGGGCAGCGAAGACTTTGCGTGGATGCTGCAACGCTGCCCCGGCGCCTACCTGTTCATCGGTAACGGCGTTTCGCGGCCAATGGTCCACAACCCCGGTTACGACTTCAACGACGACATCCTGCTGACCGGCGCGGCGTATTGGGGCGCGCTGACCGAGAGCTGGCTCAAGCCCGCCTGACGATCTGACTTTCTGCTGCCGCTGGATCGGGCGCGCCTCGTTGCGCCCGTTATCACCCAAAAGGTTTTTGGAGAGTTCCCCATGCAGACATCGAGCACAGGCGTTTCGCGCACCCGTCAGGTGGTCGCGGCCGTTATCGGCAATGCCCTGGAGTGGTATGACTTCATTGTTTACGGCTTTCTGGCGAGCATCATTGCGCGGCAGTTTTTTCCGTCCGAGGACGAATACGCGTCACTGTTGATGGCGCTGGCGACCTTTGGCGTCGGGTTTTTCATGCGCCCGGTGGGCGGGATTTTGTTGGGCATGTATTCCGACCGCAAAGGACGCAAAGCGGCGATGCAAATGATCATCCGCCTGATGACGGTGTCCATCGCGTTGATCGCCTTCGCGCCGAATTATGCCGCCATCGGCATGGGCGCGCCGCTGTTGATCGTGGTTGCCCGGATGCTGCAAGGCTTCGCCACTGGCGGTGAATACGCCAGTGCCACGGCGTTCCTGGTGGAGAGTGCGCCGGCCCACAGGAAGGGCTTGTACGGTTCATGGCAACTGGTGGGGCAGTGTCTGGCGGTGTTTTCCGGGGCGGCAATGGTGGCTTTGTTCACACACCTTTTGTCCCCCGAGGCGCTGGACAGTTGGGGCTGGCGGATACCGTTCATGATCGGTTTGCTGATCGGCCCGGTGGGCTTGTGGATTCGTAAGCACATGGAGGAACCGGAAGAGTTTCTTCAAGCGCGTAAACAGGCCAAAGGCGCGAGCCCGAGTTTGCTGCAAGTGCTCCGCGAGCATCGGCGCAGCATTCTGGTGTCGATGGGATTGGCCTGCGGCGCAACGGTGTCGTTTTACGTGGTGCTGGTCAACATGCCGACCTTCGCCCACAAGAGCCTCGGCCTGCCGCTGGACCAAGTGCTGCTGGTGCAGATGCTTGCCGTCGCAGTGATGACCGTGGTCATTCCTTTGTCCGGTGCGCTGTCGGACCGGCTCGGTCGACGCCCGGTGTTGATGGCCTTTACGTTGGCGTTTTTTCTGATGGTTTATCCACTGTATGTCTGGGTGGCGGCGGCGCCGTCGGTGGAGCGTCTGCTGGTGATGCAACTCTTGTTATGCAGCGCGATCGGCGGCTTCTATGGTCCGGCGCCGACGGCGCTGGCCGAGCAGTTTCCCATCGAAGTGCGCTCCACCGGGGTGTCGGTGGCCTACAACGTCGCGGTCATGGTTTTCGGCGGGTTCGCCCCACTGATCGTCACTTGGCTCAGCAAGGTTCTGGCGACACCCGTGGCGCCAGCCTTTTACGTACTGTTCGCTTGTGTGCTGACGCTGTTGGGCACTTACTGCATGCATGAAGCACCACGCACCCGTAAATCCGCTGCACTTAACCTTGAGGTGAAGCCTTGAGCATTAATCCTATCGTTGAAATGAGCGCCGATGCGTTGTCCCTGGCGATTCATGCCCGGCAGGTGTCATGCCGGGAAGTGATGCAGGCCTACCTGACGCAGATCGAGCGTTTCAATCCACAGGTCAATGCGTTGGTCTCGCTGCGTCCGGTCGAAGCATTGCTGGCCGAAGCCGACGCCTGCGACCGACAGCTGGACCAAGGCCAGTCCCGTGGCTGGATGCACGGCATGCCGCAAGCGGTCAAGGACCTGGCGGCCACCGCGGGTCTGCGCACGACCATGGGCTCGCCGCTGTTTGCCGAGCACGTTCCGCAGAACGACGCCATCAGCGTTGCGCGGGTTCGAGACTGTGGGGCGATCATCATCGGCAAGACCAACGTCCCGGAATTCGGTCTCGGCTCGCAGACTTACAACAGCGTGTTCGGTACCACTACCAACGCCTACGACCCGACGCTGATTGCCGGCGGCAGCAGCGGCGGGGCGGCGGTGGCGCTGGCATTGCGCATGCTGCCGGTGGCCGACGGCAGCGACATGATGGGTTCGCTGCGCAACCCGGCGGCGTTCAATAACGTGTTTGGTTTTCGACCATCCCAGGGCCGCGTGCCCCATGGTCCGGCGCCGGACGTGTTCGTCCAGCAACTGGCCACTGAAGGGCCGATGGGCCGCAGCGTCACCGATGTTGCCCGTTTGTTGAGTACGCAGGCCGGTTACGACACGCGCGTGCCGTTGTCGCTCACGCAGAACCCGCAGATTTTTGCCGAACCCCTGGCGAAGAATTTCGGCGACGTGAGGATTGGCTGGTTGGGTGACTACAACGGTTATCTGCCGATGGAAAATGGCGTGTTGACCCTTTGCGAATCGGCGCTGGAGGATTTCACTGCACTGGGTTGCAAGGTTGAAACCTGTCAGCCGGAGTTCTCCATGGAACGCTTGTGGCAAACCTGGCTGGTGCATCGGCACTGGTTGGTGCAAGGCAGCCTCGGCGCGTTGTACGCCGACCCGCAAAAACGCGACCTGCTCAAACCCGAGGCGCAATGGGAAATCGAAGGCGGGTTGCGGCTGACGGCGGCGGATGTTTACCAGGCGTCGGCCAGTCGCAGCGACTGGTACCGGGCGTTGAGCACGTTGTTCGAACGTTACGATTTTCTGCTGTTGCCCACCGCCCAAGTGTTCCCTTTTGATGCGCAAACCCCTTGGCCGCGCGTTGTCGGTGGGCAGACCATGGACACTTATCATCGCTGGATGGAGGTGGTGATCGGCCCGACCCTGGCCGGGTTACCCAGCATGAACGTGCCGGTCGGTTTCAATCCGGCAGGGTTGCCCATGGGCCTGCAAATCATTGGCCCGGCCCAGGCTGACCTGGCGGTGTTGCAACTGGCGTATGCCCATGAGCAACTGACCCAATGGGTCATGCGCCGGCCGCCGGATTGTTTGAAAAATGCCTGAACGCGCCAAGCGGGCCCGCATCTTGCTGCATAAAGCGATCATCCATCCGGGCTATTCCAGGAGGTCGAATACATGGACAGCAAGGCAGAAACCGGCAGCGTACGTTCCGTCGAGCGCGCCTTGGCGATTGTCGAGTTGCTGGGCGAGCATCAGGCATTGGGGCTGGAGGAGTTGCATTATCTGACGTCGCTGCCCAAGGCCACGGTGTCGCGCATGTTGCTGACCTTGCAGGAGCAAGGCTGGCTCTATCGCGGCTTGAGCGACCGGCGTTATCGACTGTGCGCCAAGCGTCTGTTTGGCGACAGCCGGCAGCGGTTCAAGCGACGCCTGGTGGAAAGCGCTGCGCCGCTGTTGCTCGAGTTGAGCGAGCGCACCGGGTTGGTGGCCGACTTGTCGAGCTTCGACGGCGAGCGCGTGGAGGTCATGGAAAGCGCCATCCCTTCGGTGCTGCGCAAACGCTATCCGAATAACTGCCAGATCGTCGGCCAGCATGCCAGCCTGTTTCATTCGGCCATGGGGCGGGCGTGCCTGGGTGAACTGGAAACCCATGAAGTGGAACGCCTGGCCGGTCGTGAGCAGTTAACCGACGAGACCCTGTTCAGAGCCAGTGAGCAGGTGCTGCACCAAGGCTTTGGCCAGCGCACCGAAGGTTACTGGGAATACCCGGTGCGCCTGCCGTTCCTGATTCGGGCGGTGGCACTGCCGATCCATGCCGATGGCCGACTGGTCGGCAGCATGGCGCTGCACTGGCCGATGGATCAGGCCCCCGTAGAGCGAGTGCTAAACCTGCACCTCAGCAGCCTGGCCGCCACTATCGGCGATGTGCAGCACGCATTGGCGTGACGCTTAAAAGATCGCAGCTTGCGGCAGCTCCTACAGGGGAATGCGTTCACAGGTTGGAGCTGCCGCAGGCTGCGACCTTTTGATCTTCGCGGTTTGCAATGCGCTCACAGGCGGTTAAGGTTCGTTCAGGTTTATCTGCCCACGAGTCCCTATGTTCACGCGGTCCCTCTCTAAAAGCCTCGCTTTTGTCCTGCTGGCTGGCACCACGCTGTCGGCCCAGGCTAACTGGTACCTCGATGGCGAGTCCTCGCGGTTGTCGTTCGTCAGCACCAAAAATGCCCACATTTCCGAAGTGCAGCGCTTTCTGGTGCTGCACGGCAAAGTTGATCCCAAAGGCCTGGCCGAGGTGGAAGTCGAGCTGGAGTCCGTGAACAGCGGCATACCGTTGCGCGACGAGCGCATGCGCAAGGACCTGTTCGAGATCCAGACGTTTCCGGAAGCGTTGATCACCGCGCAAATCGATCTTCGCCCGATCAACGACCTCGCGCCCGGTGCTCAACTTGAATTGCGTTTGCCAGTCACGGTCAACCTTCACGGTAAAACCCACCAGTACAACGCCGAGCTGCTGGCGACCCGTCTCGATGATCGACGATTCCAGGTGGTGACGCTCGAGCCTTTGGTGATCAATGCCGAAGACTTCGACCTGGCACCCGGTCTGGAACGTTTGCGCAACGTCGCCGGACTGTCGGCGATCAGTCTGTCGGTGCCGGTGGGTGCGGTACTGATTTTCACGGCGCGCTGACATGGCCGGTGCGATCTTTCCCTGGCGTGAAGGCAACAGCTTCGAACTGCTGATCGACGGTCCGCAGTTCTTTCCGCGAATGCTGGTGGCGATTGCCCGCGCCGAGGAACAGGTCGAACTCGAGCTGTACCTGGTCGAGGCGGGCGCGTGCGCCGAGGCCATGGTGCAAGCGTTGATCCAGGCAGCCGAGCGTGGTGTGCGCGTGCGTTGTCTGTTCGATGACTACGGCAGCCTTGCCTTCACCCTGACCCTGCGGCAGCGATTGATGGCGGCGGGTGTGGAGCTGCGTTTCTACAATCGTCTGAGCTGGCGGCGCTGGGTAGGCAACTTCTATCGCGATCACCGCAAGCTGTTGCTGGTCGATCAGAGCCTGGCGGTGGTCGGGGGCACGGGGGTCACCGATGAGTTCTGGACGCCGGGCGAAGATGTCAGCGAGTGGCACGAGGTGATGGTGGAAATCACCGGCCCCCTGGTAATCGACTGGCAACTGCTGTTCGACCGCCAGTGGATCGCCAACCGCCATCGTCGTGCCTGGAAGCCCGCCTCGCATTTCGGTTTGCCGCGACTGCCGCGCATACCGTCCACGGGCGAGGGCATGGGCCGGGTGGCGTACGCCGACGCCCGCCAGCACCGCGACATCCTGCAGTCGCTGGTTCGCGCGCTGAACAGCGGGCAGAAACGGATCTGGCTGGCCACGCCGTATTTCCTGCCGACCTGGAAAGTCCGTCGCTCACTGCGCCGCGCCGCATCAAGAGGGATTGATGTGCGCCTGTTGCTCACCGGGCCGCGTACCGATCATCCATCGGTCCGTTACGCCGGCCATCGTTATTACCCGCGCCTGCTCAAGGCGGGGGTGAAAATCTTCGAATATCAGCCGTGTTTCCTGCACCTGAAAATGGTCCTGATCGACGATTGGGTCAGCATCGGCTCGTGCAATTTCGATCACTGGAACCTGCGTTTCAATCTGGAAGCCAACCTTGAGGCGCTTGATCCTGGACTCACCCGGGCAGTGGCGGGGAGCTTCGAAAAAGATTTTGCGTTGAGCCAGGAGGTTAGCCTCGAAGAATGGCAACGCCGGCCATTGTGGAAGCGGGTCAAGCAAAGGATTTGGGGATGGGTGGATCGGCTGGTGGTCAATCTGCTGGATCGTAGGGGCTAGGTACGAGGATCGTTATCCAGATCGTTCCCACGCTCCGCGTGGGAATGCCTCTAGGGACGCTCCGCGTCCAGTGACGCAGAGCGTCACGGGCTGCATTCCCACGCAGAGCGTGGGAACGATCAATACGCGCCAGGATTACAGCAACTCAAAACTCTGCTGCGTCACGTCCTGAGAGTCCAGGCCGATCTGCACGTTGAACTTGCCAGGCTCCGCCACGTACTTGAGCTGAGCGTTGAAGAACTTCAGGTCATCCTCGGTGATGGTGAAGTGCACGACTTTCTGTTCGCCGGCCTTGAGCATGATTTTCTGGAAGTTCTTCAGCTCCTTCACGGGGCGAATCATCGAGCCGGTAACGTCCTGCAGGTACAACTGCACCACGGTTTCGCCATCACGCTTACCCGTGTTTTTCACCATGACGCTGGCGTCGAGCTTCCCGGTCTTGTTCAGCGTGGTCGACGACAACGCCATGTCGGTCAGGCTGAAGCTGGTGTAGCTCAAGCCGAAACCGAACGGGAACAGGGGGCCGGTGGTGTCATCGAAATACTGCGAGGTGTAGTTGCCCGGTTTGCCCGGTGTGAACGGCCGGCCAATGCTCAGGTGGTTGTAGTAGGTCGGAATCTGACCCACCGAGCGAGGGAAGGTGATCGGCAGTTTGCCCGACGGGTTGTAGTCGCCGAACAGCACATCGGCGATGGCGTTGCCGCCTTCGGTGCCGCTGAACCAGGTTTCCAGAATTGCGTCAGCCTGCTCCTTCTCCTGCAGAATCGACAGCGGCCGACCGTTCATCAGTACCAGCACCAGAGGTTTGCCGGTGGCTTTCAAGGCGCGGATCAGTTCACGCTGGTTTTCCGGGATGTTCAGGTCGGTGCGGCTCGAAGACTCATGGGACATCCCACGGGACTCGCCCACAGCGGCTACCACTACATCGGCATCCTTGGCGGCCTTCACCGCTTCATCAATCAATACGTTTGCCGGACGTGGATCATCCACCACTTCCGGAGCATCGAAGTTGAGGAAATTGAGGTAATCCAGCGCCTTTTTGTCGCTGGTGATATTGGCGCCACGGGCATAAATCAGCGTCGATTGCCCGTCCAACGCGGTGGTCATGCCGTCGAACAGGGTCACCGATTGCGCCGGGCGACCGTTGGCTGCCCAACTGCCCATCATGTCGATGGGTGCTTTGGCCAATGGACCCACCAAGGCGATCTTCGCTGCTTTTTTCAAAGGCAGGGTTTCGCCCTGGTTTTTCAACAAGACCAGGCTGCGGCGAGCAACGTCGCGAGCCTCGGCGCGATGCAGGCGGCTGTCGGCGTTGGTGTCGGCCGGATCATCCTCGGCCTTGCCGATACGCAGGTACGGATCCTTGAACAGGCCCATGTCGTACTTGGCGTCGAGCACTGCGCGCACGGCGTTGTCGATATCGCTTTGCTTGATCTCGCCAGCTTTCAGCAGGCCTGGCAGTTCCTTGCCGTAGAGCGTGTCGTTCATGCTCATGTGGATGCCAGCCTTGATCGCCAGCTTTGCAGCCTCGCGACCATCAGCGGCAACGCCGTGCTTGATCAGCTCGAAAATCGCCCCGTGGTCGCTGACTGCCAGGCCCTTGAAGCCCCAGTCCTTGCGCAGCAGGTCATTCATCAGCCAGGTATCGGCAGTAGCCGGCACGCCGTTGATCGAGTTCAACGCCACCATGACTCCGCCGGCACCGGCATCGATCGCGGCGCGGTAGGGCGGCAGATAGTCCTGATACATCTTCACCGGGCTCATGTCGACGACGTTGTAGTCGCGACCACCCTCGACGGCGCCGTACAAGGCAAAGTGTTTGACGCTGGCCATGATGCTGTCGGCGGCGTTCGCGCCATTGCCCTGAAAGGCCCTGACCATTACCCCGGCGATGCGCGACACCAGGTAGGTGTCCTCGCCGAAACCTTCAGAGGTGCGACCCCAGCGTGGATCGCGGGAGATGTCGACCATCGGCGCAAATGTCAGGTCGATGCTGTCCGACGCGGCTTCCTTGGCAGCAATGCGCCCGGACAGGCCGATGGCGTCCATGTCCCAGCTCGAAGCCAGGGCGATGGGGATCGGGAAAATGGTGCGATGGCCGTGGATCACGTCATAGGCGAAGAACATCGGGATCTTCAGCCGGCTGCGCATGGCCGCGTCCTGCATCGGACGGTTTTCCGGGCGGGTGATCGAGTTGAACGTGCCGCCGATGTTGCCGGCGGCGATTTCCTTGCGGATCATCTCCCGTGGCATTTCCGGGCCTATGCTGATCAGGCGCAGCTGGCCGATTTTTTCATCGAGGGTCATTTGCTTCATCAGGTTATTGATGAAGGCATCCTTGTTTTCCAGAGGTGCGGGCGTCGTGGCGGCCAGTACGGTATGACTGGCCAGACTGACGAACAGGCCCAGCAAACACAGCTTCTTCATGAATAGTTTTCTCGAAAGCCTAAACGGCAGTGACGACGCGCCGGTCAGCCAAAATTTAGGGAGCGACTATTGTTGTTCAGGTAAATGCAGCAAACTTCTGAACTGTTTTAATCCTGGAGCATCTTTTAGCCCATCGGCTGGATGCAATCCAGTGGCGGCGCCGATTATGCCCCAAGAGCCGTGTTCAAAGTTCGCAGGTTGTTTTTTCAACGGAATGTGCAAGGGAGCGTCAACCGAATGAACGTACGACACCATTATCGATCGAGCCTGCAAGTGGCAGCGATGCTGTTGCTGACCACGCTGCTGGCGGGTTGCGGCATCAACAACATTCCGACCCTCGATGAACAGGCCAAAGCTGCCTGGGGTCAGGTGCAGAACCAGTATCAGCGCCGCGCCGACCTGATCCCCAATCTGGTGGAGACCGTGAAGGGCTATGCCAAGCATGAGGAAGAAACCCTGACCGCGGTGATCGAAGCCCGGGCCAAGGCCACGTCTATTCAGGTGGATGCCAGCACCCTCGACAACCCGGAAAAGCTCAAGCAATTCCAGCAGGCACAGGATCAACTGACCGGTGCGCTGAGCCGGTTGATGGTGGTGTCGGAGCGTTATCCGGACCTCAAGGCCAATCAGAATTTCCTGGCGTTGCAGTCGCAGCTCGAAGGCACCGAGAACCGTATCGCGGTCGCTCGTCGTGATTTCATTCTGGCGGTGCAAAAGTACAACACCGAGATCCGAACCTTCCCGGGTCGCCTCTGGCATAGCGTGATGTACAGCGATTTGCCGATCCGAGAAACCTTCGAGGCAACCAGCCCCGATGCGGACAAAGCACCTCAAGTGAAATTCTGAAATATCACCACCAACAGGCATCACCTGTTTTTGATGACGGGTTAATAACCCCGTAGGAGCTGCCGCAGGCTGCGATCTTTTGATCTTTTTTTTGAAGATCAAGATCAAAAGATCGCAGCCTGCGGCAGCTCCTACAGTTGATTGGATGCTGATGCTCGGATGAGGTTGCCAATGCGCGTGTTGAAAGTTGGCCTGGTGCTGCTGCTTTGGGTGTTCGCCCTGGCGGCACAGGCCGAGTTGAAATTTCCCCAGCTGACCGGGCGGGTGGTCGATAACGCCGGGATGATTGATCCCTCCGTGCGCGACCAGCTGACCCAGCAGCTCCAGGCTCATGAGAAAGCCACTGGCGAGCAATTGGTGGTGGTCACGGTGCCGGATCTGCAGGGCACTGATATCGCGGACTTCGGTTATCAGCTAGGTCGTTACTGGGGCATTGGACAGAAGGACAAGAACAACGGCGCACTGTTGATCGTTGCGCGGGATGATCGCAAGCTGCGCATCGAAGTCGGTTATGGGCTGGAAGATCGCCTGACTGACGCGCAGAGTTCGGTGATCATCAATCAGGTGATCACGCCATCGTTCAAGACCGGTAACTTCAGCAAAGGCATCAGCGACGGTGTCGCCGCCATGCTGGTGGTACTGGGTGGCAATCCGCTCGATGAACCGTCCACGGTGTATGAATCCAGAGGCGATCCGGGTGCTGACTTCGTGTCGCGGCATCCCGGGGTGTTCGTGTTTCTGGTGATGCTGTTCATCCTGACGGTGTTCGTCTGCCAAATGCTCGGCATCATGCCCAGCGGTGGTGGTCGAGGCGGTTCGGGAGGCGGTTTCGGCGGTGGCGGATTTGGTGGCGGTGGAGGCGGGGGCTTCAGCGGTGGCGGGGGCAGTTTCGGGGGCGGCGGTTCGTCGGGCGGCTGGTGAGAAAAATAATGAGCGAGCGTCTTTGAAATGGCATTACTGAATGAACACGAACAACGCAAAGTCGCCGAAGCGATTGCCCGTGTCGAGCGCGATACGGATGCCGAGCTGGTGACCGTACTCGCCGCCCGCGCCGACGACTACGCGTATATCCCTTTGTTATGGGCCAGCCTGCTGGCGCTGGTGGTGCCGGGTGTCGTGCATTACCTGACCGGCTGGCTGACCCTGCACAGTCTGCTGTTGGTGCAATGGGCCAGTTTCATCGTGCTGTGCCTGGTGTTCCGCATTCCCAAAATCACCACCCGCTTAATCCCGCGTTCAGTGCGTCATTGGCGGGCCTCGAACCTGGCGCGTCGGCAGTTCCTCGAACAGAACCTGCATCACACTGCGGGTGGCACCGGCATGCTGATCTTTGTTTGCGAAGCCGAACGTTATGTCGAGATTCTGGTAGATGAAGGCATCTCCAGCCGGCTCGACAACAAGAGCTGGGATGACATTGTGTCGGCGTTCACTTTGCAGGTTAAGCAGGGGCAGACGTTGCAGGGTTTCGTAACGTGTGTCGAAGCCTGCGGCGAGTTGCTGAAAGTGCATGTGCCGGTAACGCACGTCAGAAACGAATTGCCGAATCGGCTGGTGGTGCTGGCCTGAGTATCGCCTTTCAATTGTGTCGCTGCGTGCTACAAACCCCTCCCGTTGTTTGAGTGCCTGCGTGTCTTCAACATCTCTTTCCATTAGCGAACGCCCTGCATCGGGCGTTCTGACCTGGAGGGAGGTTTTGTCATGTCAACGAATCAACCGTTCGACTCTTTGTTATGTGCCTCGCTCAGTGGCGAAGAGCGTTTGCCCGCACAACTGACGGCAAAAGAAACCGAAACCTTGTTGTGGTGCTTTCAAGGAAAAACGTCCTGGGAAATTGCAAGAATCCAGAACTGCTCGGAGTCGACGGTCAACTTTCATTTCAGCAATATCCGTCGCAAATTCGCTGTGAGTTCGCGCAGTGCGGCCCTGCTCAAGGCGCTTGAGTTGGGCTTCATCAACGTAGATAAGAGTGAACCGGGAGGCTCTGATGAGCGTCACTGATTCGGCCTATAACAGTGTCGGTGGACTGCTGTTGGGACTGGGGATCGGCACACTTCCCTCTATTGATGGTGAGGCGCTGTTCGGTGCGGCTCTCGGGGCATGGCTTGTCACCACGACGCGCAGTAACTTCAAAGCCTGGCAGCGTATTGGCTCGTTGTTGTTATCGGCGGGCGTCGGCTACCTGTTCACGCCTGTCGCGTTGCCGCTGGCACCTTTTCTGACCGGGGGCGTGACGGCATTTCTATGTGCACTGATCGTCATTCCTCTGAGCATCAAGGTGATGCAATGGATTGATGGCGTCGGCATCGGCGAAATCATCCGGCACCTGAGAGGGCGAGGGTGATGAGTGGTGCAATGACGCTCCTTGTGTTCTTAACGGGTGTCGCTCATTTGCTGAGCGCATTCAGGCTGGCCTGCTATCGACGAGACGAAGCACGTCGTTGTTGGCGAGACGGACTGATGATCAGTTTGTGTGGAAGCCTGTTTTGCCTGGCGGGCATGGACGTACTGCTAACGTTTACGCCCGTCAGCCCATGGCATGCAGGAATCAGTGTCCTGGCGTGCGCGCTGATTTTCCGTAGTGGCGGAAACATAATGGTGTTGTGGTACGCAGTGAAGTAAAGAGTGCGGGGACTCTACTGCGTTAAGTGTCATTAACGTGTTGAAGCGCCGACAGGATAGAGGACATTTCCGCGAGCTTGAGTTCCAGATCGCGTAAGCGCGTCTTTTCTTCAAGTGCGCGTTGTATGACACAGCGATCATCGTCGTCGAGCAGTCGCCACAGTGCGAGCATCGTATTTTCGCGCAGGGTGCTTTCCTGGTTGGTTTCGAGGGTGTCGACGTGTGGTTGCCGCAGCATCGGCCCTTCACCCAGCAATAACCAGTCGAGAGAGATGCCCCGCGCTTGCGCTAAATCTACGCATAATGAGTACGGCGTGCTGTCGCGACCCTTCCAGCTGCTAATGGTCTGTGGGCTTATTTGTAGCGCTGAAGACAGCGAAGCATCAGTGGTTGTGCCAGTAATTTGCTTCAGGCGAGCCAAGACAGCTTGTGATTTTTTGCTACGCAATTTGAGCCTCTTCCTTTTGACATATGCTTTTTGAGTGCCTAACGTATGCGCAATGAGTTGTTTTTATCTTGTGAGTAATCAAACTTCAACTATGAGTCAGAAGAACACGATGTCGAAACTTCCTAATGGTATCAGGGTGATTTCCTACGAGCTTGGCTTGTACCCATTACGCGGCTGCCCGATTCACTTCCTTGCGTCTGGCAGACGTTATTCGCATGACCGGACCAGGGCGATCAGTGCTTCAAACAGTATTGCGTTTGATCAGGTTGATTACCACCAGATGACCGCCGGGAGTCAAGCATGAGTACCTACAAAATGGTGTGCCCGCACTGCCTGAGCCGGATGCGCATTCGAACCAGTGAAGGGCGCCACATATTCCTGCGAGTGGCTTATCTGCAGTGCACGTCCGAAGCTTGCGGCTGGTCGGTGCGGGCCGAGTTCGAAATGACCCATGAACTGTCTCCCAGTGGTATGCCCAATCCAGCTGTGCGTTTGCCGTTCGCCGGGCCGGACCTGCGCAGCGCCGCTCGGCCCGTTGAGGTCAGCCCCGCGTCGCCAGAATTGCACCCGGAGTCCTGAGCATGACGGAAATTGACGAGTATTTTGAGCTGCATGAGGATTTGCTGGATATTGCCCGCTCGTTCCTGGCTCGACATCAGACCGATGCATTGATCGATGACCAGGTATTGTTCTGTCGCGCCGTCAAGCACTTGCAGGATCTCGATGTGCCGATGCATTTGGCGGAAAGGCTGGTCAGTCATGCCTATGGCCTCCTCAAATCCAGCAACGACCGCCGCCGTCTGGATATGGACGCCAGCACGGAAACCATCGCGGTAATCACCGATCCGGCCAATGGCCTGACCTGGGCGGTACCGGTGGGATTGATCGTCAAGTACATTATTAATTCGCCGAATAATCGCAAACTTCGCTTGGTTGAACCCTGAAGTCAGTGATCAAACATTCAGGTCTTGGGACGGAGCGACCAGGGCCTGGAAAAATAACACCGTGCCCTAAGACTCCATCCCCCCTAAAATAACGGCTATTCCCGATCCGCATCGCCCGAGGCCGTTACTTTCATGTCTATCACCGCTACTCCTGCCAGTCTCGCGCCGGATCACCACGCTCAATTCGTTGATCTGCTGCAATCGAGCCTCGATCAGAACGCCTTCATTAAATTGGTGCTGGCCAAGTACGTGGGCCCCGAAGCGGATTTGCAGCGACTGATCGTCAAGCAGCTGACAGTCAAGGACCAGCCTTGCCTGTCCTTCGTTTATCGCTACAAAACCCGCGACATCACCAAAAACCTGCCCCTTGTCGAGGGTGTCGAGGTACTCGCCTCGCTGTTACCTGCCTCGTTCAAAAATGCACACTTGCTGTCATTGACCGATGAAGTTCAGCTCGAATACAGCAAAAAGGGCAAAAGCTCGTTGTTCAAGAGTAAACCTCAGCAATTGCGGGAAGTGCCGTCCGCTGAGCACAACCGCGAGAAAAACCGCTTCCTTGACCTGAGTCGGCCATTCCTCGCTGATCTCGGCGTGACCAACAAGCAACACGAACTCATTCCGGCGATGTCGCGGAAATGGAAGCAGATCAACAAGTTCATCGAAGTGTTCAGCCATGCGCTGACCACCTCGCCGCTGGCATTGGACAAGCCGGTTCAAGTGGCTGATTTCGGCTCGGGCAAAGGCTATCTGACGTTCGCCATCCATGATTACCTGCGCAACACCTTGAAAGCCGAAGGCGTGGTGACGGGCGTCGAACTGCGTGAAGACATGGTCACGCTGTGCAACGCCGCTGCCGAAAAACTCGAACATCCGGGGTTGGTGTTCAAGTGCGGGGATGTGCGCAGCGTCGCGCCGAGCGAGCTGGACGTGATGATCGCGCTGCATGCTTGCGACATTGCCACCGATTACGCGATCCATACCGGTATCCGCTCCGGCGCCTCGATCATCATGTGTTCGCCGTGCTGCCACAAACAGATTCGCCTGCAAATCCAGAGCCCGGCGCTGCTCAAGCCGATGCTTCAATACGGCCTGCATCTGGGCCAGCAGGCCGAAATGGTGACCGACAGTTTGCGCGCATTGTTTCTTGAGGCTTGTGGATACGAGACCAAGGTGTTCGAGTTCATCTCCCTGGACCACACCAACAAGAACAAGATGATCCTGGCGGTCAAACGCGCCGAGCCGGTGGACCCGGCTCAGTTGCTGGTGAAGATTCAGGAGCTGAAGGATTTCTACCACATCAGCGAACATTGCCTGGAAACCCTGTTGCGGGCTGACGGGTACCTTTGATCCTGTGGGGGCGAGCCCGCTCGTAAATGGCGGGCTGACTTCAACGGTTATGTTGTATGCGATGTCCCCTTCGGGATCAGGCCTGCTCCCTCCGTTGACTGGACGGCGGTCTTGCGCCCCAGCATCACCGTCACGATCACCCCGGCGGCAAACAGCCAGGTGATCGGCTCGATGTGTTCGCCGAAGAACAGCGCTGAAAAGGCGATGGTGAAGAAGATCTGCAGCAACTGGATCTGACTGACGCGAGCAATGCCGCCCATCGCCAAGCCGGCGTACCAGGCAAAAAAACCGATGAACTGCGAGAACAGCGAGACGTAGCCAAACGCCCACCAGGTCTTGGCCGAAATTGCACCCTGGTGCTGCAACGCCAGGTACGTCACTGGCCCGATCAGCAGCGGTGTCGACAGCACCAGTGCCCAGCAGATCACTTGCCAGCCCCCCATCTCCTTGGCCAACCGGCCGCCTTCGGCGTAACCCAACCCGCCTACGGCAATCGCGCCGAGCATCAACAAGTCCCCCGCCTGGATACTGCCGGCACCGCTGATCAGCGCATAACCGAGCACCAGCGCACTGCCCAGGGCGGCGCAGGCCCAGAAGGCTTTCGAGGGGCGTTCGTGGGACAACCAGGCGGCATACAGCGCGACGCACAGAGGCTGTAACCCATTGACCAGCGCGCCGTGGGACGCCGGCAAGGTTTGCATGGCCCAGGCTGACAGGACCGGGAAGCCGAGGATCACGCCGGCGATCACCAGTGTCAGGCCCTTGAACTGTTTCCACGTCGGCCATTTCTCGCGGTACCACAACAACAGCAGCGCCGCCGGAACCGCGGCGACCAGCGCTCGGCCCAGACCGTTAAGCAGCGGATGCATTTCCTGCACGACGATGCGCGTGAAGGGCAGGGTAAGGCTGAAGATCACAACGCCGAGCAGACCGAGGGCCATGCCGGTGTTTTCGCGTGAGGACATGATGGCAACCAGAATCGAAGGTGACGGGAGTCGTCTTATCTAGCCATAAACCCAAGGTTTTGGCGCTTACAGTCAGGCGTAGAAATATCCGTACAGTTGAGGGTAATCCCCTCAACGTAGGAGCTGCCGCAGGCTGCGATCTTTTGATCTTGCTTCCAAAAATCCCCCCCCAAATAGCCGCCACCTATCCATAACAACAGCCCAACCGTAATAACAGGCTATTACCCACCCCCACAGATAACGACTACTTTGAATATTCCACGCATTCCCCAAAGGAGCCCTCCCCATGGCCGCTAAAAAAATTCTGATGCTGGTCGGCGATTACGTCGAGGATTACGAAGTGATGGTGCCGTTCCAGGCACTGCTGATGGTCGGCCACACGGTGCACGCCGTTTGCCCGGACAAGACTGCAGGACAGACGGTACGTACCGCGATCCATGACTTCGAAGGCGATCAGACCTACAGCGAAAAACCGGGTCATTTGTTTGCGCTTAACTTCGACTTCGCCAAGGTCGCGGAAGCCGACTACGACGCGCTCCTCATCCCCGGCGGTCGTGCGCCTGAGTACCTGCGCTTAAACGACAAAGTCCTCGAACTGGTGCAAGCCTTCGACAAGGCCGGCAAACCGATCGCCGCCGTTTGCCACGGCGCGCAACTGTTGGCGGCAGCGGGAATTCTCGAAGGTCGAGAGTGCAGCGCTTACCCGGCCTGCGCGCCGGAAGTGCGTCTGGCGGGCGGTACGTTCATCGATATTCCGGTGACTGAAGGTCACGTCCAAGGCAATCTGGCCACGGCGCCAGCCTGGCCGGCCCATCCGAGCTGGCTGGCCGGCTTCCTTGGATTGCTGGGCACCAAAATCACGCTGTAACGAGGGACATTTCATGTGCGAGCTCTACGTCAAAGCCGATCCGATTCTCTACGAATCGCGCTCCCGCTCGCTGCGCATCTGCGGGGTGGTCACCACCCTGCGCCTGGAAAACCAGTTCTGGGACATCCTCAGCGAAATCGCCGAGGCGGATGGCATGACCACCAATCACCTGATCGCCAAGCTGTATGAAGAGGTGATGGACTACCGCGGCGAAGTGGTGAATTTCGCTTCGTTCTTGCGGGTGAGTTGCACGCGGTATTTGAGCCAGCGGCGAGTGCAGGCGCCGGAGTTGTCGGTGGTGCGGGCAACGGTTAAGTAGGCTGGGTTGGCGGCGATCTGGCCGGTACAAGCGACAAAAATCCCGGCCTGGTCTTTACTTTGAAGCGCGAACCCTCTCATTTGCCAAGGAGAAAAGAGCATGTCTGGATGGTACGAATTGAGCAAAACCAGCAACGGCCAGTTCCGGTTTGTGCTGAAGGCAGCCAACGCCGAAACCATTCTTACCAGCGAGCACTACACCAGCCGCAGCGCCGCCGATGGAGGTATTGCTTCGGTCCAGAATAACAGCCCGCTGGATGAACGCTACGAGAGAAAGAGCACCAAGGACGGCCATCCCTATTTCAATCTGAAGGCCGGCAACCACGAGATCATTGGCAGCAGCGAGGCCTACTCTTCCGCCGCCGCGCTGGAGAAAGGCATCGCCAGCGTCAAGTCCTACGGACCGACGACAGTGATCAAGGACAAGACCCTGCCGGTGCTTTGAGTTCAGCACCACCCCCTGTGGGAGCGGGCTTGCTCGCGATGACGGTGGGGCATTCAACAGAGACGTTGAATGTTATGGCCTCATCGCGAGCAGGCTCGCTCCTGCATTGGTTGTGTATTTGCCTTTGGATCAGCGCAACGCCTTCAACAACTCCTGCAGCTGAGCACATCCCGCATCGCTCAGCGGGAACACCGGCAATCGCGGGTCGCCCACTTCCAGCCCTGTCGCGCGCAATCCGGCCTTGATCGTCGCAGGCAGCCCACCCTTGAGAATGAAATCCAGCAGCGGCAACTGGCGATAGAACAGGTCCCGCGCCTTGGCCAGATCGTTGGCCAGTACCGCTTCATACAAATCAAGATTGAGCTGCGGGATCACGTTCGGCGCCGCTGTACACCAGCCTTTCGCACCCGCCGCAAAAGCCTCCAGTGCCAGTGGATTGCAGCCGTTGTAGAAGGGCACCTGGCCTTCGCCCAGCAACTGCAGTTTGTGCATGCGCTGAATATCGCCGGTGCTTTCCTTGACCATGGTCACGTTATCCACGGCGTTGAAAATCCGCAGGATCAAGTCCACCGACATGTCGGTGCCGCTGGTGGCCGGGTTGTTGTAGAGCATGATCGGCAAGTCGATGCTGTCGCCGATGGCGCGATAGTGCGCAAGGATTTCCGCTTCGCTGAGTTTCCAGTACGACGCCGGCAGCACCATCACCACGTCGGCGCCGTGGGTTTGCGCATAGCGGGCACGGCGGACGGCTTTGGCAGTCGTCAGGTCGGAGACGCTAACGATGGTCGGCACGCGCTTGGCCACGTGCCTGATGCTGAACTCGCTGACTTCATCCCATTCCGCATCGCTCAGGTAAGCGCCTTCGCCGGTGCTGCCCAGTGGTGCGATGGCGTGAACGCCAGCGTCGATCAGGCGATCGATGGATTGCCCGAGCGCGTCGAGATCAACGCCTTCGCCGTTGGCGGTGAATGGAGTGATGGTGTAGCCGATGATGCCGTGAATGGTGGGGGTCGACATGGTGTCTCTCCTGCAGAAAATCGGTAGGTTCAGTTCAGGCAATCGGCGTGTTGACGCAGGTTCTGCCGAGCGTAGTAGTTGAACGCGGCGCCGTGGCGCTTGGGTTTGGAAATCCAGTCGTGGGCTTCGCGTCCCAGTTCCGCAATGATCGGCTTGATCGTTCCCGCGCTCATCGCCAGTAGTTGCAGCCTGGCGGCGCGTTCGATCAGTTGCGCAATGACACAGGCCTCTTCGATGGTCATGCCCGTGGACAACTGGCCATGGTGCGATAGCAGGATCGCCCGCTTGTCGCCAAGCGCATCGGCAATCAGCTCGCCTTCTTCATTACCTACCGGCACACCCGGCCAGCCTTCGAGAAAGGCACAGTCGTCGTAGAGCGGGCAGAGGTCCATGTGGGAAATCTGCAGCGGCACTTCGAGCATCGACAGCGCCGCAACGTGGGTCGGATGGGTGTGAATGATGCAGTTCACATCCGGCCGTGCGCGGTACACCCAACTGTGAAACCGGTTGGCCGGGTTGGGCATGCCGTGGCCTTCCAGTACTTCCAGGTCTTCGTTGACCAGCAGCAGGTTGCTCGCGGTGATCTCATCGAAACCCAGACCCAGTTGCTGGGTGTAGTAGGTGCCTGGCTGTGGGCCGCGAGCAGTGATCTGACCGGCCAGGCCAGAATCGTGGCCGTTTTCGAACAGAATACGGCAGGTCAGTGCCAGCTTTTGCCGGTCGGTCCACGTATTATCCGCCAGGGTATTTTGCATCTGCGTAAGCGCTTGCTTGACCAGTTGGTCTTTGGGTAGTGCTAATGTCCGGGCCATATCGGTGTCCTCCGTTCGGTTCATGCAAATGACACTAAATAGGCTATATGACACAAAGTGTCATTGGCAAGGACAAAACGTCGCCTCCTTGATGGATTAACCGCTCTACATGTCTATCCGTTTGAAATTACTGAGAAAAAAACTTGGTGTAACGCTGGAGGCTTTGGCCGAGAAATCCGGCATGACCAAGAGTTATCTGTCGAAGGTCGAGCGGGGCTTGAACACGCCGTCGATCGCGGCTGCGTTGAAACTGGCCAAGGCGCTGAACGTGAAGGTCGAGGAGTTGTTCTCCGAAGACAACGTCAGCCTCGACAGCTACAGCCTGGTGCGCAGCGATGAGCGCCAGTCCCTGGCCGCCAACGACCAGAGTCCCGGTTACGCCGTGCTGGCTCATCAGGTGAGTGATCGCAGTCTGCTGCCGTTCATCATTTATCCGCCCACCGAATTCGTCGACAAGGCGTTCAAGGAGCACACCGGGGAGGAGTTTTTGTTCGTCCACGAAGGGCAGGTGGAAGTGGATTTCATGAATGAGCGGGTGCTGCTCAACCGTGGGGATGCGCTGCACTTCAATGCGCAGAAGCCGCACCGGATTCGGTCGGTGGGAGAGGTACAGGCGCAGTTGCTTGTGGTGGTGCATAGCAGCGAAGAGTGAAGGTGATCCCTGTAGCAGCTGGCGCAGCCTGCGTTCGACTGCGAAGCAGTCGTGATTTATCGGCAGTGTGCCAGATGGACAGCGTCGTACGGATTGGCGACTGCTGCGCAGTCGAACGCAGCCTCGCAAGCTCGACAGCTGCTACGGGTATGAATCGGTGCTACAAGGATCGCTTCAGACCTCAACCGGGACCGTCAGCCTGGAACTCCCCAGCGGATGCGTCTTGGAATCAAAAAACCGCAACTCGCTGCCCGTGCCCTCGAACACCTTCGCGTAATGCCGTTTCTGGTGCTGAACGAACGCCTTGCTGCGCGGCTTGATCGAGATGGCGACCACCTTCGGTTTGGCTTGGCGCAGTGCATGAACAATGTGACTGTCCTGTTCGCCCAGGGCATGACCGAAGAGGCACAGTCCCTCGTCATGGCCGAGTAACTGGTCGTAGCAGAACGACAGATAGTCCGAGCTGCGAATGGTTTTCAGCTTGTCCTGCGACGGGCCTTCGTTGACGAACAGCGGTACATCGTCCAGCGTCTTGATCGTATTGTTGATCGCGAAACTGCCCAGCAAGGTGCCCTCGGTCGACATCAGCTTGCGCGCGGTGCCGTCCTGATTGCGCACCAGGTGCAACCCGCCGTGCAGGTACAGCAAACGGGTTTTCTCAGTGGCCGTGCGGCTCAAGTCAAAACCCGGTTCGGCGCCCTGGAACAGGTCGGTGATCCCATCCGGCTGGTGCTGAATCGCCCAATAGTTGAGCAAGTCGTAATTGGTGGTGAACACCGTCCGGTAACGGGCCAGTTCCTCACTGATGGTCGCCAGGGTCGCCGGCACCACCAGGCGCCAGGGGATATGCACCGCATGCACGGTGTTGATCAGCGCTTCCTTGATCGCGTAGTAGCGGTTGCGCGGCGCGGCGGAGCTGACGGCCAGGGCCTTGTTCACGCGGCTGGTGGTTTTCAGTGCGCTGAGGACTTGCTCGAAGCTGCGCGTCTGCATCGCCTCGAACACGCTGAGCTCGGACTGGCTCAGGGGTTTTTCTTCGACGGTGCGGGCGTTTTCGAACAGCGAGTCGTAGCCGAAATCGTCCCACACCGCGCGGCTGGCGCCGTTGCCCAGCAGCAAGCCGCTGAACGTAGCGGTGGTGCGCAAGGCGTTCCAGTCTTCAAGTTGGGCATCAACATCCTGGAAATCGGTCATTGCGTTGGTCGTCTCGAAAGCAAAAGGTCTGATGGGCGGCGACTTTATCACGACCCGACGTTGAGCCAGATCAAGTTACCGCTCCCTGGATGAGTTGATCCTGTCGGTATCCGCTGGTTCGTCTTTGCCGATCCGGCTCCCGTCAGGAGATTTGCTCATGAGCAGCACCTTTTTCATTCCCGCCGTCAACATCATGGGCATCGGCTGCCTCGACGAAGCCATGGTCGCCATTGGCAAATACGGCTTTCGCAAGGCGCTGATCGTCACTGATACCGGACTGGCCAAGGCCGGCGTGGCGGCGATGATTGCCGGGAAACTGGCGGAACTGGACATCGACTCGGTGATCTTCGACGGCGCCAAACCTAATCCGAGCATCGCCAATGTTGAGCTTGGTCTTGGTTTGCTCAAGGAAAGCCAGTGTGATTTCGTGGTGTCCCTGGGCGGCGGTTCGCCCCATGACTGCGCTAAAGGCATCGCCCTGTGCGCGACCAACGGCGGGCAAATTCGCGACTATGAAGGGGTCGATCAATCCGCCAAGGCGCAACTGCCTCTGATCGCCATCAACACCACCGCCGGCACGGCCAGCGAGATGACCCGTTTCTGCATCATCACCGACGAATCGCGCCACGTGAAAATGGCCATCGTCGACCGCAACGTCACGCCGCTGCTGTCGGTCAACGACCCCGCGCTGATGGTTGCCATGCCAAAAAGCCTGACCGCCGCCACCGGCATGGACGCGCTGACCCACGCCATCGAAGCCTATGTGTCCACCGCCGCCAACCCGATCACCGATGCCTGCGCGTTGAAGGCCATCACCTTGATCAGTAACAACTTGCGTCTGGCCGTGCGCGACGGCCACGACCTGGCGGCACGGGAAAACATGGCTTACGCGCAGTTCCTCGCGGGCATGGCGTTCAACAACGCATCACTGGGTTTCGTGCATGCCATGGCGCACCAATTGGGTGGTTATTACGACTTGCCACACGGTGTGTGCAACGCCGTGCTGCTGCCGCACGTGCAAAGCTTCAACGCGCTGGTCTGCGCAGATCGCCTGACCGATGTGGCCCACGCAATGGGTGCAGACACGCGCGGCTGCAGTCCGGAAGAGGGCGCTCAAGCGGCCATTACGGCCATTCGCACCCTGGCTCACGACGTGGAAATTCCCGCCGGTTTGCGTGAATTGGGCGCCAAGCTCAACGACATCCCGATCCTCGCCACCAACGCCCTCAAGGACGCTTGCGGCCTGACCAATCCGCGGACGGCGGATCAGCGTCAGATCGAAGAGATTTTCCGCAGCGCGTTTTAAGCTGTTTTATGGCTGGGCGCGAGCTTCACGCAGAGCATCGCGCCTAACGCCAGCAAGGTACACAGCAAGGAAAGTGGCCAGGCTTGTTCGCTCGCGATCAGGCTGGCAATCGCGCCGATCACAGCGGCCATCAACTGGTGGATAAAACCGCTGAGCGCCATCGCATAGGCACCGCTGACCGGCGAACCATCGTTGGCCAATGACAGGCTGATCGGGTAGTTCAAAGATTGGCCGAACACTGCAACGCAGTAGGGCAGCCAGAACAGCAGAGCGATTGAAGTATCCAGGAAACTGCCCAGCAACATCACCGCACTCCCGGACAGTACCAGCCCTACACCGGCCGCCATCATGCGTCGCTGACCTGTGCGAAGCACGAAGCCATTGACTGCCAATGCCCCCAAAAAATACGCCGCGCTGATGGGCCAACCCAACAGTCCGTAATCCACCGCGGACCAGTTGAAGGGGCCTTGCAGAATCAGCGGCGCTGCCGTGTTGAACGCGATGATCACGCCATAACCGAGACCACCGGCGAGGGCCGGCAACACAAAGGCCCGGTCACACACGATTCGCCCGTAACTCCGCCAGGCGGATGACTGGACGCTTTTGTCGTCCCGAATGGGAAACGGCACACGCGCCACCCCCATCGCCATCAAAAGACTCACACTGCCCAAGAGATAAAAAATGGCGGACCAACCCAACGTCATCTGGATGATCGACCCCAGATACTGGCCTATGCCTAGCGCGACGACGAAAGAGATCGAAATCCAGGACAGCGCTTTGGCCAGCAGTTCACCGCGAAAACTGTCGCGAATCAGCACCCGGGCCATCACCGAAATGCCGCTCGCGCCAATGCCCTGAACCAGTCTTAACGCCAGGAATGATTCAAGCGTCTGGCCCAGAGGCAGGGCGAGGTTTGCCACCCCGTAAATACCCAGTGCCGCGAGCAACACCGGTTTTCGCCCGATGCGTTGGCTGAGGCTGCCCCAGAACAACATCGGCAGCGCCATACCGATGAGATAAACCGCCAGCCCCCACGAAACCTGCGAGGCATCGGCAGACAGATACCGGGCCATCTCCGGCAATGCCGGCAGGTAAATGCTCATGCCCAGTTGGGCGAGGAAAACAGTGCTGCAGGTGACTAGGAGGGTGGTGCTGCTTTTCATGTAAAACCTTGGCACTGATCGGCAGGGATTTTGATTGCGGCAAGACTACACCCGGCGGGCGGTCCGACGCCGATAAGTCCATGAGTTTCCCCTCAACCCGCCGTCACCAGCGCTTTACCCGGACTGGCACTGAACTGGATCAGCACCACCCCGGCAATCAACAACACCGCCCCCAATACTCGCGGCAACGTCATCTGCCGCTCGACCAGTCCGAACAACCCAAAGTGGTCCAGCACCAGCGATGCAATCACTTGTCCCGCCAGCGCCAACGCAATAAACCCCGACGCCCCCAACTTGGGCAATAGCATCAGCGCCAGCGAAATAAAGCACACCCCAAACGCACCGCCGGCCCACATCCATAACGGCGCCTTGGTGATGAATACCAACGCTGGCAACGGCAAGCGCATCGCCACAATCACCGGCAACAACACCGCAACGCTGACCAGTAACGACGCGAGCGTTGCCCATAACGGATGTCCGAGACCTCTGCCGAGATTGGCGTTGATCGCACTTTGAAAGGGCACCACCGCCCCGGCTATCACGGCCAACAGCAGCAGGCCGGCCCAATGCAACGTCGTCATGATGAAACTCCAACAGGTTTTGCTGGACTGTAGAGTATTCGTCGCGCAGATTTAAATTCCAAATTGCTATGCAGAACATGCATCAGATGAATGATCTCAGGCGCATTGACCTTAACTTGCTGGTGATCCTTGACGCTTTGCTCATGGAGCAACACGTCACCCGCGCGGCCGAGCGCCTGCACCTCAGTCAACCGGCGGTCAGCCATGCGTTGGCGCGGCTGCGCGATCTGCTCGGCGATCCGTTGCTGGTGCGCGCCGGTGCCACGCTGGTGCCAACGCCCCGGGCGCTGGAGTTGGTCACGCCCCTGGCCGAAGTGCTTGCACAGGTGCAATCGCTGCTGGCGCCGAACACGTTCGATCCGGCCACCGCCAAACGCACCTTTCGCTTGGCCATGTCCGATTACGGGGCTGCGATCGTCTTGCCGGGGCTGGTTCGAACCTTGCGGCGTGATGCACCGGGGATCGATCTGCAGATCAGCCATGCCAGTCGCGAAGGGATGCTTGATGCCGTGTTGAATGGCGACATCGACATGGCGGCCGGGGTCTTTCCGGAGATACCCAACGAACTGCGCAGCACGGCGTTATTCGATGAACATTACGTCTGCCTGGTAGACCGTAACAGCCTGCCAACCGGTGGTGAGCTGGACCTGCCGACATACCTGTCACGGCCCCACGTTCTGCTGGAAATGCGCGGCAGTGGCACACCTGAAATCGAACGGACCCTGACGGCACTGCGTGCTCGCCGACGTGTGTCGATCAGCCTGCCACACTGGAGCGTGGCCCCTGCGTTCATCAGCGGTACGGACCTGATTCTCACGGTGGCCTCTCGCGCGGTGAGCAGCGTTGATGAGCGGTCATTGATCGTGGTGCCGCCGCCGTTCAAGATTCCCGCGTTTACCTTTGTGCTGGCGTGGCATAAACGGCGGAGCGGGGATCAGGCGTTGAGTTGGTTGAAGAACGAAATCGAGCGATTAATGGCCTGTGACGCCCCGCCGGTACCCCTCTAGCTCGCCAAACGCAGTAGACTCGCGAGCATTCAGCGCACCTCGAACAGGAGTTCCCATGACCCTCACTCTACTGCTGGCCGTTCTCGCTTCGGGCTTTATCTATGCCATTACTCCAGGGCCCGGTGTGCTGGCAGTGTTAGGCATTGGTGCCGCACGTGGACGGCGGGCCGGGGCGGGGTTTCTCTGCGGGCATTTACTGGGCGATGTGATCTGGTGCAGTACGGCGCTGATCGCGATTGTCGGCGCGCGGGAAATTGGCAGCACAGCGTTTGACGTGCTGGGCGTGATCAGCGGCCTTTATCTGTTTTGGCTCGGATTGCGCGCAGTACGTGCCAAACGCAGCAGCGCCGAAGTGCCCCAAGGGCCGGCAAGGCAGCCGTTCTGGCATGGCATCCTGTTCGGGCTGACCAATCCCAAAGCGTACCCGGTGGCGGTGGCGACGTTCACCGCACTCCTTTCCAGTCGTGCAGAGTTGCTGCACTGGTCGATGTTGCCCTGGTTGATCGCCTTGAGTTTCGTGGGTGGCCTTATTGCCTACGCTATCCTTATTGGCATCGTCGGCGCCCGGCAGGTACGCACCTTTTACCAGCGTCATGAACTGTTGATCACCCGGTTGTGCGGGGTAATGTTTATCGGTTTCGCCATCAATGCTCTGGTGCATGCAGTGCCGGGACTGGTGGCGAGCAAGACTTGAATCTGATCGCAGGGCACCATGGAAAGCAGAAATTCCGCGCCGCTGGCGAGCTACATCGATCTATTGCTGGACGCCGTGTGTGCGGTCGATAAACAAGGTCGCTTCGTGTTTGTCAGCGCGGCCTGCGAACAGGTTTTTGGTTACACCCCCGATGAATTGATCGGCCAGGCGATGATCGATCTGGTGCATCCGGCTGATCGACAGCGGACCCTCGACGCTGCGCGGGAGATCATGGGCGGCGAACCCAAGCTGAATTTCGAGAACCGCTACCTGCGCAAGGACGGTCGGGTGGTGCATATCCTCTGGTCGGCCCGCTGGTCGGAAGTCGATCAGCTGCGCATTGCCGTGGCACGCGATATCACCGGGCGCAAGCAGGCAGAATCCCGGCAGGCGGCGTTGTACGCGATCTCCGAAGCGGCCCATGCCGCAGAAGATTTGCTGGCCTTGTTCAAGCGTATCCATTTGCTGATTGGTGAATGGTTGCCGGCGATGAATTTCTCCGTGGCCTTGTATGACGAACACTGTTCACAGCTGAATTTTCCCTATCACGTCGATGACCTTGAACCACAACCCGAGCAGCCGGGGACGGTCACCGGGCGCTTGTGCGCAGAGGTCATTCGCAGCGGTCAACCGATTCTGCTGACGCCGGATCAGGACAACGCCCCTGAGGGGTTCGAGGCGTTGGTGGCGGGCCAGGAATCTCCCTGTTGGTTGGGCGTACCGCTGAATTCGCAAAACGGCACCATCGGTGCCCTGATCGTCAAAAGCGTTGCGGGCGGCGAGCGTTACACCGAGCAGGACAAAGAACTGCTGCAGTTTGTGTGTGCCCAGGTGGCCACCGCGATCGAGCGCAAGCAACTGCATGCCCGCCTCGAGCGCATGGCGCAATACGACGCGCTGACCCAACTGCCCAATCGCGCGTTACTCCGTGACCGTCTGAAAACGTCGTTGACCTTGGCTCAGTTGGACGGTGGCCGCATGGCCCTGCTGTACGTCGATCTTGACCGCTTCAAGGAGGTCAACGACAACCATGGTCATGCGGTGGGCGATATGTTGCTGCAAGCGGTGGCTAATCGGCTAAAGGGCTGCGTGCGCGAAACCGATACGGTGGCGCGCATCGGCGGCGATGAGTTCGTGGTGCTGCTGCACAGCATTCATGCTGCGGACGACGCCGACATAGTCGCGGCGAAAATCCGACAGGTATTGGCGCAGCCACTGCGCCTGGACGGCCACAGTTTGACCATTCGGACCAGCATTGGCGTCGCGCTGTACCCGGAGCACGGCACTGAAGAGAAGCAGCTGTTCAGACACGCCGATGAAGCGATGTACACCGCCAAGCGCCAGCACCACTTACGCCTCGACGCCTGAAAAAACGGTCACCGTTCGTCGCAGCGTTTGTAGCTTTTCTAAACCTTTTGGGGCTGGGAAATTCTGATCCTATGCGGGCTCCTGCTCGCCGCGATCATTACCAAGAGGTAGAGAATCATGCCTAACTCAAGAAACTCGAACTCGGGAAACTTCGCCAACGATCGAACGAAGGCGTCTGAAGCCGGTCGCAAAGGTGGGAAAACAACTACCACGACTGTCGATAAAGACCCCGCGAAACCCGATATGGGCCGCAAAGGTGGTCAGAAATCCAAGTAGTCGGTGAAGGTTGTTTTGATTGAGAGGCGGGGGCTAAAGCTCCCGCTTGAATTTTTTGTCAGAGGAGGGCGCGACCATGAGCCGGATGGCCACCCGTTTACGCAATGCCAGTTTAGTCACGATATTGGGGCTCTTTGCCAGCAGTGCTTTTGCACAATCGCCCGCTGAATTCATCAACGATGCTTCCGCCAAAGGCATGGCCGACATCGAAGCCAGCCGCCTGGCGCATCAGAAATCCGAATCCAAAGAAGTAAAGGACTACACCATTGTGGTCATCAATGACCGCACCACTGCCAATCAGCATTTGGCGAAGATCGCCAAGCAACTGGATTTGCCAGTGGCCCCGCGCGAAGAAGTGGTGAGTGAAGCCCAAAGCCTGATGCCGGAGTTGCAGGACGGCGCATCCTTTGACAAGGCATACGCAGCCAGTCAGGTGAAAACTACCGAAGAGGCCATCGAGCAACTGCAGCAGCAAGCGCAGACGACCGATGTGCCGGAAATCAAAGCCTTCGCCGAAGAAACACTGCCCAAACTGCAAAATCATCTGCAGATGGCCAAGGCACTTCAAGCCAGTCGCTAATGGCTCTTATACAAACGGCGCGGGATTCCCAGCGCCGTTTTTGTTTTGGATCAGCAGTCGTTCAGATCCGTTTTGCGCTGGCTTGAAGCGGCCAGACCTTCCAGCGCATGCACGTCTTTCTCGCCCATGGCGCGATAGTGCTTGCGCAGCGCTTCCAGTTGCTTGAGATCGAGTAATTCAAGCCCGAGCATGGCGTTTTGCGCTTCCTTGTTCACTCGCAGTAATTCATCGATCTTCAAGTGCAGGATGTCAGTGTCGCGGTTTTGAGTGTTCTGGATCAGGAAGACCATCAGGAACGTGATGATCGTGGTCGAGGTATTGATGATCAGTTGCCAGGTGTCGTTGTAACTGAAAATCGGCCCGCTCAACCCCCAGAGAAAAATCAGAATCAACGCGCCCATGAACGTCTTGGGACTACCGGCCCACAAGGCAAGCTTCTGCGAGATTTTTGCGAATTTCATTGCCGTCTTCCTTATAGGGATGCGCCTGAAATTTGAGACAGCGCCGGCATGTTGAAAATTCTGCTTACAATTGCGAATTGTGAAAAAGTCGCAGCAAAACGGCTTTCGACACAGTCACTACTCCAGTCACTCGAATTTGGAGAATCACATGAACGTCGCTCGCCTGTTTTGCCTTTCCTGCTGCCTGTTCGTTTTGCAAGGCTGCTTTGATAATTCGGATAACGAAACCAAAGACAACACAGATGGCACCAAATCTTCGGTGCAGATGCAGGACAAGGACGCGGCAGATAAGTAACGTTCGCCTGAGGTAGGGATTGGGGTCAGTGTACGGGCGAGGTATCGTAGCCAACCGGTGCCCGCATCTGGCCGCTATTTCGCACCGACAGGAGAACGCAATGAGTTGGTCCGCCAAACAATACGTCGCTTTTGAAGATGAACGCACACGCCCCGCGCGAGACTTGCTCGCAGCCGTCCCACCCATGGACGCGAGCTCCGCTATCGACATCGGCTGCGGCCCCGGCAATTCGACCGAGTTGCTGGTGGAGCGCTTTGCCAACGCCACGGTGCGTGGCGTCGACAGTTCGCCTGACATGATCGAAGCGGCACGCAAGCGCTTGCCACAAGTGCAATTCGATACCGTCGATATCGGCATCTGGGATGAGAACGGCCCATTCGATGTGATTTTTGCCAACGCAGTGCTGCAGTGGCTGCCCGATCATGCAACGTTGCTGCCTGCGTTGGTGAACAAGCTTGCATCGGGCGGCAGCCTGGCGATTCAGATGCCCGACAATCTCAATGAGCCATCGCACCGTTTGATGCGCGAAGTTGCCGCCGATGGTCCATGGGCCAGCAAGTTGGCGGACGCCGCTGGGCAGCGTACGGAAATGGCCAGTGCCAGCGATTATTACTCAATGCTGCGACCGCATTGCGCACGCGTCGATGTATGGCGCACCACCTACCATCATCCCCTGGCGGGCGGTGCGTCGGGTGTGGTCGAGTGGTTCAAGGGGAGCGGGTTGCGGCCATTTCTCGAACCGCTGGATGAAGCGGAAAAGGCGCAGTACCTCAAGCAATACCTGGCCGCAATCGAGCAGGCTTACCCGACGCTGAGCGACGGTTCGGTGCTGTTGCCGTTCCCGCGATTGTTTCTCGTGGCAACTCGCTAACCCAGAGGGACGAATAACGCTGAAGGTTATTTGTTCCTTCGTTTGACGCTCAGGTAATCGAAGAGAAACGAAGCGAAACCGAACAACCCAATCATTGAAATGATCATGATCCCCAACTCTGAATTGTCCATGCTGATCTCTAGTGGAAAGATGAGCTGGCAGGTTAAGGCATCTCCGGTCGCGCTAAATGCCGCACTACGCTTTCTTTACTGGGCCTCGACAATCCATACGCAGAAATTACGCGTATGGGGCGGACTGACCCGCCTTCTCATAGCCAGCTCACCCCTGCTGCAGCACCTTGAGTGCCGCCGAGGCCAGAAACCCTGAGCGGCTTTTCTCCTCTGGGGACGGGCCCGGGTTTCTGTAATTCAGGATTTTGCCGCACATGAAAAGCGGCTAAGGTCTGTAAAGAGATTCAGAAACGGAGTCCGCTTCATGTAGCAGCTGGCGAAGCCTGCGTCGGCTCCGGGGTCGCGCTCGACCGAAGCAGTCGTAAAACCTGAGTGCGAGGTTTTCCTGAAACACCGCGCTGCATGATTTTACGACTGCTTCGGTCGAGCGCGACCCCGGAGCCGACGCAGGCTTCGCCAGCTGCTACAAAAAAGCGTATTTCGGCTAGAGCATTCCGTCGTTGGTCACTGTCTGATCGCCGAATTTGATGTCGTTGATCTCCAGGAGATCACCAAATCCCGGGCACAAAAAAACCGGCCATCGAGACCGGTTTTTTTCTTTGCCTGCATCCCACGTTGAAAAACAACCTGGGATCAAAATTCGATTGGAGCGGGTGAAGGGAATCGAACCCTCGTTATCAGCTTGGGAAGCTGGAGTAATGCCATTATACGACACCCGCTCAGAGCGGCTGACTTTGTACCAGATGTGCGCCGGGAAATGAAGTTTTTCTTTAGGCGCGATCACTTGAGTACGGGTGAGGACATCGCACAAACCCAGTGGCGGTCTATCGCGGGCAAGCCTTGCTCCCACAGAAGCGGTAGCGTCCAGGCAAGCAGGCTTGCTCGCGATGACTCTGTTTCAGATGGCCAGTGCATGTTGGTCCTGGACGTAGTGGTAACGCGTTCGGCTTTCATGTGGCGAAGGCTGCAGGAAACCCAGCAGTGCGTTACGGCTGTCACGGCAGGCGGCTTTGTGTTCCATGTCGAGGAAGTGACCGGTCGCCTCAAGCGTGGTGAAGGTGCTGTGTTGAACGTGATTGGCGAACAATCGCGCGCCATCGGCGGCGGTGTATTCGTCCCATTCGCCGTTCAGGAACAACACGGGGACGTTGATTTTTTCCGATGCTTTGAGAAAGCACTGGCGGTCGCTGTGCAGCAGGTCGTTGATGTGAAAGTGCATCTGCCCGTATTCATGATCGGCCAGGCTGCTGACGTGGCGATAGTTGAAGCGCTTGAACAGTGATGGCAAGTGCTTGCCGATGGTGCTGTTCACCAGGTTGCCGACCCGGTCGCCATCGCGGCTGCCGAGGTAGTCAACGCCGCGCTCGAGGTAGTCGAGCATGTGCGCGTTGATCTCCGGGGAGAACGAACTGATCACGGCTTTTTCAATGCGTCGTGGTTGTTGGGCGAGGGCGACCAGCGTCGCGGCACCACCCCAGGAAAACGACAGCACGTGCTCGGCGGCGAAGTGGTCGATCAGCTCCAGGAGGATCTGTCCTTCGACGTCCTTGGTCAGCAGTTTCTCGTGCAGGTTGTGTGCTTTCGACTTGCCCGCGTAGGGCTGGTCGTAGCAGACCACGTTGAATTGCGGATGAAGGTTTTTCACGGTTTGTGCAAACGACGCAGTCGTGGCCATCGAGCCGTTGACCAAGATGATGGTCTTCTCTGCGGCGTCTGCGCGATAGAACTCCGTGTAAACCCGATACTGACCCTGTATATCCAGCACAGCGATTTCTGGCCTCATGTCATATGACTCCTGGCAAGCGGGTATGCGCGCAAATGAGATTGCACGAGCTTTGTGACAGGTAGGCATACGCCTGGAATTTGAGAGGCCCATGTCGATCCGTTAAAGCAGGTCGACGGGTATTATTATTGGCGGGCAGTCTGCCGGTCTGAGGCGGAACCTGAGGGTTCTCTAACCGGCAAAAAGTTTCTTAGAAGTATGTTGTGACTCGTCAGTCACATTTCGGCTGACGTCCTGATTCAAGCAGGGCGGAAAGGTTCGCGCAAGTGCCTTTGGTAAATTGTTCGACAACTTCTGCTGAGCGGTAGGCTGCTTAGATCAATTGGATCTCTTCGTCGCTCAGCGGACGGTATTCGCCCGGTTTGAGTGACGGGTCGAGCACCAGGGGGCCCATTTTTTCGCGGTGCAGGCGCAGCACTTTGTTGTTGAAGTGGCCAAACATGCGCTTCACCTGGTGGTAGCGACCCTCGACGATGCTCAGGCGAGCAGACGTCGGGCCGAGCACAAGGAGATCGGCGGGCAGGGTGGTGAGGTCTTCGAAAGCGAAGTACATGCCCTCGGCAAATTTCAGTGCGTATTCCGGTCCAATCGCTTGCTCGGTCTCGACGAAGTACACCTTGGGCAGTTTGGTCTGCGGCTGGGTCAAGCGACGCGACCAACTGCCATCGTTGGTGATCAGCATCAAACCGGTGGTGTTGAAGTCCAGGCGGCCGGCGATGTGCAGCTCCTCCTTGTCCGGCTCGTGGATCAGGTCGAGGACAGTCTGGTGCTGTGGGTCACGGGTGGCGCTGACGCAACCGGGCGGTTTGTGCAGCATGAAATGGCGCACAGGTTTGCCGACTTGCAAGACCTCGTTATCCACCTCGACACGGCTGAACTCCCGGACTTCGGCATGCGGATCGCTGACGATTTTTCCGTCAAGCCGCACGCGTTTTTCCACCAGCAACAGGCGCACCTGCTTGCGGTTGAAGCACGGCAGGTTGCTGAGGAAACGGTCTACACGCATGACGGGGGGATCGGCAGGAAAGGGGGCGCGTATCTTACGGGATCGGCGGGGTGGCTGCTTGCAGTTGCGCCTCGACCTGCGCGCAGCGTGGGCAAAGGCAGGACTTGTCGCGCAACTCGGCAGGCAACGCCTGGAGCACGGCCGGATCAATGCTGACGCCGTAGCACCAGCAGGCCCGATCGGCGGTTCGTGGATCGGCCAGGGTGCAATCGTTGGAGGCACCGCAGGCCGGGCAGGTATCTGGTTTATTCATAAACGGAGTGAGATTTTTCCACGCAGGTGCGGTTACGGCCGGTTTGCTTGGCCCGGTACATTGCATGATCCGCCCGGGACAACAGCGTGTGCAAGGTGTCTTCGGGCTGCAAGGTGGTGAGGCCGATGCTGACGGTCAGCTTCAATGCCTGATCGTTGTACGCATACTGCTGTTGCTCGACGTGCTGACGAATTTTCTCGGCAATCATCAGGCCGGTTTCACCATCAGTGTCCTTGAGCAACACGATGAATTCTTCACCGCCCCAGCGACAGACAATGTCGGAGTGACGCAGGCAACTTTCCAGGTCCCGTGCGAAGCCGATCAGCACCTGATCGCCCGCAAGGTGACCGTAGGTGTCGTTCAAGGCTTTGAAGTGGTCCAGGTCGAGCAGTAACGCGGTTAGCGGTTTAGGTTCACGCTGGGCTTCGTGCATGGCTTGTGCGGCCAGCAGGTCGAAGCCTCGGCGATTGGGTAGCTCGGTCAGGCTGTCGAGGGTGGCCTGGGCGTGGATTCGCGCCTGATAGCGCTTGATCACCCGGTTCAACAGGGTCAATACGATCAGCGTGATAAACAGGCAGATCAGCAAATTGAGGTAAAGCGACTGGCGAATTTCATTCAGCGCGCCATCTTCGCGTTTGTCGACGAACAGGTACCAGTTGAGCTCCGGAATAAACCGCACGTTGAGGAAATGCCCCTGGCCATGGACGGAATATTCATAGGTGCCGCTGTGGGGTTTGGGCAGCTGGCTGACCAGGCTTTTCATGCTGTCGAGTTCGCCAAGGGTCTTGCCGATGTGCGCGCCCTCGGGGCCACCCTCGGCACCGGTCAGCACCAGGCGTCCGAAGGTTTCGACGAAGTACACGCTGCGTTGATAGCGCTGCTGATACTTGTCGATCAGCTTGATCACCGCATCAACCGTCAAACCGACACCCGCCGCGCCGATGAACCGGTTGTTGTAGTCGTAGACCTTGTAGTTGATGAAGAACGTCAGCTTGTCCTTGTTGGCCAGGTCCGGGTCGACGTTGATCTCATACGGGTCGGCCATGTCACGCACACGAAAGTACCAGGCGTCCCGGGGCTCGGTGGCTTTGATCTGCTTGAGCACGCCTTTGGCGTGGTAGTAGGTCAGGCTGGTGTTGGAGACGAAAAACGCGGTGTAGGCGCCGTAGTGCGTCATGACCTCGTTGAGGTAACGAGTCATCTGCTCGGGGTTCTGCTCACCGTTGACCACCCAGTCGCGCATGAAGGTGTCCCGCGACATCATCGAGGAGATGAGGATGGGGCGAACGAGGTCTTTCTGGATTTCCGAGTAGACCGTGTCTGACGTCAACGGCAGCTCGGTGTTGACGATGCTGTCCCGGATCGACGCTCGCGAGGCGTAATAGCTGAGAAAGGACGTCGCCAGGAAGCCAGCACCCAGCAGCGCAATCAGCGTAAGAACCAACGAACGTTGCGAATACAGCGGCGAGCGAAGCGGCATGACAGTTCCATTGGCAGTGATCCGGGTGGGAGGCATTCTAATGGGACTGCGGGGAAATAACTGCTGGATTTGTGGGGTGAATTGGTTTGTATCAGGGGCTGTACCGCCCCTAAACACCCCACTTATCTAAATCGATTCTATTCGCCGCTATGCCCCACTTGAACCTCGCGGCCGTAACCTCTGGCCAACCACATTCAGCACATCACACCCATCCCGAAGCGGAAGGGCGCAGAGCAAGGCGAAGTCACTGAGGATGAAAGACTGGCATTCGATTGATCCGCGCATGGAGAGGTTTTCCAGCACTTGGGTGACGGCGTTAATTCGGTAATTGGCGGCGTCGACAAGGACGTCGAGCGGGGCTTGGGTATCGATGAAGAGGGTGGGCATGTCGTCGCAGTTGCTGGTGAGGGGTTTGAAGCGGTTTTCGGGATGGGGGATTGGTTTTATATAGGGTGCGTCGGTAGTTGATTTTGTCATTTTATTTGAAGTCCATAAGCGTAGATGTGGACTACCAATAGCCTTCCTACGGGCTAGGGTGGCAGCCGTGCGCGGGAGTAGGAAACCGAGTGCTCATGAACCTCAGCCACACCGAAGTGTGTCCCGCGCACAGCCGCCGCGAACGATTTTACGGACACGGGTTAAGTGCCGCAATCAAACGCCAGCGCTGATGCGCGAAGAGCAAACAAGGGTTCCTACACCCTGTCGCTGCAATTGCAGCGACCATCGAAGACTATCGATGGAACCCATCTCGCACCAGTTCATGAACACCGCTAGAAATTGAAGGAAATTTCCGACGAGATTGTCCGGAAAAATCGCTGGTTGTAGGATCGATTTTCGCGGAAGTCACGAAAATTTAATATTGGTAACGTGAGTTTAATTAAGCCGCACTCTAGTTAATTATGATTGTTTTCTTGGTATCGTCGTAGGCAGCGAAGAAGTACTTCCATAAATGCCTTTCGGTTGACAACTTCGTCGTCGAAATAGGTTGTCATTTTCTCGAATACCCGATCAAAAGTATCACTCTCGCGTAGAAAATACTCGATTGTGCATATTAGAGAATCTCTTTCTTTAGAGGTGTAAGCAAGAAATTCTGGTTCCATTAAGATGTCAAACATCTCGGTGAGCTCTCGCTCATTGTTTACGTTTTTTGAAGCTATAATAGTTTCTCTTTCTGCGTCGTAGGTGTTTTCTATGTCGAAAACAAAAAGAAGGCTGCGTATATCTGCGATGTTAAAGTTATTTTTCACTAGTCGAAATCCGTGAAAGAAGTTTTAGGGTGGCCGCTATTATTCAATATGACAATGGCTTTGGTCTGCTGACCATACTCCAGACCGTCGCGCTTATACCCCTCTCCAATTATTTTTCCCATGTCTATAGGTCTACGTGATGTTTGTAGATCGGTTTGTCGGAAAATTAATTTCGCTCTATATATGGCATTTAATTGATCGCGGTGGCTCAAAAAGTGTGTGGCGGCAGGGGGGATCATCGGCTCGCCTGCCTTATTTCCATTCTGATACCTTTCAATTTCTCCCGTTGTTGGATTTCGACCAGAAGTTACACGCTCACGCTGAGATTCCAACGTGGTTTGCTTGCCATGTTTTTCCACGAAGTGGGCACCTATTATGGAATCTTCCATTTTTTTCAATTCTCGATATGCATTAGCCTCAGCCAACTCATCAATCCGCGCCCGTCGTTCCTCGCGAGTCAGCTTCGGCAGTTCAGGCGCGCCTTCATCAACCGTTACGCCAGTGACATCATCCGGCGCAACACACCCAGGCTTCCCCGGCGGCGGACAACTCAACCCCAGCGGATCCACCCACCCCGTCGGATTTGGCGTGTACTGGTACTGAATCAGCCCCCCCGCCAGCTTGATCGGGTCAGGCGTCAGGTACCGTCCAACATCCGGATTGTAGTAGCGATGCCGGTTGTAGTGCAGGCCGCTTTCGGCGTCGAAGTACTGCCCCTGAAAACGTAGCGGCTGCTCCAGCTGCTCACCGCCGCCGTGTTGTAGACGACTGACTTTGCCGTAGGCGTTGTACTTCGCCGACCAGACGATTTCGCCGCTAAAGTCCGTCAGTTCCTGCGGTGTACCGAGGTGGTCGAGTTGGTAGTAGAACGGGCAGGCCTTGCGCGGGCCTTTGCCGTCGAGCATGGCCAGTGGGCGGAAGCTGCCGGGTTCGTAGAGGTAGCTGCGGTAGTGGTTTTTGCTGCTTTCGGCGACGAGGTTGTCGCCTTGCCAGAAGAATTCGGTGGTGTGGCCGTCGACGGTTTTGGCGATGCGGCGGCCGAAGGCGTCGTAGCGGTAGCTGGCCGTTTGACCATCCGGGCGCTTGAGGCCGATCAGGCGGTGTTGGCAGTCGTAGCGGTATGCAGTGACGAGTTTTTGCGCGGTGCCGCGGCGTTCGCGGATGAGGTTACCGAAGGCGTCGTAGTCGTAGTGGCGGTCGCCCTGCATCAGCAGGCGGTTGCCTTTGACGGACGGCTTGCCGACACGGTCCTGCATGAACAGGTTAGCGGCCGGGTCGTGGGCGAAGGTTTCCGGGTCGTCGTCGCGGGCGTGGTTGACCCGAGTCAGGCGGTTCTGCGGATCGTACTGGTAGCTGCGACGGCCGTGGCGGGTGTCGGAAATCAGTTCGAGGTTGCCGTTGGCGCTGTAGGAATAATCGCGGCGATACAGCGGTTGTTGCGGTTTGCCGATGGCATGGGCGGTCAGACGACCTTGATCGTCGTAGGCATAGTCGCTGAGCAGCAGGCCTTGTTGACGTTGCTGTTCGCGGCCACCGACAACGTGATGCGCTGTCAGCCGGGCGCCATTGAGGTCGATGCCGGTGAGGGCGCCGCCTGCGGCGTGGTGGTAATCGAGGACGCTGTTGTCCGGCAGGCGCAGGCGGTTGAGCTGGCCGCAGGCGTCGTAGCCATAGCGCAAGGTGCCCCAGCTCTGGTGCTCGGTGATCAGCCGGTCCTGGCGGTCGTACTCGAATTCCAGCGGATGGTCGTGGCCGTCGTCGACGCTGGTCAGGCGGCCGAGGCTGTCGTAGTGGTAGGCCACGGAGGTGCCATCGGGCAGGGTTTTGACCTGCAAGCGTCCTGCCGCATCGCGCTGATACCCGGTGACCAGTTGCGAGCCGTCCTCGCCAAACTCGGTCTTCTCCAGCAGGTGCCCGTTGAGGTCGTAGGCGTAGGCAGTGCGCAGACCGTCGAAGCCGGTTTCCTGTCGGATCAGTCCGTTGGCGGTGTAGTCCAGAAGGTATTTTTCGCCGGACTCGTTCTCGATCTCCGTCAGCAACAGCTGCGCATTGTCGTAGCGATAACGCAGCTGCGAACCGTCCGGATTGATCCGGCGGCTGACCAGGTGCAGGTCCTCGACATACTCGTAACGCGTGACCTGGCCCAGTTCATCGGTGGCTGAGGTGAGGGTGCCGTAGGCGTTGTAGCTGTAAGCGCAGGTGGCACCTGAGGGTGAGGTGCTGTGGATCAGTCGGCCGACGGCATCCCATTGCGAGTGCGTGACCGCGCCGTGTTCGTCTTCCTGGGTAATCCGCCGCCCCAGCGCATCGTAGGAAAACTTCCGCGTGCCACCTCCCGGCAGCGTTTCTTCGACGAGCTGGCCCAGCGCGTTCCAGACGAACAGGTGCCGGCTGTGATCCGGGTAACGGATCGACAGCAAGCGCCCCTGCGCGTCGTAGCGGTAGTGCGTGGCGTGCCCGTCCGGGTCGGTGGCTTCGGTGACATCGCCCTGGGCATTGCGCAGATACTTCCACTCGGCCTTGCCGCGAAAGCGCGCGTGCAGGAAACCGTTGCGGTATTCGTAGGCCGTCGGCGCGTCTTCTGGCGGAATCAAAGCCACCAGCCGTCCGGCGTCGTCGTAGTGATACTCGGTAACCGCGCCCAGCGGGTCCTGCTCGGCAATCAAACGACCCTGATCGTCGTAGGACTTGAGGTGTTCGCCGCCATCCAGCTCGACCTTGCGCACCAACCGCGCCCGGTCGTCGTGGACGTACACCTCTTCGCTGCCATCGAGGTTTTTAACCGTGACACTGCCCTGGTCGTCCCAGACGTACTGTGCATCCATCTGCCCAAACGAGGCCCAGTGACGGATGCAACGGGCGGCCTTGCCAGACTTTTCCCACGCCCAGAAGAAACTCGCCCCACCGGCCAGTTGCCGCTGCAGGATCACGTGCTGCTCGTCGTAGCGGTAACGCTCGCTTTCTTCAGCCGCGTTGGTCGCTTCGATCAGCTGCTGGTGCTCGTCGTAGCTATAGCGCACCAGCGTCTGCTCGGTCACCCAGCCCTGTGCCACGGTGGGCGCCGGGGTGAACCGCTGGTAGTCGATGGCGATCAGGTGGCGGCGGTCGTAGCGCAATAACAAGGCGCGGCCGGCGCCGTTGTCCACGCGTTCGAGGCGGCCGTGGTAGTCGTGGGTCAGGTGCAGGCGGTTGTCGTAGGCGTCGCTGATCGCGCTCAAGCGGCCGTTGATGAAGTGGTAAAAACGCGGCACGTCGCCGGCCTGGGCGAGGATCAGTTCTTCAGGGGCATCGCCGAGAAAAATTGCCGCCCGCGACAGGCTGTTGTGGATCGCCGGGCGTTCGGTGCTCGGCAAGGGAAAAGGCGTACGCCGGTTTTCGTGGTCAATCCAGATGACGTCGTCGCCGACGATTTCCAGCCGATGGGACAGGCTGTGGCTCCAGCCGAAACCCAAGCCGACATTGAGTTCGGCGGCGCTGGTGCGGTAGAGGCGGGTGAAGTCGAAAGGGAGAAGGCCGTCGAGCGTGCCGTCGGTGAGGGTCAGCAGTTCTTCGCCGGTGACCATCGACACCGGGCAGCCGTTCTTGCAGGTGGAGGCCACGCAAGTGGCGGCGTCGTCGTTGGGGTTTTTCGCCTGTTTCGAGGCGTCGTCGCGGTGTTCGTTCTGCTTGAGGGTAGTGTTCTTGCGGGCGTTCCAGTTAAGCAGCAGGCGACCCTGATTCGCGCCGGCCGCGATGCCGCGTGCGGCGACGGCTTTGTAGCGGTCGACGTAGGTCATGAAGGTGCTGAGGAGGGTAAAGATGGCGTTGACGAAGCCCACGGCGGCATTGACGATCCGGGCGCCATAGTGGGCCAGGCGCATGCTCAAGTAAGCGATGCCGGCGCCTACGAACGTCAGGACAACACCAATCAGGATATCGATCAGCAGTTGCACCACGCCCGTGGCCACCGCTTCGGCCGTGTTGCCCGCGAGTACACTGGGCGGCAGCATTTCCCACCACAGACTGGCCGTGCGCAGCAGCAAACACAGCGCCGCTTCATCACTGACCAGCAGCTGGACTTGGGCCATTGCCTCCGGTGCGGACTTCGCGAGCTTGACCAGCTCATCCGCGCCACTGCCCAAGCGTTCAGCGAACCTACCGGGATCCTGAAGAATCTCCGAGAGCAGGCTCAGGCTGTCCCACACCCCAACAATTGCCGCCCAACTTCCGGCCAGCATTCCATTCCCCGCCGCCGCAAACGCCGACTGCGACCACTGCGGTTTGAACCCTTGCCACTCCTTGCGCAGCCAGTCTTCCAGTTGCCCGGTCAGTCCGTCGTAAGACTTGAACAGCGCATCAACCTGATCCTTCGTCACCGCACTTTGCACATGCACCCGATAAAACTTCCCGGGAATACCTTCGAACTCTCCCTTGCCGTACTCATCAAGCGTGACGGACTTGCGCTCGCCACCCTCGACCGCTATCACATCAACCTGAATGTTCCCCAACGGAATGTCATACACCGACTCGAACGTGCTCTCGATCAGCAGAATCCCGCTGCTCGGGCACTGCGCCACCGTAGAGAAAAAGTCATCGTCGCGACGCCCCACCACCGTGGTGCTGTCGCCGAGCTTGATCCGGCGATCCATGTCCATCAGCGACGGCATGTCCGTCGCATGACTGACCTTATCGGCGGCCCGGCTGAACCAGTGATCAAGCTGCTGGCGATACAGCGTCAGGGTGTTGGGGAAGTCGTCGAGCGCCTGCTCGATGCGTGCGCTGTGCTCCATCAGCGCAGCGCTTCGAACGAAGGCGAACACACAATCGGGTCGAACATGAGCAGTCCCTCGCGCAGGAAAAATGGCGCGGGAGACTGTGCGGGGGATCAGCGGGGAAAGAAGTCAGGCGGGGTAGATGTGGTTGGTAGGAAGATTCGCTGAAAGGCGAGGATGAAACGATTGGCGCTGAAAAATCACACTATTTCCGTACGCACAAAACGACTGTGGGAGCGGGCTTGCTCGCGAAGGCGGAGCATCAGTCGAAACTTTAGCGAATGACACACCGCCTTCGCGAGCAAGCCCGCTCCCACAGGGTTATGTGTGAATTTCGAGGAGGCGGTGTGTCAGTCAAGATTACTGTGACTGACATACCGCCATCGCTGGCAGGCCAGCTCCCACTGGGTCAGGGGTGAGCCTTGAAATCACTGCAGATTTTTCAGGTACGCACGCCACCCTCCGAAGTGACTGATATCCACTGCGCCCTCCAATCCATAGCCTTCGCAAATGAACCCGCTCTCCCAGCGCCCATCCGCCAGTTGCACCTTGCCCAATCCCAATGGCGCAGGAATCCCGGTCAGGAACGAGCCCAGCTCACTGCTCGGCAATTCCCACACCTCCACTGCAACCGCCACGCCGCCGTTTTTCACCCGAACCATACCCGGGCGAAAGGGCGGCCCACCGGCCAGTGCGTACAACTGATAGTCCGGCGAACTGAATGTCGTCTCGACCAACGTGGCCCCGCGCCGTTTCAGTTGCCAGTTCAACGCCAGGCCATCCAGATGCGCGCCGCACACCACCAGGCGTGCGCGATCATTGCAAGCGACCGTCGTCGGAGCGGGCGATCCTGAATCTTGATGACGCTGCAACGCATCCGCCACGCTCAACAGATACTGGTCGGTGAAGACCCGCCCGAACAGCGTGACACCCCACGGTAAACCGTTGCCCATGAAGCCGCTCGGCACGGCGACGGCCGCGTAGTCGAGCAGGTTCATGAAGTTGGTGTAGTAACCCAATTGCGAGTTGCGCAGCACGGGTTCGGCTTCCAGTTCGGCCAATGTTACCGGGCGGCCGATGGTTGGCGTGATGACGCAATCGAGGTCCTCCAGTGCCTTGTCGCACAGCGCTTTAAGGGCTTGCAGGCGGTACTGGGCGCGGAACGTTTGTACGCCGGTCACCGCCGGCGCCTTGGCCAGCACGGCACGAATCACCGGCAGCACGGCTTCGGGATGGGTCTCCATCAGCTCCCCGGCGACGCTGTAACGTTCGGCGACCCACGGCCCTTCATAAAGCAGGCGGGCGGCTTCGAGAAACGGCGACAAATCCAGCTCCACTGCTTCACCACCCAAGGCCTTGAGCTGGTCGATGGCATCACCGAACAACAGCGGACCTTCGGGGCAGCCGAAGAATTGCAGGTCCTGCGCACGGGGCACGCCGAAACGAAATGGACGGGGTGCTCCGAACGCCGAGCCGTCATTCCACAGCGGGTTGCTGCGGCTGTACTCGTCCCGAGGATCAAGCTGCGCGGTCAGCGCCAATAGCTGGCTGGCTTCCCGAGCTGTCGCCGTGAAGGTGGTCACGCAATCGAGCGTGCGGCAGGCCGGTACGACACCCGCGGTGGAGATCAGGCCTTTGCTGGCTTTCAGTCCGACGAGATTGTTCAGCGCCGCCGGTACCCGTCCGGAGCCCGCCGTGTCGGTGCCCAGGGAAAAACTCGCCACACCGAGTGCCACGGCCAGCGAAGAACCGGCGCTGGAGCCCCCCGATGGATACTCCGGCAACACGCTGTTGGGGCACGCGCCGTAGGGAGATCGACTGCCATTGAGGCCGGTCGCGAACTGGTCGAGATTGGTCTTGCCCAACGGGATCGCCCCCAGCGCCAGCAACTGCTCGACGATGGTCGCCGAGCGCTCTGGCACATAGGCAAATGCCGGGCACGCGGCGGTGGTGGGAATGCCTGCCAGATCGATGTTGTCCTTGATCGCGAACGGCACGCCGAACAACGGCAGGCTATCGATATCCCGATCTTCGAGGGCGGCCAGGTAAGGCTCCAGTTCCTCGACGCTGAGCAAGTGGATGAACAGGTGATAGTCCGGGTTCAGCGCTGCGGCTTTGTCGCGCAGGCTCAGCAGCAGTTGCCGAGGCGTGATACTGCCGTCGCGGTAGGCATTGCGCAGGGCGTTGAGTTGCAGATTGATGTTCATGGTGTTGATCCTTTTAGAAATGGTTTCAGTCGAGTTCCAGCACCACGACACGCTGCCCCGCACGTACCGCTGAACCCGGTTGCACGCGAATCTCGCGCACCAGGCCCGCCATGGGTGCCAGCAGCGGAATTTCCATCTTCATCGACTCCAGAATCACCAGCACATCACCGGCCTGAACACGGCTGCCGGTTTCCACCTGAACCTGCCAGAGGTTGCCGGCGATGTGGCTGTCGACGCTCTGTTGACCATTGCCCAGCGGGGCTTCTTCGGTCGCCTCGGGGATGAGTTCTTCGCTGTCGAAATGCGCCTGGCCACTGGCGATCCAGCGCTCGCGCTCGGCGTTGAAGGCGCCTTTTTGCTGATCGCGAAACGCGGCGATGGTCTCCGCTTCCCTCGCCAGGAATGCCTGGTAATCCGCCAGGTTCAGCTGGCTGTGTTCGATGTTCAAATCGAAACGCCCGAGCGGAAAGTCCCGGCGGATGCGCAATAGCTCATCGGCGCTGACCGGGTAAAAACGGATCTGGTCAAAGAAGCGCAGCAACCACGGTTTGCCATCGAATGCAGCGACTTCGCGATAGCGGTTCCACATCTGCAAAGTGCGACCGACGAACTGATAACCGCCGGGACCTTCCATGCCGTACACGCACATGTAGGCACCTCCGATGCCTACAGAATTTTCGGCGGTCCAGGTGCGCGCGGGGTTGTATTTGGTGGTCACCAGGCGGTGCCGCGGGTCGAGTGGCGTGGCGACCGGGGCGCCGAGGTAGACGTCGCCCAGGCCCATGACCAGGTAGCTGGCGTCGAACACCGTGCGCTGCACTTCGTCCAGATTGGGCAGGTCATTGATGCGGCGGATGAACTCCAGGTTACTCGGGCACCACGGTGCGTCCTTGCGCACGGTGGTCATGTATTTTTCGATGGCCAGCTGACAGGCCGGATCGTCCCATGACAGGGGCAGATGGACGATGCGCGACGGAACTTGCAGGTCCCTGGCGGCGCACACGGCGTCCCATTCTCCGGCGACGATGCCGAGCAAATCCGCCAGCGGCAGTTGCTCGGGTTGGTAGTGCACCTGTAGTGAGCGGATGCCTGGCGTCAGGTCGATCACGCCGTGCAGGTGTTTGCTTTCCAGTGCCTGCATGAGGGCGTGGGCGCGAAAGCGCAGCACGAGATCGAGCTCGGGGGCGCCGATTTCCAAGAGTAGATGGGTGTCGCCGGAAAGGCGTGCAACCAGCCGGGTATCATCCTGGCCAATGTCCAGGACTACAGGCGACACGACCCCCTGGGGGAGCACAAACCCTGTGGCGAGCGAGCTTGTCGAATCGTCGCACCGTCCCGCTGGGTCGCGAAGCGGCCCCAAGTCCTGATCCCCCGTTTTTTCTGATAGACCTGGCGACTGCTTCGCACTCGAGCGGGAGCAAGCTCCCTCGCCACAAAAGCGTTGTGTCGCAAGGTCACGGGCAGTCTTCAGGTCGACGGGGAGGAACTGTACTTTGTCTCCTGCCTTGAGCTGCCCCAGTTGCCAAAGATCCGCTTCGATGACGGTGACGGGGCAGACAAAACCGCCGAGGCTCGGGCCGTCCGGGCCGAGGATCACCGGCATGTCACCGGTGAAATCCACCGCGCCGATCGCATACGGATTGTCATGAATATTCGACGGATGCAGCCCGGCTTCGCCGCCATCAGCCCGCACCCATTGCGGCTTCGGTCCGATCAGGCGCACACCGGTTCGGCTGGAGTTGAAATGCACTTCCCACTGAGTGGCGAAGAAGGTGCCGATGTAGTCTTCAGTGAAGTATTCCGGCGCGCCGTGGGGGCCGTAGATCACCCGGATTTGCCGTACGCCTGGCAGCTCGGTGACCTGTTCTTCGGGCAGAAGATCGCCATGCTGACGGTCGCTCAAAACAGGGATATGCAACACATCCCCCGCCCGTAAAGCACGCCCGCCGTGCCCACCAAACTGGCCGAGGGTGAAGGTGCTTTTGCTGCCCAGGTAGTCCGGTACCTGAAGGCCTCCACGCACGCACAAATAGCTGCGAGCACCCGCGCCAGCGATCGTGCCGAGGCTTAACGTGGCGCCCGCCGGAATCAGCAGCGTGGTGTTCATCGACACCGTTTCGCCGTTCAACACCAGCGGAATCACGGCCCCGGTGACCGCCACCACTGCCTCGCAATTGAAGCGCAGCAACGGCCCGCTCATGGTGATTTCGAGCGCCGCGGCACCTTCGTCGTTACCCAGCAGACGATTACCCAAACGCAGCGCGCGACTGTCCATCGGCCCCGACGGGGGCACGCCCACGGCCCAATAACCAAGACGGCCGGGATAGTCCTGCACGCTGGTTTGGGTCCCCGCGCTGAGCACCTCGAACGTGTTGGCCTGATAGACCAGATCTTCCAGGCAGCGAGTCCACGGCTGGCCGCTGGCAAAGGGCGCGTCGAGCAGGATTTGCCGCAGATAATCACGGTTGGTTTCCACGCCATACAGCATGCTGTCGCCCAATGCCTGATGCAGATCGGCGGCTGCTTCTGCACGGGTCGGCGCCCAGCAGATGACCTTGGCGATCATCGGATCGAAGTACGGCGGGATCTCGCAACCTGCCTCGACCCAAGTGTCGATGCGCAACTGTTTACCATCGGCGGCAGGGAAATTAACGCCCGTCAGCAAGCCTGGGCTTGGCTGGAAATCCCGGCCTGGATCTTCGGCATAGAGGCGTGCCTGGATGGCATGGCCGTCGGGTTTCAAACCCTGGCTCAATTCGCTCAGGGGCGGCAGATCACCGGCCGCCAGCGCCACCATCCAGCGCACCAGATCCACGCCCCACACTTGTTCGGTGACACCGTGTTCGACCTGCAAACGGGTGTTCACTTCGAGGAAGTAGAAACGCTGGGCTTCGCTGTCGAACACAAACTCCACGGTGCCGGCGCTGCGGTAGTTCACTGCTTTGGCCAGCTTGATCGCTGCGGCACACAGCTCGTCGGCCATGCCGTCGGGCAGGTTGGGCGCGGGGGTTTCTTCAAGGACTTTCTGGTTGCGTCGCTGGACGGAGCAATCGCGCACGCCGAGGGCAATGACTTCGCCTCGACCGTCGCCGAACACCTGAACCTCAAGGTGCCTGGCGCGCTGAATGTACTTCTCGATAAACACGCCAGCGTCGCTGAAGTTGTTCTGGCCAAGACGCTTGACCGTTTCAAAGGATTCACTCAGTTCGGCCGCGCTGCGGCAGACGCGCATGCCGATGCCGCCACCGCCGGCGGTGCTTTTAAGCATCACCGGATAGCCGACGTGCTCGCCGGCAATCAATGCCGCGTCGAGGCTGTCGAGCAGCTCGGTGCCTTCGAGCATCGGCACGCCGTGCTGTTTGGCCAGGGCGCGAGCGGTGTGCTTGAGACCGAACACGCGCAATTGCTCTGGCGTCGGGCCGATGAACGCGATGTTGGCCGCTTCGCAGGCTTCGGCGAACGCAGCGTTTTCCGAGAGGAAGCCGTAGCCGGGATGGATCGCCGTGACGCCGGTTGCCTGGGCGATGGCGAGAATCTTGTCGACCGCCAGGTACGTACTCGCGGCTGCGCCTTCGCCGAGGCTGTGAGCTTCATCGGCCTGCAGGATGTGCAGGCTGGCAGCGTCAGCTTCGGAATACACGGCGACGCCTTTGACCTGCAGTTCACGCAGGGTGCGCAGAATGCGGCAGGCAATGGCGCCACGGTTGGCAATCAGGACTTTTTCGAACATGGCATAACCCCCGGAGGCGATTGCGCATCAGCCTCGACCTGGGATGCGGGCCGTCCCGCAGTTTTTCGAAGTGCACCCGGGCCGTCCCGGATGAAAGAAATTCACGTTTTTTTGTGGCGAGGGAGCTTGCTCCTGTGCGGCTGCGCAGCAGTCGTAATCAGTCAATGCGATGTATCAGATACCGCCGTGTTGCCGGGATTGGGGCCGCTTCGCGACCCTGCGGGACGATTCGACAAGCTCCCTCGCCACAGGGGGTTAGCGGTGGTCTCTAGGTTTCAGGCACTGCCCGGAGCGGGCCTGGCACAGGGTGAACAGCCATTTACGCAACCGCGCCAATTTCAGTTCCATACCAATATCTCCGCTGGGGTCGGGTTGTAGGCGTTGCAGGGGTTGTTCAGCTGCGGGCAGTTGGAAATCAGCACAATCACGTCCATCTCGGCGCGCAGGTCGACGTATTTGCCTGGCGCTGAAATCCCGTCTTCGAAGGTCAGTCCGCCGTCCGCCGTGACCGGTACGTTCATGAAGAAATTGATGTTCGGCCCGATGTCGCCCTTGCCCAGTCGACCATCGTGGACGCAGGCGCGCAGATAGTTGTCGCGGCAGCTGTGCATGTAGCGTTTTTCCAGGGCGTAGCGCACGGTGTTGCTCTCTTGTGCGCAGGCGCCGCCCAGGGTGTCGTGGCGTCCGCAGGTGTCGGCGACGATGGTCAGCATCGGCTTGCCGAGGTTGGAATAGAGCACGCTGCCGGTGCTCAGGTAGACGCTGTTCTGCCGGCGCAACGTGCGCTGTACGTCGTAGCGTTCTTTCGGATTGGCCACGCTGTAGAACAGGGTGTCGACGGCTTGATTGCCTTCCAGATCGAGGATGCGCAGGGTCTGGCCAGCCTTGACCTCCGTCAGGAAGGGTTCACCTGCCGGGACCGTGGCGCGATACACCGCGTTTTCAGGCTGTGGTTGTGCGGTTGCAATAGCGAGTGACATGGCAGCGATCCTCAGGCGAACAGACGGTCGGTGTTGATGAAGCCGCGCTCGTTTTCCGGGCGCGAGGTGCGGCAGTGTTCGGCGACGCTGGCGTCAGCAGTCATCCAGCTGAGCTTCAAGGGTTTTGGTGCGTAGTCAGGGGAGGGGTCCATCGGGTGTTGCAAGGCGGTGAGCACCACCAGCGTGTCCATGGGGGCGTACAACTCGATGTAGTCACCGGCCTTGGAATTGCCCTCGACGAAGTGAAAATGCCCGGCCTCATCGACGTTGACCCGGCTGAAAAGATTGAGCGTCATCAGCAAGTCGGACAGGCCCAACCCCCATTTGCCCAGCTCCACCAGCAGGTTGTCAGTGCCGTTGCGGAAGAAACCGTTGCGCAGTTCCTGATAGCGCCCGGCGCCGTATTTTTGCACGACTTCTTCTGCGCAGAGCACGCCGCCGAGGCTGTCGCTCCAGCCACAGGTGTCGGCGGTAATGGCGGCCAGCACGCGGCCCATGTCCGAGTACAGGCAATGGCCAGTGGTGAGCTTGGCGGTGTGTTGGCATTTGAGGCTGTCGGGCAGGTTCAGGCGCTCGGTTTTTTCGTTCGCGTTGAGCAACGTCAGGCTGACATTCGCACCCCCGCGCAGGTCGGTCAGGCGCAGCAGTTGGCCGCGCTTCAGGATGAAAGAACGATGGCCGCCACCAGGGAGCATTTCTTCGGCGAAGACCGGGAACAGCTGGGTCGAATCAGTCATGTGCAAACTCCTCTAAGCGGTACGAAGCAGGCCTGCCAACGGCGTCGGCAAGGCGTCGACGGCGGCGCGATTGACGCGGCGGTCGCTGTTCAACGGGATGTCGTAAGTGATACGCGCGCCATAGGCGCCGGGGGCGTGCGGGTCGACGCGAACCTTGTCGAACACCAGCAAACGCGTGCCCAGGCTGAAGCCTTCGGACAGGTCATGGGTGACCATGAACACCGTCAATTGCGTCTCGCGCCAGAGCTCCAGCAGCAGGCCGTGCATGTCTTTGCGGATGCCCGGATCAAGGGCGCCGAAGGGCTCGTCGAGCAGCAAAACGCGCGGCTTCATGATCAGCGCCTGAGCAATGGCCAGTCGTTGCTGCATGCCGCCGGACAGCTGCGCCGGATACCTGTCCAGCGCATGACCGAGGCCGACTTTGCGCAGCAGTACCGAGGCCTGTTCGCGGGCTTCTTTTTTGGCGCTGCCGAACAAGCGACCGAGCAACGGCGAGCGGGGCAGTTCGAGGCCGAGGGCGACGTTGTCCAGTACTGTCAGGTGCGGGAACACCGAATAGCGCTGGAACACCACGCCCCGGCTGGAATCCGGTTCGCTGGCCAAGGCTTGGCCGTCGAGCAGGATCTCTCCGCGGCTGGCGCGTTCCTGGCCGAGCAACAGGCGCAGGAAGGTCGATTTGCCGCAGCCGGATGCTCCGACCAACGTGCAGAACTCGCCTTCGTTGACGCTCAGGTTCAAGCCTTCGAGCACCACCTGATCGGCGTATTGCTGCCAGACGTTTTTCACCGTGATGAAGCTCATGCGCGGGCCCCCTCATGCCAAGGAAACGCACGCTGCGTCAGGCGCTTGAGGCCCCAATCCATCAGCCAGGCGAGCAGGGTGATCCACACCACGTACGGCAGGATCACGTCCATCGCCAGGTAGCGGCGCACCAGGAAAATCCGGTAACCGAGGCCGTCGGTGGAGGCAATGGCTTCGGCAGCGATGAGGAACAACCACGCCGAGCCCAGCATCAGGCGCAACGAGATCAACAGGCGCGGCAACAGTTGCGGCAGCACCACGCGCAGCATCAAGGTCCAGGTGGACGCGCCGAGGGTCTGCGCCTTGATCAACAGTTCGACCGGAATTTCCCGGGCGCGCTGTTCCAGGTCACGGGCGAGGCAAGGAGTGATGCCGATCACGATCAACATCACTTTCGACAATTCGCCCAGCCCGAACACGATGAACAGAATCGGCAGGATCGCCAGCGGTGGCACCATCGACAGCACCGTCAGCAAGGGGGACAGCGGCGCCCCAAACAGCGGTAGCGTGCCGGCGGCGATGCCCAGGCAAAGCCCGGCAATCGCGCTGATACCGAGGCCAATAGCGAGGCGTCGCAGGCTGGACGCGGTGTCTTGCCACAGCAGGTAGTCCCCGGTGCGGGTATCCGCAGTGAACGCCAGGCGTTTGACCGCGTCGGTCATTTGCACCGCACTGGGCAGCAGCTTGTCGTTGGGGTTGTCCATCAGCCGCTCGGCCGAGCCCATGAAGTAGGCGAACAACACCAGGGCGAAGGGCAGGATCACCAGTAACAGGCGACTCGGGCGATCCGGGTGGCGATTGATCAGGCGCATGGCCATGTCCTCCTGATTACAGCTTGGCGTCGGCCGCCATCTGCACGTAGCTCGGGTCGAAGCGCAGCTTGAGGTTGGCTTTGTCGCCGCTGGTTACGCCGTTGGCGAAGGCCATGCCGACGGCGCTGGTGTCTTTCGCGCCTTCACCCAGCAAGCCGTGCTGGAACGAGAATTCGGCGACCTTGCGCATGGTGTCCGGCAACTGTTTGCTGGTGGTGAAGGCGAGGGCTTCCTGCGGTGTGGCGAACAATTTGGTGGTGTCGAGTTGGGACTGGAAGCCGGCCAAATCGGTGCCGGAGGCTTTGGCCATGTGTTCGAGCGCAGCTTTGCTTGCGGCATTTTTCGCGTTCATCAACTCGACCACTTCGAACCACGCACCGGTCAACGCTTTGCCGAGGGCCGGGTTGTCTTTGAGCGTGGCGCTGTTGACCACCATCATGTCCATGATTTCGCCGGGGATCTGGCTGGAGTTGAAGACTTCGGTCACACCGGGCTTGGCCTTGATGTCTGAGAGCATCGGGTTCCAGGTGGTGACGGCGTTGACCTGATCAGTGTTGAAAGCCGCCGAGATGTCGGCATCGGAGGTGTTCACCACTTTCAAATCTTTCTCGGCGAGATCGACTGAATCGAGTGCCCGAGCGAGCAGGTAGTGGGACACCGACAGCTCGACCAGATTGACGTCCATCCCTTTTAGGTCGGTGACTTTTTTGCCCTCGCCTTTAAGTACGATGCCGTCATTGCCATTGGAGAAGTCGCTGACGATCAGCGCGGTGCTGTCGACGCCGCCGGCCGCCGGGATGGTCAGCGCGTCCATGTTGGTCATGGTGCAACCGTCGAATTGGCCGGCGGTGTATTGATTGATGGATTCGACGTAGTCATTGAGCTGCACCACATCGATCTCGATGCCGTATTTCTTCGCCCATTTGTCGACGATGCCTTGGCTGTCCGCGTACTCCCAAGGCATCCAGCCGGCGTAGATCGTCCAGCAGACGCTGAAATGGTCTTTTTGCGCGGCTTGGGATGAGAGGCTCACAAAAGCTGCGAATGCAGCGGCGAGCAGGGTGGGTAAACGAAGCTGGGACATGGTGGTTCTCCAGTTGATCAAGGGCGGACAGGAGGCAACGCGGCACCGCTAGCGGTGGCTTGTCTCCCGGGCTTTTGTCCCGCCGTGTAACCTCAACTGGAGGTCGCCAACTCTCGGACCAGTCACTCGCCTTAGCGAGCCGGAACCCTAGTCAGCCATTGCAAATTGTGGTGCCGCGAACCTGTAGTGACTCCTGCACGGGATTGTTAAAGCGAGAGGCGTGCCAAGTCCGTCTGAAGGCTCTAGCGTGGGCGTTCAGATGAGTAGTCGATAAAGGATGCAGGGGGGATTGCCTTGGGATGGTGCAGAGGTGCACTGGAATGGAACGTCCACACTGTTGATGTCAGGACGGTGGTGTGTAGCCAATACACGCCGAATACGCGCCGCATCATTTCGTCAGTGGATACACCCGCCTGCACCATCAATCAGCCAGTGAATGGATGAAAAACCTTTCATCGGCTAGATGTTTCAACTTGTTGCTGGGGCGCACCAGATTCTGAAATCGATGTCTTATCTTTCGACAGTCACCGAATAATTGACTGTCGCCTGCCAGCGTCGCTGGTATGGCTCACTCGCGGTCCAGGAGGCCGCCATGCTCTGTCGAAAACAGCTCCGCCGAATTCTTCTTATTGCAGTAGTGGGATTGTCCCTAGGGGCGTGCGTGCCTTATTCCGATGGAGGATCCAGCTACTACAGTTCCGAGGTCTACACCTCGCCAGCACCTGCCTATTACTCGAGTGGCGCCACCTACTATTCGGGCGGCGGAGGTTATTACACCCAGCCTCGCCGGTACTACGCCCCGCCGGCGCGGTACTACCAGCCAACCCCTCGGTATTACTACCAGCCGCGGGTTTATCAACCGGCCCCGCGCTATTACCAGTCGGCGCCACGAGCGGACTACCGGGCTCATCAGAATCATGGGTGGGACGGCCGCAATCGCGGTGGGAACAATGACTATCGAGGGGGAGGGCGTAGCAATAATCACGGTGGACGAGGCGATCACAACGGCCGTGGCGACAACGGTGGACGGGGTGGTCATCGCTGATTCAACGTTGTAAGAAAATCGTGGGAGTGAGCCTGCTCGCGATTGCGATGTATCAGTTGACTTAGAGTTGGCTGATACGCCGCTATCGGGAGAAGGGTCGCTCCCATATTTCGTTTCAGTATTCCCCCAGATCCGCCAACGGATGCCGACCTTCCCAAGCCTTGTGAAAGTGCGCTTCGACCACCGCATCCGGCACCGCGTTGATGTCCGGCCAATGCCAATGCGGCTTCTGATCCTTGTCAATCAACCGTGCCCGCACGCCTTCGCTGAACTCTGGGTGACGGCAGCAATTGAGGCTCAGGGTGTATTCCATCTGGAAAACCTGCGCGAGCGACAGGTGTCGGGCGCGGATGATCTGCTCCCACACCAGGTGCGCGGTCAGCGGTGAACCTTCGTTCATGGTTCGGGCGGCGCGACTGAGCAACAGGTCCGTGCTATCGCGCTGTTGGCTGATGGCTTTCCAGGCGCAACGTACGTCGCTGACATCCAGGAGCTCATCGATTTGCTGGCGTCGCGGCAGCCATTGAGCCTCGGGCATTTGCCCAAGAGCTTCCTGTTGCAGGGCCTTGAGCAGGCTGTTGAGCTGCATCGATGTCTGCTCCTGCCAATTCAACTGCAGCAGGCCTTCGATCAGCTGTTCCTGTTGTTCATCGAGCAGGAAGCGGTCGGCCAGGTCCAGATCAATGGCATCGCGACCATTCATGTGTGCACCGGTCAGCCCGAGAAACAAGCCGAGCTTGCCGGGCAGGCGGGACAGGAACCAGCTGGCGCCAACATCGGGATAGAGGCCAATACTGATTTCCGGCATCGCCAAGCGACTGCTGGGCGTGACAATCCGGATGCTCGCGCCTTGCAGCAGACCCATGCCGCCGCCGAGCACATAGCCATGGCCCCAGCAGATCAGCGGTTTGGGATAGGTGTGCAGGTTGAAGTCCAATCGGTATTCCGCCGCAAAAAACTGCGCAGCCAGGGGCGGTACTTCACCCGGATGCGCGCGGCAGGCTTCTACCAGGCTACGGACTTCGCCGCCGGCACAGAATGCCTTGGCCCCGTTGCCGCGCAGCAGCACGCAGACGATTTGCGGTTCCTTGGCCCAGGCGTCGAGTTGATCGCTCAGGGCGTTGATCATCGGCAACGACAGGGCGTTCAGGGACTTTTCGGCATCCAGGCTGGCAACGCCAATGCGTGCGCCGTCGGTGCCGGTGAGTTCTTCGAAGTGCAGATTCATCGTGACCTCGATCGGGAATTTGAGCGTTCAGTATGATCGCTGTGCAAGAAAGTGCCGGTTCTGCGTCAGATCAATTGACAAGCGTGATGGGCCTTCTTAGGGTTCGCCCCATTGTTTTTGCCGGATGTAACCATGACTGCTGACGACCGTATCAAACTCGAACCGAGCTGGAAGGAGGCACTGCGTGCTGAGTTCGACCAGCCCTACATGACAGAGTTGCGCAATTTCCTGCAACAGGAACGTGCGGCGGGCAAGGAGATCTATCCGCCGGGACCGATGATTTTCAATGCGCTCAACTCGACGCCGCTGGACAAGGTGAAAGTCGTCATCCTGGGGCAGGATCCCTATCACGGCCCGGGCCAGGCCCATGGCTTGTGTTTCTCGGTGCAGCCGGGCGTGCCGGCGCCGCCTTCGCTGGTGAATATCTATAAAGAGTTGAAGCGCGACCTGAACATCGACATCCCGAGCCATGGCTACCTGCAAAGCTGGGCCGATCAAGGCGTGCTGATGATCAACACCACCATGACGGTGGAGCGGGCGAGTGCCAATGCACACAAGGACAAGGGTTGGCAGTTTTTCACGGACCGGATCATCGAGGTGGTCAGCCAGCATCAGCCGCATTTGGTGTTCATGCTGTGGGGCGCACATGCCCAGAGTAAACAGAAACTGATCGATGCGACCAAGCACCTGGTGCTGACGTCGGTGCATCCATCGCCGCTGTCGGCTTATCGTGGGTTTTTGGGCTGCGGGCATTTCAGCCGGACCAATAAATTTCTTGAGCAGAATGGCGAGACGCCGATTGAGTGGCGGTTGCCACCAGTTTGAAAAGCATCGCCAGCTGGCTGGCTCCAACATTGGTTCATGGTTTTCACAAAACCTGTGGGAGCCAGCCTGCTGGCGATGAATTCAACTCGGTGTTTACTCCGGACTACGGTTCCAGTACTTGAACAACGGCTCTGCCAGAAACAACACAAACAAAAGCCGCATCACCTGCATCGCCGTCACCAGCGGTACCGACAGTTGCAGGGTCTCCGCCGTGAGGCTCATCTCGGCAATGCCGCCGGGCATCATGCCCAGTGTCAGCGAACGCAAATCCAGGTGGGTCAGCGCACTCAACCCCAGCGCCGCCAGGGTCGCGATCAACATGGTCAGCACCGTGCCGATCAATGTCCGCCCCATGAACGATGGTGCGCGACGGAAGAACTGTCGATTGAAGTGACAACCCAGGCCACTGCCGATCAGCCATTGGCCGATCTGGCTGCCGCCGTCGGGCAATCCGATGTGCAGATCCCAACCAATACTCACCGCCGCACTGACCAGCAAAGGGCCGAACAGCCACGGGTTGGGTTGACGAAGACGTTCCCACAGCCAGGCAGCCAAGGCACCTGCCGGGAAAAGAACGGTCAGCCACCACCAGTTGACGGCGGAAGGGTGAAACACCGGTGCTCCGTCGCCCAGCAAATACTTGAACGCTGCCGGTACACACAGCACCACCACCAAGACCCGCAGACTTTGCCCGGCCGCGACGCGACTGAGCACTGCACCGTTGCGGGCGCCGAGGTTGACCATCTCGCCTGAACCGCCAGGCATGCTGGAAAAGAACGCGGTGGCGCGATCTTCACCGGTACGGCGCATCAACCAGACCCCCACCACAGCGGACAGACTGGTGACCAACGCACCGAAGAAGATCAAGCCGAAGTGGCTCAGCACCTGCTCCATCACCACCGGGGTGAAGTGCAGGCCGATACCGATACCGACCACCCACTGGCCACACTTGCGGCCACCAGGTATTTCCGCCAACTGCCAGGGTGTCAGGCAGCGCACCAGGATGATCGCCAGCAACGAGCCGACCATCCACGGCAATGGCCAGCCGATCAGACTGGCCAGGTAACCGCCCAGCGCGCCGACTAGCGGCGTACCCCACCAGGCGTTGAACGGTGTGCGATCAGACATCGGCGACAACGCGCCGGGCGACTGAACGTTTGCGCCAGATCCGCAGAAGCGGCATCAGCAACATCAGTGCGGTCAGCACCCAGACACAGAACGTGATCGGACTCGACCAGAGGATTTCCAGCGCACCGTTGGAAATCGACAGGGCGCGACGCAGGTTCTGTTCCATCAGGCCGCCGAGGATGAAGCCCAGCAGGACCGGGGACAGCGGGAAGTCCAGCTTGCGCAGGATGTAGCCGAAGATACCGATCCCGATCATCAGGAACAGATCGAACGTGGTGGCGTGCACCGCGTAGACGCCGATCCCGGTAATGATGGCAATCACGGGCACCAGTGCCCAGTTCGGCACCGCAAGGATGCGGGTGAAGATGCGGATCATCGGGATGTTGAGGATCACCAGCATGATGTTGGCGATGAACAACGACGCGATCAGGCCCCAGACGATGTCCGGCTGTTGTTGAAACAGCAGCGGGCCCGGGGTGATGTTGTACAGCGACAGCGCGCCGATCATCACCGCCGTGGTGCCAGAACCTGGAACGCCGAGGGTCAGCATCGGTACGAGTGCGCCGCAAGCCGACGCGCCGATAGCGGTTTCAGGTGCCGCAAGGCCGCGCATGTCGCCCTGGCCGAACGTGCCTTTAGCGCCGGCGATGCGTTTTTCGGTCATGTAGGCCACGGCGCTGGCGAGGGTGGCGCCGGCACCGGGCAGCACGCCCATGATGAAACCCAGCAAGCCGCAACGAATGTTCACCACGAACACCGATGACGCTTCCTTGAAGTTGAACATCATCCGGCCGGTGGCTTTCACCGCTTCCTGGCCTCGATGGGTTTTTTCCAGCAGCAGCAGGATTTCGCTGATGGAGAACAGGCCCAGTACCAGCACGACGAACTGAATGCCGTCAGTCAGGTGGATGTTGTCCCCGGTGAATCGATACACGCCGCTGTTGGCGTCGATCCCGACCGTCGACAGGAACAGGCCGATCAAGGCGGCAATAAACGTCTTCAACGGACGATCGCCGGCCATGCCGCCGAGGCAGACAATCGCGAAGACCATCAGCACGAAGTATTCCGCCGGCCCAAAGGCAATCGCCCATTTCGCCAGCAGCGGGGCGAACAGCACCATGCCGCAGGTGGCAATGAACGCACCGATGAACGAGCTCCACGCCGAGAGCGACAGTGCTACGCCGGCCAGGCCTTTGCGGGCCATCGGGTACCCGTCGAGGGTGGTCATCACGGTGGAGGCTTCGCCCGGGATGTTCAGCAGGATCGAGCTGATCCGGCCGCCGTATTCACAGCCCAGGTACACCGCTGCCAACAGAATGAGCGCTGACTCTGGCGGCAAACCGAGGGCGAATGCGATCGGGATCAACAACGCCACGCCGTTGATCGGTCCCAGGCCCGGCAACAGACCGACCACCGTGCCGATCAGGGTGCCGCAGAGCGCAGTCACCAGGTTGTACGGGCTCAGCGCGACGCCGAAACCCTGGCCCAAATAACCAAAAGTATCCATATCAGTTCTCCAGAACGTCGAGCAGGCCCAGAGGCAGCGGCACGTCCATCAACTTGTCGAACAGCAGGTAGAGACCAATGCTCATCAGCGTAGTCACGACGATGCTCGGCCCCCAGCGCCCGCCATACAGGCGCGCCATCGGAATGCCGATCAGGATGCTGCTGAGAATGAAGCCCAGTGGCTCGAACAAGCCGGCGAAAATCAGCAGCAGTACGACGCAGATGCCGATTTTGGTCAGGGTTTCGCGGTCGAGTTTCGGATCATCTTCGCTGTGCACGATGGGCGTCGGGCGAAACAGCATGTACAGCAAGCCAACGCCCATCAGCCCGAGCATCAGCAATGGAAAGGCCCGAGGCCCCACCGGTTCGTAGGAAAAAGCGGCCTGATACGGCCATGCCATCAGTGCCAGGCCGACGCAGGCCAGCAACAGCACCGAAGCAAAAATGCGTTGTAAGAGCATGAGGAACTCCTGTGCCGCGCCCCCTCGATCATCGGGGGCGCAGCCGCTGGACAGAGGCGATTACTGAATCAGGCCGAATTCTTTGGCCAGCACTTTGTAATCCGACACTTGCTTCTTCACGTACGTGTCCAGCTCCGGGCCGGTCATGGCGAACGGGAACAGTTCGCGCTGATCGCGCAGCTTGGCGAACTCTTCGGAAGCGAGCAGTTTGTCGAAGGCGTCTTTCCACCAGGCGTAGTCTTCATCGCTGACTTTTGGCCCGAGGTAGAAGCCGCGAACGACCGGCCAGACGATGTCGTAGCCTTGCTCCTTAGCCGTCGGAATGTCTTTCATTTCCGGCTCGTCCAGGCGTTTTTCGGAGAACACGGCCAACAGGCGCATGTCGCCGCTCTGGATGTGCGGCATGGAGTCGGAGATGTCCGTGCTGCCGACCTGGATATGGCCGCCGAGCAGTGCCGTGGCGATTTCACCGCCGCCCTCGAGGGCAACGTAACGCAGGTCGCGCGGATTGATGCCGGCTGCTTTGGCGATCAGCGCGGTTTGCATCCAGTCCTGACTGCCGACGGTACCGCCGGAGCCGATGACGACTTTGCTCGGGTCTTTCTTCAGCGCCTGGACCAGGTCGTCCAGGGTCTTGTAGGGAGAATCGTTTTTCACGGCGATGGCGCCGTAGCTGGTGCCGACAGCGGCCAGCCAGCGCACGGCGTTCTCATCGAAACGACCGAATTTGCCTTGCGCCAGGTTCAACAATGAACCGCTGGACCACGCCACCAGGGTGCCCGCATCGGCCGGACGTTGAGCGACCACTGCGTTGTAGGCCACGGCGCCTACACCGCCGGGCATGTAGGTCACACGCATCGGTTTGCTCAGCAGCTTTTCGTTGACCAGCGCGCTTTGCACCAGTTTGCAGGTGAGGTCGAAACCTCCGCCTGGCGAGGCTGGGGCAATGCATTCCGGACGTTTGGGTTCGGCCATCAGTTGGCCGGCAAACAGCATGCAGCTGGCGGCGAGGGCGAAACGGCGCAGTGATCGATTCATGATGTCTCCACAGGAGTTATTGTTTTTCGAGATGAGTCAGGCAAGGCGGGTTCGCACCGTGCAACCGGTAGCGGCGCTGGCAAGCGGTCGAGATTCAAAAGGGTAGGGCGGGACAGCCTGGCGCTGTAGTAACGGCATGGTGCAGTACCTCGGTTATTGTTCTTATTGGCGAAAACGCATCGGGGCGTTTTTCGGGAGCTACATTTCAAAGCACGAGTTGATGGCTTGCAGTCGAAACCATCCGTGGGCCGACTCTAACGGCTCAACCTTTCGCTAACCTTTCAGCAAGCTTTCACGGTTTTCGGGCTTCACAGCGACGGATGCGGCTGTAAACTTCGCGCCAAAGAATGGCGTCGACCATCCCTGAATGAGGTAATGATCCATGCGTGTCCTGCTCGTCGAAGACCATCTGCAGCTCGCTGAAAGTGTCGCTCAGGCGCTCAAGAGCACGGGGCTGACCGTGGACGTTTTGCACGATGGCGTGGCCGCTGACCTGGCCTTGAGCAGCGAGGAATATGCCATGGCGATTCTCGACGTCGGTCTGCCGCGCATGGATGGTTTCGAAGTGCTGGCGCGTCTGCGTTCGCGAGGCAAAAACTTGCCGGTTCTTATGTTGACCGCGCGCAGCGACGTGAAGGATCGGGTCCATGGCTTGAACCTCGGTGCCGATGACTATCTGGCCAAACCTTTCGAGCTGACGGAACTCGAAGCGCGCGTCAAAGCCTTGTTGCGGCGCAGTGTGCTGGGCGGCGAACGGCAGCAGACTTGCGGGGTGCTGGCCTATGATCTGGACACCCGGCGCTTCACCCTCGGCGAAGAATTGCTGACGCTGACTTCCCGCGAGCAAGCCGTACTCGAGGCGTTGATCGCGCGCCCCGGTCGGGTGATGAGCAAAGAGCAACTGGCCTCCCAGGTGTTCGGGCTGGATGAAGAAGCCAGCCCGGATGCCATCGAGATCTACGTCCACCGTTTGCGCAAAAAGCTCGACGGCCACCCGGTCGCCATCGTGACCTTCCGTGGTCTCGGCTATTTGCTGGAAAGCCGTGATGCATAAGCCCAGCAGCCTGCGTTGGCGGTTGCTGTGGAACCTCGCGCTGTTGCTGGTGGTGTTGATGCTGGCCAGTGGATTGAGTGCTTACTGGAACGGGCGCGAAGCCGCCGACACCGCTTATGACCGCACGTTGCTGGCCTCTGCGCGAACCATCGCTGCAGGTGTTTCGCAGCGCGACGGTACGCTCAGCGCCGATGTGCCATATGTGGCCCTCGATACCTTCGCTTACGACAGTGCCGGGCGCATTTTTTATCTGGTCAACGACATCCACCAGAATTTGATTTCCGGTTACGAAAACCTTCCACCGCCGCCGCCAGGAACGCCGCGCACGGATGACTATCCTGCACTGGCGCGGTTCTACAACGCCAAGTATCAGGGCCAGAACGTCCGTGTGGTCAGCCTGCTCAAGCCGGTGAGCGAGCCGAACATGAACGGCATGGCGGAGATTCGTGTCGCGGAAACCGATGAAGCGCGGGTCAGCATGGCGCGCAGCCTGGCGGCGGATACGTTGCTGCGGTTGGGGATGCTGGCCATCGGTGCGCTGCTGATGGTGTGGTTTGCGGTCAGTGCGGCATTGCGTCCGCTGGAGCGTTTGCGCACCGCAGTGGAAGAGCGTCAGCCGGACGATTTGCGGCCGTTGCCGTTGGTGGAAGTGCAGCATGAGCTGGGGCCATTGGTGCGCGCGCTCAATCACTTTACCGAACGGCTGCGCGGACAGTTCGAGCGTCAGGCGCAGTTCATTGCCGATGCCGCCCATGAGTTGCGTACACCCTTGGCAGCGCTCAAGGCGCGACTTGAACTGGGCCTGCGTTCAACCGAGCCGCAGACGTGGCGCAGCACCCTGGAAACGGCGGCCCAGGGCACAGATCGACTGACGCACCTGGCCAATCAGCTGCTGTCGCTGGCGCGGGTTGAAAACGGGGCGCGTGCGATTGCCGAAGGTGGTGCGCAATTACTCGATCTCAGTCAGTTGGCTCGCGAACTGGGCATGGCCATGGCGCCACTGGCTCATGCGCGCGGGGTGGCGTTGGCATTGGAGGCGGACGAACCGGTGTGGCTGCGCGGTGAGCCGACGCTGTTGAATGAATTGTTGAGCAACCTGGTGGATAACGCGCTGGCCCACACACCACCGGGCGGCAACGTGATTCTGCGGGTGACGCCGCCTGCGGTGCTGGAGGTTGAGGACGATGGCCCTGGCATTCCACTCGAAGAGCGCGAGCGCGTGTTCGAGCGCTTTTATCGGCGCAATCAGCAAGTGGCCGGCTCGGGATTGGGGTTGGCGATTGTTGGGGAGATCTGTCGTGCGCACCTGGCGCAGATCAGCCTGCACGATGGCGAGCAGGCGGGGTTGAAGGTGCGGGTGAGTTTTATTGCGGGGTGAGGCTTTTGTGGTAAGGGAGCTGGCCCTCGCCACAGTGATCAGTAAAACATCGAGCGCGAAGCTTCCAGATCCTGGCAGACAGCCAGATTGTCCGGGTCGATTCCCAGTTTCTTGAACGCCGGCACATCGAATGCATTCACTCGCGCAATCGGATGGTCGGTGCCCTTGTGGCAATACAAGCTCGCTACCTGCACCACATCCACATAATCCAAGCGTTCGGAATCGCGCTGGAAGTCCAGGTACTGTCCTGGCAGTTTCACCAGCTTTTCCGGGAAGTCCCAGACCCTGAGCAGTTTGTCGCCGATCAACGGATGAATCTGGTCGATCACATGGTTGAGGCTAATCGAGTCGGCCAGCAATTCGTTGTGATCTTCAGCGTACGTGAGGATCGGCAGTACGCCGATCTGGTGCACCAGTCCGCCAAGTGCTGCCTGATCCGGTTTTAGCTGGGTGTAGCGGCGACACAGTGCATAGCTGATGCCGGCAATTTCCAGGCTCTTGCGCCAGACTTCGCGCATTTTCTGCTCAACCACTTCAGAGCGGGCATTGAAAATCTGTTCCATGACCAGGCCGATGGCCAGGTTGCTGCTGTAATTGACGCCCAGGCGAGTGATGGCCGTGTGCAGGTCGGTCACTTCCTGAGTCGCGCGCAGCAGGGGGCTATTGACGACCTTGATCAGTCGCGCCGACAACGCGGTATCGCGGCCGATCACTTTGCTCAGGGCGCTGACGCTGATTTCCGGATCTTCAGCGGCCTTGCGAATCTGCAGGGCCACTTCCGGTAATGTGGGCAGAACCAGATCATCGTTGTTGATGGCCGCAACCAAATCCTGTTGGACCTTATCCGCCAGCTCGCTCATTTCGTCTTTCCAGGGGTATTGCGACAGGTGCTGCCTTCAACGCTGGATTTCGCGGTCGCGATCCAATTCATAAGGCAGGTCGAGCAGTTGCAAGGCAGGCCCTTCGAGCGCGCCCAGGTGGATATCGCCACCTTCTGCTGCTTCGGCTTGCAACACCGCCAGGAGTTCAATGTTTTGCTCGGTGCGTGCAGCAATGACCACTTCGCCGATGGAGCTGTTGTGGGTCGGCGAGAAAAGTTGTGCGCCGGGTTCGGGTAGTTCACTGGCGTTCAGCTGCAAGCGGTACAGACGGCGCTTGAGTTTGCCGAGGTATTGCATGCGCGCGACGATTTCCTGGCCGGTGTAGCAGCCTTTCTTGAAGCTGACGGCACCGATGGCTTGCAGATTGAGCATCTGCGGGATGAACAGCTCGCGGGTAGCGGGCATGACCTGACCGATCCCGGCACGGATCTGTCCGAGCAGCCATTGATTCAGATCGCGTTCGGGCAAAACGGTGGAAAGCGTGCCTTTGATGTCATCAGCTTTATCGACGGCGACCCAGAGCTCGGCGCGGTTCGGCGAAACACGGATGGCGATCAGGCCGTCGTTGCGTACCACACTGTCGGTTTCCGCCGGCAAGGCGAGGCCCAGTCCGGTCAGCGCGTCATCGCCATGATCAACGCCGAAACGAACCCAGGCGTGGCTTTCATCGGTCAGCTTTGATTTGGAAAACACCGCGTATTTTTTCAAATCCGCCAGTTGCGGCTCCAACAGCTCTGTCGCCATCGCCAGCAAAACGCCGTCACCTTCGAGCAGGATGCGGAAACTCGACTGCATGCGGCCTTTCTGGGTACAGCGGGCGCCAAGGCTGGCTTGGGTGTCACTCAGGTAATTGAGATTGCAGGTCAATTGGCCTTGCAGGAATTTGCTGGCGTCCGCGCCTCGAACCGCGAGAATGCCTTCGTGGGACAGGGTGCAGAAAAAAGCGGAATCGGCCATGGGTCATCGCAGGGTAAAGAGTCTGGGGGACATCATAAGGGCGCGCTCTTGAAATGGGTAGTTCACAAAAGCGGCGTATTGACCGACCAAAGCCGACTGTTCGCCCGGACAGGGGGCTGTATACTTGCGGCCTATTTGAGGAGCGCTCCATGGTCGAAAATGTTGAACTGAATCGCCTCTACTGGCACAGCCGCCGCGGCATGCTTGAACTTGACGTGTTGCTGGTACCCTTCGTGAAGGAAGTTTATCCGCACTTGAACCAGGTTGATCGCGACTGCTACGTCAGGCTGCTGGAGTGTGAAGATCAGGACATGTTCGGCTGGTTCATGGAGCGGGCCGAATCGGAAGATCCGGAGCTTCAGCGCATGGTTCGCATGATCCTGGATCGTGTCCAGCCCAAGTAATTCGTTTGAATGCCGCTGGCATGCCTCACGGCAGTTGCTGGCGGCTTATCTGATCACCCAGCTGCTCGCGCTGGGTTCGCTATTTCTGCTTTTTATTCCCCTCTGGGCCAGTTTGCCCGGCGCTTTAGCCTGTTTGATACATGGCGCGTGGGTGCTGCCTCGGCAGATTTTGCTCAGTCATCCCCAGGCTTTTCGCGGCTTGCGGCGTGACGCCGACGGCTGGCAGTTATGGAATCAGGCGGCGGGTTGGCAGTCGGTACAGCTACGGCCGGACAGCCTGGCACTGCCATTGGTGGTGGTGCTGCGTTTTCGCTTGAGGGGGGAGCGGCGTGTGCGGTCGGTCTGTGTGCCCCGGGATTCGCAGGCGGCGGATGTGCACCGACGCCTGCGGGTTCGGCTCAAGTTCAGTCGACGTAGGTGGGCGGCACCAGAATAGTGTCCAGGGCGACAGGCAGCATGTTCGGGTAGTCGAGCGTGTAGTGCAGGCCCCGACTTTCCTTGCGTTCCATCGCTGAGCAGATCATCAGCTCGGCCACTTGGGCCAGGTTGCGCAGCTCGATCAAATCCCGGCTGACCTTGTAGTTGCTGTAGAACTCGTCGATTTCGTCGAGCAGCAGGCGCACGCGGTGTTGCGCTCGCTGCAAGCGTTTGTTGGTGCGCACGATGCCGACGTAGTCCCACATGAACCGCCGCAGTTCATCCCAGTTGTGCGCAATGATCACGTCTTCATCAGAGTCGGTGACCTGGCTTGCATCCCAGACGGGCAGGGCGATCGGGATCGATACGGCGGGCAACTGTTCAAGAATGTCGGCCGCAGCTGATCGCGCGTACACGAAGCACTCCAGCAACGAATTACTGGCCATGCGGTTGGCGCCGTGCAGGCCGGTGAAGCTGGTTTCGCCAATGGCGTACAGACCAGGCACGTCGGTGCGGCCGTTTTGATCGACCATCACGCCGCCGCAGGTGTAGTGCGCGGCCGGCACCACTGGAATCGGCTGTTTGGTAATGTCGATGGAAAACTCGAGGCAGCGTTCGTAGACCGTCGGAAAGTGCGTCTTGATGAACGACTCGGGCTTGTGGCTGATGTCCAGGTAGACGCAGTCAACACCCAAACGCTTCATTTCATGGTCGATGGCCCGGGCGACGATGTCCCGTGGTGCCAGCTCGGCTCGTGGGTCGAAGCGGTGCATGAAGCGTTCGCCATTAGGCAGTTTCAGGTGCGCACCTTCACCGCGCAGGGCTTCGGTGATCAAAAAGCTCTTGGCTTGAGGGTGATACAGGCAGGTGGGGTGGAACTGGTTGAACTCCAGGTTCGCCACCCGGCAGCCGGAACGCCAGGCCATGGCAATACCGTCGCCGCAGGCACCATCGGGGTTGCTGGTATAGAGGTAGACCTTGGCAGCACCGCCGGACGCGAGAATCACAAAGCGGGCGCCGTAGGTATCGACTTCGCCAGTGCCGCGATTGAGGACATAGGCGCCGAGGCAGCGATCGCCTTCCAGGCCCAGACGTTTCTCGGTGATCAGGTCGACCGCAACCCGCTGCTCCAGCAGTTCGATGTTGGGTCGTTGTCTGGCTTTGTCGAGCAAGGTTCTGAAAATCGCGGCACCGGTGGCATCGGCTGCATGGATGATGCGTCGATGACTGTGCCCGCCTTCGCGAGTCAGGTGGAATTCGAATCCGCCGTCTTCGGTGCCGGATTGTTCGTCGCGGGTGAACGGTACGCCTTGGTCGATCAGCCACTGAATGGCTTCTTTACTGTGCTCGACGGTAAAGCGTACGGCGTCTTCGTGGCACAGGCCGCCACCGGCATTGAGCGTGTCGTCGACGTGAGACTCAACGGTGTCGGTGTCATCCAGGACGGCAGCAACACCGCCCTGGGCCCAGAACGTCGAGCCATTGGCGAGGTCGCCTTTGCTCAGAACGGCGATGCGCAGATGACCGGGCAAGGTCAGCGCAAGGCTCAAACCGGCAGCGCCGCTGCCAATTACCAGGACATCGTGTTGAAACTGTTGGCTCATTTCAGGATTCCGCTCAATGCGACCCGGGTCGGGGTTGGCGCAAAACTCCCGCAACGGCGAGTCAAGGCAGCCACACAGCCCACTAGTATATAGAGGGGGGGAGCGGCACAATAGCCGAGCCTATATGGCATTGTGAAACTACTGCGACGGAAATTATCGGACGCTTCGTCGGATGTTTTTTTGACCGGTTCGGCGACAACAGGACTGTATCGTGGATTTAACAGTCTTTTTCTGTTCATATCCGCACAATGTCGGTTCGCACGGCTATAAATATTTGGAACTTTTGCCAAAGGGCCAAGATCAATAGACCGTTGCCCGAATCAAGGGACAGTGTCGGCTTCAACGCGGGATCTGTGGTTGGATCCTTGCCGGCGAATCCGACGAAAAGACTATTCGCGCAGCCGGGCTAGCCCGCGCTGCGCTTTTCGTGCGTGCCAAATCAGAGCCCGCAGGAAACTTGCCTGGAGGGGGAGAACTTTTGCGAAAAGCCCGAGTCTATGTTTGCAAGTCTGGTCGTTTAGTTATGCAAGCCTCCTCCGAGCTTATCGAGGAGTGTTCATGCTAACCCAGGAAGAGGATCAGCAGCTGGTCGAGCGCGTTCAACGCGGCGACAAGCGCGCTTTCGATCTGTTAGTGCTGAAGTACCAGCACAAAATTCTCGGGTTGATCGTGCGTTTCGTGCACGACACCCATGAAGCCCAGGATGTGGCACAGGAAGCCTTTATCAAGGCTTACCGCGCACTTGGAAATTTTCGCGGAGACAGCGCGTTTTACACGTGGCTTTACCGCATCGCCATCAACACGGCGAAGAACTATCTGGTTTCACGCGGCCGCCGGCCGCCGGATAGCGATGTCAGTTCCGAAGATGCAGAGTTCTACGATGGCGATCATGGCCTCAAGGATCTCGAGTCACCAGAACGCGCATTGCTGCGGGATGAGATCGAAGGCACCGTCCATCGAACCATTCAGCAACTTCCAGAAGATTTGCGTACGGCCTTAACTTTACGTGAATTCGATGGTCTGAGTTACGAGGACATTGCGGCAGTCATGCAATGTCCGGTGGGTACCGTGCGCTCCCGGATTTTCCGCGCTCGGGAAGCCATCGATAAAGCCCTGCAGCCGTTGTTGCAGGAAAACTAAAGACAGCGGCGATAGCCAAGAGAGGAACGCCATGAGTCGTGAAGCCCTGCAGGAATCGCTGTCCGCAGTGATGGATAACGAAGCGGACGAACTGGAATTGCGTCGGGTGTTAAATGCCTTCGACGATGTTGAAACCCGTGAAACTTGGGCTCGTTATCAAATCGCTCGGGCAGTCATGCACAAGGACCTGCTGCTTCCACGCCTGGATATCGCGGCGGCCGTCTCGGCAGCTCTGGCTGACGAAACCGTACCGGTGAAAGCAACCCGTGGTCCTTGGCGTAGCCTGGGTCGCCTGGCAGTTGCTGCATCTGTTACCGTTGCCGTTTTGGCCGGTGTTCGCCTGTACAACCAGGACGAAATTGCCGGTGTTGAACTGGCTCAGCAGTCCAACCAGCCGACGTTGGCCGTTCCTCAGGTCAAGGGTCCAGCTGTTTTGGCAGGCTACAATGAGAGCTCGGAAGCAACTGGTCCGATGGCCAATGGCGTTCTGCAAGGTCAGCCAGGCTGGCACGATCAGCGTCTGCCAAGCTATTTGCGCCAACACGCTCAACAGGCTGCATTGAAAGGTACTGAAAGTGCGCTGCCATATGCTCGTGCAGCAAGCCTGGAAAACCGTTAAGGAGGATCATGCGCGCCATACCTCTACTTTCGCTTCTGCTCAGTGGCTGGTTCGTTGTTCCAGCCCATGCCGATGAAGCCCAGGACTGGTTGACCCGCCTGGGCCAAGCTGAGCAACAGCAAAGCTTTTACGGTACTTTCGTTTACGAGCGTAACGGTAGTTTTTCTACCCACAACATCTGGCACCGCGTCCAGGATGGCAAGGTCCGCGAGCGTTTACTGCAGCTCGACGGTTCGGCTCAGGAAGTCGTGCGCGTTGATGGACATACTCAATGTGTTAGCGGCACCCTGATTGCTGGGCTTGGGGATTCGCCCAATTCCACCGCTCGTGCACTCGATCCTCAAAAGCTCAAGAATTGGTATGACCTTGCCGTCATCGGCAAATCGCGCGTGGCTGGGCGTCCGGCTGTGATCGTATCGCTGACGCCGCGTGATCAGCATCGATATGGTTTTGAATTGCATCTGGATAAGGAAACCGGCCTGCCGCTTAAATCGTTGTTATTGAACGATAAGGGCCAGTTGCTGGAGCGGTTCCAGTTCACCCAGCTGAACACTGCAGATGTCCCCTCTGACAGCGATTTGCGAGCAGGGGCTGATTGCAAGACCGTTAACCTGGACAGTGACAAGGCTTCGGCTGCCAAGGTGACCCAAGCCTGGCATTCGGACTGGTTACCTCCGGGCTTCGAATTGACAAGTAGCAGTGCCCGCAAAGATCCTGAAACCAAAACCCAGGTCAACAGCTTGCTGTACGACGACGGGCTTGCTCGTTTCTCGGTGTTCCTCGAACCGTTGAACGGTGCAACTGTCACCGATACGCGCACTCAGCTGGGGCCGACCGTTGCCGTTTCTCGGCGCTTGACCACCCCTCAAGGCGAAATGATGGTGACCGTAGTCGGTGAAATTCCAATCGGCACCGCAGAACGGATTGCGCTGTCCATGCGCACCGATGCCACTGCAACCAAGTAGTGAGCCGATATCGAAATGTTTGGTGAGCATTTCAATTTGCAAATACCCCCAAAGTTTTTTATAGGTCAGGGCCTCTCGGCTCTGGCCTTGTTTGTTGTTCCCGGAACAAAAATACCGGCGTATCGTTCCCGGTGTTCCTTGCTCCATATCGCTTAACCATGCTCGTCGTAACGGGAGCCGTATGTCGATACCACGCTTGAAGTCTTACCTTTCCATCTTCGCTACCGTGCTGGTGCTCGGTCAGGCGGTTGCTGTCCAGGCGGTTGAATTGCCTGACTTCACGCAACTGGTCGAGCAAGCCTCGCCCGCCGTTGTGAACATCAGTACCACGCAGAAACTGCCGGACCGTAAAGTGTCCAGCGAGGATATGCCCGACCTTGAAGGCTTGCCGCCGATGTTGCGCGAGTTCTTTGAGCGCGGTATGCCTCAGCCTCGTACACCGCGTTCACCCCGGGGCGATCGCCAGCAAGCCCAATCCCTGGGGTCTGGTTTCATCATCTCGTCTGATGGCTACATCCTCACCAACAACCACGTAATTGCCGATGCCGACGAAATTCTCGTCCGTCTCGCCGACCGCAGTGAATTGAAGGCCAAGCTGATCGGCACCGATCCACGTTCTGACGTGGCGCTGCTGAAAATCGAAGGCAAGGATCTGCCAGTACTCAAGCTCGGCAAATCCCAGGACCTGAAGGCTGGCCAGTGGGTCGTAGCCATCGGCTCACCTTTCGGTTTCGACCACACCGTGACCCAGGGTATTGTCAGCGCCATCGGTCGTAGCCTGCCGAACGAAAACTACGTGCCGTTCATCCAGACCGACGTGCCGATCAACCCGGGTAACTCGGGTGGCCCGCTCTTCAACCTGAATGGCGAAGTCGTGGGGATCAACTCGCAGATCTACACCCGCTCCGGCGGCTTCATGGGCGTGTCGTTTGCAATCCCGATCGACGTGGCCATGGATGTGTCCAATCAGTTGAAAAGCGGTGGTAAAGTCAGCCGTGGCTGGTTGGGTGTAGTGATTCAGGAAGTGAACAAGGACCTGGCCGAGTCATTCGGTCTTGATAAACCGGCCGGTGCACTGGTCGCGCAGATCCAGGACGATGGCCCGGCTGCCAAGGGTGACTTGCGAGTCGGTGACGTGATCCTCAGCATGAACGGTCAGCCGATCGTCATGTCTGCCGATCTGCCACACCTGGTCGGCGCGTTGAAAGCGGGCTCCAAGGCCAAGCTTGAAGTGATTCGTGACGGTAAGCGTCAGAATGTCGAACTGACCGTTGGCGCCATTCCCGAAGAAGGCAAAGAGCTGGATGCTTTGCCGAAATCAGGTGTTGAGCGCAGCAGCAATCGCCTGGGTGTTTCGGTGGCCGAGCTGACCGATGAACAGAAGAAGACGTTTGATCTCAAAGGCGGCGTCGTCATCAAGGAAGTCCAGGACGGTCCTGCCTCCCTGATCGGCCTGCAGCCTAATGATGTGATCACTCACCTGAACAACCAGGCGATTGGTTCCACCAAGGAGTTCACTGAGATCGCCAAGGCATTGCCGAAGAATCGCTCGGTGTCGATGCGAGTCTTGCGTCAAGGTCGCGCCAGCTTCATCACCTTCAAACTGGCTGAATAAACCGGTTGTTGGTTAAATAAAAAACCGCCTCGAAAGAGGCGGTTTTTTTGTGTCCGGTAATCTCTGAAACCGCTGCTAAATCTGCTCAGCCCATCATGTCCTTGACCATACGCTCTTGCTCCATCAGCTCGCGCTGGCGAGCGTCGATGCGTGACGACAGCGGGAAGTTGCTGCCGGCTTTGCGTTTTGCAAAGTCCAGCTGCTGGATGGCCTGACGATAGTCACCTACAAGGGCAAAGTACTCGGCACGTGCCTGATGAAGGCCGATGATGTTGCCAGACAGACCGCGAGTTTCGGCCACTTGATACCAGACATCCGGATCATCCGGGCGCGATTTAAGCAGGCCTTCGAGGGCTTTTTCAGCATCGGCGGCGCGATTCTGTTTCAGCAACAGGTCGACACGCACCTGGTTCAGCGGATAGTTGCCGGGGTACTGAGTCAGCATGCGGTCAACGCGCGACTGAGCGTCCGCCAGGCGATTATTGGTGATGTCCAGGTCCACCTGCGCCAGGTTGTAGATGATCTCGTTCGGCGCCTTGTCCAGCAGCAGCTTGAGACTCTCCCGCGCTTCATTCAGCTGCCCACCCTTGATTTGGGCGATCGCCAAACCATAGCGAGCGACATCGTTTTTCGGATTTTCATCGAGCTGAGCCCGGAAGCGTTTCGCGCCAAGCCCCGGTGTTTCTTCGTAGATCAATTGAACCCGTGCACGAATCAGCTGGTAACGCAGGGTGTCTTCTATACCGCCGGGCTTGGCCTGTTCAGCACGGTTACGGGTGTCGGCAATCCGCGATTCGGTGACCGGGTGAGTGAGCAGGAATTCCGGTGGTTTGGCGTCGAAACGATACTGACGCCCCAAGCGTTCGAACATGCTCGGCATCGAGCGCGGGTCATACCCGGCTTTTTCCAAGTTGAGGATGCCAATACGGTCGGCTTCCTGTTCGTTCTGGCGGGAGAAGCGCCGCTGTTCCTGGATCGCCGCTGCCTGCGTGCCGGCAATCGCCGCGATACCGGCATCACCGGCGCCTGCCGCAGCAATCACGATCCCGGCCAGCAGCGCGGCCATCATCGGCACCTGCATGCGCTGTTGCGCTTCAACACCGCGAGCAAAGTGGCGTTGGGACAAGTGAGCCAGTTCGTGAGCGAGTACCGAGGCATATTCGCCTTCGGTCTGGGCGTTGAGAAACAAACCGCCGTTGACCCCAACGATCCCGCCTGGCGCCGCAAATGCGTTGAGCTGCGGGCTGTTGATCAGGATGAACTCCAGGCGCCGGTCATTGACCTGGCTGGTTTCGACCAACCGGTAGACGCTGGATTCGACGTAGTCCTTGAGCTGAGGATCGTTGAGCTGCGAGACCTGGCTGCGCAACAGGGCAAGCCAGGCGCGGCCCAGTTGGTATTCCTGTTGCGGCGAGACGATGGCAGAACTGGCGTCGCCGAGTGACGGCAGGTCGTCGGCGAAGCCCGGAGAGGCGAGCAGGCAAGCGAGCGTCAGCAGGGTAGGGCGCAAAAAAGTCATGCACAAAGCCTTAGTCGACAAAGACCTTACTGTAGCCGGACACTTCGCTTCGGACCAGATATTCTAACCCGATCAATCGCCTGACCCGGAGTGACGCAATGACCGACGCTGTAGCCCATGATGCCGAACTGGACGCCAGTGGCTTGAATTGCCCGTTACCGCTGCTCAAAGCCAAGCTGGAACTCAATCGCATGGCCAGCGGCGCGATACTCAAGGTGATCGCCACGGACGCGGGTTCACAGCGCGACTTCCGCACCTTTGCTCGTTTGGCCGGTCATACGCTGCTTCGCGAGGAAGATGAAGCAGGCGTCTACCGCTACTGGTTGAAAAAAGCCTGAAACCGCAGCGTTCGTTTCTAAGGATTTTTGATGTTCAAAGTGTTACGCGACTGGATCCAGCGCTATTTTTCCGATGAAGAAGCGGTGGTGTTGGCGGTCCTGCTGTTTCTGGCGTTCACCGCTGTATTGACCCTGGGCGGCATGCTCGCGCCAGTGCTGGCCGGCATGGTGCTGGCGTACCTGATGCAAGGGTTGGTGGTAACCCTCGAACGCTTGCGCGTGCCCGGTGGAGCGGCTGTTGGATTGGTGTTCGCGCTGTTCATGGGGGTGTTGCTGGTTTTCATCGTGGTGGTGTTGCCGTTGCTCTGGCACCAGCTGATCACACTGTTCAACGAGCTTCCAGGCATGCTTGCGAAATGGCAGTCGTTGTTATTGCTGCTGCCGGAGCGCTACCCGCATCTGGTATCCGATGAGCAAGTGCTGCGGGCCATCGAAGTGGCGCGAGGCGAGATCGGCAATTTCGGCCAGTGGGCGCTGACGTTCTCCCTGTCGAGCCTGCCGCTGCTGGTGAACATCATGATCTACCTGGTGCTGGTGCCGATCCTGGTGTTTTTCTTTCTCAAGGACCGGGAAATGATCGGTCAGTGGGTGCGCGGCTATCTGCCTCGCGAGCGAGCGCTCATCACCCGTGTCGCCCATGAAATGAACCGGCAGATCGCCAACTACATTCGCGGCAAGGTCATCGAGATCTTCATTTGTGGTGGCGTGACCTACATCGGCTTCGTTGTTCTGGGGCTCAACTATGCGGCGTTGCTGGCGCTGTTGGTGGGTGTGTCGGTGGTCGTGCCCTACGTCGGCGCTGTGGTGGTGACCGTGCCGGTACTGCTGATTGCGCTGTTCCAGTGGGGCTGGAGTGATCAGTTCATCTATTTGATGGCGGTCTACGGAATCATCCAGGTCCTGGATGGCAACGTACTTGTGCCACTGCTGTTCTCGGAAGCCGTGAACCTGCATCCGGTGGCAATCATTTGCGCGGTGCTGTTGTTTGGCGGGCTGTGGGGATTTTGGGGAGTGTTCTTCGCGATTCCGCTCGCGACGCTGTTCAAGGCTGTGCTGGATGCCTGGCCTCGGAAGGAACCGGTGGTGGCGCCGCTGCTTTAACGATAAATGAGGCTGAGTGCCTCATCGCGACAGGTCGAATCGTCGCTCCCACATTGATTCGCGTCTGAATGACCAACGCGGTCAACAGTGGGAGCAAGGCTTGCCCGCGATGGCGCCCTGATGGACGCCACAAAACTCAGCCCTTGTTCAGCGCCTGTGCTGCCGCCAAAACCGCGTCCACATGCCCCGGCACTTTCACGCCACGCCATTCCTGACGCAGCACGCCATCCTTGTCGATCAGGAACGTGCTGCGATCAACACCCATGTATTCCTTGCCATACAGCTTCTTCAGCTTGATCACATCGAACAGCTGGCAAAGCGCTTCTTCCTTGTCGCTGATCAGCTCGAAGTTGAACGCTTGCTTGGCCTTGAAGTTTTCATGGGATTTGAGGCTGTCACGGGACACGCCGAACACTTCAGTGTTGGCAGCCTTGAACGCGTCAAGCTGATCACGAAAACCTTGACCCTGAGTCGTGCAACCCGGCGTGCTGTCCTTCGGATAGAAGTAGATCACCACCTGCTTGCCTTTGAGACTGGCGAGGCTGACGGTCTGCCCGCTGGTGGCAGGCGCTTCGAAGTCGGCAACCGGTTGGTCGATGGCAACGGCCATGAAAAGCTTCCTTACATTGGGTTTTGTGGGCGCCACGGTTCGATCAGGGCATCCAGGTTGAGCGCGTCGGCAAAATCCAGGAACTGATCGCGCAACCAGCTGATCTGCACGCCGGCAGGCAACGTTACGGTAAACGTGGCATTGAGCATGGTGCCGCCGGTTTGAGGGGCCTGATAGGTGTCGCAGGTCAGGTTTTCCAGCTCGACGTTGTGGTCCATGAAGAACTGGCACAGCTCGTTGATGATGTCCGAGCGATAGGCCGAGCTGACATAGGCGACGTACGGCAGGGCCTGGGGACGATTCTCCAGGGCCGCGCTGCGCACCACGTTGACGGTGAAAGCGTGCTTCTTGGCCAGGCTCGGCAGGCTGCCTTCCAGGCGCGCCAGGGCGTCCCAGCTGCCGGAAATCTCGAGGACCAACGCGCTGCATTCGCCATGACGCGTCAGGCGAGAGGTGACCACGGCGCAGCGATTTTCATGGCTGGCGCGGCACAGGACGTTAGTCAGCTCCATAGGGTTGGCGCCGAGGGCACTGATGACAAGGAATTGTTCGCGAACTGTGGGGGTGGACATGCAGCATTCCTAAAGCGATGAGCGGTCGATACTTCGATGGGCTCTTATTACCGGAAACGGGCCTGCGGATGCGAATTCAGAAAACCCGAGTGGCAGGTTGCAACGTGCTCCAGTGTGGCAAGAGCGAAGGGTGGCAACGCCGGATCGGGGTTTGTGATGCCGAAAAAGGAGGCTGAAACACGGCGTACGAGCTTATCAGTACCGATCAAAGTCTGAAGGGTAGCGAAAAGCAGCGCCAAGGGGAATGGCAGCAGCGCAGTACTTCGCTTGTACAAGCATCTTGGCGCCAGTACCATTACCGCTCTCTTTTTCCGGCAGGAGCGGTTGCATGATTGCGGGCAGTATGGTGGCACTGGTCACACCCATGGATGCACAGGGTCGTCTCGACTGGGACAGCCTGAGCAAACTGGTGGACTTTCACCTGCAAAACGGCACCCACGCCATCGTGGCGGTCGGTACTACAGGTGAATCGGCCACCCTCGACGTGAACGAGCACATCGAAGTGATTCGCTTCGTGGTGAAGCAGGTTGCGGGGCGCATCCCGGTGATCGCCGGCACAGGTGCCAACTCCACGCGCGAAGCCATCGAGCTGACCAGCAATGCGAAGTCTGCCGGTGCCGATGCCTGCCTGCTGGTGACTCCGTATTACAACAAGCCGACCCAGGAAGGCCTGTACCAGCACTTCAAAGCCATCGCCGAAGCCGTCGACATTCCGCAGATCCTGTACAACGTGCCAGGCCGTACGGCATGCGACATGCTGACCGAGACGGTGATCCGCCTGTCGACCGTGAAAAACATCATCGGTATCAAGGAAGCCACCGGCGACCTGAAGCGTGCCAAAGCCATCATTGACGGCGTGAGCGACGACTTCCTGGTGATTTCGGGTGACGATCCTACGGCTGTCGAGCTGATCCTGCTGGGCGGCAAGGGCAATATTTCCGTTACCGCCAACGTTGCCCCGCGTGACATGGCCGACCTGTGCAACGCCGCCTTGAAAGGCGATGCCGTCACGGCTCGTGCGATCCATGAAAAGCTGATGCCGCTCAATAAAACCCTGTTTATCGAATCCAACCCTATTCCCGTGAAATGGGCACTGCATGAAATGGGCTTGATGCCGGACGGTATCCGTCTGCCGCTCACCTGGCTCAGCACTGCCTGTCACGAACCGCTGCGGCAGGCCATGCGCCAGTCCGGCGTCCTGGTTTAATTGAGGAAGCACTACGCATGAAGCGATTGGCCGGACTTTCCGCACTTGCCTTGATCATCTCCAGCACCAGTGGCTGCGGATGGGTCTGGGGCCCGGAAGGTTATTTCCGTGACCGTGGTAGCGATTACCTCGAAGCGCAACAGACTGCACCGATGCAATTGCCGCCGGATGTCACCACCGCCAAACGTCTGGATCCGCTCTTGCCGATCCCGCGCAACGTGGCAGATGACACCGTCAAAGGTGAATACATCGTTCCTCGTCCGCAACCGCTGACGGCATCGGCTGATGCCAGCGCCTACTCGCTGCAGAAGAGCGGTGATACGCGCTGGATCGTTGCCCAGAACCCGCCGGCCGAAGCGTGGCCAGTGGCGGTGCAATTCTTCCAGGACAACGGTTTCCGTCTGGACGAACAGCGCCCGCAAACCGGTGAATTCACCACCACCTGGCAGCGCTCCGACGAACTGTCCGCCGCCATGGCCAAGCGCCTGAGCGCCGCCGGTGTCAGCACTGACAGCGAAACCCGCGTGCGGGTGCGCATCGAGCCAGGCGTGCAGCGCAATACCAGTGAAATCTATGTGGTGAGCGCCGAGCGTCCTGCCGGCAGCACCGCAGACGTAGACTTCCCTAACCGTTCGGTCAACACCGGGCTGGATGCTGCGCTGGTAGATGACATGCTCGCGAGCATGAGCCGCATTTCCGAGAAGGGCGGCTCCGTCTCCATGCTGGCCTCCCGTGATTTCGATACCCCTAACCGCGTCAGCCTGAGCGAAGACGGTAGCGGCAACCCGGTATTGAACGTCGGTCCTGACCTGGATCGCGCCTGGTCGAGCGTCGGCCGTGCGCTGGAGCAGGGCGAATGGCGCGTCGAAGACATCAACCGCAGCCTGGGCCTGTACTACATCAACTTGTCTGAAAAGGCCGAGAAGAAGGACGACAAGCCTGGTTTCTTCAGCAGCCTGTTTGGCAGCGCGCCGAGCAAGGAAGAAGTTGAAGCCCGTGCCGAGCGTTATCAGGTTCGCCTGAGCAAGGTTGGCGAGAACGTCCAGGTCACCGTCGAGAAGAACATCAACACCGTCGCGCCTGCAGAAGTTGCGCGCAAAGTGTTGAGCGTTATTCAGGACAACTTGGGCTGATCACATGCGCTTTGCCGTTCTCGGCAGCGGTAGCCAAGGGAACGGCACGCTGATCGCCAGCGCTGACACGTATGTGCTGGTGGATTGTGGTTTCTCCTTGCGGGAAACCGAAAAACGCCTGTTGCGCCTGGGTGTAAACCCGGCGCAACTGAGCGCGATACTCGTAACCCACGAACATGCCGACCACGTGCATGGCGTGGGTTTACTGTCTCGGCGTTACAATCTGCCTGTCTACCTCAGTCGCGGCACCCTGCGCGGGATGCGCAAACCGATTGAACCTGCTGGCCATCTGGCTGGCGGCGAGCAATTGCAGATCGGCGCTCTGAGCATCGGCGTCATTGCCGTAGCCCACGATGCACAGGAACCGACGCAGTACGTCTTCAGCGACGGTGAGCGGCGCTTCGGCCTGCTGACCGACCTGGGCTCGTACTGCAACAAAGTGCTGGACGGCTATCGTGACCTCGATGCGTTGATGATCGAGTCCAACCATTGCCGTGACATGCTGGCTCGCGGTCACTACCCGTACTTTCTCAAGCAGCGGGTAGGCGGGGAATTGGGACATTTGAACAACCACCAGGCGGCATTCCTGGTGTCCGAGTTGGGCTGGCAAGGCCTGCAACACCTGGTCCTGGCCCATCTGAGCAGCAAGAACAACCTGCCGCATCTGGCCCGGCAATGTTTCGTCGACACCCTCGGGTGCGATCCGGACTGGCTTCAACTGGCCGATCAAGATTCAGGGCTCGACTGGCG